>ERZ791574.594-NODE-594-length-25805-cov-12.174602_pt1 | contig 25805 bp, 20 predicted proteins | sample MGYA00433098_ERZ791574 | MGnify/ENA primary metagenome ERZ791574 (study PRJEB30046, sample SAMN00791933) | human gut metagenome | study: EMG produced TPA metagenomics assembly of the A metagenome-wide association study of gut microbiota in type 2... | reverse complement strand
TAGCAGCGGCTGATGTTCGCAAAGCCGTTTTCCCTGAGCCGCTTTTTCACATCAAATGCAAGCCGCAGGCTGTCCGTACTGCCGCGCGGCTTTTTCAGCTCGCAAAGCCCCCTGTCTGTCCGGCAGACCAGACCTGTCCGCGTTCTTGTGCCATGGCGCAGCTGCAAGCCGTAGCCCTCTCGCATGATTTTTTCATAGATCTCCTCCATACTTCACTCCCCCTGTTTCACCGCGACCGAACATCGTCTCTGAAACATTCTATGGGGCAAGGGCAAAAAAAAGAACCATTCCCGACCGTACCGAGAATGGCTGTTATCCTTTAAAATATAAAATTATAAAATATAAAAACGGAATGAACCAACCCTAAGTTAATCCATCCCGCTTTTTTCAAGCTGCGCCTTTAGGGACTCGAACCCTAGACCCACTGATTAAGAGTCAGTTGCTCTACCAACTGAGCTAAAGGCGCATAATGTTTGTTTGCTTTGTTTTGCAATTCCTAACTGCAAGAGATATATTATCACGAACTTGTTCTCCTGTCAACAACATTTTTCAAATTTTTTAAAAAATAATTTTTTCACAAATTTTACATTTTCCTCTTGCACGCAACAGCCTTTTGTGTTATGGTTGAAATGTGAAAAATATAACGTGATTCTTCGGGGCAGGGTGCAATTCCCTACCGGCGGTAAAAGTCCGCGACCCTCAGGTATCTTGAAACGCGAAGTGCTGAAAGATGCGAAAGGCTGATATGGTGCAATTCCATAACCGACGGTAACAGTCCGGATGAGAGAAGAAACTTTGATGCTGTTCATGCGTACCTCGCATGAAAATTCGTTTGCGCGTGCAATGCCCCTTGGAATGTGTTCCGAGGGCTTTTTTATTGCAAAAATACAGTGTCAATCGCAAGTCTTAAGAAGAATCCAATCAGAAAAATTGGAGGAATAAAACATGAAAACGAAATTCAAAACCAGAGATTTAACCATGATTGCCATGATGGGTGCCATCTGCTGCATCCTGCTGCATATTGATTTCCCGCTTCCCTTCCTGCCCCCCTTCATGAACTTTGATCTGGCAGGTCTGGTAGAAATCATCGGCGGCTTTGCCATGGGGCCTTTGCAGGCAGTCTGCATCATTCTGGTGAAAATCCTGCTGAAGCTGGCAACAGAGGGTACCTCCTCCGCATTTACGGGCGAGCTGCAAAACTTCCTGCTCAGCTGTGCGTATGTGCTGCCTCCCGTTATCATGTATCACCAGAAAAAATCTAAAAGAACCGCAATCGTCGGCATGGCAATCAGCTCTGTCTTCACAGGCATCGTTGCCATCTTTACCAACCTGTATATCATCATTCCCTTCTATATGGCACTGATGGGACAGGATATGAGCTATTTCGTAGCCATGTGTACCGAGGTCAACCCTCTGATTTCCAATGTATTCACACTGGCAATCCTTGGGATTCTGCCCTTCAACCTGATTAAATGCGGCATCAACTCCGTTGGCGCAATGCTGCTGTATAAGCACTTAAGCCCCATCATCCACGGCAATGCCTCTGCAAAAAATAAAAAGGCAAACGCCATAAAGAAAGCGGACGAAACAAAAATCTGAGTATAAAAAGCACAGAGAAGCAAAGGAGAAACCGAAATGAAATTCAGCTTAGACAAAAACCTTACCTTTGAACAGGCAAAAGCCCTTTTCTTTGAACAGCTGGGTGATTGGAAGATTATGGCGCTTGCCAGCAGCGTAAACGATTACGTTATGGTGCGCAACGTCAGCTGCCTGTTCTACAATGACAAAATCTATTTCAAAACAGACAAGGACTTCCGCAAAACAAAGCAGCTTTACGAAAACCCCAATGTTGCCCTCTGCTATGGCGGCATTCAGGTGGAAGGGACTGCGAAAAACTGCGGTCTGGTTGTGGATGAGCCCGGCAGAGTGTTTGAAGGCCTTTATAAAAAACACCTCTGGGGCAGCTACAATAAATACAGCCACGAGGATTCCGAAATCATCATCGAGGTAACCCCGAAATTCGTTGAGGTCTGGGATACCAGCGAGGATAACTACGCTTATCAGATTTTCATCGACTTCGATAAAAAAGAGGTTACGGTAAAGCCTTACGATAAGAAATAATTCTCGAAATCCCTTGTATTATTTCCCCTATAGAAAAAAAGAGCATCTGTTCTCCGCAGATGTTCTTTTTTTGTATCAGAAATATTTTTATGGTATAATACCCACGGACATATCCGTGGGTTAGCCGCTTACAGCGTCTATCTGCTGTTTTCACAGCAAATTCTACGATTCGCAGGCATAGCCTGCTCATACCATGCCTTGCGGAAGAAAATATCTGCTTCGCAGCTGCTCTCTTCCTCTGCAAACATGGTATAATAAATGCAAAAATTTCCGAAAAGGAGGAGAAGCCTTGCAGAAGCTGAATATTGCCATTCCGCAGGACGCGGTCTGGATTCTGAATAAACTGAATGAGGGCGGTCACGAAGCGTATATCGTCGGGGGCTGTGTCCGCGATTCCATTCTGGGGCGCATACCGCAGGATTGGGATATCACCACCTCCGCCCTGCCCGAGGAAACCAAGACCATCTTCGACCATACCTTTGATACGGGCATCAAGCATGGCACGATTACCGTCGTCCTGCATCATGAAAATTATGAGGTCACAACCTATCGCATCGACGGCGAATATGCCGACTGCCGCCATCCGGACGAGGTCTCCTTCACCAAAAAGCTGAATGAGGATTTGCTCCGCCGCGATTTTACCATGAACGCCATTGCCTATCACCCCAAGGAGGGCTTTCGCGACCCCTTCCATGGGCAGGAGGATATTGCCGCAGGCATGATCCGCGGCGTGGGTGAGCCGGCAAAGCGCTTTCAGGAGGATGCCCTGCGGATGCTGCGCTGTGTGCGCTTTTCCGCGCAGCTTGGCTTTGCGATTGACCCCGAAACATGGGCGGCTCTCTGCGCCAATACGGCGCTGATTCAGAAAATCAGTGCGGAGCGAATTCGCGAGGAGCTGCAAAAGCTCTGGCTTGCCCCCTTTGCGAAAAAAATGCCCCTGCTCTGGGAAAGCGGTCTGCTCGCACAGATAGATGCGACCCTTTCCGCAAGCCTTATCGCAAACAGCCGGACCCTTTTGGAGGAAATTTCCCTTTGTCCGAAGGATAGTATTCTGCGGTGGTGCATTGTTTTGCAGCATTACCCCCTCAGCGAGGTGAAGGGCTTTTTAAGAGGTATGCGGCTCGATAACCACTCCATCAAGCGGATTTCCCTGCTTCTGGATGAGCTGTCCGCGGATTTGCCGACAGAGCCCTATCCGCTCCGCAAAAAGCTCCGCACCATCGGACAGGAGGCAACAGAGCAGCTTCTGCTTCTGCAAAGCATCCTGCGTCCCGCCTCTCCCCACGCCGAAACAAAAGCCGCCTTGGAAAAAATCCTTGCGGCAGGGGATTGCCTTTCTCTGAAAACCCTTGCCCTAACGGGGCAGGATTTGATGGCACTCGGTGCGCCGCACGGCAAAATCCTAGGCACTATCCTTGCAGAGCTGCTGGATATCGTTCTGCATGCGCCCGAAAAAAATACAAAAGAAACGCTGACAACGCTTGCACTTGCGCTGTTGAAAAAACGGTAAGGAGGAAACAGCCATGATTAGTGAAAAAGGATTTATTTTGGAAAACGGGACGGAAATGCCCTTCCTTGGTTTTGGCACCTATCTGGTGCAGGAGGAAAAAATCATTCTGGATGCGCTGGACTGCGGCTACCGTCATATCGACACCGCCAGAAGATACAAAAACGAAAAAATGATTGGCAACGCCCTGCGGCAGTGCGGTATCCCCCGCAGAGAGCTGTTCCTGACCTCTAAGGTCTGGAAAACGGATTTGGGCTATGATAAAACTATGGCAAGCTTTGAAGCCTCCCTCAAGGATTTGCAGGTGCAGTATCTGGATTTGTTCCTCATTCATTGGCCCCTGCCCTTCCCCGGCGCGGATTGGAAGCCGCTGGTAACGGAAAGCTGGCGTGCGTTGGAGCAGCTTTATGATGAAGGCGCAGTGCGTGCCATCGGTGTCTGCAATTTCCTGCCGCAGCACCTCCTGCACGTTCTGAAAACCGCCAATACCGTCCCCATGATTGATCAGTTTGAATTCCACCCCGGCTATCCGCAGTATGAAACATTACAGTTCTGCCAAAGCCGCGGCATACAGGCGGAGGCATGGAGTCCCCTTGGCAGAGGGCGGCTTCTGGAGGACCCTTTGGTTCTGGAGCTTGCAAAAAAATACGGCAAAAGTCCGGCGCAAATCTGTCTGCGCTTCTGCCTGCAAAATAATGTCCTTCCCCTGCCGAAATCCTCCGCACCACAGCGCATGAAGGCAAACCTCGATATCTTCGATTTCGAGATAGAGCAGGAGGATATCTATCGCCTGCTGACCATGCCCCAAACAGGCTGGTCGGGACTTCATCCGGAGCATTTTGAGTAAAGTCGAAATTATTTAGACAGAAGAATAACCTGATAGCGATTGTTTGCTCCATATAAAATCACTCGAAATTATTTGCAGTCGCTTGACTTGGTATTTTCCTTATAATAAAATAAAAATTGTCAAAAACAGCAAATTTTATCGAAAATCATTCATAGCAGAAAGGAAGGAATCTCATGAAAACACGCATACTCTCTTATCTTTTGGTGTTTTCCATGATACTCGCCCTTTTGCCTGCTTCCGCATTGGCAGAAGGAGAAAGTACCACAAAGCCGCACATCCCCGAGCAGCATGTCACCGCCACAGTGAAACACGCTTTTGACAACAGCGGAGCGGAAACGGGGCAGATTACAGCGCAAATCGAAGCCTATCTGACGGATACGAAAAACCAATCCCACACCGTTAAGCCCTGCGATATCATCTTCTTGATAGAGCAATCCACCTTTATGAATACGCCAACCGATACAACGCAGTATGGGAAGGAGCGAGCGGATATTCTCAATTCCATGGAAAGTCTGCTGCAAAATCTTCCTACCCCCACCACAGGCGAACATCGGGTGGCAATCGCAGGCTTTGGGCGTATCAATAACAGCGGCACATCCGATTCATACATCGAAAGTCAGCACCCCGGCACACAGCTATCTGCAACCCAAAACCCCAGCTTGAACACAGGCTATTATACCTGTGAAAACAATGCTCCTGACTTCCATTCCCAAAGCGGTTGGACAGAATGGGACAAAATCACAGGTTACGATGAAAAAACAACCCTGCCGGAGATGCCGGAAGGCTATCTTGCCAATGAAAGCTACGATAAAGTTTTTATGAGCATTGACGATGCAAAGAATGTCATTGATGTTGATAAAATGGTATCTTGGCACGCAGGTGCCTCCCGTATGGATGCAGGTCTGCAAATCACAGAGCAGTTGGCAAAAATTGCACAAGCACACAAAGCAGACGGCAAGGACCGCAACCTTATCATCTTTGTTGCTGCCAGCTCTCTGCCCTATCAGAACAGCGCAGGCTTTCAGCTTCTCCGCTCTGAGGCGGCACAGGCAGCGGCACAGGAATTGAAAAATAATTATAACGCCACCATCTTCGGCTTTGGTGACTTCCGTGCGCTGAACTTGCAAAACGGAATGTCCTCGGAGGAACAACGTACACAATTCAATAACACCATGGCCGGAATCTGCGGCAATTCCACCACACAGGATGGCACACCCTATTTCAAAGGCTTGAGCCAAGTGCATGATATTGATGCGGCGCTCAATGAGCTTCTGATTCAGATTGACGCAAATGTCAATCCAAATGCGAAAAGCCTGCCTATCGATGTGAAGGACTTCCAAGAAAAATCCACAGAGCCTACCTCGCATATCTCGCATACTTGGAAAGAATTGAAAGAGAAACACCATATTCTTACAAGCAGTGCCATCAACGAAACTGCCTCTGTAGATTATTACCGCTTTAAGAAGTATGATGCAAACAACAATCCGCAATTTGACACAACCCCCTATCTGCACATCGAGCGGAGCCTTTCCAATATCGGCAGTGGCGACAGTATTCAAACGGCACTCAGCCTTCAGCCGATTCCCCCTGTAGACACAAAAGGGACTGCCTACGGCGTAAAAGCAGTCATTACCATTACCGATCCCGTCTGTGTGGACTATGAATGGGCAGGGCGTTGGACACCGGATTTCGCTCCGCCCGACCACGAGCACGCCATGCGTGGTGTGAAGCACAGCCCCACAACTCCGACAAAAAATGAAACCACAAACGACACCATGAAATTAAAATTCGACGGTTGGTATCGTCTTTGGGATGACAACATTGACCATGAGGAGAATGGAAAGAAAACTTGGACGTATGAAGGAAAAACATACGTTGCCTATCAGGATAACGTATATGATGCCTTCGGCAGTGATTTCACCCTGTATGGGCGTTGGATTCCTTCCATTGATGTAAATTTCCAATGGATTGGCTCTGTCATCCCCGCAGATGCCACACCGCCTTCCACCGTTTCCCTTGCACTGAGCGATGACGGAACCGCTTCCTTTACCCCCATCGTACCATCCCAAGAGGGGTATGAATTTGACGGCTGGTATAAGAATTCCGCCTGCACAGATCGTTATAATGAAAGCGGCGAAAACCTAACAAAGAATACCTTCCTTTACGGCCGTTGGACGAAAATCGGCACAAAAAAGGTTACCTTTACCGTTGTAAACGGCAGCTGGAATACGGAAAGCGATTGGTACAAAAATAACATCGGAAATACAGATGCAGATACAGCTACTGACACCATTACCGTCAATGTTCCCCTGCGCAACGGCAAAGGCACGCTGACACCCGATTTGGTTCCTCATGTAGATAATCAGAATATGGAACCCGCAGACGGCTACAAAGCACCCGGCACTTGGGGAGATAACGCCCCCGATACCAATACGGATGCCATCACCGAGGACGGCGACTACGAATACACCTATACCTTCCCCGAAGCGGATACCTATACGATTACCTATCGTTGGGTAACAGGCACAGAGGTACCTGAGGGTGTGAGCCTGCCTGCACAGCAGGAAAAGAAGGAAGATGGCAACGGCACAAATCCGACCTTTACGATTAAAAGCGTAACCTCTGATGATGAAAAATGGAGTTTTAGCGGTTGGTATACAAACGAAGAATTAACCGGCACAGCAATTAGCGACAGTTATACCTTCCCTGAAGACAACGCAAATGACACAAAAAACCTCACGCTTTACGGCAAATGGACACACGATCCCTGCACCGTAACCTTCTATGCGGACTACTTCCAGCCTGCACAGGGGCATTTTAATACAGATGATTATACAATCAGCTATACCGTTCCTTATGGCTCTACACTTGCCAAGGTATCCAAAGCGGTTCCCACACCCGTCACAGATCCTGCACACCCCTACTACTTCGAAGGTTGGGGGGATTTTGAACCACCCGATACACAGGGAGAGCAGGAGGGTACAGAGGATACAGAAGATGCAGAAGATACGGAGGATACGGAGGAACCCGTCACCCATTCTGATGATTCTCTCTCCACAGCAGGCACCTTCTATACCAGTAAGGCAATTCAGGATATGACGATAAAGTCTGACTTGAATTTCGTGGCACAATGGTGGCCCATCGTTACCTTTAATGCCAACGGCGGCGATTGGGAGCTTACGGAAGGCAGACCTACCGAACGCTATGTCCCCGTACCTGCAAACAAAAACCATATTGATTCCCTGCGTCCCCCCGCAAGGGAAGGCTACACCTTCCTTGGATGGTATGACACCTCCGGAAAACCCATTGATTTTAAAACCCAAACCTTCGATCGTGCGGAAACCGTTTATGCACACTGGGCAAAAAATGCCACCGTCACCTTCAAAATCGTAAACGGCTATTGGTCTGGCAACACCACAGAGGATAAAACGGTTACCGTTGTACTGCATCCGCAGGCAAATGGTTCTGCAAGCGGCACATTGGGTGCAAGCCATGTTCCCACCATTATGATTCCTGCCGCAGGCTATGAAAACACCCCCGGTCATTGGGATGTGACACCAAATACCGAAGAAAACGGCAGCAGCGGTGATGTCACCTACACCTATATCTTTGGCAAAAAGCACCACAGCAGCAGCAGCAAAGACGAAAACAAGGACAAGGATAACAACAAAGAAAATAACAAAGACAATAACAAAGACAACAATACCGGCGAAACCACGCCGACAAAGGTTCCCGATTTGCTCAACGGCAGCAATCATTTTGCTTATGTTGTAGGCTATAAAGACGGCAACGTAAGGCCGCAGGGCAACATCACCCGTGCGGAAACCGCCGCTATCTTCTTCCGCCTGCTGAAGGAGGAGGTACGCAGCGAAAACCTCAGCAAGCACAACGATTTTGCCGATGTAACAGAGGACAGCTGGTACAACACAGCAGTTTCCACCATGGCAGGCATGAATATTCTCAAGGGCCGCACAGCAAATAGCTTTGTACCACAGGCACCCATCACCCGTGCGGAATTTGCCGCCATCTGCGCCCGTTTTGACAGCGGTAAGGCAGAGGAAAACAATAGCTTTACGGATATTTCCGGTCATTGGGCGGAAAAGGAAATTGAGCGTGCCGCCACCCTTGGCTGGGTAAGCGGTTATACGGACGGCAGCTTCCACCCCGATGCCCCGATTACAAGAGCAGAGGCAATGACACTGATTAACCGTGTGCTTTGCCGTATGCCCGAAACAAAGGCCGACCTTTTGGACAGCATGACCAAATGGCCCGATAATCAGCCCGGCGCATGGTATTATCTGGCTGTGCAGGAGGCAACCAACAGCCACACCTATGAACAGAAGGATTCCAAGTATGAAACATGGACAGCCCTGACCGCAGAGCCGGATTGGAGCAAATATTAAACGAAAGCAATCAAAAAGACTGTCATTCCGGTAAAAGGGATGACAGCCTTTTTCTTTTCTTTAAAACAGAAGATTTAATTCCGTTTTCGCCTTTTCGATATCCTGCAAAATGGTTTTCTGCTTTTCATCGAAAAGCAGCTCCGCGTTATACCGATAATATTTCTCCGAACCATTCTCGCTGATGAATTTCACGCTATAGAAGTTCGTGGTCAGCTCCGTAATAAAGATAACCATCTCCTGCCCTGCGCCGAAGGCTTCCTCCAGAAATGCAAAGGCATTGTCCAGCATCGCAGACGCATCCGCAATGGCGTTTTCCCGTCCTTCCGCCTCTTTTGCGAAAAGTCCCTTCATCAGCGCAAACGCCTCCTCCTTTTCCCGACAGCCGCTCCGTTTTCCCTCCGCAAGGAAGAAATGCAGCCGCTCCAATTCCTTCAAGCAGGCATGCTCCGCCGTTTTCTCCAGAAGTCCCGCCTTCCGTTCCTTCGCAAAGGCGGCTTCTCTTTCCTCCACCAGTCCAGTAAAGAGGTTCTCCCATGGCGTTTCCTTGCAATAGGGGCTATTGAACCGCTCCTTCAGCTCCAGCAGCGCGCCATGCAGTCCCGTTACGGTCAAATCCGCCTCGTATGCCCCTCGGAAGCCCTCGGAAAGCCTGCTCAGCAAAAGCCCCATCACGCTCAGTCGCTCGTCAAACGGTGCATCCTGCAGCTTCGTCACCGCCTGCTTGGTATATTTCCCCTGCAAAATGTCGTCCACGCGGTAATCGGTGCGATATTTGCGGTACAAATCCAAATAATTCGCAAAATCCTTCGCAATCCTGCGGTGCTGCAAATATTGATAAATCAAGCCCTCCTCAACAGGCAGCTTCATATCCTCATACACCTTCAGGATGGTAGAAAGATCCTCCCACCCTCTCGCCGTCACAAACCGCTTGCCATCCACCGTTGTCTCCATGGCATAAAAATGATCCTTGCGAATTTCCAGATAGGACAGAATCGCCCCATGGATGCCCTGCTTATAGGCATATTCCTTCCAAACGGAAAAATCAGGCTCTACGTCGATTTTCTTCACACGGTCAAGCGTTACCACATCAAATTCGCGCACGCTTTTGTTGTATTCGGGGGGATTGCCTGCCGCGGCAATCAGCCACCCCTTCGGCACCTTATGCGCCCCAAAGGTCTTGCACTGCAAAAATTGCAGCATCGCAGGCGCAAGCGTTTCGGAGGCGCAGTTGATTTCATCAATAAACAAAATCCCCTCCTGCAGGCCCGTTTCCTCCATTTTATCATAAACCGATGCGATAATTTCGCTCATGGTGTATTCCGTTACGGTGTATTCCTTTCCGCCGTATTCCTTCTTGCTGATAAAGGGCAGCCCGATGGCAGACTGGCGCGTATGGTGCGTAATGCTGTAGGATACCAGTGCCACACCGCACTCCCTCGCCACCTGCTCCATCACGGCGGTTTTCCCGATACCGGGCGCGCCCATCAGCAGAACGGGTCTTTGTCTGACCGCAGGAATACGGTATTCCCCAAACTCGTCCTTCGCCAGATACGCTTGAATGGCATATTTAATTTCTTCCTTCGCTTTTTTAATATTCATGCTATCCTCCTAACGCCCATGAGACGGCAGTCCCAAGGACAAATCCTCTTTCCCCAGTATCAGCTTCATCGCCCATGGCGGCACGCCGACATCCGTATAATCCTCATGATAGAACACAAATGCGGCATCATAGGGCGGTCTGCGCTTCGGGAAGGTGCCGTAGCCGTCTGTGAAATAAATCAGACCCTTCAGGTTCTGAAACGCCCTTTCGGCAATCAATTGATCAACGTATTGGAACACAGGGCGGAAATCCGTACCGCCGCTGCCGCGCAGTGCAAAATCCTCCATAAACTGCGCCAGCTCCTCCTTGGAGGTGATCCTTTTATCCATCTGCACCGCCGCATCGCACTGTATGATATGCACGTTCATTTTATGGAAAAAGCTTTCACTGCTCGAAAGAATCGCGTAGGTTTCCTCTAAGAACCGCTTCACCGTTTCCCCCTCGCAGGATTCGGAGGTATCAATGGCTATCACCAGCTCCTCCACCTTTTTGACCTCCTTATATTCCAATGCCTCAATCAACGGCAGATTGCCGTACATCTGCAAGCCATAGGTATAGAAGATAAAATCGAAGGCATCCTCATCCACGCGTATATCCTCCTTGAGCGTCACAAATTTCTGCAAAAACTGCCGATAATCGTAGCGCTCCCTGTTCTCGACCTTCAGATATTGCAGAAGCTCGCCTGCCTCTGCGCCCATATCCTTGGAGTAGGTTTCGAGGTTAGTTTCGGTCTTTTCCCCGATTTCCGTCCATTTTTCCTCCAGCTGCTGCTGTTTTTCGTCCTGCTCCTCCTGCTCCTGCTGTTGGTCGTTGCTGTTATCTTGGTTATCTCCGTCCTTGCTATTCTCGTCCTCGTCATCCTTCTGATGCTCCCAAAAGACATGGTCGTCTACCCAAAATTCCAGCTGCAGCTTACCAAATTCCTGCAAGGAAAGCTTTTTTTCTTCCAGCACGCGATAAATGCCCTCGGCGGAGAGCACCTTCAATTCTCTGCGGAGCATATCGTACATTTCGTTTCGTTTATCGGAGACAACGAGCCGCACCGCCTTCACGGACAGCGAATCCACGATAGATTCCACCGCGATATCGCAGGCGAGGTGCCAAAGCTCCTCATCCCGATGATTCAGATGGAAGGGATGGCGGAACAGGCAATGCAGAACCATGTGCAGATAGGCGCGATTGACAAGCACGCGGTCGCTCAGATAACGCTGTACGAGGTAGCGCGGGTTAAACAGTATCTTTTCGCCGTCTGTCCCGACGTACAGGGATGAAAGGTTCATTTCGTACCTAAGACCGCTGAGTGCCAAATCAAGAAAGCGCATGGAAAGGTATAGCTCATTACGCGATGCGCTTAAAATATCCGTACCGATACGGATGAGGTTTTGATGTGTTTCGTTCATGCCTTCTCACCTCCTAGAACTTTAAAACCGTGGGACGCTGTCCCACACCCTGACAGGGGAATGATTCCCCTGTACCCCCATTTGCAGAACCATATTCATGGTTCTGCGGCATAGCGGAAGGGTTTGGGAAACCTCGTTTCCCGAATGAAATCCGCAGTCGGCATGGCAGTTTGCTGACAAACCAGCCCAAAGGGCTGCTGCTATGCAGTGCCAGTATTTCCGACGAGGAAAACAGCGAGTTTCAAGGCTTTTCAGCCGATGGAACTCGTCTGTTTATTCTTCTGTTTCAACAAGTCGAAATCCTGATTTCGACTTAGGTGTCGACTTTGTCGACACCCTTATAACTCGAATGTTTTTTTCTTTTTGGTTGCACCGAATGTTTTATGCTGATAATCCATCAAAAAGCTCAGCACTGCCGTCTGCCCCTTTTTCTGCGCAAGGGCAATCAATTCGGGTGTGGTTTCCGCCGTCAGCAGTCCCCAATCCGCGAACAGCCGCAGGGTTTCCCCCTCCTTCTGCTCCATGAAATACGCCGCCGCCCAAAGCAAATGCTCCCTCAGATAATCAAGGTAGACCTCCCTGTGCTTCTCCTGCAAGCGGTACGGATACCGCAGGCGGCTCATGGCAAGCAAAAGCACTGTTTCCGCGGCATCCTCGCGCTTCGTCAGGTAGAAAATCTCATCATAGCGGCGAAAGTCAATCTCGGAATTCCCGATGCACTGGCGGAAAATATGCCCCGTGCCGTAATTCACCTGATGGAACAGCCTCGCCGGCGTATCCTCGATATATTCATACTGAAAATCGGGCAGTACCAGCTCCGCGTGCTTCGTTTCGCCGCCCTCGATGGGGAAATCAATCGACAGCTGCAATTCATGGTTCAGTCCCGAAATCAAATCGGAAATATGTCTGCAACGCCCGAAGGAAAGGTGCTTCAAGCTGTCGCAATTCAGAAACAGCCCCGTATTTAATTCCCTTGCCGCCAGTGGGATATTGATTTTCTCCATCCTGCGGCAGTTATAAAAGGCATACCGCCCGATGCTTTTCACGCCCTCCGGCAGACGAAGCTCCTGCAGCCGCTCACAGCCGTAAAACGCATAATCCCCGATGCTTCTGACCGCCCTCGGCAGGGAAATTTCCTGCAGCGCCCCGCAGCCATCGAACATCCGCTTGGAAACCGCCGTCAATCTCTCCGGCAGATGTACCCGCTCCAGTGCGGCACAGCCCGAAAAGGCAAACGCCCCAATTTCCGTAATCGTATCCGGCAGGAAAACCCTTCGCAATGCCTGCCCCTCCGCGGTTTCGGCAGGCGGCTCCGTCACAAAGGAAAGGCTCGCCTCCTTCTCCTCGCCGATTTCCGCAGGGGGTGCCTCTCCTTCTGCCGCAAATGCGTTTTCCGCAACGGCAATGACGGGCAGCCCATCAATCTCCGCAGGAATATGCAGCTCCGCACAGCGGCCATGCAGCTTTTTCAGCACTGCGCCGCCCTCTTTTTTTTCGTATTCTATTTGTATGGACAAATTCTCTTTTGCCATTGGAATTTTCCTTTCTTCCGTCCACCCTTTGCCTGTCCGCTTTCGCAATTTTTTCGTGTTTTTTACCTGTCCACTCTGTCCACTTTGTCTATCCTCTGTCCACCCTTTTTCATACTGTATCCATTATATTCTCCTTGCAACAGACTGTCAATTTCGGCATAAAAAAGCCCTCCGAAAAGGAGGGCTTGCGCAGTCGAAATCCTGATTTCGACTTAATTATTTCAGGTTTGCTTTCAGAACCTCTGCAATCTTTGTGATACCTTCAACAATCTTGTCTTCGGGCATGCAGGAGTAGTTCAGACGGAAGTGGTTTTCCTTACCGCCGTTAGGGAAGAAGCTGCCGCCGGGAACGTAAGCAACGTTCTTTTCCAGACACTGAGGCGCAATAACCTTTGCGTCCATGTATTCGGGCAGTACGCACCATGTGAACAGACCACCTTCGGGATGTGTGAATTTTACTTCCTTCGGGAAGGTTTCTTCCATTGTTTTCAGCATTGCGTCACGTCTCTTAACGTAAACTGCTTTGATCTTTTCAACGTGTGCATCCAGATCGTTATCCTCCAAGAACTGATTTGTAATCAGCTGGTCGATTGTGGAGGACTGCAGGTCAGCACCCTGTTTGATGAAGTTATATTTGCCCAGAACCTCTGCGTTTGTGGAGCAAACCCAACCGATACGCAGACCGGGAGCGAAAATCTTGGACATTGTGCCCAGGAAGATTACCAGATCCTTTGTATCCATGGATTTCAGGGAGGGCAGGAATTCGCCTTCAAAACGCAGTTCGCCGTAAGGGTTATCTTCGATAACGGGGATTTCATATTTGTTAATCAGTTCCATGAATTTCTGTCTTCTTTCCAGAGTCCATGTTTTACCTGTGGGATTCTGGAAATCGGGGATAACGTAAATCATTTTTACGTTTTCTGTTGTAGCCAGAATCTTATCCAGCTCTTCGGGAATCATACCTGCATCATCTGTAGGAACTTCTACGAAAGTAGGTTCACAAGCCTTGAACGCATTGATTGCACCCAGATAAGAGGGGCTTTCTACCAGAACAACATCGCCGGGGTTCAGGAATACACGAGCGGAGAAATCCAGACCCTGCTGAGAACCGCTTGTAATCAGGATATCATCGATGCTTACATGGATATCGTTTTTCGCTGCCATTCTTGCAACGATTTTTTCACGCAGGGATGCAAAACCGTCTGTACCTGTGTACTGCAGCGCAACTCTACCCATATTATCCATTACCTTACAAGCCGCTTCCTTAACGCCTTCTGTAGGGAACAGCTCGGGTGCGGGCATACCGCCTGCGAAAGAGATAACTTCGGGTTTTGCTGTCAGTGCCAACAAAGCTCTGATTTCGGAACCTTTTAACAGATTCATTCTGTTTGCAAATTTAACTGCCATTGGATCTTCCTCCTTAAGAATATAAAATGAATACGTGCATTAGTGTCAGACAACAATAAAGGAATTTTCTTTTATTTTGGCAAAATATCAAAAATATTCCTTCATACCGTTATTAAAACACAAAAAATAAACAAAGTCAATCCCTTCTGCCTTTTGTACAAAAACAAAAACAACCAAAACATAGAAATGATTTTCAGGAATTTTACATCAATTCGATATTTTTAGCAAACCGATAGAAAAATCATATACATTCTATTTTCATAGGAAAAATAGGAAAAGAAGTTTCATTTTTTCCGCATCTTTTCATGTTACTTTGTCATAGTTTATGCTATAATGAAAAATATTGGGCTTCTGCGCCCATATTGATGTACCGAACGAAGTACATCTTACCATTTCATGACAGAGAAAACAAGCATAGACAGGGTGTGAACGATGGAAGTTTTCAAAAACATTTTCGACAACCTCGGAATCACAGAATTCGCAAGACCATCCCTCGGCATTTCCGATATTCTGGATATCCTCATTGTTGCCTATATTATTTATAAAATCATATTCTGGATCAAGGAAACACGCGCGTGGGTGCTGTTCAAGGGGATTCTGGTTATTTTCGCCCTTGCGGCGGTTGCCATGCTCTTAAAGCTGAATACGATTCTTTGGATTCTTTCCAACACCATTTCCGTCGGCATCATTGCGGTTATCGTTGTATTCCAGCCGGAGCTGCGAAAGGCACTGGAGCAGCTGGGCAAAGGAAAATTCTTCACCGCCTTCGCCAGAAGCTCTGAAGAAACCGATGATAAAGCTGCACAACGAACCGTGGATGAAATTGTGAAGGCTGCTGAAAAAATGGGCTCTGTGAAAACAGGTGCCTTAATCCTGATTGAGCAGAAGGTTCCTCTTGGAGACTTTGAACGCACGGGGATTCCTGTGGATGCCATCGTTTCCAGTCAGCTGCTCATCAATATTTTTGAACACAATACACCACTGCATGACGGCGCAGTGATTGTGCGGCGCAACCGCGTAGCCGCCGCTACATGCTTTCTGCCCCTGACGGACAGCAACGAGGTCAGCATGGAGCTTGGCACAAGGCACAGAGCCGCTATCGGCGCAAGCGAGGTTTCCGATGCGTATGTTATTGTGGTTTCCGAGGAAACCGGCGCCATCTCTCTGGCAAGGGGCGGCGTGCTTTACCGTGACCTCTCCCCTGAGCAGCTGAAAAATATGATTTCTCAGCCGCGCAAGGAAGGCAGCAAGAAGACATTTGCAACCATTTGGAAAGGACGGCAGGAGAAAGAATGAAAAAATTTCAGGAATTACTGACGAAGGATCTTGGCTGGAAGCTGCTTTCCATTGCCATTGCCGCGACCATGTGGTTTATGGTAATCAACATCACGCAGCCTGTGGATACGCGCAGCTACAGCAGACCTTTAACCTTGGAAAATATGGATACACTGACCTCCCGCGGGCTGACCGTCGGCAATGCGGAGGAGCTGAAAAACACAAAAATTACCGTAAAGGTGAAGGCACAGCGAACCGCACTGGACAGACTGAGCCAGAACCCCGACTGGATTACCGCCTCGGTGGATTTATCCGAGCTGGCTTATGCAGTGAACGGGGATTCCGTTGCGCTGCCCGTCAATGTTTCCATTGATCAGGGCGGTACAGCCTATGCCATCAGCAGCAAGGCACCTGCCGTTGTGGAGGCACAGGTGGAAACCCTGCGAACAAAGGAATTTCCCATTGAGGTAGAATTAAACGGCAAGCCCGACAGTGACATTACCCTTTCCGACCCTGTTCTGAGCGCAGAGACCGTAACCGTTTCCGGTCCCGTATCTCTGGTGCGGCAGGTTGCGAAGGTAAAGGCAATCATCAACGCGGAGGAGCTGGAAGAAAATACAGATATTCACGCAAAGCTTGCCTGCTATGATTACCATGGCGCAGAGGTAACGGGCGTTTCGCTGAACATCCGCGAGGTAACGGTTTCCTATGCGGTACATGATGCAAAGCAGGTGCCGATTCAGGTGGATATCACAGGCACGCCTGCAAACGGCTATCAGGTCGGCACGGTTTCCTGCTCGCCGAAATATGCAGAGGTGACAGGCTCTAAAGAGGATTTGGATGCCCTGCTTTCCATTCATCTGGACAGCATTGACGTTTCGGGGCGCACTGCCGCAGTGACAAAGACATTCAATCTGGAAAATTATCTGCCGGACGGCATTTCCTTAAATGATGACAACCGCAGCAGCGTACAGGTAACGGTTGCCATCGAGACGGCGCAGAAAGGAAAGCAGTTCACACTGGATGAATCCCGTTTAACCATTCTGGGGCAGGAGGACGGCAAGACCTACTCTTTCGGGACGGCACATGTCACCGTTACAGGCGACAGCAGCAGCCTGAACGGACTGCGCGCAGAGGATCTGAATGGCAGTGTGCATGTAAACGGCATGTCCGAAGGGACGCATCGAGTTCTGGTGCATCTGGATTTGCCCAACGGCTTGAACGCAAGCCCTGTTTATATTGATGTAACCGTTTCCGGTGACGGCAGTGCATCGGCGAACGAATAAGGTTTTGGAGGAAGAAAAATGGCTAGATTATTTGGTACAGACGGCGTAAGAGGTGTTGCAAACACAGAATTGACAGGCGAGCTGGCGTTCCGCTTAGGCAGAGCCGGTGCGTATGTGCTGACAAAGGAAACAAAGCACGCCCCCCGTATTCTGGTTGCTATGGATACCCGTATCAGTGGGGATATGCTGGAAAGCGCACTGGTTTCCGGCATCTGCTCTGTCGGCGCGCACGCAGTTGTGGCAGGGGTGATCCCCACGCCTGCGGTTGCGTATCTGGTAAGAAAATACAGACTGGATGCAGGTGTTATGATTTCCGCATCCCATAACCCTGTGGAATATAACGGGATTAAATTCTTCAACAATCAGGGCTATAAGCTGAGCGATGCACTGGAGGATGAAATCGAAAACATTATCATGAGTCATCCGGAAATTCTGCCCAGTCCTACCGGCATTGGGCTTGGCACGAAGGAATATGCCGAGGATGCATTAGATGATTATATTGCATTTCTGACACGGACAACCACCGAAAAATTTGACGGCATCAAGGTTGCATTGGACTGTGCAAACGGGGCAGCCTACAAAGCGGCTCCCATTGCCATGCTTGATTTGGGCGCAAGCCTGTGCATCATCCATAATGAGCCTGACGGCACAAATATCAATGATAAATGCGGCTCCACCCACATGGATGATTTGAAAGAAATGGTTGTGAAAAACGGGGCGGATATCGGGTTCGCCTTTGACGGGGACGCTGACCGCTGTCTGGCTGTGGATGAAAAGGGCAACTTGATCGACGGGGATAAGATTCTTGCCATCTGCGGTCTGGATATGAAGGAAAGAGGCGCATTGGCGAAGGATACGATTGTCGGGACGGTGATGTCCAACCTTGGGCTGACGATGATGGGCAAGGAAAAGGATATCCATATTTTGCAGACCTCTGTCGGGGACAGATACGTTTTGGAACGGATGCTTGCGGATGGCTACAACATCGGCGGCGAGCAGAGCGGTCATGTTATCTTCCTTGACCACAACACTACGGGCGATGGCACGCTGACTGCCATTCAACTGCTTTCCGTACTGAAACGCAGCGGCAAGAAGGCATCCGAGCTGGCAGGCATTATGCAGACCATGCCACAGGTTCTGGTCAATGCGCGCGTGAATAATGCAAAGAAAAACAGCTACATGGAGGATGATGTGGTACGCAGAGGGATTGCGGAGCTGGAGGAAAAATTCGCACAGGACGGACGCGTGCTGATTCGTACCTCCGGCACAGAGCCACTGGTACGCGTGATGATTGAAGGGACAGATATTAAAAAAATGGATGCAGAGGCAAGAAAGCTTGCTGCGCTCATCGAAGAACGTTTGCAGTGATTTCTGAGGATTGACAGAAAATTCCTTTCCCGTTACAATATAGATTGGAATATAGGTCGGAGAACTCTCCGACCATGCTGTCCTTCTGCTCAGTTGGATAGAGCACACGCTCCCTAAGCGGTTGTTCAATCCTCACTATTTACAATTTCATTTGATATACGCGCCAATAGCTCAGTTGGATAGAGCGTCCCCCTCCTAAGGTTGTGCTCTACCAGCTGCCTTACGGGGAAAAGTGATCGTTGCCAGTCTCAATTTAATATAAGTCTCTGTAGCTCAGCAGGATAGAGCGTTCGCCTCCTAAGCGAAAGGCCGTGGGTTCGAATCCCGCCAGGGACGCCAGCAAACACGCCGAAAACCTTTGATTTATCAGGGTTTTCGGCTTTTCTTATTTCTGCGGCTTTTGTGGCTTTTTTGCAAAAAACCTTGGTTTGCTAACATTTGCTAACGAGATTTGGCCTTTTGCTAAGAAAGGCGGTAAGTCAGAGGTTCGATTTTTACCAAAGGAACTTGCAAACATTTGTTAGCAGAAATTAGAGGAAGTTGCAAACAAAATCGCGAATTTGCTAACATCGCTCAAAAATGCTTTCAGAACCTTGCTAACAAAAAAAGTGTTTGGTCACTGTGCAAAGTGGTTCAAACGAAGAAAACCTCTCACAAAGTGAGAGGCGTTCTTCTGAGGGAGGGACTTTATAAAGCTTTTGCCAGCTGCTTGAGCAGTGCGGCAGTTTCGGGATTTTTAAGCAGTTCCAGTATCTTCGCTGCATCACTTTCATCACTTTCAGTGACGGCAGTATCCGCAGTTTTAGGCTCTGTATCTTCAACAGGGTCAGGAGTCTTGGATGAGTAAAATGCTTCCTCCAATCGCTGAGCGTTTATGCAGCGATCCTCGTCGATGATGTGAGAGTAGACATCTGCAACCATTTTTACCTGAGCATGACCAGAGTCGCCCTGGACGGATTTCATATCGCCACCATTGAGTTTCAGCTTGTAGGTGATACTGGAGTGACGGAGAGAATGGAATACAACATGAGGCAGTCCGTTTTCTTTGATAAGTTTATTGAAAGCACGGTTAATCACCTGGCTTTCCATCGGACGGCCATTGCTGGAGCAAAAGACCAGGTTATTGTCGATGTATTCATCTCCAAACAGATCCATCAGCTCATCAATTTCTTTTTTTCTCTCTACCAGCATATAGGCAACTGTTTTCGGCAGGTACACGCGGCGAATACTGGTTTTGGTTTTAGGCTCTTTCAGGACCAGAGCAGTATGGGTACTGGCTATGCAAGGTGGAAACTTCTTAATAACACCTTTGTCGCTCAAATCGTCCAATGCACCTCGTGTAACCCGTTGCAGCTCTTTGTTGACGAATATATAAGCTGAACCATTTTCTATGCTCTGTGGTGCAATATCAATGCAGTCCCAGGTAAGGCCCAGCATTTCGCCAATGCGTAAAGAGCAGGAGAACGCCAGATTTAAGGCAAGGGAGAGGATCGGATCATCACAGACTTCCATAGCCTTGCTCAGCGTTTCGGCAGTCCATATATCCCGTTCTTTATGTTCTTCTTTGGGAAGTGTCGCATTCAGGACAGGGTTACGGCTGATTAGTTCCCAACGCACCGCCTGATTAAAGGCACTGCGAAGTAGCTTGTGAATTTCTCTTACTGTATGCGGGGTCAGATATTCGCTTGTGGGTTTGCGGTTGTTGACGCTTACCGTTTTCACAGAGAGCAGATCACGGTAATACTTATCCATCATCCTTGGAGTGATGTCGGATAGTAACATATCTCCGATAATAGGAGTTATGTAGTTTCTCGCCAGACCACGGCGGCTTTCATATGTTGACATTGCCCAGGTATTTACACCATAGATGGACATATATTCATCGAGCAGATCGTTCAGGGTCTTTGCCGTAGGAATAAAGAAGGTTCCAGAGTCCTGCTCATACTCAATTTGCTTTTTTCGTTTTTTTGCTTCTGCATTTGTGCTGAAGGTTTCCCAACGCTGTCTGCGTTTTCCGTTTTCATCTGTGTAATCATACACCACAGAATATTTGCTTTTACGCTTCACGATAGATGCCATTTTCATTGCTCCTTTCTGAGATTTTCACATAATGAGTTTGCTTTTGATACCAGGCTTCAAAACTGCTGGTAATGATACGAATTCTTCGATCAATCAAGGTCGTCTCAAAATAGCCCCTTTTAACAAGGTCATAAGCTGTGCCAGATTTCAGCCCCAAAAGATCCGCCATTTCCGGAACTGACATCGTAGTATGCCTCCATTTCTCTCCGGGCGGTGTACCATCCACTTTTTTATAGTGGAACTGGCCGGCATACCAATCTTCAAAGCTATCCAGCATAACTCTCATTCGTCCGGCCACTTGAATTGTTTTGAAATAGTTCTTTTTAACCAACCAGTAGGATTCTACTTTACCAAGCCCAAGCATTTTGCCCATCTCTGGTACAGACATACTGGTCTTTACTCTTTGTTTTTGCATGGCTTTTGCCTCCTCTATAAAGTTTTTCTTGCTATGGCCTCATTGTAAGAGAAAGCAGAAAAAAAGTTAAGGATGTCGATTTGGAGATCGGCATCCTTGACAAATCATTCATCTGCGTGATCCAGCCAGTCATCAAAGCTCTTTTTGGAAATGCGGATATGACCGCCGACTCTGACGCTGTGGAATACACCCTGTTTTACCAGATTATATGCTGTGGGACGACTGATACCCAGAATGTCCTGAATCTCATCGACCGTATAGGTTCTTTTGTCATAGCTGACAGGATTTTGTTCATTAAAGCGGTTCAATTCCGCAATTCTTGCTTCAAACATAAAAACGCCTCCTTTATCCGGTAAGTGGCCTTACGGAGCCTCCATTTCCTCCGGAATATGAATATCTAAACTAACTTGCAGAGCATCATCAATCGCTCTCATTTCTTCGCGAGATACGCGCCCAATGTACGATAAAACACGCCTTTTATCAATCGTTTTAATTTGCTCCAGCAGAACAACAGATTTCAGTCCAAGCTCTGGAACGCTCTCCAGTGCATAGTGTGTGGGCAGCTCCTTTTTCTTAATCCATTTACTGGTGAGCGGAGCTACGATCAAAGTGGGGCAGAAAAAATTCCCCACATTGTTTTGAAGAACCAGGACAGGACGGGTGCCGCCTTGCTCTGATCCAAAATAAGGGTTCAAATTGGCATAATATAAATCCCCACGCTTATAAATCCAATCTTCTTTCATGTTCATCCTCCTATGTTTTGAGATTTGATTATGTAAGAAGGAGGCTCTGCAAATTACAGAGTCTCCTTCAATTTAGCGCCTGTTTTATCCCTTACTTGTCCACGACACCCCAGGGACTTGGGTAATCATTAAGCCGCAGATGGCTGGCCTGCTTCTCAGGAATTTCACCTCCACTTCGTTTGGTCTTACCCATGGCCTGCGACGGTTGTTATCACGCTCGGACTATGGCTGTAAGAGAGCTTTCCTCCTTGTTATGCCATGACCGGACGCCATCCGATGTATTCCAGCCTGATATATTTCTGATGAACTGCAAACTCATCTATACAGCAAAAATGGGTTGGCCTGTTATGTGAGTGGCAGCTCTCAGAAAATATACCGCTGATGTAGCGGCTATTACGCCCAAAGAGGATCAAACTTAATGATTCGTATATGAGGTTGTCAAGGTGCAAGTGAAAGGATTTCCCTCTCACTTGCTACTGCCACTTTTTTAGAAAATCGCAACCAACTTTTTTATTTTTTCTTCAATTTTTTTCAATCGCTTATCTGCGGCTTGCCGAGTAATACCATATCGTTGGGCTAAACAAGTTGCATTTGGTATTTTCATTTCATAATAGGACAATATAAAATCTCGTTCTGCTGGACTCAGTTTCAATAGAGCTTGGTGTAAATCCTCAAGAAGTAAATTCTGAATAGCTTGTTCCGCAGTATCAACAGATTCATCCACAAACAAATCTGTATCCTGATAACCTTCCTCTGTGCCGTCACGATCTCCCACATGAGAAGCCGGGAATATAGAGCGACTTTTCTCATGTTCCTGGAGATAGCGGCTGTGGCGGTCCTCCTGTTGGTATTTTTCAAAATCTTTGCGAGAACATTCCATGATAATGCGGTCATCTTCATCACGGAACATTTTGACTGTTTCAACAAAAAAGCGCCCAGTAAAGCAACCATTGCGGCGTGCCTTACTGAACGCTGAAAAACTGATTTCCTCCCATTCCTGTGGGCTGTTATTTTTCCAAATGAATACTCTCGTCATATCCTTTCCTCCGTTCAAATTCTTGGTAGTCAGCGAATTTGAACGGTGTCATGGATATTTTGCTATGTACGCCTCCCAGCGCATACCGGCCTCCTAATACCGGGCAAAGAAAAAGGCCGGAAGTGTTTTCACCTCCAGCCATGTTCCTGCCGCCATATTGCAGCAGGAATGAAAAAAGCCCGGTTAATGCCGGGCCTTATGTAGAAAAGTATTCAATTTAGCGCATTCCTGCCACTATAACAAGTATAGCAGGTCGGAAGTCGGAAGGGAGTAGGGATTAGGTCGGGGATTTGTCGGGATTTAGTCGGGATTTAGTCGGGGCAGCTCCTCCAGGACTTCTGGAATAGAATATCCAAACAAGCAAACAGAAAATAAATAGATGGCTTCTCGTTTTCGGTCATAAAAGACACTGCGCTCTATATTTAGTTCTTCCAGCAATTCTTTCTCTGTACTGTTGAACCGATAGATAAATTGCTTAGTCAAAATTTCATAGTAAAGTTCTCCTCGATCCGGATACCGTTTCAGACGAAGGAGTGCACGGTCAATAATATTGACTAGCATTTGATTTTGAACAAGGCAGCAAACTTTTTCTTCAAAGGCTTGCAGTTCAATATCTGGTGCAAAATTTTCAAGATAGCAGAGGCCAGACTCTATATCTTGTTCTCCCATAATCCAAGCAGTTTCTTGTAATTCTTCTGCCCGTTCACTCAGAACCCAGACTACATCACGGTAAATCTTTAGAATCAGCTTACTTCTATGAAACGCAGCGTCGCTGTTAAGCCCCAAAGCTGTTAGCCTGCTGTTACATTTTTGGATTGTTGTGCTTTCTTTTCTCATAGAACATCCCTCCTTGTTCGCAATATTGCGAACATATTAGGTACAAAATAGCATAGCAGAGGAGCGTGAGAGAGGGCAGTGCCTCTCTCTATTCCCCCATTTGGTTATATCAGGTTTCTGGATTTTAGACGAATCTGCATTGCTTGCTTGGAAACCTCAAAAATATTTGCCATTTCAGCAATGAGCTGTTCATCTGTCCGGCCTATTTTAAGCCGGTAAAAACATTTTTTGATCTGCGGTAAAGGCATCAGCAGAGCAGAAGCCAGAGTATCCGCCTGACGCTCAATTATGCCATGACTTTCGTCGGAAGAAACATTTCCGTTATAAGCAGCAACATCTCCAGTACCAGAGTACAACTTCTTATGTAGTACCCAATGAGCCAGCTCATGGGCACAGGTAAAACGGAGCCGCCCTAATTTTGACGGATCACAAAGCCGTTCATCAATTAAGATTGTACCGGCTCTTACTGCAATCATTCGATACTGTCTCTGTATCTGGTCATATAAGACAACAGCACCGTCATCGAAAATTGTTTCCCCTAATATCTTGGGGTTTTTTCTTAGTGTATGAAACTCCAGGATTAGATCAAACTTTGTCTCGATAATGGTTTCGATTGGCACAGGACATGGTTGCCCGGATAGCAGAGAGGGATCATATTCCATCAGGATTTTTCGCCCTACTGCCTCGATTGCTTCTGTACGGATTTGTGGAATTGACAAAGCTCTCCCCCCTATCGTTTACGCTCCTTTAGCATTTTCATAAATGTCTGCCATTCTTCATCGGTAGCATCTACTTCTTTTGCCACACGCAAGGCTGCCCGAACAATATCTTTTTCCATGATATAGTCTGGCAAATCAGCAGATACTGTATTGCGTGATTTTGCAGCCAGATCCAAAAGCAACTCATGTTCTGATTTATCCAAATTCAGAAAGGCAGAGATGCGTTCCACAAAATCTCCATTGGGTGCAGGACGGCGGCTTTGCTCAATATCACACAGATAACCGTAAGCAATATTCAAATGCTTGGCTGTATCGCGTAAATTGAATTTGTGCGCCTTGCGTTTCTCGGCTATAAATGATCCAAAAGTTATATTGCCCACAGCATTCACCTCTCATTTGTTCGACGAACTGCGAACATCTTGCTTATATTGTATATCGAACATCTGTTCACTTCAAGGATAAAAATTTCATTTGAAAAGAGGTGTTAAAAATCAATAACACCTCTTTTGCGCTATATAAATTCCTGAGCGATTTGCTGCATTTCCGTAATGCACTCTTTGGGAGAGAGAATTTTTATTTTCCCTTTGAATTTGAATATCCAGCCATAAAAAGTTCCACTGGGGTTCACTTCAATTTTGGCTGTGAAGTGTGTATCATCATACCTATCAACAGCAGCATCTTCTCCATAATGATCTATGATTACTCTCATCAATTCGTTTTCACATAGAAGGGTTACTTCCTTCGATGACTCCGATGTAAACATATCAACCATTTTATTTGTATAGGAGGCTACATCAAATCCCTCTATCGGCATAAAGTAAGTTTCCAGATTTTCTACACTTGTTAGCCGATCTACACGGAAGTGAGCAATTTTCTGATGCTTCAGAGAAAATCCAATCAAATAGTAATGGTCATTTTTCCATTCAAGCGCATAAGGATTTACGACATAATAATATCCATCATGCTTTAAGATTTTCTTTTTTTCTTGAGTATATTCATAGTATTGGAACCGAATTTGCTGATGGTTTCCAATCGCTGTTTGGATATTGTCAATGATGTAGTAAACCTTTTCATTATGCGGTTTGACACGGCTGGATAAAGCAGCAAATTTTTGAAGCTGCTTTGCCTGATGTAGACTGGTCAGACGGCATAATTTCTGCACCAGCTCCTCAGACTTCTTGGCAGAAATGATCTTCGAGGATGCTACTGCGTCTGTCAGCATTTTCAGTT
>ERZ791574.590-NODE-590-length-26000-cov-3.029678_pt1 | contig 26000 bp, 19 predicted proteins | sample MGYA00433098_ERZ791574 | MGnify/ENA primary metagenome ERZ791574 (study PRJEB30046, sample SAMN00791933) | human gut metagenome | study: EMG produced TPA metagenomics assembly of the A metagenome-wide association study of gut microbiota in type 2... | reverse complement strand
GTCGGGATCTTTTTTTGTACGAAGGCGGCACTTTGGCTGCGTGGATATATATTGGCATTGGGCTGGTTTCCCGAACAAGGAGTGACGGTGCTCAGCTATGTGGCGGGTTTCCTGTTGATCGTGGGTGTCATATTGCTGGCGGGTGAGATTCTGACTCGTGTCGTGGGAGCGACGCCGTTGAGCGTCCTGAACCATTTGGTGGGTGGTGTCTTGGGGCTTTGTTTTATGATGGCGTTTGTCAGCCTTCTGCTGAACAGTATGGAGATGATAGACAAGGGATCGGTCCTGATCCCGCGCCAGGCAAAGGTCGAATCCCGTTTTTATAATTCAGTCAAAGAAATAATCCCAACCATTTACTTCCAAAATTTGTTTTTTAAGGAGGAATAGGTTTCATAATTTGAACAATATATTTAATGTATAATGGAAGATTCAAACGACATACTAAATGAGGTGACGACCGGTGATTATAAGTACGGATTCGTTACCGATATAGATACGGAGGTGATTCATCGCGGATTGGATGAAGAGACTGTTCGTATTATTTCCGCCAAGAAGAATGAACCGGAATGGCTGCTTGAGTTCCGCTTGAAAGCCTTCCGCTATTGGCAGACACTGGAGATGCCGACATGGCCTCACCTGAATATCCCGCCGATCGACTATCAGGATATCATCTACTATGCCGCTCCGAAGAAGAAGGAAGGTCCGAAGAGCTTGGATGAGGTCGATCCGGAACTGATGAAGACTTTCGACAAACTGGGTATTCCTCTGCACGAACGTGCGCAGCTTAGCGGGATGGCGGTCGATGCAGTGATGGACAGCGTCTCCGTAAAGACAACATTCAAGGAGACGCTTGCTGAGAAGGGCATTATCTTCTGTTCTTTCAGCGAAGCCGTCCAGCATCATCCCGATTTGGTCCAGAAGTATCTGGGAAGCGTGGTCAGTTATCGTGATAATTTCTTTGCCGCATTGAATTCGGCGGTGTTCTCGGACGGTTCGTTTGTCTATATCCCGAAAGGCGTGCGTTGTCCGATGGAGCTTTCTACCTATTTCCGTATCAATGCGGCCAATACCGGACAGTTCGAACGTACATTGATTGTGGCGGATGATGAAGCCTATGTCAGTTACCTTGAAGGTTGTACCGCCCCGATGCGCGATGAGAACCAGCTTCATGCGGCTATCGTCGAAATCGTAGCGCATGAACGGGCCGAAGTGAAATATTCCACCGTTCAGAACTGGTATCCGGGTGACAAGGATGGAAAGGGAGGTATCTACAACTTCGTGACTAAACGCGGACTGTGCAAGGGCGAAGGGAGCAAGATCTCTTGGACACAGGTGGAGACAGGTTCCGCTATTACCTGGAAATACCCGAGCTGTATCCTGGCCGGTGATAATTCGGTAGGCGAGTTCTACTCGGTGGCCGTCACCAACAATTACCAGCAGGCCGACACCGGTACGAAGATGATCCACCTTGGACGGAATACTCGCAGTACGATCGTCTCGAAAGGTATCTCCGCCGGGCATAGCCAGAACAGCTATCGCGGCTTGGTGAAAGTTTCTCCCCGTGCCGAAGGCGCCCGTAATCATAGCCAGTGCGACAGCCTGTTGCTTAGTTCGACTTGCGGTGCCCATACCTTCCCCTATGCCGATATCCAGAACGAGACGGCGGTAGTGGAACACGAAGCGACGACGAGCAAGATCAGCGAAGAACAGTTGTTCTATTGCCGGCAGCGCGGTATCTCGGTCGAGGAAGCTGTCGGTCTGATCGTCAACGGGTATGCCCGCGAGGTAATGAACAAGCTCCCTATGGAGTTTGCCGTGGAGGCACAGAAGCTGCTGACTATTTCTTTAGAAGGAAGCGTAGGATGATTTTATGATTTATGATTTATGATTTATGCGTCGATGATAAATCATAAATCATAAATCATAAATCGCATAAATCATAAATTATAAAGTCATGTTAGAGATAAAGAACTTACATGCCAATATCAATGGCAAAGAGATATTGAAAGGAATCAACCTTTCTGTCAAGGCGGGTGAGGTACACGCCATCATGGGGCCGAACGGTTCCGGAAAAAGTACCTTGAGCAGTGTGTTGGTCGGTAATCCGGCATTCGATGTAACGGAAGGGGAGGTGATCTTCAACGGTAAGAACCTGCTGGATCTCGAACCGGAAGACCGTAGCCGTGAAGGTATTTTCCTGAGTTTCCAGTATCCGGTGGAGATTCCGGGAGTCAGCATGGTGAACTTCATGCGTGCCGCCTTGAACGAACATCGTAAATATAAAGGGCTGGAATCTGTTTCGGCTACCGACTTCCTGAAGCTGATGCGCGAGAAGCGTGCGATTGTGGAATTGGACAATAAGCTGGCGAGCCGCAGCGTGAACGAAGGTTTTTCGGGTGGTGAGAAGAAGCGGAACGAAATCTTCCAGATGGCAATGCTCGAACCGAAGCTGGCGATTCTCGATGAGACGGATAGCGGTCTGGATATCGATGCACTTCGTATTGTGGCCACTGGGGTGACCAAACTGAAACGCCCCGATAACGCTACAATCGTCATTACGCACTATCAGCGTCTGTTGGATTATATCGTGCCCGATGTGGTGCATGTACTGTATAAAGGTCGTATTATCTATTCGGCTGGTAAAGAGCTTGCCCTCAAACTCGAGGAGCAGGGTTACGACTGGTTGATCAACCAATATGAGTAGCGGCATGGAACGTTCGATTGAAAATAGATTGACAGAGCTGTTCCAGGCGCACGAAGAGCTGCTCGGTGTCGATCAAGCCTCTCCGTTGACTCGCTTCCGTCGTGCTGCGATAGAGCAAGTGACCCACTTGGGGATCCCTAAAAAGGGTTCAGGGAATGGCGATCGCTACCATTATACGTCGTTGCGCGAGACGTTCGATCAGCCGTGGCACTATCTTTTTACTGCATCCGAACAGGAGACCGCTTCCTCAGCAGTACATTCGACCGAAGCGTTGCCGGGTGAGATGTATCGCACCACCTTTGTCAACGGTTTTTGTGCAGATGAGCAGAAATTGGTCCAGTTGCCTAATGGTGTTGTGTATGGCTCATTGGCTGCCGCAGTTGAATCGTTTCCAGAGCTGGTGGCCCGCTATTACAATACGCTGACAGCCGACACCAACGATGCTGTGGAGGCATTGACGGCTGCTTTTGTCCAAGACGGTGCCTTTGTCTATGTGCCCAAGGGTGTACGGGTTGAGTTGCCGATTGCGGTCGAGTCTCGTTTTGGTGGCGCAGATCAGGCGATCGCCACATTCGGACGCAACCTGTTTATTTTCGAGGAGGGAAGTGAAGCCCGATTGGTACTCGACTACCGTTCGGTGGATCAGACAGCAGTGCTGGCCTGTAGAACACGGGAGATGTTCGTAGGAGCCGGTGCCCGAATCGATATGGTTGAGGGTTGCAGGTTGAACAACGGCTCGTCGCTGGTTTCGTGCAGCCGTGTCAGTCAGTCGAAAGCTAGTGTGTTGCATGCGGTTTCCGTTGCGTTGAGTGGCAAGTTGATGCGAAACGAACAGCGTGTACGGTTGGAAGGACAGGGCGCAGAGAATCATACCAACGGGCTGATGATTGCCGGAAAAGATGAGCATCTCGATTTTACGACCGATATCGAACATCTGGTTTCAGATTGCAACAGCTATCAGTTGTTTAAAGGGGTGGCTGCAGATGGAGGTACTTTGGTCTTCAGCGGTCGGATCTATGTCGCACAGGACGCCCAGCGGACTCAGGCCTTCCAGCAAAATAACAACCTCTTGTTGGGGGATGAGGCGCATGCCTACGCCAAACCTCAATTGGAGATCTATGCCGATAATGTGAAGTGCAGCCATGGAGCGACGGTCGGTCAGCTCGATCCCGAAGCGATCTATTATATGCGCCAGCGGGGAATCGACCTTGAAGATGCCCGCCGGTTGCAGATGTATGGTTTCGTATTGGACGTCTTGGCCGAAAGCCGGGTCCCACAGATGAACGAACTTTTCGATCGGGAGATCGGCGCCAAGATCGAAGCATTGTAAAGCAAATAGAGATGGCATACGATATTGCTAAAATAAGGGCCGATTTTCCGTTGTTGAACAGTAAGGTTTACGGGAAGGAGTTGGTCTATCTGGACAGCGGGGCGACCGCTCAAAAGCCCTTGTCGGTGATTGAGAAGGTCGATTACCTGCATCGTCATCTCAATGCAAATATTCACCGGGGACTCCACTACATGAGTGAGGAGTGTACCTCGGCGTATGAGGTGGCGCGTGAAGAGGTGCGGCGATTGATCGGTGCAGCCTCCACGCGTGAGGTGGTCTTTACGGCCGGTGCAACCGCTTCGATCAATACGGTGGCGTATAGCTTCGGAGAGAAGTTTATCCATGCCGGAGACAACGTCATTACTACGGAGATGGAACACCACTCCAATATCGTCCCCTGGCAGCTGATCTGTGAACGGAAAGGGGCTGAATTACGCGTGGTGCCGTTCGACGATGCGGGGCGTCTGATGACCGAAAAATTGCCCGAATTGTTGGATGATCGCACTCGGTTGCTATGTGTGACTCAAGCCTCGAATGTTTTGGGTACCTGTCCCGATCTTAAGGCGATTATTGAGGTTGCCCATGCGGCTGGTGTGCCGGTATTGGTGGATGGTTGCCAAGGTGTTGTGCACGGTGGCGTGGATGTCCAGGCTCTCGATTGCGATTTCTATGCCTTTTCGGGACACAAACTTTATGGTCCGACCGGCGTTGGTGTTCTGTACGGCAAAGAGCATTGGCTCGAGGAGATGCCTCCGTTCTTCGGGGGCGGGGACATGGTGGCAACGGTAAGTTTTGCAGGGACAACCTATGCCGAGTTGCCGTTGAAATTCGAAGCCGGAACCTCCAATTATATTGCAGCTATTGGATTGGGTGAGGCCATCCGTTATCTCGATACGCTCGACCCGAAAGAGGTGATGCGTCATGAACAGCAGTTGCTGGAGTATGCAACGGAGAAGCTGCAAGGTATCGATGGCTTGCGCATCTATGGCAACCAGCCGGATAAATGCGGAATTGTCTCCTTTACGATCGATGGAACGCATCCGATGGATGTGGGAATGATCCTGGATAAAATGGGCATTGCGGTGCGAACAGGTACCCACTGTGCTGAGCCGGTCATGACCCACTACGGAATTACCTCGATGGTGCGGGCATCGTTTGCATTGTACAATGACTTTACCGATATTGACCGCCTGGAGGCTGGGGTTCAGCGTGCTGCCCGGATGTTGCGGGCCTGATGTTGAGATGCACGACGCCAGTTTAACGGGAAAACCGATGGTGGTGAATGGATCGGCCGTAGAAAAGTAACGCCGTAAGGTGTTGTTGATCTCCTTGTCTTTGTTGGCCGATGAGGTTTGAGAGTGGCCTTATTTCATTGTGCCAGTTTGGTGTAATTAGATTGGCGGTTTGCCCTCAGTGCATTTGAGTTGCAGACTCGGGATAACGCTATGAATAAAAATGTGTTCTAAAACTTCTAAACTACGCAGATAACCATGCCTTTTATTGTTCTCGAAGGTCTCGATGGAGCCGGTAAATCAACTCAGGTCAAAATGCTGCAGGAGTATCTCAGCTCCAAAGGCCATCGTTATGAATATCTCCATTTCCCCCGTTTCGATGCACCGGTGTATGGCGATCTGGTGGCTCGGTTTCTGCGTGGTGAATTGGGTGCGCTCGATCAGGTAAACCCCTATCTGGTGGCGCTGATTTATGCAGGTGACCGTGCGGAAGCCGCCTCGATGATTCGCAGTTGGCTCGATGAAGGCAAGTTCGTCATCGTCGATCGCTACGTCTATTCCAATGTCGGCTATCAGTGTGCCAAGGTGGATGATCCCGCCGAACGGGAACAGTTGCGTCAATGGATTGTCGATCTCGAATATCAGCACAATGCCATTCCTCAACCCGACCTGTCGCTCTTTTTGGATGTGCCCTTTTCATTTACACAGCGTAAATTGACCGAGCAGCGGGATGGGGATGATCGTCAATATCTGCATGGCAAACAGGACATTCATGAAGCCTCGTTGTCTTTGCAGGAGCGTGTACGACGTGTCTATTTGGAACAGGTGTCGCATGACTCTCGTTTCCGTGTGATTGAATGTACCGATGAGCACGGAGAAATGCGTGCACCGGAGGCTATATTTGAGCGAATTATGGCTGAAGTGTCTCCGTTGCTTTAGTTGTAGTTCTGTCGCACAACCCTTTCCAGGGGGCATATAAGCATTATGGCAAATGAAATCATCTCTGAGCCGTAATGCTCTTTTTTTTATCAGGAGATTATCGTAAATGAAAAATAACTATATTTGTCTGAAATGCAGTGCGTTGATAGGATGGAGTACAGGGGCGCCCGTATCAAATGAGGGTCAGGTGAACCCATAAGGGTACTCTGAAGCTGAACTTGCTTCCGAACTCTGTGGCCATGAAAAAGCCACAGAGGGTATCTGGGCACTGTTGGCTGATGAGGTTTCGTGGAGGTCTCAGGGGCAGAGAACGGTGACAAGAACATGGATATGTCTGGCGCCATGTCGCTGAAAAGTGGACAGTCCGATTGCAAAAGCCGGATGGATGAGCGGATCTCCAATATCTCCAACAGGATGTATTCGGGAGCTTGTGTGAGAGACTTCCCGTTGTATGTCTAAACTGCCGGAAGAGAGTTTGCAGAAAGAAAATAGATAAAAAGAAGAGATAAATAGTTTGTTGTAAGATGAGAGGTAAAAACGGATTCGTCGCTTTATGCAGAGTGATCTTGGCGCTGGTGTTTATTTTTTCCGGATTCGTCAAGGCTGTCGATCCGTGGGGTACGGCCATTAAACTGAGTGAGTATTTTCACGCTTTCGGACTGGAGGCACTGCAAGGTATGGCCATGTTCTTTTCAATCCTGTTGTCTTCGGTAGAGATGTTATTGGGATTCTGTACCCTGTTCCGTTTGGGCTTTGCAAAACGTCGAACGCCAACCTTCATGTTGATTGTGATGGCGTTTTTTACACTCCTTACGCTGATCTTGGCAATATGGAATCCCGTTTCGGATTGTGGCTGCTTCGGTGACGCCGTGAAGCTGACCAATTGGCAAACCTTCTTTAAGAATTGGATTCTGCTGGGGCTGGCTGTCGTGATGTGGATCGGAAACAGACCGCAACAACCCCGATGGAGCGCTCTGGAATATACCTCCGGTAAAGAACATCATGGTCATGGCCTTGAATGGAGCCTCGGATTCATGTTCCTTTTGTTTTCGGTAGGGGTGGGGCTGTACAGTTTGCGCCACCTGCCGGTAATCGACTTCCTGCCGTTTCAGGCTGGAACCGATCTGACAGCCCGTAGCGATACCTCAAAGGTCAATCTGATCACCACATTGATCTATAAGGATAAAACTACCGGTGAAAATCATGAATTCACCCTCAGTGATACCACGTGGTATGATACGACCCGTTGGGAGTTTGTGGATACCCGGTTCACCGAACACAAAAATCCCTATGCCGGTGAAATCCATCCCCTGTTAGCGGAGTTCTCAATTTTCGATGCTAACGGTAATCATACGGACCAATTGTTAGCCACTTCATCCGAATGGCTGATGGTTACGGTGACGGATCCTGAACAGCTCTCTGAAACTTGCCGGATGAGGCTCGCCTTGCTTACCCAGTATGCACAGGATCGGAATATTCCGATTATCGGTGTGACCTCGGCTCCTTTGACCGATTCGACGTTGAAAGTGGGGATTTTGCGCATCCCGTTGTATAATATGGATGAAACCACCCTGAAATCGTTAATTCGGACTCATCAAGGTGTGATCGCCCTTAAAGATGGAGTGATCCTGGCGAAATGGGATTGCCGGGATATACCTGATTTTACACGCAGCAGCTCCATCCTCTCTTATGTAACGGCACAGACTGCGCATTCTCATGCCGTGTGGTTCATCGGCGTGTGTGCAGCAGTACTGGTATTGCTATATATAGGATATTTTGTTTATCGGCGTTGTGAATGATGTTCTTTTATTCTTGGGTGTGATGCACTCTAAGAGCTGGAACATTCCAATAACGCAATTCCCATAAATAATAAAAGTGCCGCAAACAGTTGTTGCGGCACTTTTGTTTATGGGGATACTGGTTGGTTAATCTTTGCGGACCGTCAATCGAGGTGCTCGGGTAAATGGTTTTTCACGATCGAACAGGTAACGGTAGGTGGTGTGCATTTTGTGTTTTTTTGCACAGACCATGGTCTCGACCACACGCATCATGATGGGATTGAAATCGCCAATCCAGGCCAATTCAAGACTCTTGTAATGGTTAACGGTCCCTTGTGCAACAACCTGCTCAAAGGTGTAAATCATGCCGGATTCAATCCCTTTGCCTTGAAATTCGGGAACTACTCCAAAAATTAAGGCAAAAATTCGTGTCGCTTTGCGGCGAACTTTCATGCGCCATACAAACCGTAATTTACCCCACCAGTTGAAATTTCCGTGCAGAGGTGCAATGACATTATTCAGATCCGGAATCATCAGATAGAATCCGATTGGCTGATCATCGTAATAGGCAAAATACATCAACTTCTCGTCGATAATCGGACGTAACGAATTGAGCAAAGCCAATGCATGTTCCCGCTCGATCGGTTTGACCCCGACAAACTTGGCCCATGCCTTATTGTACACGGTGCGGAAGTCTTCAGCATACTCTTCCAGACTGCGTTTGCGTTTGTCCATGTGCTCAAAACGGTAACGAGGCTCCTCCTGAAGCCGTTTGACACGTCCGTAAACGTTTTCTGAGAATTGCCCTGCTTTCAGTTCACGCAGATAGGTGTGCTGGTTGAAATAGTTTTGGAAACCATAATTCTCGAATAACTTAATATAATATTCGAAATTGTATGGATTGGCATATAACGGAGTAAATTCAAACCCTTTGACCAGCAGCCCCCACCATTGGTCCCGGTCGCCGAAATTGATCGGGCCATCCATCGCTTCCATCCCTTTGGAAGAGAGCCACTCTTTGGCTGCGTCAAATAACAGGTTGGCCACCTCCTGGCTGTCGATCGACTCAAAGAAGCCACAACCTCCTGTGGGTTGTCCGTCCGAAGCGGCCGCTAATTCGTGGTTGTAAAATGCAGCAATGCGACCAACTGTGTTCCCTTGCTCGTCAAGAGCCAACCAACGTATCGCTTCGCCATTATCCAACAACTTGTTGTATTTAGGGTCGAAGCGGCGTTCAATATCCTGATCTAATGGGCATATCCAATTCGGCTCATTGCGGTATAATCGCTTGGCGAAGTTGAGAAATTCTCGGGCATCGTGCCGGGTTGTTACCTCTTTCAGTGTGTATGTCATGATGAATGAATCGTTTGACGATAATCAAATTTTGACAAAAATACGAATTATTTGGTGTTTTATGCCTTAGATCGGTGGTTTTGGTGCGGTTGCGGGTAGCAATATTTTATGGATAGTGGTGAAATTAACCGTTTGCCGTTGCCGGTGCAAACCTGTGTAATGTCAATGGTTTGTGATGGGATGCGGGGAGTAACTGGGTGTAATGGTAAATCTTTGCAGCGGTGCTTTGAATAAGAGAACCGGCAGGGACAAATTTAGGTCATTGGGTTGGGGTAGAGGATGAAACGGATGAATTGGTGAGTAGTGTTGCAGATGGAGTGTAGTCAGGTTTGAAAGCATTGACCTCTTTGATTCAGGTCAAGTCTTGCCGCTGAGAGATATGTAAATGCGGATAGATGTGAATCGGTCCAGGATATGGTAATGGTCAATGAATATTGTATCGAGCGTGGTCATATTTCAAACTGCAAATCAAACTGCCAACGAAATCGTGAACACCGGAAAGAAGAACGAAAGCAGAATTTCTTGTGTTTTTTGCGATTACGGGTATATTCAGATTCCAAAGGCAGTAATGGCGGTTGGGACGGTTTGCGTATGTTTGATCATTAAGCCCTCTTTTGCCAGGCATTTTCTCTTTTCGTGTTCCTTCCACTTTTTCACTCTTTTCTTTTCACTCTTTCTCCCAGTCTCCCTTTCTGTCTCAGTCGATCCCGTCCAAGAAAAACGGGAATACAAAAGAGCGACACCCAAACGGGTATCGCTCTTCGTGGTTGGTTTTCTGCAATTATAATTGAACCTCCAGAGGTGTGGTCGCTGTGTAGCTCTTACCACGGAATTTGCCAGTGGCTCCCTCTGGAACGGTTACACGCAACAGGTTGTTTTCCATCGAAACATTAATATTTCCGTATTGGGTCGGGATGGTGGCTTTCAATGGCTGCATTGACAAAGGAACCTGTGGATCGATCTCAAATACTTTCCACCCGTCACTGATCGGACGAATGCCCAATAACTCAGACGGAATCAATGCGGCCGGTCCACTGCTCCAGGCATGGCAGAGACTCTTGCCGAATGGACGACGATAGAAGCTGTACTGTTGTACCTCGTCCTCCCGTACATCGTAGCCTTCCCAGAAACTGGTCGCTCCCTGGGCAATCATTCCTCCCCAGTAATCCTTCATCTCACGCAACATCCGTTCCGGAGCACGCATGCGGGAGAGAGCCATGTATTCGAAACCAGCCATATAGGGCGTGCCGACTGCTGTGATCGTTGTGTCTGCCAACGCCTCGAGGATGCCGGGATATTGAGATGGTGCTGCAAGACCTGAAATGACCGCCAGGAAGTTGGCATGACGGTTGGGTTGGCTCTGACCATCGGGTTTGCCACGCCATGCCTTCCGAACCGGATCATAGCCACGTTCGTAAAGCACCTTTTTCAGACTGTCGGCCTTCTTTTGCCAATAGGCGGCAGTTTGCGGATCGTTCATCCGTTCGGCCAAAGATACGGCACTCTCTTGTGCCCACCACCACAATACCTGAAGTGCATTCTCCTTTTCGATATTGGTCCAATCGATAAACAGCCAGTCGAGACCCTCGGTAAATAATCCGTTCTCATCGCAGCGACTTTCAACCTCTTTGAGTACATTTTTGATGCGAGGCCATTCACGCTGCAAGTGCTCCATGTCCCCGAAATAGAGTTGGTAGCGATCTTGCGAAATGACCCACCACAACGAATAGTCGGCAATGCCGTTCACATCCTCTTCTGCAATACCGGCCCGGCCCAAAATAGCCAGTGTGCGGCGGACAATCTCAGGATCCCGGAATGTATAGGCATTGACCATCATACTCATGGCCAGGTCTCCGGCCCAAGGCAGACGATCTCGTTTTACACCGTCAAGCAAAAATTCGTGCATACACAGACGCAGTGTATAGGCACTCTTGAACCAAATGTCGGTCAGCAGGGTGTCGTTGGATTGGAAATCTCCACGATAGCAAGCCGGATAAGCATAAGCATCGCACTCAACTGACTGAATCAACTCTTTTTGCGGAAGATAGGCATACCGGAAAGCTACCGGGGTAACCGAACGCCAAACACCCTCTCCAACCTGTTCCAAATCGAAACTCTGTTCTCTGGGGCGTGCTGCTGTATCTACAGCCTCAAGAATTGACTCGCCTGCGAAAAAGTCGGGTTGACTGTTGGCTTTTACCACAATGAAGCCGAACAGTTGACGACCGAAATCATACAGAGTGTCATTTTGTGTGCTGACGGGTTTCAGTCGTACGGTTGGTGTGTCGTAACGGTGGGGAAGGGTTCCGTCCTTATATTGGGGATAATGGCACGCAGTCGCCCACGTAATGCTGTCCGAAGAGGCTTCCCACCGAGGATTGTCGGTTGAGATAACCCCTTTGTCGATGCGCAGCGTCGGAGGCTCCTGCTCGGTCGTTAGGGTGATCAACAGGGATCCTGGTCCGGTTACTTTGAATTTATGAGGCTTCTCGCTATTTGCTGCGGTGTAGATGGTCTGTCCGTTGTTCTTGACTACTACATCACCGAAAGCGTTGAGTGTAATGAATTGCGGATAACGTGCATCTACCGGCATGGGAACTCGGAAATGTGTCCGATTGCTGGGTGTGTAATATACACCCGGATAGCGGACTCGCAAACGGGCATCCTTAACCAGTTGACGCATCAGCTGCAATCTCCAGGCCTCCAGCTCGGTGTCGGCGTAGAGCCATGGAGCACCCTGCACGGTGTCAGGTGTCGGAGTGACAGCAGTTCGTGAATAGAGTGGATCAACGGCAGATGCCGGATGTTTGTCTGAGCGTTTGTCGTTGTTGGCGGCCTGAACGGAAGAGAGGGAGAGGGTCCCCAGTACCATAGCTGTTGCCCATGTGGCCAATCGGGTTCGGGTTGTCATGTCAAATCGCTTTAGGATTCAGTTGAAAAGATCTTAAAATATTACTGGCTTTCAGTGCAGTATAATCCACATCCATGGATTATCCCATAAAACCCCAACAAATTTACATTTTTTCCTTCGTAAACCAAATGTTTTCGGGATCTGTGATGCCATGCGTCGTACGCTTCTGTGGAATATAGGGCAGGGTGAACGGCGTGGGATCGTAAAGAGTGGTCAGAAGTACGGGTGGGGCACAAGAACGGAGGTAAATAGAAAAAGGAATTGGAATTGTGTTGGGGATTGGGCTGGGAATCAGAAAAGAGTAGTGTCCTCCAAAAAATGCACAAAAGCGATGTTGATAAACGGAGCGTTCTTTGGCTGAAATGCAGTTGTGAAAAAGCCAATCGCTGGCCGACTGTAAAATAGGTTGTTATAGGAGGTTCTGCTTGCAAGTAGCAATCGGTCATTCCCCGAAAATACATTGGGAGTGATCAGAGTAAAAGCCCTGATGGGTGAGAATTCGGACCGGTATTATGGCAGTAGTCTCTTCATCTCAATATTTCAAGATGATGGAAATGAGATTGAATTAAGAGTCTCCGTTATGGTATTCCCGATGTTGCCTGCAATATAGAATCTGTTGGACGCAATAGGATGCAAGCACAAAGAGTATATGTTTTCGTACGTTCTGCCTGAAAAAGATCGCAGTCAAGGCCGTCAGCAGAAGTCGATATCCAAATTATCTGGATGGGGAAGAGAACCTCATCCCCGGGCAGTCCGGTTAGTCGTTGGTGTCGGCTTTACGACTGCTCTTTTTCCAGTTCGGGGTGATACTGATGAAAAAGCCATAGTTGCGGCCTGGCATGGGGCGTGAAAGAACCGATACATACTTCTCATTGAACAGATTGTAGATCGAAAACTTCAAAGACAGCTCTCCAACCTTCTCCGATACAAAGCTCTTCTCTAACGAAACGTCATTCATGTAGTATGGGGTCAGTACGCCCAATTTACCGCCATCATTGCTCGAAGTGGTGTAGCGCTCGCTGTAGTGGTTGTATTTGTAGATCAGTGTAAACCGTTTCCAGGTTAAGCGCCCGGTGATCGAAGAGGAGTATTCGGGAATGTACACAAGTTGTTTGCCGATCGATTGGTCAGCCCAACTTCTCGGCTCATCCTGGTTGATGGAACGGGTTTTGGACCAGTTGCCATCCAATCGGATGCCCCATTCCCGACCCAAATCGACACTAATCCGACCTCGCAACTCAAACCCGTAGCTGTGAACCTGTTTGACATTGCTCGGAGTCCAATAACCTTTGGCGGTGGGCAGCCAGAGAATCCAATCCTTGATTTTCGAATTGTAAACCGTAGCCTCACCCCGTACGGAAAAACGACCGATGTCCCATCCCGCTTCAATACCTCCGTCATACGTGAAACCCCGTTCACAATTCAACGAATCATTACCTCCCGGCAGAAAATAGAGGTCATTCAGCGAAGGGTAACGGAAGTTACGGGCGATGGAGCCCTTTACTACCAGCCCGGCCTTTGGCCACAGGATGTATTCGGCAAAAAATGCAGGGATGATCGGTGTGAATTTGCGGCCATAACTCTCTTCCCGCAGATCGAGAGCCAGACTGAGTCTCGGTACGGGACGGTATTTGGCTGTCGCAAAAATCGATGCCTCAACACGTTGTTTGTCGTATCCGGTTTTATCGTATTTGTCGTAACTGTTGACTGCGTTGAGGTTGACATTGGCGTTGGCCCTGAACATCCACTTGTCGGAAAGGTACCAGTCGGCAGAAAATTGCGCATACCCGGTATGAACCCGACTCAAAGAGTGGATCATCTCAACCAACTCATCGGTGCCGTTCTCGCCTTTGTAGGTGTACAGCATATTCGAATAGCTATACCCCGCTTTGGCCGACAGACTCCATTGTTCACTGTAACGATCCCAACTTCCTACCAGTCGAATGGTGGTTTCATCCTGTTCATTTTTCGATTCGTCCTCTTCCCGGTAGTTGACATTGAGCATCGGGACCCCTCGTTTCGAGTCCAGGAACCACCCGGTAAACCCAAAACGGTTGTTGTTTTGTCCCTTCCAATAAAACTCTTGTAACAGATGCAGATCTCGGTACGAACCGTTTTTGTTGTGCTCGATCGGATAGCTGCCGTCGTCGTTGCGTTTGTTGAAGTTGACGTAGGGAAAGTCGTTTTTGGCGTTGGCGTAGTAAAAACGGGTCGATGATTGGAACTTCTCATTGCCATACTGCACCCGCAGGAATTCATCGTAGGTGCTGAAACTGCTGATTCCCTGGATGAAATTGAGCTTTACACCATCCAACCCCGGTGTATATTTCGTGTCGAGTGCAACGGCTCCACCGAGTCCTCCTCCCACAACTCCGACCGAACTTGCCCCATGATACAAGCTCCCTTTGTCAATGAAAAAGGAGGGAATCATCGAAAAGTCAACCATGCCGAGGGTCGGAGAGTTCAACTTCATGCCGTTCCAAAGAACCTGGGTGTGGGAAGGGGCCGTGCCTCGAAACGAAGCTGTGGCCAGGGAGCCTCGCCCGTATGATTTGATAAAGATCGGCGTATTTTGAGCCAATACGTCGGCAATGCTGTTGACCACTGTCTCCCGCAGGGTGAGGGTGTCAAGTGTGGTCATGGTTGTCCCGACATTCGACAGGGGACGACGTGCGGTGACGGGAACCTCCTGCAACTCCACGAGGCGTTCATACTGCTCTTGACTGGAGGTCTCTTTCTTTTTGTCCCCTTGTTCCTGGCCCCAGAGCGGTAATGCACTCGATAGGATTGAAAGAGTAATAAATGATCGTATGATGTGTCTCATGATGGAGTTGGAGATTTGCGGATTGTGAATGATCGTGATGGATGGCAGGTGTTATCTTGGTTTTGTGTCGCAGCATTTTGGAAAGTGCCGGGCGGTATCTGATGATAGTTGATTCATCATAAACCGTTTTGATCGAATCTGTTTAGTGTATTATGTCGATGTAGCCGGAAGAAATGCTGAAGTGATGTAGTGGTGTCCCGTTGAAGAAAATCGTGTTGTGTTGTGTTGTGTTGTGCGAAAGACTGTTTAGGGATCGTCTCTTAGACTATTGTTTGATCTTTTGTCCTGTGGTGACTACTCCACAAAACAGAAAGAGCCGGGCGTAATACCTACCCGTATCGTGTCCAGTGGAACAGCCTGCGGAGAGAGTCTATAAACCACCCCATACTGAACGTAGTCGATCGCATCGGCCACGTAAACTTCAGAGGTTTTGGGATCTATTGCCAGTCCATAATAGAGGGTGCCGGTATATTTCAAGAAAGGCTTTTGGGGCAGTTGCTCATCCGTTACCTTCATGCACCAAACATCTTTATTAAGAAAGTAGAGAGAGTCCCGACTGCCGTTGAGGCAGATTTCCGAAGGGGCATCCTCCATCGGGAAGGTGAGCTGCAATTCGATGTTGCGACTCTCGGCATCGATGCGGCTGAGGGTGGGCTGTTCTTGTCCGTAAGGGCTGCCTTCGTAACCGCCATCGGTCAGTACCCACAACTTGTTGTTGCAGTCTAACGCTATGGAATTGGGTTGAATGCCTACGGTGATCGAATCGACCACCTTGTCCTGATCGGAGTCGATGACCAAAAGCTTGTCGTCGTATGACCAACAGTTCGTAAAAATCAGATTTTTGTATTGAACCATCTGCTCGGTTGGATGTTGGCGGTCGATGCCGTTCGAGACGTCGATCCGGCCTGTGATTTGGCAGGTCGAGGGATCAACGATTGTGATAGCACGGGCATAAAGATCGGTAACGTAGGCCTTCGTGTCGCTCAAAATATGCATGTAACGTGGAGAGGTGAGGCCTCGAATGGTGCCGGTTATTTTGGCAGTGTGACGGTCGATAGCGAAAATAACGCCGGAATTATTGACGACCACATAAACGGTGTTGCCGTATGAGGTGACCGATTGGGCAACATCTCCCAACGGAATTCCGTTGGCACTGAGGAAGATGTCGTTGTCTCCGTCCTGGTCGGTAATCAGCTGGCTATTGGTGATGTCGTAGTAGCACAGTGAGGCATTCCCGTAGGTGAAATTGCCTTCGTTGGAGATAAACAATCCCCGGCCGGGCAACGTCATATCGATCGGCTCGATCGGGCCGTACTCCATACATCCCACAGAGCATAAGGCCGTGATTAACACCAGCCCGGTGTGTGAAAGACGGTGGCGAAGCCCCATAAGATGGCTGAACCAATATGTGAAAACGGATGAAAAAGAGCGGATCATACGGTTCGGTTTCGTTTGCAAGTGTTGGACAAAAAGCCCTTTTGAACGTGCAGCGACGTTTCGGGAACCAATACGAAACAACCGACCGATGATGCCGGTGTGTTGCCAACCCATTTCGCCGCAGGTTGTCGGGCAATCGTGCAAAGGCAGGTCTTCTGACTTGTCCCAACTCTCCACGCCTTCCCGTCCGGCTATCGAACAGTGGCCAATGAGGAGAGTGTCGTCTCTGGGTGAGACGGGATTCACAGCAGCGGGAACTGTTGCCGATTTACACAGCATTCCCTTTTAATCCCCTGATAACCCTCTTTTTCGGGGAACCGTTGCGTGACAAAAGTGCACTTTTTTTCAGACAAAACCAAATGAGTTCAAACTCTGGGGTCGATCTCAGTCGGGGAAGCAGAATTCGCAATTCCAAAATAGCGTATGGGAGGATCTGAGCAGTGTCCCCTGTTGTATGTTGTTCGTGAGAGACTGTTTTTTGTCCGACGCAACCCGTAATCTCAATCCCGTTCACATGAACAGTCCTATCATTACAGTAGCAGGCGGCGTTTTTCGGAATCGAACGATTTGTCTGCAATATCCGGCTCCATGCATTATATATTAAAGTATTCTTCTTATCTTGCTTTGTCGTTTGAAAACAGAGTAGCCGAAAAAGATAACTGAATTTCAATTTCGCGTTTCGAGTTTTTATCCCTATATTTGTTATTGGAATAACACCACTGCTTAACTAACGACTAATAAACGCATTAGTATTATGGCAAAGAAAATTTTAATTAGGGACTTGACCCTTCGTGACGGTCAACAATCCTCGTTCGCCACGCGTATGAATCAAAGTCAGGTTGATAGCGTCCTCCCCTTTTACAAAGAGGCAGGCTTCTACGCTATGGAAGTATGGGGTGGTGCGGTACCTGATTCGGTAATGCGCTATCTGGGCGAAAACCCTTGGGATCGTCTGGAAAAGATAAAAGCTGCGGTGGGTGATGTGTCCAAACTGACCGCTCTTTCACGGGGACGCAACCTCTTCGGATACAGCCCCTATACGGATGAAATCATCGAAGGTTTCTGTCGCAATGCTATCGAGTCAGGACTCGGTATCATGCGTATCTTTGACGCCCTGAATGATGTAGATAATGTGAAATCTACCATCAAATATGTGAAAAAATATGGCGGATTGGCCGATTGCGCCGTCTGCTATACGATCGACCCACATTTCTCGGCAGGAGAACGTCTGGTCTCTCTGTTGAAGGGTAAAAAATTGCCCGGTAAGGTCTTTACTGATGCCTACTTCCTGAAAAAGGCTCAGGAAATGGAGGCCCTGGGAGCCGACATGGTCACCATCAAAGATATGAGCGGTCTGATCCCGCCCAAACGGGTCGCAACCTTGATCCGTCTGTTCAAACAGAATCTGAAGGTGCCCGTTGACTTCCATACGCACTGTACTCCGGGTTATGGATTGGCTTCCGTGCTGTCGGCTATTGTGGCCGGTGCCGATATTGTCGATACCAATATCTGGTATTTCGCCGGTGGCCCCGCTGCTCCCGCTATCGAATTGATCTATCTCTTCTGTAAGAAACTGGGCATCGAACTAGATGTCAATATGGAGGCTGTGGCCAAAATCAATGTCGAACTGCTCCGAATCCGCAAAGAGTTGGAACAGTACGATGCCGTCAAACAGTTCCCCAATCCGTTCAATCCATTGACCGATACCCTCCCGGCAGAAATTGACAAGGAGTTTGACCGTGCCATTGCAGCTGCCAAGAGTATGAATGAAGCCGAACTGATCGAAGCTTGTCATGCCATTGAACGTTACTTCAACTTCCCGGCTCCGAACGAATTGGTTAAAAAGGCCGAAATCCCGGGCGGTATGTACACCAATATGGTGGCACAGCTCAAACAGCTCAAGGCCGAAGATATTCTCGAAAAGGCAATGGAGTTGATTCCTCGCGTGCGTCTGGATGCCGGTCTGCCTCCGTTGGTGACGCCGACCAGTCAGATCGTAGGTGCTCAGGCGGTGAACTGTGCTCTCGATGCCCGTAACGGCAAGCCGATGTATTCGAATGTGTCGAATCAGTTTGTCGGTTTGGTGAAAGGGGAGTATGGCCATACCCCTGTTCCGGTAGATCCGGAGTTCCGTTTCAAAATTGCCGGGGTGCGTGAAGAGACGCCATACGATACCTCGAAAAACCAGATGCAGCCCAATCCGGTGCTGGAGGATTGTGGTGGCGTTAAGTTGGCTGAGAATGAGAAAGAGGTGCTGTTGCTTGAGCTCTTCCCGTTGGTAGCCAAAAAGTTCCTGACCGATCAGAAAAAACAGCGTTACGAACAGAATAAACCAGTTGAAGAGGAGGTAAAGGCTCCTGTCGAAAAAGAGGAGGCTCCACGTGCAGCCGCTGAACCGATTACGGGAACTGTAGTCAGTGCTCCAATGCCGGGCCGGATTATTCAGGTGATGGTCAAACCGGGTGACGTGGTTAAATCGGGACAGGATGTGGTGATTCTGGAGGCGATGAAGATGGAGAACAGTATCATGGCCAACAAAGCGGGTACCATCAAACAGGTACTGGTTTCCGAAGGTGAGGCTGTGGCTGCTGATGCTCCGTTGGTGGAGATTGTTTAATTGCTGATCGAATCGCTTGAAAGAGTGGGTGAGTGAATGGAGCTGGCGGTCCGACGACCCTTGCGATCTTGCAACTTTGCAGTCTTTGCAGTCTTTGCAGTCTTTGCAGTCTTTGCAGCCCTCTCGCTTCCTACAGTATCTACATTTGATTATACTATATCAGTTTGGTTTTTGAATAACAGAGGCTGTGATGCACATAAGGCAGCCATTGAAATAGTGTAATGATCTTCAGAGAAAGAGTATTTGTTGAAAATACTCTTTCTCTTTTTTTGTTTGGTGTGATTATGAGACTCGTATGCAGTGACCGAAACAAAATCTCTGGTCGAGTGCTATGGAATTGAATGAGTCGAATGGGTTGGAAGGAGTGAAGTGGATTGAATTGAATAGAATAGGTGAGGGATACGTAGATGAGGATTGTGGATCTGTTATCCTGTAATTTAAGGTAATCCGACAGAATACTTTTTGAGGGGGAGGGAAAAGTGAGCGGAGTAACTCGTAATGGATTTGATTCGGGATGGTAGAGTAGAGCGATTTGAGTGGTGGAGTGAATTGTGTAGTGAAGGATGCTGGAGTGCATCAATATTATTATAGTGTATTAGGCGGTATATAATAGCAGTGCATTATATATAAATTAGGGAGGATATATATAATAATAGTAAGGTTGGATTGGCTATATATGAGGTGCAGTGCATATAACGGGGTAACGCTATAACGGATCTGTACATGCAGGGACAAATCTATCGCTACTCCGATTGAATAATGCGTATCTGTATGCTGTGAAAACGTTAGGTTTGTGGTTTTCCGGCAGGTCTCTTGTCGGTCCGGTGGGGTAAAGGTCTGCTACACGATTTGTTGCATGAATTTGCTGTGTGATTTGCGATATAAGGTGTTCTATGGTTTACTCTGTGAACGCCTGCACGATGCTGTGTGAGTGCGCCGCATGATTTATTTTGTGTGAGTGGCAGCACACCATGTTGTGTGAGTATGTTGCATGAATTTGCTTTGCGAGTCGCAGCATGAATTGGTGTGTCAGTGTACCGCATGGTTTATGTTGTGTGTGTCAGCAGGCCGTGCTGAATGAGTGTGTTGCATGATTTGCTTTGCGAGTCGTAGCATGAATTGGTGTGTCAGTGTACCGCATGGTTTATGTTGTGTGTGTCAGCAGACCGTGCTGAATGAGTGAGTTGCATGATTTATTTTGCGAGTCGCAGTCCGGATTGCTGTGTGGAAACACTGCATAATTATTTATAGTGTGAGTCGCCGCATGAAAGATCGTAGGTGTTGTATGAATGGCCGTATATGCTGCATGAATTCTTGCAAGACACACCTCCCTACATAACTCTTTATCTAAAACGATCAGGGCAAATCCGGCGTTTCGGTTTCCAATTTTCATATGCCCCCATCTCCGTGAAAAACAGTGACAATAAAAAGCCTTTTTTGTTGGTTGTTCCGCGAATATTTCGCTATATTTGCGCCGCGTATCGTGTCTGCTGGCCAGAGCCCTGGATCAGAAGACGCAATTTTCGTTTTCACTTTTTGATTACCAATAAGATACCATAACTTATGAATCAGACACTGTTTGTTACCGTCTTGATTACAGCGGTAATGCTTGTCGTAGCGGCTTTGGGCACTGCATTGCTCATCGCTCCCCGCTCGTTCAACAAGCAGAAAGGTGAAGCTTACGAGTGCGGTATTCCCACCCGCGGAAAATCGTGGATGCAGTTCAAGGTGGGATACTACCTCTTCGCAATCCTCTTCCTGATGTTCGACGTCGAGGCCGTATTCCTCTTCCCATGGGCCGTGATCCTGCGTGAAATGGGCGTACAAGGTCTCGTGACGATCCTGTTCTTCTTGTTTATCTTGGTTCTGGGCCTGGTTTACGCCTGGAGGAAAGGAGCTTTGGAATGGAAGTAAAAATCAAATCGATGAAATACGAGGACTTCAAGGATAACGAGTACTTGGAGACCTACGCAGAACTGCAGCACGCAGGTGCACCTGTCACCATCGGTATCCTGGACGATATGATCGACTGGTGCCGTGCAAACTCCCTCTGGCCGCTCAACTTCGGAACCAGCTGCTGCGGTATCGAGTTCATGTCGATCGGCGCCGCCCGATATGACTTCGCCCGGTTCGGGTTTGAGGTAACACGTGCCAGCCCGCGCCAGGCTGACGTTATCGTTGTGGCCGGTACTATTACACACAAAATGGCGCCTGTGTTGAAACGTCTTTACGACCAGATGGCCGAGCCTAAATATGTGATCGCCATGGGTGCTTGCACCATCTCCGGCGGCCCATTCAAAAAATCGTATCACGTCGTACAGGGTATTGATACCATGCTCCCGGTGGACGTATATGTGCCGGGATGCCCCCCGCGTCCCGAATCGCTGCTCTACGGTATGATGCAGCTGCAGCGTAAAATCAAACTCGAGCGCTTCTTCGGCGGCGCAAACCGTAAAGAGAAGATGCCCGAAGAATTAAAGGAACAGGAAGGAGGCGACAATGAGTAATCTGATACAAGATAAGATTCTGGCACTGGCCCCCGCTGCTACAGTGAAAGAGGGTGAAGTGCTGACCGTAACGGTTCCCGCAGAAAATTTCCACGCCGTAGCCCAAATGCTGCGTGACGACAAAGAGATGCAGTTCGACTGCCTGGTGTGCGTTACCGGTGCCGACTGGGGCGAAACAGTGGGCGTGGTGTATCACCTGCGTTCAACTGTGCTGGGTCACGAAGTGGTGCTGCGTCAGCAAACCGCTGATCGGGAAAACCCGGTATTGCCTACCGTTTCGGATCTGTGGCATTCTGCCAACCTGAACGAACGTGAAGTGTTCGACTATTTCGGTATCCGCTTCGCCGGACACCCCGATATGCGTCGCCTCTTCTTGCGTAACGACTGGAAAGGCTATCCGCTGCGCAAAGATTATGACGCAAATCCCGAACTCAACCCTGTCCCCACTACCAATGAGGAACCAGAGGACGAAACCACCGAGATCGAATTCAAGAATGGTAAGTTGGAGGTGAGCGATCACCAACTCTTCGACGAAAAAGAGTATGTGGTCAATATCGGACCGCAGCACCCTGCAACTCACGGTGTGCTCCGTCTCTGCACCTCGATCGAGGGTGAGATCATCAAAAAGATCGATGTCCACTGCGGATATATCCACCGTGGTATCGAGAAGATGTGCGAAAGCATGACCTACCCCCAGACCCTGGCGATGACCGACCGTTTCGACTATCTGGGTGCACACCAGAACCGCCATGCGCTCTGTATGTGTATCGAAAAGGCCATGGGCCTCGAGATCCCCGAACGTGCTCAATACATCCGTACCATTATGGATGAGTTGCAGCGTATCGATTCGCACCTGCTCTTCTACTCCTGCCTCTGTATGGATATGGGTGGTCTGACCCCATTCTTCTACGGTATGCGTGACCGTGAGAAGGTCCTCGACATTTTCGAAGGTACTACCGGTGGCCGTCTGATCCAAAACTATAACGTAATCGGTGGTGTGATGGCTGACATCGATCCCGATTTCGTCAAGAAGGTCAAGGACTTTATCGCTTATCTGCCCGGCGCTTTGAAAGATTATCACGATGTCTTCACCGGCAACGTCATTGCTCAACAGCGTATGAAGGGAATTGGTATCCTCTCCAAAGAGGACGCAATCTCGTTCGGTGCTACCGGTCCGACCGGCCGTGCTTCGGGTTGGGCTTGCGATGTGCGTAAAGTACACCCTTACGGCGTATATGATAAGGTGGACTTCAAAGAGATCCTGCGTACGGAAGGTGACTCATTCGCCCGCTATATGGTGCGTATGGAGGAGATCTTGGAGTCTGTACACATTATCGAACAGCTTATCGATAACATCCCAGAGGGCGACTACGCCGCCAAAACTAAACCGATTATCCGTCTGCCGGAAGGTGAATACTATGCAAGTACTGAGGCTTCACGTGGTGAATTCGGTGTCTATATCGAAAGCCGTGGGGACAAATATCCTTACCGCATGAAGTTCCGTTCGTCCTGCATGCCGCTGGTTTCGGTGGTAGATACGCTTGCGCGCGGTTCGAAGATCGGTGATCTGATCGTCATCGGTGCGTCACTCGACTATGTGATCCCTGATGTTGACCGCTAACCCAAGTTTAACCTGATAATTTAAACAAATATGTTCGATTTTTCAATCGTGACTCAATGGATCGACTCGCTGCTGAGAAGCTGCATGTCGGACACAGCTGCATTGATCGTTGAGTGTGTGCTGATAGGGGTTTGCCTGCTGTTGGGTTATGCCGTAATCGCTCTGATTCTGATCTTCGCCGAGCGTAAAATCTGCGCATATTTCCAGTGCCGCCTCGGCCCGAACCGTGTTGGACCCTGGGGATCAACCCAGTTGATTGCCGATATGTTCAAAATGCTCACCAAAGAGATTATCCGTATCGACCATATCGACAAATTCCTCTTTAACCTCGCACCTTTTATCGTGATTATCGCATCCGTGTTGGCTTTCGGCTCGCTGCCATTCGCCAAAGGTTTGCAAATCATCGATTTCAATATCGGTATCTTCTTCCTGCTGGCCGTATCCTCGATCGGTATCGTCGGTATCCTGCTGGCCGGATGGTCAAGTAACAACAAATACACCCTGATCGGTGCCATGCGAAGCGGCGCCCAAATGATCAGCTATGAACTCTCAATCGGCCTCTCAATCCTGACCATGGTGATGCTGGCCGGTACAATGTCCCTCTCGGGAATCGTGGAAGCGCAGGCTGACGGGTGGTTCATCTTCAAAGGCCATATCCCTGCAATTATCGCTTTCGTGGTGTATCTGGTTGCCGGTACCGCCGAAACAAACCGTGGCCCATTCGACCTCCCAGAGGCTGAATCCGAGTTGACGGCCGGTTACCATACCGAGTATTCCGGTATCCATTACGGCTTCTTCTACCTGGCCGAGTACCTGAATATGTTTATCGTGGCGGCTGTGGCTGCTACCCTCTTCTGGGGCGGTTGGATGCCTCTGCACATCAGCGGTTGGGACGGATTCAACCAGGTGATGGACTATATCCCTTCACTGGTTTGGTTCCTCGGTAAAGTGGCCGTCATGATCTTTATCATCATGTGGTTCAAATGGACCTTCCCCCGTTTGCGTATCGACCAGCTGCTCAAACTGGAATGGAAATATCTGTTGCCGATCAACTTGTTTAACCTGTTGCTCATGGCACTGATTATCGTTTTCGGGTTACATTTTTAAACAGGACGAGCTATGACAGTTAAAGAATATTTTACCTCATTATTCAGCGGTTTGCGCTCACTGTTGGTGGGTATGAAAACTACCATCAAGGTATATTTCCGCCCCAAAACCACAGAGTGCTATCCCGAAAACCGTGCTACTTTGAAAATCTCGGATCGCTACCGTGGTGAATTGGTGATGATCCATAACGAGAATAACGAACATAATTGTGTCGCTTGCGGAATTTGCCAGATCAACTGCCCCAACGGAACCCTCGAGGTCATCTCTAAACAGGTGGTGGACGAAGAGACCGGTAAACCCCGTAAAGTGCTCGACCGTTATATGTATGATCAGGGCAGTTGCCTCTATTGCCAACTCTGCGTGCGCTCGTGCCCACATCACGCTATCAAATTCGTGAATACCTACGAACACGCCGTGTTTACCCGCAGCAAACTGATCAAGCAGCTTAATCACGAAGGTTCAACTCTTGCTAAAAAATAGACGTCTATGGAACTTACATCTCAACAGATAGTCTTCTTCATCCTGGCTGCGGTGATCATCATCTGCTCGATCCTGACCGTCACAACCCGCCGGATCCTGAGGGCCGCTACTTACCTGCTCTTCGTGCTCTTCGCTACGGCAGGCCTCTATTTCCAACTCAACTATACGTTCCTCGGCGCTGTACAGCTCACTATCTATGCGGGCGGTATTATCGTGCTCTACGTCTTCTCGATCCTGTTGACCAGCTCCGATGCAGACAAAAAGGAACCATTGCGTAACCGCCGTAAAGTGGCTGGACTGATCGCTTCGGCTGTCGGTGTGGCTCTCAGCCTATTCCTGCTGCTATCCCATACATTCCCCGAAGTTATGGCGCTCTCCGATGCTGGTGAACTCTCTATGAAAACAATCGGCTATACGATGATGGGAACCGGAAAATACCAATATCTGTTGCCGTTCGAATTGGTCAGCGTCCTGCTGCTGGCTTGCATCGTCGGTGGTTTAATGATTGCTCGAAAAAGACAATAAGCTATGATACCAGTACAGTTTTACCTGATTGTCAGCGCTGTGATGCTCTTTGCGGGTATCTACGGATTCATTACTCGCCGTAATCTGCTGGCTATCCTGATCTCGATTGAGTTGGTCCTCAATGCGGTCAACATCAATTTCGTGGTGTTCAACCATCACCTCTATCCCGGAGCGCTCGAAGGACTCTTCTTTGCGCTGTTTGCTATCGCCGTAGCCGCTGCTGAAACCGCAGTCGCTATCGCTATCATCATCAATATTTACCGCAATATCCGAAATATTGAGGTGAAAAAACTCAACGAACTGAAAGACTAAACCGAATAGAAGATGGAATATACGATACTCATCCTGTTATTGCCGTTGTTGAGTTTCCTCTGCCTCGGCCTGCTGGGTACCAAGCTCCGGCCTTTCGTTTCGGGTTGCATCGGATCGGTCGTCCTGGCCGCTGTAGCAGCTCTCTCTTACACGACTGCCGTGCAGTACTTCTCCGGTGCGCGTGTTGATGGCGTTTATGAGCCTTGGACAGTACTCAACTTTAAATGGCTCGGTTTTACCGACGCCCTCCATATCGATCTGGGCATCTTGCTCGATCCGATTTCGGTGATGATGCTCGTCGTCATCTCGACCGTGTCGCTCAT
>ERZ791574.584-NODE-584-length-26375-cov-5.014286_pt1 | contig 26375 bp, 19 predicted proteins | sample MGYA00433098_ERZ791574 | MGnify/ENA primary metagenome ERZ791574 (study PRJEB30046, sample SAMN00791933) | human gut metagenome | study: EMG produced TPA metagenomics assembly of the A metagenome-wide association study of gut microbiota in type 2... | reverse complement strand
TGATGCAGACCAGCCTTGGCCTTTCGGCCACCATCTGCGCTGCCGGTCTGGATGCACAGGTTGCCTACGGCATCCCGAAGTTCCGGCGCATCCCGCTGTGCGGCGGCGAGGCAGCCTATGCGCTGTCCATTGTTCAGCAGCTGTGCGGGCATATCGGCCGCAGGGTGGAGTACGTCATTGACGGCGAGGTGCTGACCGTGGACTGTCTGATGTGCGCAGTGTGCAACGGCCGCGCCTACGGCGGCGGTTTTATGGCCGGGCCGGAGGCACAGCCGGATGACGGCTGGCTGGATGTGTTCATCGTGCGCAAGGTCAGCCGCCGGGTCATTGCAAAACTGCTGATGTTGTACAAAAACGGCCAGCACTTTCAAAACGGCCAGCTGACCGAGGCCGCAAAGCCCTACTTTATCTACCGCCGCGCAAAATCGGTCAGTCTGCGGGCAGCAGATGGCCGCGGACCCATCATTGCCACAGTGGACGGCGAGTGCGCCCCCTGCAAGCAGGTGTCGGTGCAGGTGCAGCCGCTGGCAGGCCGCGTGCTGCTGCCGCTGTCTGCCTACCAGCGCTTTACCGCCAAAAAAGCGGCTGTGAAGTAAAAAATAAATCATCAGACCCAAACAAGGCCGCTGCACGTTGTTCCGTGCAGCGGCCTTGCGGTTTGTTAGGTGGTAGCTTTGGTATGGCGCTGCCGCACCCGGCGTTCCAGCGCCTTATAAAACCAGCTCAGGCAGAGCGTGAGCAAAAATACGGTCAAGGTCCAGACCACGGGCTGCACTGTAAGGCTAAACTTGTCCGCAGTCCACTCCATATACCGGATCAGTACCTGATGAATCAGAAAGCCGTAAGGGGAGAGCTGTGCCAGCCACAAAAACGGCTTTGCGGATAGCAGCCGGGAAATGAACCCTTTGCCCATGGCGAGCAGCCAGACTAGCAGCACCGCAGAGGGAGTGAACAGCACATTGTACCGGAAGGCCACTGCGCCCAGAACCCCCGCCTGCTTGGCAGCAATGAAAAGGCAGCCGCCCGCAAGCAGTACAGCGCCCAGTTCCAATAGGGAGAAAGCACTGCGCGGTAGTGTGCTCTCCTGTTTGCGGCTGTGGTAAAGACAGCCCGCGCAGCAGCTGATGGTAAAATCGCCTGCCCGGAACAGCGGACACAGATAGGTCAGGTAGAATGCGGCCTTTCCGCTGAGCCCGGCTTTCCAGACCGCAAGGGAGAAAAGGCACTGTACGCAGAAAATTGCTGCGGCAATGCAGCGCAGTTTGCGGGCATCGGCCTTTTTCAGCACGGCGAGAAGCGTGGGAAAGATGGCATACAGAAAAGCCTGCACCGAAAGATACCAAGCCACTCCATTCAGGCAGAACCAGAAACGGCTGGACGGGATCCATGTTTGCAACAGGAAAATGCTTACCGCAAGCTGCGCCGCACAGGAGAGAACCCCGCGGGCAGAGGGCTGCGCCAGAAGCCCCTTCAGTACAAATAACAGGGCGGCAGCCATCATAATAAGGTGCAGCGGATACAGTCGGCGTATTTTTTTAAAGGAGAAAGCTATGGCAGACGGCAGCCCCGGTGCTGTGCGAGGGCGGTCGTAATAGTTGCAGACCATCAGAAAACCGGACAGCGCTACAAATACTGAAATCGCCCACGGACCCAGCCACGGCGCCCCGCAATGGGAGATGACCACGCACAAAAATGCGACTGCCCGCAGTCCTTGTAAAGATGAGATCAGTTTTTTGTCTGTCACGGTATCCTCCGTTCTGCCGCAAAGCGCGGCAGCTGTGCTTTTCTAATGCGCTATAAGTATAAAAAAGGCGGCGCGTCCTGTCAAGGATGCGCCGCCTTTTTTGCGTGGCAGAGTACGATTTTTGGGCGTCATAAATTCTTAACAAAGAAAAATCGCAAAACCCCTTGATTTTTCAGGGCAAGATGAGTACAATACACTTAGCACTCAGAGAAAAAGAGTGCTAAACCACTGCGGGGCACACACGAAGCCCCCGCAGGACGCAACAAAGTTTCAAATAAATTCAATATAATTGGAGGGCAAGAATTATGAAGATCATTCCTCTTGCAGACCGTGTTGTTATTAAGGCTGTTGAAGTTGAGGAGACCACCAAGGGCGGCCTGATCCTGACCGGCAGCGCAAAAGAGAAGCCGCAGGTCGCACAGGTCATCGCGGTGGGCCCCGGCGGTGTCGTGGACGGTAAGGAAGTCAAGATGACCGTTAAGGTCGGCGATAAGGTCCTCACCAGCAAGTACTCCGGCACCGAGGTCAAGGTGGACGGCGAAGAGTGCACCATCGTGCGTCAGAGCGACATTCTGGCTGTTGTGGAAGACTGAAACTGAATTTTCCCTTTTCAATTGAGTTTGTATTATAAAGGAGCGATGTATTATGGCAAAGCAGATCAAGCAGGGCGAGGACGCTCGCAAGGCACTGTGTGCCGGTATTGATACCCTGGCTAACACCGTTAAGATCACCCTCGGCCCCAAGGGCCGCAACGTGGTGCTGGGCAAAAAGTTCGGCGCACCGGTCATCACCAACGATGGCGTGACCATCGCAAAAGAGATCGAGCTGAAGGACGAGTTCGAGAACATGGGCGCACAGCTGGTGCGTGAGGTCGCAACCAAGACCAACGATGCCGCAGGCGATGGTACTACCACCGCTACCGTGCTGGCACAGGCTATGGTCAATGAGGGCATGAAGAACGTTACCGCCGGTGCAAATCCCATGGATATCCGCCGCGGCATGAGCAAGGCCGTTGCCACCGCTGTGGAAACCATCAAGGCACACAGCCAGAAGGTGAAGGACAGCAACGATATCGCCCGCGTCGGCACCATCTCTGCCGGTGACCCCGAGATCGGCCGTTTGATCGCCGAGGCTATGGAGAAGGTCACCTCTGACGGCGTTATCACCATCGAGGAGAACAAGACCACCGCCGAGACCTACAACGAGATCGTGGAAGGTATGCAGTTCGACCGCGGCTACCTGACCCCCTATATGGTCACCGATACCGACAAGATGGTGGCCGATCTGGACAACGCTGCAATTCTGATCACCGATAAGAAGATCAGCGTCATTCAGGATCTGGTTCCCCTGCTGGAGCAGGTGATGCAGAACGGCATGAAGCTGCTGATCGTGGCTGAGGATATCGAGGGCGAGGCTTTGTCCACCCTGATCGTCAACCGTCTGCGCGGTACCCTGAATGTCGTAGCTGTTAAGGCTCCTGGCTTTGGTGACCGCCGCAAGGAGATGCTGCAGGATATCGCTACCCTGACCGGCGGCACCGTGATCTCCTCTGATCTGGGCTATGAGCTGAAGGACGCAACCGTCCAGATGCTGGGTCATGCCCGTCAGGTGAAGGTGACCAAGGAGAACACCACCATCGTGGGCGGCGCAGGCGATAAGGACGCCATTGCAGCCCGCATTGCCCAGATCCGCAGCCAGATCGAGGCCGCTACCAGCGACTTTGACCGTGAGAAGCTGCAGGAGCGTCTGGCTAAGTTGGCCGGCGGCGTGGCTGTCATCAAGGTCGGTGCTGCTACCGAAGTCGAGATGAAGGACAAGAAGCTGCGCATTGAGGATGCACTGAACGCTACCAAGGCAGCTGTGCAGGAGGGTGTTGTGGCCGGCGGCGGTACCGCTCCCATCAATGCGATCCCCGCTGTGCGCGCTCTGTGCGACACGCTGGAAGGCGACGAGCGCACCGGTGCCAAGATCGTGCTGAAGGCTCTGGAAGCTCCTCTGCGCCAGATCGCCAAGAATGCCGGTCTGGAGGGCAGCGTCATCATCGACAAGATCATCTCTGCTAACAAGCCCAACTACGGCTTCGATGCCCAGAACGAGGTCTTTGTCGAGGATATGATCGCTGCTGGCATCGTGGACCCGACCAAGGTCACTCGCTCCGCTCTGGAGAATGCAGCTTCCGTCGCTGAGATGGTGCTGACCACCGAGAGCCTCGTGGCTGACCTGCCGGAACCCCCGGCTCCCGCCGCACCTGCCGGCGGTGACATGGGCGGCATGTACTAATAACTGCCCAAAAACCGCATGAATCCTTGATTTTTGGAGCGTGCAAAAGCGGATTTACGCCAAACTTACGCCACTTACGCCAAAAATCAAAGCGCACTATAGGGTAACAAAATCGGCACTCGCTGAAGAGCGGGTGCCGATTTTTGTATCACGAAAAGCTGATGGATGCTGCACACTACACACCGTCAGCTTTTTCGTTTACAGGGGAAAAAGTGGGTGGTATAATAGAAATAGAGTTTTGTAAGAGCGCCTTCATAGTCAAGACTATAAAAGAATACGGATAAGCATAAAACCGGTGGATGATATGAAAATTCTGGATAACATCACCAATACCGTTCGAGATGATCTGCGGGTGGAAATCAAAAAAGACAGCAGGGTGTCTATTGCGGCAGCCTGCTTTTCGATGTATGCCTACAAAGAGCTGAAGAAGCAACTGGAAACCGTAGACGAATTTGAATTTATCTTTACATCCCCCACGTTTGTGAAGGAAAAGGCTGAAAAGCAGAAGCGGGAGTTCTATATTCCCCGCATTTCCCGTGAAACGAGCCTTTACGGTACAGAGTTTGAAATCAAACTGCGCAATGAGATGACCCAGAGAGCCATCGCAAAGGAATGCGCAGACTGGATCAGAAGAAAGGCTGCGTTCAAATCGAACACCACCGGCGAAAATATGGCTGGCTTCATGACGGTGGATTCCGGTGTAGCACAGACCGCTTATATGCCGATTGGCGGCTTTACAACGGTCGATATTGGCTGTGAGCGCGGAAATAACAGCTACAACATGGTCAACTGCATGGAGGCTCCGTTTGCACAGCAGTACATGAAGCTGTTTGATACTCTTTGGAACGACCGGGACAAAATGCAGGATGTCACAGATGTAGTTCTGGAGAATATCAGCACGGCTTATGCTGAAAATTCCCCGGAGTTCATCTATTTTATGACGCTGTATCATGTATTCAGCGAGTTTTTGGACGACATCTCAGAAGACGAACTGCCGAATGAGGCAACCGGCTTCAAGCAGAGCAAAATCTGGAGTCTGCTGTACGACTTCCAGAAGGATGCGGTGCTTGCCATCATCAATAAGCTGGAAAAGTACAACGGCTGCATCCTTGCGGACAGTGTTGGCCTTGGCAAGACCTTTACCGCACTGGCTGTCGTAAAGTATTATGAGAACCGAAACAAGTCGGTTCTGGTGCTGTGTCCCAAAAAGTTGGCAGAGAACTGGAATACCTACAAAGACAACTATGTGAACAACCCGATTGCATCGGACCGGCTGAATTATGATGTTCTGTTCCACACAGACCTGTCCAGAAGCGGCGGAAAGTCGAACGGCCTCGATCTGGATCGCCTGAACTGGGGCAACTACGATCTGGTTGTCATTGATGAATCCCACAACTTCCGCAACGGCATCGGTACGCACAGCAAGACGCAGGACAACCGTTACCAGCGACTGATGGATAAGGTGATCCGTGCCGGAGTTAAGACCAAGGTGCTGATGCTTTCGGCAACGCCGGTCAACAACCGCTTTGTGGATTTGAAAAATCAGCTGGCCCTTGCCTATGAGGGAAGCTCCGAGTATCTGGATGAAAGGCTGAACACCTCAAAGAGCATTGAGGACATCTTCAAGCAGGCGCAGAAAGCCTTTAACGCATGGAGCAAGCTGAAACCAGAAGAGAGAACCACGGATGCGCTGCTGCAGACGTTGGATTTTGACTTCTTTGAGCTGCTGGACAGTGTTACCATCGCACGTTCTCGGAAACATATCGAGAAGTACTACAACACCAACGCTATCGGAAAGTTCCCGGAGCGCTTGAAGCCGATTTCCGTCCGTCCATGCCTGACAGACCTGAATAATGCCATCAACTACAATGAGATTTACGAGCAGCTGATACAGTTGAGCCTGTGCGTCTATATGCCCTCCAACTATATCTTCGCAAGTAAGATCCAGAAGTATCAGGAGCTGACGCACAATAAGGGAGAGAATCTGACCCAGAGAGGCCGTGAGCAGGGTATTTGTCGGTTGATGAGTATCAACCTGCTGAAACGGCTGGAAAGCTCTGTACATTCGTTCCAGCTGACCCTGATGCGCATCAAGAAACTGATTGATGGTACGATTCAGTCCATTGACCAGTTTGAACGCTCCGGACACGCTGATCTGGATATGTACGACATGGCCGGAGACGATTTTGACATGGACGATGAAAACACCGACTTTTTCACCGTCGGCAAAAAAGTCAAAATCGATCTTGCGGATATGGATTGGAAGAGTTGGCGTGATGAACTTCGGAAAGATGCAGAAATTCTGGAGCTGTTGACCTTTATGGTGGCAGATATCACACCGCAGCACGACACAAAGCTACAAGAACTGTTCCAGCTGCTGTCCGAAAAAATTGAGCATCCGATCAATGCCGGCAACAAGAAAGTGCTGATTTTTTCTGCATTTTCGGATACTGCAGAGTACCTCTTTGACAATGTGAGTACATTCGTAAAGCAGAAGTATGGGCTAGATACCGCTGTCATTACCGGATCGATTGATGGGCGAACCACGATCAAGGGCTTCAAGGCAACACTCAACAATGTACTGACCTGTTTTTCTCCGCTCTCCAAAGACCGGGATGTTCTGATGCCCGGTAGTACCACGGAGATTGATGTGCTGATTGCGACAGACTGCATTTCCGAAGGCCAGAACTTGCAGGACTGCGATTATCTGATCAACTATGACATTCACTGGAACCCGGTACGCATCATCCAGCGTTTTGGACGAATCGACCGTATCGGCAGCAGAAACCAGTACATCCAGCTTGTGAACTTCTGGCCTGATCTGACGCTGGACGATTACATCAACCTGAAATCCCGGGTGGAGACCCGCATGAAAATCACCGTTATGACCTCCACCGGCGATGATGACCTTATCAACCCCGAAGAAAAGGGCGATTTGGAGTACCGCAAAGCACAGCTGAAACGCTTGCAGGAAGAGGTCGTTGACATCGAAGATATGTCGGACGGTATCTCTATTATGGATCTGGGACTGAACGAGTTCCGGCTCGACCTACTGGATTACATCAAGCACAACGGTGATTTGGACAAGAAGCCTCGTGGACTTCATGCAGTGGTTCCGGCTACGGATGAACTGCCGGAGGGAGTGATCTTCGTGCTGAAAAACATCAATAACAGCGTCAATGTGGACAATCAGAACCGCATTCATCCGTTCTACATGGTTTACATCGGCATGGATGGGCAGATCATCTGCGACTACTTGAACCCCAAAAAGATGTTGGACGATATCCGGCTGCTGTGCCGTGGAAAGACTGAGCCGATCAAAGAGGTATACGAACGCTTCAATAGGGAAACAGACGATGGAAAGGACATGGCAGAGATGTCCGAATTGCTGAGTGAAGCCATTGACTCGATCATTGATGTCAAAGAAGAAAGCGACATCGACAGCCTGTTCTCTGCGGGCGGAACAACGGCATTGCTCAGTCAGGTGTCCGGACTGGATGATTTTGAGTTGATTTGCTTTCTTGTTGTGAAATAGGGATAACTATGAAAAATCGAAATGGAAAATATGGATGGATTGTGATTTGGGCGATAGGAAGTATAGTATTTGCATTTGTCATACATTGGTTGTTTAGTATTGAACCCACAGTAGAGTTCTTTCGAGCAAAATGGAGCGCAGGAGACATTTTGACGTATGCATCTACAATTATTCTTGGACTGCTTGCGCTATGGCAAAATCAAAGATTTAAGGAGGAAAACGATAAATCGCAAGAGCGGTTGGAAAAAATAAGCAATCGCACAAATGAATTACAAATCATATCGCAGTTAATTGAACATGAGAACGAACGGATAAATCTTTTAAGAAAAATGTTTCAAGAATTTTTTGAGGTATGTTCATGTAGCAATATAGTTGCAGAATACAGGGACGCCTCAAAAAATAAAGCAGATAATCTAAGTTCTTCAACGCGAAGAGCCAGTCAAATTAGAATATCGTATCAAATATTGATACAACAGCTGTTTATGGATAAACGTAAAAATACACAGGTAGATAGTTTGGTGGAATATGCTGGGAAACTTAGTACGTCGGCAATTGGATTGATACTTTCATTTACGATAGAGCAAGAAGAAAGTCATCTGAAAAATGATGAAAATGGTGAAATTAAACGATTGACGAATAAGCAGTTGCAAATCGAAGAAGCGTTAAATAAAGAATTTTATATATACATAACTGCACTAGAAAAAGAACGTAATGCACTGTTATTTGAGGATCACTCGTTGAAAGAATTGCAGGAAATGTATCAACGGAGAGAAGAATACGGAAAGATTTAACTTTAGGTCATGGAGGAAAATATTTTGCTGAATTTTCCAAAATCTACCGAGTTCAATAAACGTATCCCGAAGCAGAAGTTCTATGAGAACATCGCCGTTACTCCGGCTATGAAGAAAGCCTTTGTCGAGCAGATCAGGATCATCTACTGGCGCAATAAGATTGCTGCCACCACCCTGAATCTGGCTGCTGGCGGACAGGTGACGGAGATCGAGGTGTTCGAGGTGCGGCTGTCTGCCCCGGAGCTGGACGAGAGTGTGCTGCGCCAGATCGACCGGGAAATTCCGTATCACATCCTCTTTTTGCTGGAATACGATGGCAAGTATCGTGCTGTCATCGGCTACAAGGAGGCTGCGGCGGGTAAGACGGCCTTTAAGGTAGACCGCTATTATTCTACGGACTGGCTGGACGAAGACGACCTGCCGGTACATCTGGAAGGGCTTACGCTGGATGCCGTGTACGAGAACTTTGTCCGTCAGATCGCAGGTGATGCGCTTGGCACAGGAGAAAGTGCGTCCCTGAAAGACAGTGTGGAGCAGCAGAAACAGCGAGAGCAGCTGGAAAAGCAGATCGTAGCACTGGAAGCAAAAATCCGCAAGGAAAAGCAACCGAAGAAGAAATTTGAGATGGTACAGGAACTTCAAAAAATAAAAAAGCAGGAGCTATAACTGTGAGAAAAAGTATTTTTGACATTGTGAAAAATAATACGGACCAAGCAAGTGATGTAATACGATTGGAGTCGATGTTTCTTAGAGAAGGATTTCTGAGGGTCAATGGCGATACGGTATATACGTTGAAGGATTATGTTGAAGATTACTGTTTTGGAACGTGGAAATATAGAGGCCACTGTTTGGATGTTGATGATTTTCTTAAAACGGTAAATTACAATGATTTGAAACGCTCAGCCATATTCAATTTGGAAGACCTTTTTACATTGATTGAACTTATCTACAATTTTTGGAATCTTGCAGCTTGTGACTTGGAAAAAAGAGTAAATGGCTTACAATGGAGTGGAAACTTCTATCATGTAAGAGATGTGATGGATGACATTTTGAGACAGTATAACTATACTGCTTATATTCCAGAAGATGATGAGTGTGTCTTGGTTATTGAAGATAAACCAGAGGTGACGGCTACTGCCGAGATTGTTCCAGAGACACTTGCACTCGATATTATTCGATATAATCACAGATTGCTAAAGGGCAACATAAATGCAAAAAAGTCAATTTTGCTTAAACTAGCAAGCGAACTTGAACCGAGAAGAAAAGAACTGCAAGAGTTAGATAAAGACCTGACATCGAACATCTTTTTCATGTTAAATAACATGAATATTCGACATAATAATCAAAATATAAATGAGCCTTCAAAATATAAGAAATATGTTGCTGAGATAGACAATCAGCATCTGGAAGACTGGTATGATGAACTATACCAAATGATGTTGCTTGCGCTTTTGCTATTGGACAATATTGAACGTCAAAAATCTATTGATGAACTAAAAGAGAAAGTGGCAGGAAAATAAAATGGAAACTCTAAAAATGCACAGCCTTGACGGTGTACAGCGCAACATTGAGCTGATCGGAAAGCTGTTCCCCAATGCAATTACCGAGGTGAAACGCAACGGCAAAGTAGAACACGCAATTGACTTTGACGTTCTGCGGCAGGAGCTTTCCGACTCCATTGTAGAGGGCAGGGAGGAACGTTATCAGTTCACATGGCCGGACAAGAAAAAGGCGATGCTGGCGGCCAATGCGCCCATCACGGCAACCCTGCGTCCCGTTGTGGCGGATAGCGTTGGCAAAGATGGCACTCCCGGTGGCTTTGACAGCGAGAACCTCTACATCGAGGGCGATAATCTGGAAGTGCTGAAGCTCTTGCAGGAAACCTATCTGGGCAAGGTCAAGATGATCTACATTGATCCGCCGTACAATACGGGCAAAGATTTTATCTATACTGATAATTTTGAGCAAAACGCAAGAGATTACATGGAAAATAGCGGCCAATACGATGAAGAAGGTAATCGTATGGTACAGAACACTGAAAGCAATGGCCGCTTTCACACCGATTGGCTTAACAAAATTTATCCTCGCTTAAGAATAGCTAAGGACTTATTAGCGTCGGATGGAGTTATAGTTATCAGCATTAGTTATCGTGAAGTCCACCACTTAGTAGCTATGTGTGAGAGTTTGTTTGGTGGGCATCAAGTGGTTACTGTAACAGTTCAAACTTCTGGAGGTAAACCTTCAGGTGGATTTAATTATTTGCATGAGTATCTGGTCTGGATTGTTCCAAAAGATTTTATTGCTAATCCTGTAGAAGCTTGGGGAGGAAAAGACCGCACGCCATTTGAAGGACTAACTTTAAGTACATTCGATAAAGAGCAGCGTCCTAATCAAGCATATCCTATTTTTATTGATGAAAAAACAGGTCTGTTAACCGGTGTTGGAGCGTCATTGCAAGAACTTATTGGTTCCGGAAAGTACACAGGCGACAAGCTGAACTATGTATATGATTATTCGTGTGCACCCATTGGATCGGTTGCAATTTGGCCTGTAACAGCAAAAGGTAAAGACTGTGTTTGGCGACAGATTCCAGAGCGCATATTATCTGATTGGAAAAAAGGTTATATTAAAGTTACTCGAAACTCAAATTCTAAAAATCAAAACCAATACAGTATTCAATACTTGCCAAGCGGTGTAATTGAAAAAATTGAAAATGGAGAGCTTGAAGTAATAGGACATGAAAGCAATGCGCCAACATTGATTTTCGGTGCAAACAGGACAGTTGGTGGTCAGATTCCAACTATTTGGCTGGACAAAGATAATTTCACAGTTAACGGAACGCAAGGATTCAAAGACCTTTTTCCGGAGAATGATAAATTGTTCGATTATTCTAAACCCATTGCACTGATGAAAACCATTTTACAAGCAACCTCTAATTCAGACGATTTCATTCTTGACTTTTTCTCCGGCTCTGCTACTACCGCCCATGCTGTGATGCAATTAAACGCTGAAGATGGCGGACATCGTAAGTTCATTATGGTGCAGCTGCCCGAAAAGACTGATGAAAAGAAAGAAGCTTATAAGGCAGGCTACAAGAACATCTGCGAAATTGGCAAAGAGCGTATCCGCCGTGCGGGTCGAAAAATTAAGGAAGATGCTGGGCTAACCGCTCCGGCTGATTTGGATATTGGTTTCCGCTGCCTGCGTCTAGATGAAAGCAACATGAAGCCGGTTTACTACACGCCGGAGGAGACCCAGCAGCAGGATTTGTTCTCTCTGGTGGACAACGTTAAATCTGACCGCACCCCGGAAGATCTGCTGTTTCAGGTCATGCTGGATTTGGGTGTGCTGCTTTCTAGCCCCATTGAGGCAACGGAAATTGCAGGCAAAAAGGTGTTCAACGTGGCAAATGGCTTCCTGCTGGCCTGTTTCGACCATGATGTGACGGATGAAACTGTTAAGGCCATTGCGCAGATGAAGCCGTACTATGCTGTTTTCCGTGACAGCTCTATGGCAAACGACAGCGTTGCGACAAACTTTGACCAGATTTTTGAAACATATAGCCCGGAAACGGTAAGGAAGGTACTGTGATATGGATAAACTAACAAATATTGAGATAGGAACATTCTTAAAACTATTCAATCGTGGTGGCTATGTTCTCGATTTCACTACGAATGACTTTGATGTATTCACGATGGAAAGTATTGGTATTGCATTATGTAACGAATATCATATGTCAAAGGGAAAATCTCTGGCTGCATATGTGAATAGTGCTTCGACAAGTGACATTGAAAAATTATTGAATGATTTGCTGAGCTATTATGAAGAAAACTACGAGCAAGAGTATACTGAGAACTTAACCGATGATGAGTATAGCTATTGCCAGTATAATGCAGAATATGCCCGTTTATACAAGAAATGTCGTGCATATATGAATCGCGTTTTGAACAACACAACCCCACTGGCTGTAAATGCAACGGAATTACAGGAGAAGTTCTCAAGCCAATATCTTTCTAAGCAGATTGAGTTAATGTTAAAAATGCAAAGTGAAAATCCGACAGATGCAATCGGCAAAGCCAAAGAACTAATTGAAAGTTGTTGTAAAACGATTCTGGATAATAAAGGCGTAGCATGGGATAAGAACTGGAATATGGGCAAGCTGACAGGTGAAACCCTGAACCTTCTGAATCTTACACCTGAATCAATTTCGGAAAACGATCCTGTATCAGAAAACATTAAGGCTGTTCTTGGAAATTTAAGAGGGATTTCCACAAAGCTTGCAGAAATACGTAATCCGTATGGTAGTGGTCATGGAAAAAGTGCTTCGTTTGCAGGATTAGAAACACGTCATGCAAAGTTGGCAGTTGGATGTAGCATTACCTTTGTTACTTTTTTGTGGGATACATACGAAGAAAGTATATCCTGATTGAAACCTAGATCAAAAATGTAATAGAGTTAGGTTTTTAAGAAGGGGTTGTAATGAATAAGCAGTATGTGATGAAAACTATTGCAGACTTACAATATGATTTGGAAAACGATTACACCGAGACCAAGTTATTTGACGATATAAGTCGTGCGGAAAAATTGTTTGGTAAGGATGTGCCGGCGATACACGATTGCGTAGAAGAAGTGCGACACTTTAATGGTACTATACGAAGAAATGCGCAAATAGTTGTTGATTTACTAGAAGTCGCCCTGTCAGAACAAGCTTCGCTATCATACGATTTGGTGGATTTTCAAATAGCTGATCATGAGTTTAATAAACTCGTTGAACAGGCGTTTCAATACTATAAAGAAGCGAGGATGGACACGGCAACGGAGAAAATTTGGGATGCATTTGAACGCATTAAGACATTTTATAAGCAATGTGACAAAAAAGGCTCAATTACAAAGCTGATTGATATCGTGAGCAAAAATAATGCTGAGTATAGAGAAATGTTGGAAGAAGAATTTACTTCGCTTACAAAACTCGGAAATGACTTCAGAATTCGACACCATGAAACTAATAAGAAAGACATCCGTTGTAAAGAGCATTATGATTACTTGTTTCATAGATGCATCGCAGCCTTGCGATTGGTGACAAGCGTGTTGCGTGAAAATTCATTAAATGAGAACGGATAATCGAGCGTATAATATTAAAAGGAAAGCACAGTGATATGGACGAGAAGAAGAAAAAAGAACTTGCTATTCGCAGTTCAGCGGCAGAATATTTGACCTTTGTGGCTTCTACGGGTGAGAGCGATGCAAGCTATGAAATGCGCTATGAGGATGAGAATATCTGGCTGACGCAGAAGATGATGGCGGCATTATATGATGTGTCAAAGCAGACGATTTCCCAGCACATCAAACGCATTTATTCGGATGGGGAACTTACGCCGGAGGCAACTGTCAAGAAATACTTGACAGTTCAAACGGAGGGCAACCGTCAGATTAACCGTAAACAGGATCACTATAATCTGCAAATGATTATTGCAGTCGGCTTCAAGGTGAACAACCAGCGAGCGGTGCAGTTCCGCAAGTGGGCGGGTCAGATCGTCAAGGACCACACCATTCAGGGCTGGACGATGGATGTGGAGCGGCTGAAAAAAGGTCATATGTTCACGGATGAATACTTCGAGCGGCAGCTGCAGCAGATTCGGGAAATTCGTCTGTCGGAGCGCAAGTTCTATCAGAAAGTAACGGATCTGTACGCAACAGCGTTTGATTATGACAAGGATGCAAAAACGACCCGGCGGTTCTTCCAGACGGTTCAGAATAAGATGCACTATGCTGTGCATCGCCACACGGCGGCAGAGCTGATCTATGAGCGGGCCGATGCCAACAAGGAACACATGGGGCTTACCACTTGGGAGAATGCCCCGGACGGAAAAATCCTGAAAGCAGATGTGACGGTGGCCAAAAACTACCTGAGCAAAGAGGAAATGAACTATCTGGAACGCATCGTGTCGCTCTATCTGGATTATGCCGAATTGCAGGCAGAACGGAAATCCCCATGAGCATGGAGGACTGGGCAAAGCGTCTGGACGGCTTTTTGGAGTTCAACGGCAACGAGTTGCTGACCGGTCCCGGAAAAATCAGCGCAGAACAGGCGAAGCTTCATGCGGAAACGGAATATGAGAAGTATCGTGTCGTGTAGGACCGTTTGTATGAGAGCGATTTTAATCGATTTATGATGGTGGAAGAGGAAGCAAACAGAAAGATTGAGTGATGTTTATGGAAATGACCGCTATAAACTTTGTATTAGAAGAAAATCGCTTAATAATATGGAGTGCCTTATGAAGGATTTTATTTCTGAGATCAAGAAAATTCCAACGGATGGACTTATTTATTGTCTTTCGGAAAAATCTATAGATATGTTTAGAAAAAATGAGTGTTTAATGCCTGTAACTATTCCAGTTATACACAATGGTCAGAGAAAGATTCTAACCGTCACATTGACTGCTTGGGATATTCTTGACATGGAGTTTCTATCTATAAAAGAAAGCAATGATTATCGTCGTTCCTCAAAAAAAGTCCCAGTTGAAGTTCTAGTCGACTTATATCGCGACTATGACAACGAGCGCTCTGCAAAAGAGGGGATTTTTCAAAATGTAGATGCCGATGGCGTATTTCGTACCCTGATGGGAATGACAGCTGAACAATTTGCATATGAAGATCTATATTGGCTATTTGAAAAATTCAGCCGTGATTATTATATTCTTTTTGCGGCGGAAAATTTTGAACATCGGTCTATAATTGATACTGACGCTATTGTGCGCGAGATTTTTGGAATTCCTGTCAATGATTATGTTTTAATTCTGGTAACTGTTTTTTGGTTGTGCTGTCAGCATCCGGATCCTTTGTCTGCTCCGGAAGAATTATACAGTAATGTGAACAGTGCAGTCCTTACTGTTGAGAATCTTTCCAACTTTATTAAATATTATTCGTGCACCTATCAAAATTTGCGCACTTCTTCTCTAAAAAAGCAGCTCTTGTATTCAAAACCATTCATTAAAACCCAAAGGACGGGAGAATATTTTGCTTCAAGTATTTTTCCTGTGGCAATGCTGGTTGGAAATGGTCTTTATTGGCTTGTGCGCAATTATTACTGCAAGCAAGGAACACAAGTCTTTGTAAATACCTTCGGATGCCTTTTTGAGGATTATATAAAAGATATTGCCTCAAAATATTGTAAACCATCTGAATGGACTACACTGTCTACTGGTTCCCGAAAGTCAGCAGATTTCACATTCGACCTAGGATGCTTAACGCTTCTTGTAGAATCCAAATCTGCTCTGATTGGCCTTGATGTAAAGCAGCAGATTCCGAATTTACACAATGCCGATGTTTTCTTTGAACGCACAATCGCAAAAGCATATAAGCAATTAAATAGCAGTTATGTTCGATTATCGGTTTCGAGCAAGAATCCTATTATAAAAATTATTCTCTTGTATGACCAGTTTTCTAATTCGGCCATAGTAGAAGAAGCTGCGCACAAAATATTAGGTTCGGATTCGTCCTGTTTTATTATGACAATTCGTGAATTCGAGATACTTCTGTACCTTCACCAACATAATAAAGAAACGGAACAGCAGATTCTGGACAAGATTCTCGAGTCCAGCAGAGCAGAAAACTCTCGAAAAAATATTCCTGCCATCTATAAGGATCTCGCCATTGATAGTAATCCTCACTTTGAGGAAGAAATGGATTATTTTTCAAAGTTGATGAATAATTTTAAGGACGCCGCAAAATAATTCCATAACAAAACAACAGCCGCCCAGCGACCTTACGGTCTCGCTGGGCGGCTTATTTTTTGCGTTTCCACAATAAATATTCTTCGTAGCGGTGCATCTCGTTCTGTTCTTCTTCGGTTAGGCGCTGGCGCTGTTTGCGGGCCTCGTCCGAGGGGTCGATGTCGGTCAGGCCCAGCAGGTAGTCGGCGGAGGTGCCGTAGAGCTTGCAGATGGCAAGCAGCACATCGCTGGGCGGCGAATTGCGCCCCTGCTCCCAAGCGCTGACAGCCCAAACGGTAAGCCCCAGCTTGTCCGCAAGGCTCTTTTGGGTGTCATGGTAGTTTTTTCGAATCTCTGCCAGTCGCTCTCCAAGCATTATCAATACCACCTTTCATGCTACTAGTATAGAGAATTCTACTAGTTTTTGACGAAAGCCGCATTTAAAGTACTTGATATGGTGCAAATAAGTAGTTATAATGCTAGTATAAGGCAGAACTAGTACAAAAATACTACTTCCGCAGCAACGCTAAGGCAAAGCGAGGGAATCCCCGTTGGAACAACTGATCGACTTTCACGCACCGGAAGTGCAGGCGGTGCTGGATACACTACTAAAAGATAAATCCACCGGTAAAAACATCATCTGGGCAACCGACCCGCCGGAGGAGCTGCAAACGGTAATGTACGAGCCGGTGACGGATAAATCGCCGATCACTGCGCAGCAGCTCAGGCTGACCCACTACGAGGTGGTGTTGCCCCGGATGATGAAGCAGACCGACACCCAGCAGCAGCGCACCCGCAAAAAAGGCGAAGTATTCTCGCCCGCATGGGTCTGCAACAAGATGAATAACGCACTGGACGCCGACTGGTTCGGTGCGCTGGGGGCAGAGGAGAGCGCCGGGCAGTTCACGGTGGAACTGCCCCAAGGCTGGCAGACGGTGGAAACGCCGGTGCAGTTCCCGGCTTGCGGCGGCAAGACCCCGGCATGGGTGCAGTATGTGCAGAGCCGCCGCTTGGAGGTGACCTGCGGCGAAGCCCCCTTTCTGGCGTCCCGGTACGATGCCGCCACCGGCGAGATGATCCCGGTAGCCCGGCGCATTGGCATTTTGGACCGCAAGCTGCGGGTGGTAAGCGAGAACGCCGCCACCGAGGATGAGTGGCGCAAATATGCCACCCATGCGGTGCAGTCCACCTACGGCTACGAGTATCAGGGCGATAATTTGTTGCTGGCGCGGGTCAATCTGCTGTTGACCTATGCGGAGCATCTGCAAGCCCGCTGGCAGCGCAAGCCAACAGAAGAAGAGCTGCAAGCCATCGCCAAAATCATCAGTTGGAACCTGTGGCAGATGGACGGCTTGCACCTCTCCGTGCCCGGCGGCAAGCCCCAGCCGGAGGCGGAACAGCTTGACCTGTTCTCCATGCTCGGGGCGGCGGAGGAGCAGCCGCCTACGGTATCCTGTAAAGTGAAAAACTGGCGCAAGGGCAGCCATGGAACGACCCAGAACTTTGAAACCATTCAGGAAGGGAGTACCAGCATGAAGTTTGATTATGTCATTGGAAACCCGCCGTATCAGATAAGTGATGGCGGTGCCGGCGTAAGTGCAACGCCTATCTATAATCGTTTTATCGAAGCAATCAAGACTACACATCCCGGCGCAATTTGCTTGATTATTCCTGCAAAATGGTACTCCGGCGGTAAAGGACTGGATAAGTTCAGAGAGGAAATGCTAGGAGATAGACATATTTCAACATTGGTTGATTATTCTAATTCGCTAGATGTTTTTCCGAATGTAGATGTTGCAGGTGGCGTTTGCTACTTTGTCTGGAAAGAAGCATATAACGGTAAGTGCAAGTATACAAACTATCGTAATGGAAAAGCTACAACAGCATACAGAGATTTGAATGAGTTTCAAACATTTATTCGCTATCCGGTTGCATCCGAAATAGTCAAAAAAGTAAAAGAAGATGGAGAATTAACACTGGATAAAGTGGTTTCCAGCAGAAAACCATTTGGACTTGCAACAACAGCAAAGCCAATGAAAACCGGTGATGTTATACTACGATACAATGGAGGACGTGGCCCATATAAAAGAACCGAAATAAGGGTTGGAACAGAAATGATTGACCAATGGAAAATTATCATTTCTCGTCTTACGGCAGAACACGCAGGACAACCAGCCAAGGATGGAAAGTACCGTGTCCTTTCGACGATGGAACTTTTGAAGCCGGGAGAAATATGTTCCGAAACGTATCTTGTGGCAGGAGCATTTGATTCAAAAGAAGAAGCAACCAACTATATGGATTACTTAAAGACGCAATTTGTTCGATTTCTTATCTTACAAATTGCAATGACGCAGCAGTTAAGCAAAGCGTCATTTGCATTTGTTCCTTGTCAGGATTTTACAAGAAAATGGACAGACAAACAACTGTTTGAAAAATATGGTTTGTCTAGTGAAGAAGTAAACTATATTCAAGGAATGATAAAGGAGATGGCATAATGGCTGGCATAACCCTGCGCACTGCCCGGCAGGTGGTGCCCATGATCTACGCCTATACCACCCCGGAAATTGCCCGGCACAACGGCTGGACGAAGATCGGCTACACCGAGCAGTCGGTGGACAAACGCCTGAAACAGCAGACCCACACCGCCGATGTGCTGTTCCACGAGGAGTGGCGGGGCAATGCCGTCTATGATGACGGCAGCGGCGAGGTGTTCACCGACCACGATTTCCACGCCTACCTCCGCAAGCTGAACGTGGAGAACGACCGCAAAAACGAGTGGTTCCATCTGGATGGGCAGCAGTCCCGGCGGTATTTTCAGGATTTCCGCATGAACCGAGGCAGGGTGCAGCTGGATGCCGCCATCGCCTACACCCTGCGGGAAGAACAGGCAAGGGCTGTCCATGACACCAAGACCTATTACAAGAGCCACCCCGGCGGGGAATACCTCTGGAACGCCAAGCCCCGCTTTGGCAAGACCCTTTCCGTCTACGATTTCTGCAAGCAGGTCGATGCACAGACGGTGCTTATCGTCACCAATCGCCCTGCCATCGCCAATAGCTGGTACAGCGACTATGTGCGCTTTCTGGGCAGGGAGTCCGGCTATCTGTTCGTCAGTCATGTGGATGCCCTTGCCGGGCAGCCCCATGTGCTGGACGAGCAAGGCTATCTGGATGCCGCCGCACAGGGCGAGGAACTGTATAAGCGCATTGAGTTCGTCAGCCTGCAGGACATGAAAGGCTCCAAGTATTTCGGCGGCGAGTACGACAAGCTGCGCCACCTGACTGAGCTGAACTGGGATGTGCTGGTCATCGACGAAGCCCATGAGGGCGTGGATACCTACAAGACCGACCTTGCCTTTGACCGCATCCACCGCCGCTTTACACTGCACCTGTCCGGCACGCCCTTCAAGGCGCTGGCGAACGACAAGTTTGCCGGGGATGCCATCTTCAACTGGACCTACGCCGACGAGCAGGCCGCCAAGCGGAACTGGCAGGGCGCACCGGGGCAGCAGAACCCCTACGCCAATCTCCCCATGCTCAACCTCTACACCTACCAGATGTCCGAGATCATCCGGGACGAAATTCAGCAGGGCGTGGAGATCGACGGCGAAACGCAGGAATTTGCCTTTGACCTGAACGAGTTCTTCAAGGTGAAGCCCAGCGGCAGCTTTGAGCATGAGGCTGAGGTGAATCGCTTTCTGGATGCCATGACCACCCAGAACAAGTTTCCGTTTTCCACCCCGGAGCTGCGTGCCGAGTTGAAGCACACCTTCTGGCTGCTGAACCGGGTGGACAGCGCCAAAGCGCTGGCGAAAAAGCTGCAGGCGCACCCGGTATTCCGGGACTATGAGGTGATCCTTGCCGCTGGTGACGGCAAGCTGGACGACACGGACGAGAACCAGAAGAGCTTTGACCGGGTAAAAGCCGCCATCGCCCACCACGAAAAGACTATCACCCTGTCTGTGGGGCAGCTCACCACCGGTGTCACCATCCCGGAGTGGTCGGCGGTGCTGATGCTCTCCAACCTGAAAAGCCCGGCGCTGTATATGCAGGCGGCGTTCCGTGCCCAGAACCCCTGCCTTTTCCACGAAAACGGCACCTTCCGCCGCAAAGAGAACGCCTATGTGTTCGATTTTGACCCCGCTCGCACCCTGCTGATCTACAAGCGGTTCGCCAACGACCTTTCACAGGACACCGCCAGCGGCAAAGGCGACACCGAGGAGCGCAAGGCGCACATCCAGACCCTGCTCAACTTCTTCCCGGTCATCGGCGAGGACGAGGAAGGGGAGATGATCCCGCTGGATGCGGAAAAAGTGCTCAGCATCCCCCGGAAGATCAAGTCGAAAGAAGTGGTGCGGATGGGCTTCCAGAGCAATTTCCTGTTCCAGAACATTTCCAACGTGTTCAGTGCGCCGCAGGAGGTGCTGGATATTCTGCAAAACTTCCAGCCCATTAGCGAGGCAAAGGCAAAACCCATCCAGATCACCCCGGACACCGGCGCAGACCTCTCCCTGAACGACAAGGGCGAGGTGGATCTGGACGAGGGCTACGTCATCGGCAAGGCAGTGGATGTGTTCAGGGCAAAAATTTATGAGAGCACCCCGGCGCTGGACACCGCTTTGCAGATCCTCACCGATGCCCCGGCGAAGGAAGAGCATCTGGAACCCCTGAAAAAGAGCATCACCAAGGAGATCATCACCCCTATGGTGGAGCAGGCAAAGCTGGAATATGGGCGAGACCTGAAGCTGTCCGACCAGAAGCGGTTCGAGAGTGCCGCCAAGGCAAAAATGGACGTGGCGGTGAACAAGGTGGTGGACAACTACCGCATCGACCAGAGCCAGTTGGAGACCCAGCGCACCCAGCAGCTGCAAAGCTGCACCACCGCCCAGCAGCGCCAGCAGGTGAACCGGGAATTTGACGCCAAGCAGCAGCAGAGTACCGCCGCCCTGATGGAGACGCTGCAATCCACCATCCAGCAGACGGCGCAGGAAATGCAGCAGACCATCGTGCGTACCGTGGAGACCAACCAGAAGGAGCAGGAGAAAAAGGGCTACGAGGACACCGTTCGTGACCATCTGCGGGGCTTCTCCCGAACCATCCCGTCCTTCCTCATGGCATACGGTGATGAGAACGTGACACTGGCGAACTTTGACCAGATCATCCCGGACAAGGTCTTTCAGGAGGTCACCAGCATCACGCTGGAACAGTTCCGCTTTTTGCGGGACGGCGGCCCCTACCTCAACCAAGCCACCGGGCAGCAGGAGCACTTTGCAGGTCACCTGTTCGACCCGGTGGTGTTCGATGACTCGGTGAAGGAGTTTTTGAACCTGAAGGTCAAGCTGGCGGATTACTTTGACGAGAGCCGCACCGAGGATATCTTCGATTACATCCCGCCCCAGAAAACCAACCAGATCTTCACCCCCAAGTGGGTGGTGAAAAAGATGGTGGACTTGCTGGAGCAGGAAAACCCCGGCTGCTTCGATGACTCCAGCAAGACCTTTCTTGACCCCTACATGAAGTCCGGCCTGTACATTACGGAAATCGTCAAGCGCCTTTACCGCAGCGAGAAGATGCGGCAAGCCTTCCCGGACGATAACGCCCGGCTGGAGCATATCTTTGCCCAGCAGGTCTATGGGCTTGCCCCGACCGAGATCATTTACCGCATTGCCATCAGTTACATTCTGGGCTTTGCAAAGGATCACGGCATCACCGCCCACCATATCCGTCAGGCAGATACGCTGGAATTCGCCAAGGCGGGCACCATGGAAAGGGAACTGGATAAGATTTTCAGAGACTGACAAATAGAATACAGCATAAAACCAAAGGCGGCTGTCTGCATGGGTGCAGATGACCGCCTTTTTTTGTGCTATACGCGCAACTTTTATGGAAATTTGTTGAAATGGTTACTTTTTGGCCTTTCTCGTCTGCTACCAATTAGAGGGATAATTTTTCGGAAGCCCTAAATTCCGAAGATTCTCTATAAAAATCGGCTCCTTGAAAACAGAATAGTTCAATCGTCCGGTACTTCACAAAAGGTACTTCTGTAATTCGCAGCCCGGTCATAACGAAGACGGGGTGGCTGAAATGCCAATGGTGCGGTGCGAATCCGCCGCCGGACGATTCCCCACTCCTAGGGTGCCGAGGGCGAATATGGGAGACCTATATCATATTGACGCAGATGGGCTGTAAGCCTATCTGCGACGCGAGAGTTGAAACTACTGTCAGCTCTCTTTACATTGCCACCTATCCGCAGGTGACACACTTTTTGACGCTATGAAGGATTTTTCTGGCTAGTATCAATTTGAACGATTACATCTTGGTTACAGATTGTAAGTTGTGGGTGCAGAATAGCCCTTTTCGTGGGCTCGTATATAGAGGGGTATTTCTTCGGAGTATCTTCTTTCACGAAGGTTTGCTTGTACTCGTATGATTATTATGACAATTCCGTTTAATAGCAGACGCACGATTTGCAAATGCAAATTGTGACTTTTTTGTTAATTTTCAAAAGCATTGCTACGTTTTGGCCTTTCCCGTCGGCTACCTATTGAGGGCATCTTTTTTCGAGACCACTTTCAACTTCAGACACCGCCATTGCTGCAAAGTCTCCCCTCCATCGGTCGCCCCGCAGACCGATGTTATTTTAAACGAATAGCCACATCAACTATATTTTCCAAGAACTTTTTAACAAATTTCTTTTTCAGGGTGATTTTTGGCCTTTCTCGATGCCTACCAATTAGAGGGACAATTTTTCGGAAGCCTTAAATTTCGAAGATTTTCTATAAAACTCTGTTCTTTGAAAACAGAATAGTTCAATCGTCCGGTACTTCACAAAAGGTACTTCTGTAACTCGCAGCCCGGTCATAACGAAGACGGGGTGGCTGAAATGCCAATGGTGCGGTGCAAGCCCGCTGCCGGACGATTCCCCACTCCTAGGGTGCCGAGGGCGAATATGGGAGACCTTAACATATTATTCGGGAAGTCAGCATGTTAGCCGGCTTCTCTTACATATCGCTTTTATCCTCAAGCTTTACCTAAGCTTTTTCAAATTATCAGTTTTCACGGCATGATCATCTGCCATATCCAAGGAGGATCTATGAAGTTTAACGATGCCTATTCCCAGATGTTTCCCGGCTACCCCGATGCCGTCAGCCTTCAGCAGGCTGCGGAGATGCTTGGTCTGAACCGCCACACGGTCGGGGAACTAATCCGTTCCCGCCGCCTGTTTGCGCTTAAAATCGGCCGCACCTACCGTATCCCGAAGCTGAGCGTGATCGAGTTCCTGCTCACCGGACAGAGCACCTTCCCGGCTGGAAATCCGCCGCTGGATGTGGTATGCTGTGGGTGCAGCAACGGACAGCACGCCTGTTGACCCAAAGGAGGTTTATGATGAAAACTACAGGGTCTGTCCAAGAGAAAAATGGACGTTTCTATTTCGTGATCAATCTTTATGATGCCAATGGCAAGCGGAAGATCAAGTGGATCTCCACAGGTCTGACCGTCCGGGGCAACAAGCGCAAGGCAGAATCCATGCTCCGGGAAGTATTGCTCCACTATGATGAGACCGGGGAGCTGCCCACAGGGCGGGGTGGAGCCTACGAAAAAGTAGATGCTAAAACCACCAAGCCTCTGCCGCAACCCCTCCAACCCGTCAGCAAATCGGAGATGCTGTTTCTGGATTATCTCAACGAGTGGGTGCAAGTTCACAAGGCATCCATCCAGCCTGCAACCTTTATCAGCTACAATCGGATGATCACCGGGCGCATCACGCAGTATTTTGAGCCGCTGGGCTTGAAGCTGTGTGAGGTCACGCCGCAGGTGCTGGATGAGTTTCAGGAGAAGATCTTGCTGGAGGGCTACACCACTAACACGGTCATTCACTACCACGCCATCTTCGGTAAAGCGTTCAAGGATGCCGTCCGCAAGGATTATCTGGAAACCAACCCGATGCTGAAAGTTGACCGCCCGAAAAAGAACAGCTTCCGGCCCAACTTCTACTCCAAGGATGAAGTCCAGCAGCTGCTGGAAGTATCGCAGGATGACCCCCTGCACCTGTGCATCCTCATTACAGCCTACTACGGTCTGCGCCGCAGCGAGGTGCTTGGGCTGAAGTGGTCGTCTATCGACTTTGAGCGCAAGTCCATCACCATCAATCACAAGGTGACGGAACAGTTGGTGAACGGCAAGTACGTTCCTGTGGTCAGCGATGTGATGAAGAACAAGACCAGCTGCCGCACCCTGCCGCTGATCCCGGCTGTGGAAGAAGAACTTCTGAAGCAGAAGGAAAAGCAGCAGCTTTACCGCAAGCTGTTCAAGAAGAGCTACAGCACTGAGTATCTGGATTTCGTCTGCACCGATCAGGAAGGCAAGCTGATCCGCCCGAACTTCGTGACGGAGCACTTCGACTGGCTGCTTCGGAAGTATAGCTTGCCCCGCATCCGCTTCCACGATCTGCGCCACAGCTGTGCCAGCCTGATGGTGATGAACGGCGTATCTATGAAGCAGGTTCAGGAATGGCTGGGGCATAGCACATTCTCGACTACTGCCGATATCTATGCGCATCTTGATTACAAGAGCAAAGAAGGTTCGGCAGGAGTTATCGCTGGGCTGTTAGAAACGAAAAAGTGAAAAGGCCACTATGATTTCTCATAGCAGCCTTTGCCAAACGTGTATTTATGTAAAGGTCTATTAGACCAGTATAATCGCATGCGGGACTCGAACCCGCGACCCCAGCCTTATCATGGCTGCGCTCTATCCAGCTGAGCTAATACGGCAGAAAAACGCACTACCGAGCGAAATCGTTCGATAGTGCGTTCTGGCGGAGAGAAAGGGATTCGAACCCTTGCCCGGCGATTAACCGGCTACCGCATTTCGAGTGCGGACCCTTCGACCTCTTGGGTACCTCTCCGTATACATATCAGATAATGCTACAATTTGTATTGTAATATTATCTTGATTCCGAATGATAAAGCTGTTAGAATATTGTTAGAAAACGCATCGTTCAGACAGGCTTTGAAGTCTGTCAGGATATCAAAATTGACGTTCTCCCGTGTGATATGGAGGCATTCAGCGAAGCATCCACTTGGATTTCGAGTCGTTCTCGTTACGACCACTTCGATACATCTCCATAATAAACCTTATACAGTATAACAAAAAAGCCTGCTGTCGTCAACACTTTTCTCCATGTTCCGTACAAAGGCGCGGTGCTGCGGCCCGAATCGTCAGCACGCAGTTTAAAGCAGCTTTACACAAAAAACAGGCCGCCGCACAAAGCTTTGTGCGGCGGTCTGCGGTCATGGTTCAGCTATGATACGTTCAGCCCTCGTTGGTGCTCTGATTTTTGATGAACTCGTCGTATACTTCCTTGGTGATTTCCCAAATCATGGAATACTCGGAGTTCTCGCGGATGGGGATGTACTGGAACAGTACGGTGTCGCCATCCCGCAACTCGGGGAAGTTGGATGCTGCCAGATGGACCGTGATGGGTTTCTTCTGCTCGATCCGGCTGTTCTCAGCGTTCAGGATCTGCACACCGCCGTAGTTCATGCTGAAGTAGCGCGATTTGCCCTCAGAATCCTTCACGGCAATCGAGAAACAGTCTGTGACAAGCCGGATGGGGTTTGCACGGGCAGACTCAATGTCCACCTCCAAAGTGCAGGTGCCTTTCTCGATCTTCATGCTTCTCAGGCCGGCAATGACCTGCAAATCGCTTTTGACCGCGCCGGGCAGCGTTTTGCAGACCGGGTTTTTGGGGTCCTGATATTCACAGCCGCCCAGCAGACTGGCACCGGCCACAGCCACTGCGGTGGCTGCCGAATACTTCAGGAATGCGCGGCGGGAAAATGTATAAGACATAACTTATTCCTCCGTTATTTACCAGTATATTCTTCCGGCTGAAGGGGTCAGGTCGTGGAGGGGCCGGATTCCTCCGGTTCCAGAACCTCTGCGGCCAGCTCCCAGTTGGCGTTGAACTCAGGATACTGCAGGTCGGGGTAGAAGGTAAGGGTTACCGGACCATCGGTCAGTGCGTTCAGACCCCTTGCCATTACATTGTAGGTAACGGTCTCGCCCTGCTTGACCTGATGGCTCAGTGCATCCGGGCTGGTCACCTCCAGCTTATTGTTCTGGTCGGCCAGATATCCGTCTGCCTTCACGGCAAAGTTCGCCTTAGTGACCTCCAGCGCGTTTTTACGGCCGTTGGTCACCACCAGCTTAAAGGTGGTGGAAGTTGCGGTGCATTCTACCTGCTCCAGCGTGGATACGACCTTCAGTACTGTGTTGTTGGTACCGACGGCGCGCTGCACCGGAGCGTACCCG
>ERZ791574.549-NODE-549-length-27843-cov-3.000252_pt1 | contig 27843 bp, 20 predicted proteins | sample MGYA00433098_ERZ791574 | MGnify/ENA primary metagenome ERZ791574 (study PRJEB30046, sample SAMN00791933) | human gut metagenome | study: EMG produced TPA metagenomics assembly of the A metagenome-wide association study of gut microbiota in type 2... | reverse complement strand
TTGGAACCATATAAACAACTGTACTACAATATTTTAATTTATAGAACTCCTCTTAAACCTATCTCCACAATACCATAAACGATTTTGAAGCCAATTGATCCAAACAGAATCATATCCGATTCAAACGTCCATTACACTGCATAATCACAATATACTCTTATAAATCTCTACGAAAGAGGGCAAATCATCCCTCACCTTGCCATCACTTTTTTTGATGTAAAACAGCGTTAATAATTTTACATGTTCTGGCATAATCTGCCTTTATGGTAACCAACACCTCATAACATCCGTTCCGATCCACCCGATAACACTCCAAAACCGGAACGACATACTGTAAATGAGCAGAAGTAACCGTTCCATTTTCTGCTATAAATGGCAACTGTTCCAGCTCTCCATTCGATCTTGCATTTTCGGTACCACTATTATAAATCAATGAAATCACCTGCTGCACCATCTTATCTCGAGCTGACATATCTGCTTTTCGTCTGGCCATCAAATAGCTGCTATCGCTGGCGCAGCTTGAACTGATCAAGTAAAGCCGCTCTCCAGACTGGTCATGGGTAGCAGCTTCCATAAAACGGACATCGCGTACCTGCTGTTCTATAGATGTTTTGTTAGGCATTACCTTCCATCCTGCCCTCTTCAATAGTCCAGCTTCACGACGACTCTGTCGTTCCATTTCATTCCGGAGCGCTTGTTCGGCCTTGCTATTGGGATGTTGAGCCCATGCCAATGCGGGTACAATCATAAAACACACCAAACACCATGTAAAAAATCGCAAACACATACTCTTTTATACTAAATATCATCTAAATAAATTTCTGTCTTTTAATCATTTTTCGTTGTGGCAAACATGACAAAATCTATCTCAGCACAACCGCAAAACCGGATGCTTTAACAAAGACATTCATGAATATTCTTCCCTATTTTATTCCTGAACAATCTTCGAATCACATAGCCACTCGTCATTCAAAATGATGGCAGATAAGTTGACGAACAAATACACTTATACAAACCTGTTTGCAGCATGAAAATGATTTGATGCAAACAAATATATAAATTAATAATTTATTGTAAATCAATGTATTACTACAACAAACAACATTTTTTACAATTACTTAGTCACAGCGATATCCTTTCATAAACAAAGTAAAAACTCCAGAATAAAGGCAACTCGTTAGGCACCCATATTCTGGAGGAAACACAATAACTCCTACAATCGGCATAATTTATAATGGGAAAACATTAAAAATTACTATATTTATAGAGTTACTTTGGGAAGCCTTTCACACCATAACTTGGAACGCTATGAAACGGCTATGGATTGCAGTTTTTCTGCTGAGTTACATAGGTAAGAGCCAGGCTCAGAGCCCTTACGATTATGTATCCATCATCCATGACTTTGTTATCAACGTCTACGTAGATCACATTTTACAAGGATCGCAATATGTTAATACTCCACCAACTCTCTATGCCCTTCCCGGAGCCATTGATTCTTGTGCAGGCTACAAAGGACCTTACAAAAATTTAATCCCAAAATTCGATACCGTTGCCATACAGCAGAACCTGTATGTCTTTACCCACGATGCATGCAAAGGATATTTGGAGGTCAACAAAGGATTAACCTCCTATATTAACAAAAATCAATTGAACAGAAACCAGATACAAACCCTCTACATGGTCAACGATCGGCGTGTGGCAACCTGTCAAGATGTACACCGACTGAAAACGCTTGAGCCTGACGAAATTATCCATACGGAATACAGCTGCGACACAGCGAGTCCAGACAGCTCCTTGTATATCCGCATCTACACTGTCGATAAGGAGCAACAATAGCAGTATTGAAGGAAAACTGTTATGTGACACACTCCATCCAAGCAAGGTATATTCACATTCAAAAACACTGCCCTTCAGCATCAAACGTCAATCTACGGTCGATTCTTTTGTCCGCATAACGCCTAAAACCATCGAACCATGAAACTACACTTTTGCATTTTATTAGAGATGTTAGCTTGGATGAACATTTTACTAAATGATCGCTTGAAAAGTCTATTACTACCAGGCCTTTTTCAAGGAGAGTTGTTGATAAGCAGCGATCTTCGTCGCCAATTTGATCGTTCCCTATCCAAATAAGATACAAATACATATAAGTAAGTTACCTCAACAGTATCTGTTGACACTTATGTCAACAAGCATGGTAATGACGGGCTGGCACAAACGATATAGGATACAGCAAGCTCCTTAACAAAAAAAAATAGACATGAAAACATTACATGAATATATCTATTATCGTATGACGAAATGGCATGCCAGTTATTTCGGATATGAACGTGTATCTGGGATAGGCGTTATACTTGTATCGACCCTCTATCTGTTTTATATTGGAATAGCATATAAGCTATTAACAGGAAAGCCTTTAGATAGCGAGTCATGTACTTTTATAATATTATTAGCAGGGTGTTACCTAAATCATCGTTATTTTTTAAACGATGAAAAATACAAAAAGCTGGATAAAAAATGGGGAAATGAACCTCGTATGAAAAAAATTATATGTGGATGTTTGATCGTTGTATATTGTTTGGGGGTACTCACATCATTATTACTGGTAGTTTTACTCACATAAACAGGTCAAAACAATGACTTCAAACGACATTTCAGCGATACGATTTCAATGAATAACTTATGAATTATTTTCACAAACCTAATAATTCGAAAACAGCCAAAACATTATGACAGTAAAGCTACATTCTCTATCTTGATAGTACAATGACAACAAACAAATGCTCCAGCGGCAGAGATACTCCACATGCATCCGTCAACAACGCTATTTGCGGATTGAATGACTTTGAAGACACGATAAAATTCTCCTCGTAACCGTGGATCATAAAAGCTCCAACAGATTCCTTTAAAACATTGACATCAACATCACAAGCAGCACCATAATAGGCTATCATACAGGAATTTCGGACAGCATGTACTACCTCACAAAAACAATAACGCCATGCAAAACAGATCATTTCGTTTAGCATTCCCGCTTCTACTCATGCTCAGTTCATGCAGCATGCAGCACAACATCAACAAAATGAGTGGCGTTTACAACGCAAAATGGACGTTGCGAGAAGGGATAGATGATGATATTGCTGAAATACTAATTTTAAAGAATAATAAAACATTCACCATGTTATACCCCAATTGTCAATTTATTAAATATTGCGGATATTGGGAATATACAGACTTAAAGCAAATTAAATTGGAATGTTCTCCAATACCTCCAGCGTTAACACTTACCGATATACTCGAAGGACGGTTTGCGGACTACCCTAATTACACCTTTGACATTATTGATAAATACACTTTATTGGAAGAAGATAGTGCAATGTATTTTAATCGGTTCGACAAACTACAAGTCCCTAAAAACACTAATTATAAGAATGATACCGATCACGCCACTACTCAGAGACAACACAAAAAAAGTCTAAGAATGGCTGGTGTTTATGAATACAAGACTTACGATCCCGACACCCTAACCCAAGATCCAATGTATTTGATCTTACGACCTACCGGAGAGTTAATCACGATACAACGACATCGAGCCAACAGATGGGGGAAATGGCTCTGTACCTCTTCTCGTACCATACAGTTTACGATGCGCTTCGAGAGGGATACCTCCTTAATCCTCAATAATCGTACGGTTCATGTCGTCAATAAAAATGTTTTGCAATTAGATCAACCGGACAGCATTGTTTTTACCCGAGTCAAGACCCGGCTATTTTAATGCATTGGACACATTACCCAACTCCAACTCGCTACTAAGCCATGATACATTTCCGGGAGTTCTATTATCAGAGCTGTCTGCGCCATAAGGATGCCCCGATAACAAAATAGGACGATGTTTCGCTTGCTGCAATCAACGCTGTAAGCAGTCTGTTGACATTCCCTATCATGGCATTGATAATACTGATTCTCGTAAAAGTATTCGAAGTATCTGACCCTTATCTACATGGCGCAACTATAATATTGGTGGTGATGCTATATGAAATATGGTGGCATCTACTATACAGTCACAATAAATGGGAACAGATTGTGAAAGAACGTCCCGTTTTGTTTGGAAGTAGAAAACTATCGGCAGCTATCACCTTTATTTGCTACATAGTGTCTATTCTCATTACTATGGGCATTCCAATTGGGATGGCATCAAACTAAATCATTAGCACCTGCGTCAATGAAATACATTTCATAAAATTGGTGCCCCTCCAAACACACCGTTTCCCACCAAACACCCTCCCTACATCCCTGTCTCTCAAACAAAAAATTGACCGGTACGCCCTATAGCATACCGGTCAACTCTACTTCAAAAAAATAGAAGCTATATTTATAACGAAGAACACGCCGCCATATTATTGATGTTTATAATCACGACAACGCGTTCCAGAAGGATCTGATATCACCTCTGCATGTAGTGTACACAAAGTATTCTGATAATATGCACAACTATGGCAGCTTTCTGGATCGGTAGGACTCACCGACTGCTTACCGCCACCTAACAATGCATGAGAGGCCAACATAGCCGGCAGCAGTTTCGTCAAGAAAAAATAGACACACGCGCAAATGACGATAATGCCGATCAATACTCCAAGGAAAATCAGGATAAAATAGACACCTGCTATCAACAGCAAAACTCCTTTCCAGCCCAATTTACGCAATGCAGCCCACGGCCCATCGGCAGCATCGAGACTGTCATTAAAAAAGCGATACAGCACACAAAACAGTCCTGCAACACCCAGAATTCCGAAAATCACATTGATTACGGCTAACAGAGAACTGCCGAGATAGTTTCCAGATACGAACCAATGCATACTGAGGTTATATCCGCATATAAATTTCAAACCGAAGAGCAGGACAAAATAGAGCAACGCAGCATAGGCCAAATAAGAGGCTTTATGCAACAGTTGATTTTTGCCCTCTTGCGTTGTCAGGTCACTTTTCAGCACCAGCCACCATGGATAAAACAGGAAAAAGTAGAGGGATATTCCCATCAGCCACATCCAGCCAGCAGGCGGCAGATTTCTCACACCGGTTGCCATAAAAGAGTTGCTGGCCTTACGTCCTTCGAAAAGGCTTGCCTCTTCAGAGGTGACATACTCCTGCTCTACATACAAAGGGGCTCCATCGTCACCAATATCGACTTTTGCCCATCCATTGACAGGTGCTTCAACCTTAACTTTACTGAAATCCAACCACCGTTCACCCTCTTGACGCACCTCCTCAATAGCTGGTGCATCAGGTGCATCATCAAGAAACATGACAGTTTGTTCCTCACCGTCTGGAGCATTATAAAAGCTCATCCCCATCTCTTGCGTCAAGAGATATTTGGTCGTATGAAACAAACTGACCGGTTTGAGATCGGTAATATAAAACAGCACATAGGCTCCAACCAATGCGGTGACCAACGCCACCGTAAACCCGCTGTAATAGACCGTCTTCTTGGACTTTTGAGAATTTACCTCCATGACAAACCACATTCTATTCAAACAATGTGCTCATTGCTGATCGTCTAAAGATAAGAATCTGAATGCATAAAAAAGTGGTGGCCCATCCGATTTAGTGTGTAAATAGATCGGATGAGCCACTCTCTTATTTTTGTTCCAGACCCAGATCTTTAAAGGTGCGCGGAGCCGGTACTTTGGGTAATGGTTTGCGATCTTTGAGCTGTTCAAGAACTACCTCAATAGCCTTCTCAAGCTGTTGATCCTCACCCATCTGCTCCCGGATCGGATCATTGTCAATCACAATATCCGGATCAACACCGTGATTCTCGACAATCCACTGACCGGTTTTTGCATCGTAATTGGTAAAGAAAGGCACGCGAATATCCGTTCCATCCATATAGGGCAAAGAACCGCTAATACCAACAATACCACCCCAAGTGCGAGTTCCGATGACCGTTCCAATTTCATTTGCCTTGAAACTCCACGGAAACAGATCTCCGTCCGATGCCGAATATTTATTGATTAACAACACCTTCGGACCGTATTGCGTAGCATCGGGAATCGTTCCGGTTTTGGTCGAAGTGCGGTACATCGTCATGCGGTAAGGCTTACGCAACAGACGTTCGATAATCATCGGCGAAACATTACCACCTCCGTTGGCACGATCATCAATGATCAACGCCTCCTTGTCTAACTGAGGATAGAAATAACGGGCAAATTCATTCAGACCGTCCGAAATCATATCCGGAATATAGATATAGCCAACACGTCCCTGAGTGGCCTCCTCGACACGCTTCAGGTTCTTCTGCACCCAGTTGTAATGGTATAGCGGATACTCGTCATCGGTCGGTTTAACCACCACCTTACGACCTCCTTCGGTCGGTTGGGTATTGATCGTCAACTCGGTCAAAACATTGGCTTTACCCACCAACAGTTTGTAGATATTATCGACTGAAGCCGTTGAGACACCATCAATTGCCGTAATGTAATTGCCCTCTTCAATATTCAGACCCAATTCGGCCAATGGAGAACGCAATTTTTCGCTGTAAGGCGCACCGGGAAGAATCTTGTCAATCCGATAGAATCCGCTCTTATCCCGACTCATCTCAGCACCCAGCAATCCCATTGAGATCCGCTCTGCACGTTTGCAATCACCCGGATTGACATAGGCATGTCCACAAGCCAATTCACCGATCATCTCCCCAATGATGTAGTTCAGATCGAAACGGGTCTTTGCATAAGGAACCAGCACAGCATATTTCTCTTTGATTGCTTTCCAATCGACACCGTGCATATTTTCCAGGTAGAAGCCATCGCGATAAGCTCGCCAAGCCTCATCGAAAATCTGCGCCCACTCCTGAGCATAATCGACCGTTGCCACCATATTCGACAGATCAACAGCATCGCTCAACGTAATTTTGCTGGTCGGGATAGCGGTAACGAAAAGTTTACCTTTCGAATAGAAAAGCGCATTTTTAGAACCTGGAGTAACATCCATGGAAGCACTTTCGGCAACCACCTCGTCTTCTTGCTCTTTCAGGTCAAACATATGGGTCGACCCTTTTGCATAATACCAGATTCGCTCTCCGTCACAATAGAAATTGTTATAACTATCAGCATCCAACGGTAATTTGACGATACGTGCATACATATCTTCCGTATCGATCTTCAACGTACTGTTTTTCTTTGCATCTTTCGTGTTACCGTCGGTCTGTTTTTTACCCTCTGCCTTACCGTCAGTCACAGCCGCTTCGGACTCATTCTCCGCATCGACAGCAGCATCTTTAGGCAGGAAGGGCGAAGGCAACGTCTTATCGAGCGTAACGAAATAGATTCCACCGGTACGCAGATAGACGTGGTTCCACTCCAACGATCCATACACCGGATTGAAATCACGATTTGAACAGAAGATCAAATATTTGCCATCGGTACTGAAAGTCGGCTCCGAAGAGTTGTACCACTTTTCAGTAACCGGGTACTCCTTATTCTCCACCAAATCGTAGAGATAAACGACCGACATCTCGTTCGAGGCGGGTTTGGTATAGGTGATCCAACGGCTATCCGGAGCATAGTCCACATCCCAGAACTCACCTTCGGGATTTTGCATCACTACCCGTTTGGTTTTTGCCGCCACATCGACTAAGACGATTCGGTTTTTACGATCCGTATAAAGGATCGATTTGCTGTCCGGACTCCATTGCAATAAGCGGATATAGGTATCGTTATTCTGGGTCAACTGGATAGGTTCCCCACCCTGAGCCGACTCCATCCAAATCTCCGTTTCACCGGTACGATCCGAAATGTAGGCAATATTCTTGCCGTCGGGAGACCAAACCGCTTCACGCTCGTTGGCACCCGGAGTGCGGGTAATGTTTCGGGTTACCCCCTCTTCGGCCGGCACATCGAACACCTCGCCACGTGCGGTTACGGCCAACCGTTTACCATCAGCAGAGAGACTGGCCGCACGCAAAAAGCTCTGTACATGTTTCTGTTCGGGACGGGCATACACATTTTCGCCATTCAACGTAATGTGAATTTGCTCCGACTGGCGGCTTTTCGGATCGAATTTGTAAAGGTAACCGCCATGCTCATAGACAATCACCTCTCCATTCGTACTGGGGAACTTCACATCATAGTCGGTGTAATCGGTCACCTTTTCGGTTTTTCCGGTTTTGGTGTTGTACACAAACAGGTTCATGGTCATATCCCGATCCGATGCGAAAAAGATCTCGTCGCCAATCCACATCGGGAAGATATCCTGAGCCACGTTGTTCGTGACATTGGTCACCTTTTGGGCCGCAGGATCGTAGATCCAGATATCGTCGGCCATACCGCCACGATAATATTTCCAATTGCGGAATTCGCGGAATGTCCGGTTATATGCCAACTTTTTGCCATCGGGAGAGTAAGAGCAGAAACCTCCTTCGGGCAACGGCAACACCTCAGGCATACCACCTTTGTCGGAGATGCTCCACAATTTGCCTGAGAAACCGTCACCGATACGATTACGATAGACAATCTGCTGTCCATCACGGCTCCAGGTCATCACAATGTTATTAGGACCCATACGGTCCCCCAAATCGTCCCGTTTGTTGGTAGAGGTGTAGGTCAAACGTTGAGGTTCACCTCCCTCTGCCGAGACCAAATAGACCTCTGTATTTACATCATATTGGCCGGTAAAAGCGATCGATTTCCCATCCGGAGAGTAACGGGCAAAAATCTCATTGCCCACATGGGAGGTCAAACGGCGAGCCTCTCCTCCAGAGAGCGGAGCCGTGTACAAATCACCGGCAAAAGTAAAGACGACATCTGTACCGTTTGTTGCCGGGAAACGAAGCAGACGAGCCTCTTCGGCCTGCACGGAGACAAACAGTCCCAAGGCAAGCCCCAATAAACAGCATGATTTTTTCATTATTGTGAGTTTGAGTTTTGAATCTTCATCAATGAGATTCAAAGGTACCAATTTATTTCCAACACGCTATCGATCAAATTCAAAAAGAGGCGGACACAAATTCCCCTGTCTCTGTCACCGTATCACTTCAAAACGACCCGTACACAATCCCACCTACACGCTACCTGCCCTGTATCAGCTTCCCCCATACGACACATCTTGACCAGAAATAGAGCAGCCCCGAGATTTACATGAAATCTCGGGGCTGCTTTTTATCTTCTACTACCGAACGTTTTATCTTTTAATTTTCGCAGTATAAAGCAGCAGATAGAGGACACCGATCGTCATCACGGCAATAGCTCCGTTCTGCCCCATGATGTCACTCGTAAATCCCATCAGCAACGGGAAGATGGTTCCTCCAAACAGGCCCATAATCATCAAACCTGAAATCTCGTTTTTCTTATCAGGTTGATCGAGCAACGCTTGCGAGAAGATAATCGGGAAAACATTGGAGTTTCCTAAACCGATCAATGCGATTGCCGTATAGATCACATACTGAACTTCAGACACCAACAGCGCAATCATCGCCACCAACATCAGTCCGACACTGACTAAAAAGAAGGATTTGGAAGATACGCTGCGCAAAATGATCGCACCGGCAAAACATCCGATCGTACGGAAAATAAAATAGAGACTGGTCGCAAACGATGCGTTGTCGAGCGTCATTCCCATACGTTCCATCAGGATTTTCGGTGCTGTGGTATTGGTTCCGACATCGATACCCACATGGCACATAATTCCCAAGAAACAGAGCAGGACGAACGGTTTGCCCAACAGTTTGAAGCAGGCAACAAACCCCGAAGCCTTATCGGGTTGCTCCTCTTCAATCTGGGTCGCTCCAAGCCAAAGCACAGCTACCACAGCAACAATCATATAGATCGGGAACAGCACCCGCCATCCCAATCCGAGGCTCGGAATGGCCTGCGTAGCGCCCCACATGGCGATATAGGGAGCCAGGAACGAGGCTATAGCCTTGACAAACTGCCCGAAGGTCAGTGAGCTGGCCAGCTTATCACCCGAAATAATATTACTCAGCAGCGGATTCAACGAAGTCTGCATCAAAGCATTACCAATCCCCAACAAGGAGAAAGAACAGAGCATGATCAGGTAACTATCTCCGAAGATCGGCAGCAACAGTGAAAAAAATGTGACGATCAGACTGAGCAATACGGTTTTACGGCGACCGATACGGTTCATCAAAATACCGGTCGGCACGGAAAAGATCAGAAACCAGAAAAAGACCAGAGACGGAAAAATATTGGCCTGTCCATCGGTCAGATTCAGATCGGCTTTGACATAATTGGAGGCAATTCCCACCAAATCGACAAAGCCCATAGCAAAGAAGCAGAGCATGACGGGGATCAGCCGTCCAATTTTCACGGATTGATTGGAAGTCATAACTTGATATTATGTGCGTTTTATTGTGCGATCAATTCGATTACGTGGCTATGCAGCGGGCGGAAACCGAACACCTCAATACCCACCTTCATCAGATAATCTCCCGAGAAGACCTCTCCATTCGATGCAAGAGTCGAAACGGTACCAGGCATCAGGTTGATCTCTTCAATCCGGTACATGCGGTTGGGATCGAGTCCCTGGAACTTAACCGGGATCAGCTTCTCCTGAAAACGGGGATAAATGTCGTAGGCAAAAAGCACGGCGCTGCTGCGATCCTGACTGACATAGTTGACAGCCATATGATTCGAGGTGTATGGAGAGACCAACCGATACTGTTCACCATCCATGATCGCCGGCACCAAACGTTTCCAGTTGGCAACCGCCTGCTGGCAGAAGAGCAATTCATCGGCCGAGAGCTCCTTGAGTCCGATATCGAAACCCAATTTGCACATCGAGGCCACATCCGTACGGAATTTGATCGAAGCCATTTTATTCCAGCTGGTCACATGCGCACACATCGCCTTGGCCGGGAAGAATTGCGAAAATCCCCACTGAATGTAGCAACGATCCACAGGGTCGGTATTATCGCTGCACCAAAATTCCGTAAAATATTTCAACGCCTCGTAATCACAACGGCTACCACCACCTGAACAGAGCATCATCGGCAGGTCCGGATATTTTGCTTTGACCCGCTGCATGACATTATACACGCCACGCACATGATCAATATACAACTGACTCTGCTTCTCTTTCAAATAAGGAGAGTAGATATTGGTAATCGGGCTGTTGCAATCCCACTTGAAGTAGGCCAAACGGGGATTTTCCGTTAACAAACGGTCAATAATTCCAAACGAATAGTCCTGAACCTCGGGATTACTCATATCGAGGACCAGCTGATTACGATAGTAGTAAACATCACGGTTTGGATAGTGAATCGCCCAATCGGGGTGCTTTTCGAAAAGATCACTTTTGGGATTCACCATCTCCGGCTCAATCCAGATACCGAATTTCACACCAGCCTCATCGGCAGCCTCAATCAACGCAGGCACACCGCCCGGCAATTTGGCGCGGTTGGCCTCCCAATCACCCAGTCCGGCCGTATCGCTGTTGCGTGGATGATCATTGCCAAACCAACCGTCGTCGAGCAGGAACATATCCACACCCAAATCTTTGGCCTCCATCATCAAATTACCCAACATCTGCTGATCGAAATCGAACATCGTATTCTCCCAGTTATTGAGCAGTGTCATCCGGCTGCCTTTTCCATCTTTGAGCTGATAGTTGCGAGCCCAGTTCTGTAAATTGCGGCTTCCCTCCCCTGTTCCATTCGAGCTAAGTGTAAAGATGAACTCAGGTGTAGTAAAGGTCTCGCCAGCAGACAGCTGATAGTTCGAAGCATAAGGATTGATCGCCGGAATCACGCGCAGATTGCCGACGTTATCCACCTCAAAAGTAAAGCTGAAATTGCCGGTCCATCCCAAAGTACCCATCAGGACATCTCCCTGCATCTCCTCAGCCGGTTGTCCCAACCCGAGCGTAAAGAAGGGCTGCATGATCATAGCGGCACGGCTACCCAATTTGGTATCGAGAATCTTCTTACCGGCCAACAGCCGTTGCGTACTCATCTGGACCTCACGGGACCAGTCGCTGCTGAACTCCGTAAGATAATAGGCCTCACGACAGAAATAGAGCATGGTCGAGGCGTAGCGTGACAACTGGATCGGTTTCTTCTCCTGATGCCGGATTTCGCTCCAGGTTTTGATCACGTTTTCTTTGGCGTAAGCCACATAGTGGAGCGTCACCTCAACCGGATAACGGTCATCTCGCAACACGATATCGGTTTGGGTTCCACCTTCGACCGCTTTGCTCGAAGAGGAGACATAATAGAGCCAGGTCGAAGCATTGCCATCGTTATGAGTTACCGCAATGGCCGGTTCAAAATAGTCCTCGTTGCCGGATCCGCTGTAAACCTCCCAACCCCGTAAACCTACACTGACATCCGAACCGGAATGCACATTCCATTTCAGTTTTTTCAACTCATCGGCATGCAACAGTTTTTCGCCCAAATAGGTTTGATACAGACGGCCGTTGGGAGCCACTTGTAATACAAGATCCGTTTTATCCGTCGAGATGCGGATCACCTGCTGTTCTGCGGTTGCAGCACGTACCCCCTGCAGAGTCAAAGCCAATCCGATCATGGCAACAATACGTTTCATATAGTTTAGGTTCATCTGATTAACACAATTTTCAATCTAAAGATAACGTCTCCGCATTACAATCCCAAACGGAAAATTTCCACATTTTCCACAGATGCTTCACCACCCTCAGCATAAAAACGCACGCTGTTGTACGGTTCAGTCGGGAAGATCAGATTGGTCATGGCGATGCGTCCTCCATCCACAAAGATCTCTACCGAGCATTTGTCCACGAAAATATCGAGATGGTAGCGTTTGCCTTCGCAGAGGTTGAGCGGAGCCCATGTACCCAGCGCAAAATCGTTTTTATAATTGATCGAATTGGTCTTGCGACGGTCGTGATTTTCGATTGCATGTGGCTCCGATTTCTCGCCGAAAGCCGTCAGGCCACTCTCCGAACGATCCATCACCAGTTTCATGGATTTCATATCGAGATAGATCAGACTCTTCTCCCCTTTGCCGTTGTAGAGTTCCAGGCCAACCACCTGAGCACTGCCTGGTACGATGTCCATCACCATCTCGTAAGCACCATCATTGGTGGGCAACATTTTGTCGAGTTTGTAGTCCTCACCTTTAAGTACGATCGTATTCAAGGTGCGGCCCTCTTTACGCAACTGGCGTGCTTCGGGAACCACATTGGCAGCCATATAGGTTTGGCCATCTTTTGTATAAAGTGACAATTCACGGGGCAGCCCGTTAGCGCCACGATATTGACGGATCGGAGTATAGTTCGCATACTGCCAGTTGCTCATCCAGGGCACAGCAATCTCACGTCCATCGACATTCGAAATGCAGACTGCCGCATAGTGGTCCTTACCCCAATCAAGCCATTTGGTCACCTCTTTGTCGGTATCACATTTGAAGGTTTTACCGTCGAAATCGCCGACAAAATATTCGGTAGCACTGCCGCCAAACAGGCATCCGGGGTTGATGTTGACAATCATCACCCATTTTTTGTTGTTAGGATCGCCATTGACCGGCAGCTGGATGAAATCGGGGCACTCAAACTGATTGGGCTGCACACCATAGCCCTGCCCGAATGCACTCAGATAGCTCCAATCTTTGAGATTCGATGACTCATAGAAACGCATCTCCTTGTCCGCCGAAACGATCATATACCATTTCCCGGCCGGTTCGAACCAGAAGACCTTAGGGTCACGGAAATCTTTCAGTCCATCGAACGGGGTCAACACCGGATTGTGCTCATATTTGGTATAGGTACGACCGTTGTCAGTGCTGTACGCAAGGCATTGGATCTGACCGTGCTCATCGCTAGCCGAGGTGTAAAGGGCAATAATCGCATCTTTACCATAGCCGGCCGTATTGTTTTTATCCACAACAGCACTACCCGAGAAGATATGTCCCAACGTATCGCGTGCAATAGCAGGTTTGAGATGCTCCCAATGGATCAGATCTTTGCTGACCGAATGTCCCCAGTGCATATTGCCCCAACGTGAACCGTAAGGATTATACTGATAGTAAAGATGATATTCCCCATCTTTGTACACCATGCCATTAGGATCGTTCATCCATCCGTACAGCGGCGTATGGTGATAGATCGGACGGTAATAATCCGTATTGGTCACATCGAATTTGTCGGACAATTTGATGCTGTCCCAGCAAATTGCATCCTGACCGATACCGGCAATGGTGACGGTTGCATTCGAATCGCCCTGTGGCAATTCGAACGGAACATAATAATCGATGCTGTCCACAGCCAAACGCACATCCATAGCCATATCGGCCGGAGAACCGGTCACTAACTTTACTTTACTCTCGTTGCAGGATTCCTGAATCGGCAGCAACAGATATTTCGTAGGTTGCGTAATATGTACTACTGTCAATGAATCCCCCTGAGACTCGTATGACAAACCGCCCTGTGACGACTGGCAGCTTACAGCTGCCCAACCGAACATCGCCAACACAGCCCAATTGACCCAACGTTTCATGATTGAATTATTTTTATTTACCTGATTTAAATCACTATATATTTCCCTATCCCAAACAAATACATTGCTAAGCCAACGTGAGATACGACTCAACTGCCGAAAACATTGTCTGGCCCTCACTCATCTGTTTTTATAAGATACATATGGTTTACACGCGATCAAGTGGAGCGTCAGCAATGTATCTTTATCTTTAGGGATTTATGCAAGTTAAAATTTTACAACACCTTATTAACACTTTGTCCGGCAATACGATCAATTAAAATTTGATCTGAGCCGAGAATTCAACCGTAAAGGGACGGATGTAACTGCCCGCCATAACGGTACCGGCATATTTGCCCGCCTCCTCTTTGGTGATCAGCTCCGCTCCGGCAATACTGCCTTTCGCACCGGTTTGGTTCAGGAAATTCACCACCGTACAACCCAATGCCAAGTGGTTGTTTACCTGCCAGTTCAATCCGCCAAAGGTCTCCCAACGTCCGTTGAAATAGTAGGCATCGTTGATATTGGCATAGGTTTTACTGAAATAGCGGAAGCTGGTCCAGATTTTCAGATCTTTGGTGATCATGTAGCTCGGATCGATCTCAATAATCACCTGCGGAATCTCAGCAACGATATTTCCGGTCGCATTGATCTCTCCCACATAACCATCCGAGAAGGTAACCGATGTCTCATACTTCTTGTAGGTCGGTTTCTGGTAGGTAAACAGGAAGTGGAAATCGAATCCTTTGAATGGTCGTGCCACCAAATCGGTTGTCCATCCTATCGTCTGAATATCATAAGTCAACGGAGCTGCCAGAATCTCATTCTGACCGTTTACTGAGTGCTGCAGGTTCAACGTCGAGTTGTTGTTGGTTTTCGAAATATAGGAGAAGAGCGATGTCAAGCTCAACCAACTGTTGTTATAATAGAGACCGACACGTCCCAACGGCACCGAAATACGATCCGTGTTGGGCATGGTAGCCGGTGCAAAATTCTCGATACGAGGATGTTGAGTAATGTAGGTAAAATCACCCGTAAAACCGAACTGGTCCGTCACTTTGTAAGTAGCTGCAAAGGTCAGCGCATAGTTAAACCAATCTTGATCGATCGAGGTGGGCGCAATCAACACACCTTCGGGATCACCGGCATTACCCACTTTATAACCAGTACGATTGCCCTGAGCATCATAAACGGGAACGACAGTTGCTCCAATATGATAATCGGGCAGACGTCCAATGTAATCTCCTTCCGGATTGCGTACGGCAGCATTCTGTCCCCGCAAAGCCTGATACTCGAAGCGAGCTCCATAATAGATATTCAAACGATCGGTTACATCCCAATCGTGAGTAAAATAGAGCGCCACTTTATTTTCGTAACCTTTGTAATATTCTGACGCATTTTTATTGAAATCATAATAATAGCCATTACCACCATATACACGTCCCGGTGTATTCTGATAGTTGGGATTGTAAAGCCGTACAGGATAGCTACCATCCATCGGTACAGACTGATCATACATGGTTGTATTCGAGGTGTAAGCAATATCGTAAAACCACTCGTTCAATCCCAAACGCCAAGTACCATTCGAGGTTTTGCGTGACAGTTCGGTCGTAAACATCATCTCATCGATCAAACCACGGTTCAGACACGACATGCGACTCTGAACATATTCGCCGGTGTAGGGTTGCATACTGCCATCGGCTGCCTCATATTCATAATCAATCGTACCATCCGCACGTTTTTTCAACTCCATCGGTGTCTGGTAAACCAATGAACCGGTCGAATGGTCATATTTAAGTACGGTCGAAAGGTTGAGTCCGTTATCCCAGGTGTAATCGTTCATCAAGGTAATACCACTCGCTTTGTTTTGCGAAGCATCGTACAGCGTTGTCTTTTTCAACTCGCCGGTCCGCATATCACGATAGATCATCTCATTATCCACCGGCAGGTAAGATGTGGTACCCAGTTTGAACTTACCAAACTCACGGACACTACCATCGCCGACATAAATAAACGGAGCCGACTGCGTGGCATAGTTGTAAACCGGATGGCTGTTACTGTAATTGTACAGCGCAGTAAATGAACCGCGATTGTTATGATAACGTTTCGTCAATGCGAATTTATAAATCTGGGTGCGGTCCTGAAAAGGTGTGGACTGAATCTTGAAAGTACCCGGATCAAAATCCTGATAAATGTTACCGCTAAAGTACCAGTCACGCTTCATCTCACCGTTGACATTCAATGAGAACTCCTGCTGACCAAAATGGTTAGTTTTGTAATTGAAGGTTCCGTGAAACCCCTTTTCACCCAGTTGGGTCGTCGAATTGACCGCATATCCGATATTACCGGTTTTAATGGCGGTTTCGGAAATTTTCAACAGCCCCACATGGCTCAAGCTGGCATCAGCACGCCATTGTGAGTTAATACTGTGAGGATTGGTAGCATAAGTAACCGGAACACCGTTTTCCAACACGTTCACATCTGCCGAAGGCAATCCGATCTGAATCTCACGCGGTCCATTGGCACTTGCCGCATTCAGCATCACATTACGGTTTGCCTCCTCTTTGAACGAAGAGGCATCTTTCACCTTGGTCGAATCCTGCACCGCTTTGCGGGAGGGATCTTTTTTAGGACCTTGGGCAAAAGTTCCCCAGCAAACACACATGGACAACAAAAGAGCTACACCGAATTTTCTTTTCAATGGATGCACTCATAACATTGAGAATTAGAGATTGTCTATTTATTTTACTGTACCAGCGTAATGCATATACGTTGGCTCTAAATTTCACACACAGTCACCCTTTCGGACCAAAACCTGACGAACTGAAAGCAGGCAAACCAATAAGTCATCAGACTTTTCGGCATATATCTATCTCGCAATATGCAAAACGACTCCGGGTGTTCATAAATTTTATGTACGAATCATTGCGCACACAAAAGTCACTATCAATCAAAACAATAACACAAGACCGGACAATCGATTTCCCGGATTTCACAACATAAACCATGCTGTAAAACCTGTTATTACACACTCTTTTCAGAGTGCTCACAGGCTCGTTTTACTATCACTTTTTTAAAGAACTGAATACGCTCTTCCCGTTTCTCCAAACATAAATAAGTCCTGCATCATGAAGTAATGCCAAAGAGCTTCAAACAAACCGATCAGCCTTTTTATCCCGCCTCCAATCAGGAATAAAATTGCCCTTATTCTTTACGTATCAAACAGCAGGCTTTATCATCAAGATGTCATTCAATTCTTTGGAAAAATGGACTGCAAAAATAGTTATTGTTCGGAACAAAACAAGCTAAACAATCGTTTGCGCAACACTATTTTACACAAATTTTCATCTCAACAAATTTCTCGTCGAAAACATGAATTTCGATTAACTTCCGACAAAAATCACAGTTTATCTATTCTGGATTTATCGGATTAAGACTCTTACCAAATAAGCAACACAATTCAACGGACAACAATAGATTGAAAGTAAATAGATTAAATACAGAAAAATAACATTTTTCTACACTTTGAATAAAAATCTTAACACTAGACAGCCTTCTTTCCAGAAAATCAAAAATCAAAGTTTTTACAATCAAAAACAAAAGAAAAGATTTACTTCGTCCGGTTGAAATAAAAGAAACTCATCACTTTTTTTGTTCAAATAAGGCTTGCAATCCTCAACTTTGTAAACTTCATGCAACAAATGATGGATAAAAAGGAATTATAGAACACAAAGCGTTGCAGCAAATGAATCCGGATAAACCATTCCATTCGCTTCGTATGCCTCATTGAGCATGGAATATTTTGGAAAAAATTTGAGCGACCTCAGAAAGAAAGAACCTCTTTCATGTAAACATGCAAATACGACAATGCCTATCGATTTTTCAATAAAATCTATTTACCAATGATTTACACTACAAACAATGATCATCAAAATGGGACAAGGTTAGAGCTATAGCCCATCTGCAAATCGTGGAAACAGATCCACCGCAAGTAAAAAAACAACTTCACTTGCAAATCAATAAAAATTACAAACTGACCAGCCCCTCGTTAAGTAAATAGAGCATAATGCGGGCACAGGCTTCTGCATCAGCCAAAGCATGATGGTGATTCTGCAAATCACAACCGACAAATTCCGATACAGTATCCAAACGATGATTTGGCAATTGTGGAAAATGTTTGCGAGCCAAGCGACAGGTACACCGGAAATGATAATCCGGATACGGCATATCGAAATGACGGAAAGCATGCCGTAAACAGCCTTCATCAAATACACTGTTGTGAGCCACCAACGGCAACTCTTCTAATTCAGGTGCTATGCGTTGCCAGACGGTTGGGAACGATTCGGCATTATCCGTATCGTTACGGGTCAATCCATGCACTTCAGTAGCCCAACGACAATAGTAATTGGGTTCAGGACGAATCAACTCATAAAACGTTTTTACAGGCTTCCCGTCACGGACAATCACAACACCGACACTACATACACTATAACGATGTTGGTTGGCCGTCTCAAAATCTATAGCTGCAAAACTATTCATAACCCTCTTTTACCCGAACGATAAATACTCAACATGCTACGCTGCTTCCATCTGCAGGTCACTTTGACTGGCCCTTATACACAGATGCCTTGATCAATGAAAAGCACAAATTATCCGCACTTAAAAAGTGTCGTTTATAAGAACAGGGAGGCAAACAGTTTGCGGCCGGTTGCTGTAGTCATCACGGTATCGTAATAGTGTCGAGCCTGGCTCCGTTCGTAATACCCCTCTATCAAATTGACAATTAAATCAGCCTCATACAAGGGTTCAAAATGGAACTGTCTGGCAGAGTCAAAACGATGATGAGTTCCCACGACATCTGCCAACCACTGTTTCTCGTCCCCGGTCAACTCCTCTACCTCCTGCATCCACACACTGACCTTTTGGCGCCCCATCTCTTGTTGGTGCGCAGGCAGACTATCTCCATAGCAGCGGCGAGCATCCGGACATCCTATGTCATGCAGCCAAGCTGCAGTTTCCATCAAATCCAGCATACGTCCTTCAATCCCCTCTCCGGCAGCAATCATCCGGGTATATGAAGCGACAGTTTGTGTATGCTGAATCTGCGCAATAGCCGGCTCCTCACCTGCATAAAATTCAATTACCTTACTGCTGATGCGATCTCTCCACTCCATACAACTATCCTGAAACCCTTTGCAAAAATAGAGAAAACACAATGATTTCATCTTCGAACGCTCCATTTTAGACGCTAAAATTTTTCCCATCGGTCTCAATTTCAAAAAAGATCGCAAATACTCACAGATCATTCATTTGAAAGGCTTACAAAGGCTAAAAAACTTTCTTTTACACTATTTCCCTTGCAAAACTCAACAGAGCCAACTTTATCACTCTCAATAACCACAAGCGTAATAGCAACCCTATATCGGCCACAAGTGCATCACCCAAGGAAATTAGATGGCACCACATTCTCCACTCAGGGGAAAGAGGTCTTCATGTAATTACCATCAAGCTCTTATTAAAATTCAAACAGTAAACCCGATTCCTCGCCTCCTTTGAAAATTTCATACAAGAAAAAAGGCGCTCTTTCAAGCGCCTAATGACAATTAAAATTTAATCAAGATTTATCTATCCGCAGAACTGCATCTTTGCCCCAAGGTATCCATATAAAACTATTTTACCTCGACGGGAATACAGATATCAATCAGCCACTTTTTTTTGCGGATGCTCTTCGCTGTTATTCAAATAGACCTCATAAGCCAAACCACAACATTGACATCCATGCTCTTCAATAAGTTGAAACATACAGGACCATGCAGTCTGGAACTCCTCCCACGAAATTTCAAACCGTCCCACAGCATATTGTCCCGCAGGCATGGTGAATGTCCCTATTTCTCCATCTGTCTTAACAGGCCGTTCAACAATCAGACATGCATCTGAAATCAATTTATCAACAGGTGTAACTTGAGGATTGTCATGATAAATCGCTGCCAAACGAAAATTCGGAGCAGTTACCAATCCTCGCGGATAGGCCCATTGCATCAACTTTTCAAATGCCCGTTGCATCTGAGTATAGGCACCATAATGGCGACAATACACCATATGCACTTCATCCATGTGTTTCAATTCAAAATCGCATTGCATACTTTTACCTCCAGTGTTAAATGATTTACGGGGGTAAAAGTACCGGAAATAAGATCGCAGATATGGCACATTATTGTGTTCTGATGGATGATTCTTGCTCTCTTGCTGCTCCATTTTGCGTCGATATTCAACAGCTGTCATACCGAAATGGCGCTTGAAGTTCCGACAAAAGACGTTGGATGAATGGAAGCCGGTATCAGCAGCAATTTCAGCAATAGGTTTATAAACATCGTGGCGTAAATAGATAGCGGCAAGTTCCAACCTTTTACGCATCACATATTTTGCTAAAGGTTCGCCCATTGCATCAGAAAAGATCCGATGAAAATGGAAAGGTGACAAATGGGTCAATCCGGCCAACGACTTGACATCTAAATTCTGATCCAAATGAGTGTTGATGTGATCGATGACTACATTGATCTGCTGGGTATAATCTCTGGGATCCTGCATTTTGCGTTACTGCTGATTTTTCCCAAATGTAGTCAATAACTACCATTATCCAAGTCCACACCAAAAGCCGAATTGGATATCTATTTATATAAAAACAGTTGTAAAAGATGCTTCTGACAAGAAAATGGCTTAAATGACCTTGACATGCATGATAACGACAAAAAATTATAAATCAGCACCCAACTGCACACATCACGAAAGCCACGGTTCAGGATACCGGCTTTTCACCTTACGCAACACCTGATGGCTCATCCTCCACGATTTCATCCATATCCGGTAAGCAAAGAGAGAGAGCAAAAACAGAGTACCAACGATACAAATCCATCCGAACAGCTCTTTGAGGCTCAACAGCGTTGCCTGCATCGATACTTCACCGTAAAGTTGTTGAATCGAAATATGAGGAGCCCATTCTCTGACGTGATCCATATTGCGGCTCAACAATCCCAAATTATCCTGCTGCAGATAACGCATCCAACACCCCAAGATCGAAGTTCCCAGCGGTGTTGCAATACTGGTACGAATAAAGCTCAACACGCAAAGTCCTTGAAAAAAGTGTTGAAACGGCACACTTTTAGCCACATAGATCGTCAACGATACATACAGAATTCCGTATCCGATTCCCCGCAAAAAATTGGGCAAATAGAGGCTTTCGATATTCAGATTGGGGTGTATCAAGAAATAGAGGCAATACTGATAGACCACCAACAACAAAAAGCCGAGATAGATCAAAAACTTATATCCCTCTCCCAATATAGCCTGCCGATAAAAGACAGTTGCAGACCCGATCAGAATCCCGATAAAAACGCACCAATTGATGGAGACAGCGTTCAGTTGGTCGTAACGAAGGATCGATTTCATGAACATCTCCTGCAAAACGGTTGAGGTGGTCAAAAATAGGCAGAGCATCAGGAACAGAAACAGAACAGTAGGAAAGTGGCGATAGCGAAACACCTGAGGAGATATATAAGGGCGTTTCAATATTGCCATACGGTTGATATTGAGCAGCAAAGCCACAATAGCCACTACGACACTGAGCCGAATCAGCGGACTGTCGAGCCAGTCATAATATTCACCGTAGATACAAATAAAAATAACTGCAAAAAGGAATACGCCCCACAAAGCACCGCCAAACCAGTCGATTCCGTAGAGCGGTTTTTTAGGAAACAGCCGAATGGAGCGGGTCAGCGTAAAGATCAAAAACCAAATAATGCACAACAGCCCAATGACAAACCAGTGCATATATTGCCAGTTGGCCCAATCGCTGATATGTACGGCCACCAATCCGGAAAGCTGGATACTTTCAAGGACGATAATATAGATCACCGGATAAAAGATCGAAAAGTTTCCGGAGGGAGAGACACTCAATCGCACGTTGGAAAAGCACTCGAACGTTCCCCACATACGGAAAATTCCCGACACAAAACAGACCGCCACCAACAGATAGACATTGCGCGTCTGCATCGAGATCAGGTTGCAGGCAATCAAGATCGGACAAACCGTAAGTAAAATCGAACGGGTCGGAAAGCGGAACTTGAGTCGGAAAAGAATCGGGAAAATCAAAGTCATTCCAATAAAAGAGGCATAGGCAGCCATCTGCACATCCTCCTTAAGCCACCCCCACATACTGGACATTTGGGTAGCTGTCGGCAAAAACACCCCTGCATTAAACTGGAAGACCAATGCAAAGAAGAACGACAACTCCATACAAATCGGTAGTGGGACCGATTCTTTGAAATAGGGAATGCGCGGACGTCTTTCAAAAAAATCCCGAAACATCCCGTTACAATTTTACCGAACACTCGACATTCATTCCGGCGCGCAACCGTTTCAGATTTTCAGGGCTGTTCTGATCGGTAAACTCGATACGGACTGGGATCCGCTGTTCTACCTTGACAAAGTTTCCGGCCGAATTATCCTGCGGGATCAGCGAATAGAACGATCCCGTTGCATCAGAAATAGAGACGATACGTCCCTGATAGGTCACCCCGGGAATGGCATCGACCTGCATCTCTACCAACTGTCCGCGGTGCATATCGGTAGTCTGTGTCTCCTTATAGTTGGCAATCACCCACTTTTCCGTACCATCCACCAAAGTTACCAAAGTTTGTCCCGACTGAACCAATTCCCCTTCGTGAATATCCTTACGCCCGGTCACTCCATCAGTCGTTGCCCGAATCACCGTATAGGAGAGATTCAGTTTAGCCAGATTCAGCGCAGCCTCTGCCAATTTGATCGCCGACTCATTCTGTTCAAGTCGCTGGGTCTGCTCCTGCTTGATCAACAACGAAGACTGCTTCTGCCGCAAAAGCTGCTCATAACGGGCCTGGGTCGCCTCATAATCTGCTTTCACCCGATCAAATTGTTGCGGGGTCACCGCCTCCTCTTTGAGTAGCTCCTGATAACGTTTGAAATCGGTCTCTGCATTTTGCAACCGAACCCGCTGCTCCTCAATAGCGGCATCCGTCACCGAAATATTATTCTCTGCCGTATTGATCGTCGTATGCATGGCACTCATCCCTGCCAATGCATTCTGATAGTCAGCTTCGGCCTGAGCAACCTTCAACTGATACTCGGTATCATCAATAATCACCAACGTATCTCCCTTCTTCACCGGCTGATACTCCTCAAAACAGATCTGTTTGATAAATCCCTGCACACGTGTATTGATCGGTGTCAGATGCTGATTGACCTGTGCATTGTTGGTATACTCAACACCTCCCAAATGCACAAATTTTGCACACACCCAAATAATGCCGACCAACAACACCAATCCGATCACAATATTCGGAATTACCCGTCTTTTATTTTTTATCTTAAGCATAACCTCTATTTTACAAAACGAACATTTAGAGAATAGAAACAACTGAACAAAATCACCAAGCAGGGAGAGAAACGCTTCCCAACAAAAAATTAAGATGTTAAATCGTTCCGGTGATTTTCTTCAGCAAATAATACTGGTAGATGATACCGATCTGATAGTTGGCCAACTGCAACTCCATGTCGAGTTGCGTATTGCTGGCATCGAGCATATCGGTAATCAGGGCCAGACCGTTCACATAACGTTGGCGAACAATATTGAAGTTTTCATGCGCCAGCTGGACACTTTTACGCTGTGTCCGCAGTCGAATATAGGCTTTATTGAGATTAACATAGGCCGCATGCACCAAATTTTCAGCCTCCTCGAGCGCCAGATTGCGCGCCTCTTCCATCTTTTGCGTTGCAAACCTGGCCTGACGCAACTTCTTCCCGGTACGGAACAGCGCGTCGATATTGTAGGAGATGCCTACCCCGGCATACCAATTGGTAAAGTTTTTATTTAACGGAGGCACCTCAATCAAAATCGGTCCGGTAAAATCGTTGGTAGCAAAAACCTTTACCTGTGGACGACGCTCTGCCCGCAATTTCTGCTCCCGATTCTCCTCTTGGGCAATTTTCAGATCAGCCAACCGAATTGAAGGAGACTCCTCCAACTGCTGCATCCAACTCGCTTCACTATGATCCTCAACAGTCAGTTTGCGCAACTCCATCGAATCCGGCACAATCTGCACCCCTGGATCCAAACCGATAGTGGTCGCCAAACGATAACTGAGAATATCTATCTTATCCTTAACAGAGGTAAGAGCAAGCTCCAGATTCTGAAGTTGAAGTTCATAACGGGTAATATCGCTTTTGAGAGCGGTTCCCTGACGATAAGAGGCCTGCATATCTTTGACCAGCAGGCGTGTCTGCTCGATATTTTTTTCGTAAACGACCTTTTGATTGTTGAGTTGAAACAGATCCAGATAGTGGCCTAATAAAAGGAAACGCACATTTTGGCGATTGTTGGCGTACTCCTGTTCCGTCATCTGCTGTGACAGACGACTCGATTCAATATTACGCGACACAGCCCCCCCGCATAAACCACCTGCGAAGCCTTGATCACATAAGAGTTACCGAAATGAGGCATATCGGCATGGACTCCATTCGAAAAGTCCCGATCCGACAACCATCCATCTCCGATATATTGGAGTTCCAGTCCGAAACCGATCGACGGCAAACGACCATCTTTGGCCACCTTCACGCCCTGTTCAGCCTCACTGATGGCCAATTCATGCATTCGAATGCTCTTGCTGTTCTGATCGGCAGTCGAAACATCTCGTCAATGCTGAGAGAGACAGACTGGGCAGACGCACTACATAAAGAACTCAAAAAGAAAATACCGCTAAAAAAATTCGTCCTCGTCCTATCATATTCACATTCATCAACCTCCAACCAACCGGTAACCTTTTACCGGTGTCAAACCTCATCTGCGTTGTGGCCGCACGGTTACAGCCAAAATACTCTCCAAGGAGCACCTGCTAACACGCACATCAAATCAGGGCAACGTCTCCATCCAATCAATCGTGTATCAAACAGATACCGACTAAATATCCTCTGCAACGACAACAGAGAGACCCTTCTGTCCTATTACATTCGCTGCTTATCCCCTTCACTCGACCTTTTCTTGTAGTGATATATGCATCCTTATCTCAGGCTTCAGTCCACAAAAACAGGAACCTGCACTATCAAAAAAGTCAAAATAAGACTCAGGGATTGACTTCGTGATTTGACGATGCAAAAGTATTCCTTTAAATTTGCTCCGTTTTTGCAAATTATGCAATAATATTACCATTTTCCGCCAAAATAATGAACGAAGAACAGCGCAGATACCTTGCTCACATTGGAGAATCGGATACAGAGGAGATTCTGATCAAACGGACCGGTTGGGAAGCAATCAACCTGCCTACACATGCGCATGAGAAATTCCAAATCATATACACCTTGTCGGGCACCCTGCACATCAAGATCGGTTCGAATAATTACTTTGTACCCGAACGACATCTGGCCTGGATTCCGAGTCGCACCAAACACAAAGTATCCAGCAACAGCCGACAGGTTTCACTGACTGTTTTCTACATCAATCTGCCCATCGAAAACGAACAGGATCCCAAAGCGCTGTTTTACATTTGGGGAATTCGCCCCCTGATCGGTGAGAACATGAAGTTTATTGCATCACACGCCCCTTGTATCCAAAGTCGCACTCAACCTGATCTTTATCGCTATGCATCCAGTTTTTTCAATCTGATGCCTCAGATCAATCCTACGGAACCGTTTTTACTCCGTCCACTAATTATTCCTAACGATCCACGATTGACTCCCATATTAAACTACATCAACCGCCACCTGAGCGACCGACTCGACATGGAGCTGCTGGCCTTCCGATTCAATCTCTCGACCCGCAATCTGAGCCGTCTGTTCCACACCTCGGGAATCCGGTTCAGCAGTTTGGTCAACCATTGGCGCATCTTACGAGCCATCGAACTGCTGACTGATCGTGAAAAGACCATCCAAGAGATTGCATACGAAGTAGGATTCAACACCCCCAACAATTTCAACCGAGTTTTCAAACAGATTACCGGCACCTCACCCCGGGTTTATCTGCAACGAGACGACGATCCGGACACCGATCCGGTGCATACCGTTGTGCCTATTGAATCCGTTTAAATAAAAAATCGGTAACTTCACATCGTCATACGGAGACATTGCCATGGGAAACGATCATATAGAACTCACTGCATACGAAGCACACACCGATTCAACCGTTGAACTTCCCTTTGCCTCTTCGGGAGTACATGCCGGCTTTCCCTCTCCGGCCGAAGACTTTGTCGAGGGATCGCTCGATCTGAACCGGCTGCTGATCAAGGATAGTGCAGCAACCTTTTTTGTTCGGGTCGAGGGGGACAGCATGCAGGATGCCGGTATCTATGACGGCAATCTGTTGGTGGTGGACAAGTCGCTCCACCCCCAGGACGGCGACATTGTGGTCTGTTTTCTGGATGGGGAGTTCACCCTCAAACGGATCCGAATCCAGGAAGGTAAAATTACGCTTCTGCCGGCCAACAAACGCTACAAACCGATTGAGGTGAATCCAGATGATGAGTTTACCGTATGGGGAGTGGTTCGCTCCTCGATCAATATGTTCCGCTGATGTACGGCCTGTGCGATTGCAACAACTTTTACGCGAGCTGTGAACGCGTATTCAACCCGTCGCTCAACGGGCACCCCATTGTGGTGTTGTCCAACAACGACGGTTGTGTCATCGCACGTTCCAATGAGGCCAAACAGTTAGGCATCCGCATGGGACAGCCTTTCTTCGAGCTGCGTGACCTGATCCGCTATAACCGGGTCCGAGCCTTCTCCTCCAACTTTGTACTCTACGGGGATATGTCCCGACGTGTCATGACCATCCTCAAACGATACGTGCCGACAGAGATCTATTCGATCGACGAAGCATTTTTGGATCTTCGTGACATTCCGGAAAACCAATTGGACAGTTTCGGTCATCGACTCTCCTACACGGTCCGGCGTTCAACCGGCATTCCGGTCAGCATCGGCATCGCCCCGACCAAAACATTAGCCAAAATTGCAAGCAAGCTCTGCAAACAGTATCCCAAACTGAAAGGATGCTGTTATATGCACCGCCCCGAAGATATTGAAAAAGTGCTTCGAAAATTTCCGATAGAGGATGTCTGGGGCATTGGGCGTCGTCACTCGAAAATGCTCGCCTCGTTTCACATTCGAACGGCTTACGAATTCACCCAAATGCCACAGGAGTGGGTGCATCGCCAGATGAGTATTGTCGGGCTGAGAACCTGGAAAGAGCTGCAGGGGGTCTCCTGTATCGGATTCGAACAGATGCCGCCCGAAAAGCAGCAGATTGCCACAACCCGCACTTTTGCCCACAACATTACCGATCTGGATGCGCTGCACGAATG
>ERZ791574.527-NODE-527-length-28854-cov-11.522692_pt1 | contig 28854 bp, 61 predicted proteins | sample MGYA00433098_ERZ791574 | MGnify/ENA primary metagenome ERZ791574 (study PRJEB30046, sample SAMN00791933) | human gut metagenome | study: EMG produced TPA metagenomics assembly of the A metagenome-wide association study of gut microbiota in type 2... | reverse complement strand
ATGGACTATTTTTTATTCGATTTTTCAGGTGTGCAATTTCATTATACAATGAGCCGCTATATTTCCGATACGAAAAATCTACTTTTATTTTTTTGCCATTAGTCCATTTTTGCTTTTGCCAAGCATAATTTAAAAGATTTTCCATATGTAAAGCAAAAATATCTGTTTTATCATGACATTTGTCTGTTGATGTAGCACCTAACATAATATGTTCGCCATAATTTGATGCTAAAGTTAAAAGATATATATTTCTCATCGGTAAGATAAAGTTTTGAGGTAATTCCCATAATCCTAAATCTCTAAGCCTAGCTACAACAACATCTTTAGGTAAACGCAGCATTTCGGCATTAGAACTATTAGTGCCGATATCAACGAATAGTTTTACGTCTGGTTTCCACAATTCGCTAATAAGCCAGCTATCCATGCCGCCGCTATATAATAATACCTTTTTCATGTTTACCACCTTTGCAAATTCATATACTTTTGATATTTTATCCATTCGCTAAAATTGTAAGCGCACACCTTACTTAGATTTAATTTATAGCCATTTTTTACAATAGGTCGCATCTTTATGGTATGCCCATTAAACCAACATATCTTCCCCCCCAAGAATGCAACTTTTGACCACGTACACGAATCAACAGAATACCAAGGTATCTCGTTGATATATTTAAATTGTGTAAATCCTAATCCGTGAACCTTTACATTTTTTTCACGAGCATAGGTTACAAGTTTTTTTATTTGGTCGATAGTTAAATTTTTGCCAACTACCATACCGCCTATCGCAATGTAATCGTATTCTTTGCACATATTCTTAAAATATTCTACGCCACGTTCGACATGCCATACAGGAATAACTTGTTTTTGAGTTCTTTGCTCAATGCGTTTTCTTAACTCTTCGACTTTAGACAGTCCAAGCGTTTGGTCAACATCCATTTCAAAGAAATATTTTATATCGTAGTCGTTGATAAATTGAATTTGTTGCTCTACAAACAAATCCAACTCCTTGTGAGTTATATGTTTTTTCGAATGTACAAAGGTAAATGCACCGCTATCCATTAAGAAATTTTCGCGCCCTACGTCGTTTAGAACTTTATTACAAATTTTAGGGCCATTATAAAAGGTTTCAAGAAGGTAAAGTGGAGGATTGTTAACGATAACAGTTTTGCGATCGGTTTCATTAACGCCGCTACAACTAGCCGCTAGAAACACTCTCATAATTCAAATTCCTGCCCACAATGAGGGCAAGTAACCTTTTTGGGTTCTTTTTCTTTAATTTGATTATCACTTAAAAAATCATCGTCAGTAATATCTAAATCGCTACCTTCTATAAATCCAAAATCGCTCATATTAATATCTTCGATTTGTTCCAGCTCTAACGCCAGTTTTTCAAAATCCCAGCCAGCAAGTTCCCCGGTTTTATTATCTGCCAGGCGATAAGCTCTTGCTTGCTCATTTGATAAGTTTCCGGCAACAATTACCGGAGCTTCAGTTAAGCCTAACTCCTGAGCCGCAAGATAACGTGTATGACCAACAATGATAACATTATCTTTGTCGACTACGATAGGTTGATTGAAGCCAAACTCTTTGATAGAGTTAGCAACCTTTTTAACAGCTTCCTCGTTGTTTCTTGGATTGTTTTCATACGGTGTAATGTCTGTTAACGCCATTATTGTAATTTTGTTTCTTAAATCCATGATGTACCTCCATTTTTTACAATAAAAAAGGACAGTGCTTTTTTTACACTGTCCAATAAAACTATAATAATTTTAGCAACGCTTCCGCTCGCTGACGGTCAGTTTTAACGATTTTTGCGAATTGCTTTATAAGCTCCCATTCATCATCGAACGCTCTAATATTGCGTCCCTTGCGTTCGCCAGCAGCAGTCTTTCCTTTCGGTCTGCCTGCTCCCTCACGAACACCGCCCCATTTTTTACTTTCCATGTTAACCCCTACTTATCCACCAATACAACATTACAATTCCACTAGCTAAGCCATGCGCCCACAATACCCATTCATGCAGGCTCATTTGAGGAAAATTTCTTACTGCTTCGACTACAATGCCAATAGTGAACAACCAAATTAGTATTTTCATTTTTGTTAAAACGTGGTAGAATATAGGCAGGAGGACGATTGCTCGTCCTACCTGCTGCCCTCTTTATTTACGCTTCTTGCCCTTGCGATTTACAGGGGGCTTTTTTGCTGCTTTTTTTTGCTGTTTTTTAATTTTTTCCTGTATTTGCATTGCTACCAATATAGCGTTTACCAGGAAATAAACAGTTTCAGCTGCATTTTTAAAATCCTCATCCACGTTTTGTACCTCCTTTCTATACTTATATTATACTATGTTTTTGTTTATTTGTAAATTGTTTTTTCAAAAATAATTATAAAAAGACGGTACTTTTTTGTACCGCCTTGCTTTTATTTTACTCTAAACTGTAACGCAGGAACTTTTAAACTATCTCCATAAGCATCGGTATATCTGCTGTTGATTTCAACAAATCCTTCAAGAACGCAACCTTCTTGCTGAAACAGCCAAGCAGTTCTAATTGCTTCAGTGTAGGTACCCGAAAAGGTGAATCTTTCAATTCCGTTTGCTTTCATGCAAGCCACTATTTCAGGTACTTGATGGTCCCAAACAATTTCGGAAAGGTTTAAGTTGAAATTACCGTGCTTCCTAGAGATTTGGTATTCACGCCAAATATGAACAGCAAATTCTCCAAGGCTACCTATTTGCCCGAAGGTTTTATTATGAAGCTCTCTGGCTTTTTCTTTTTCTTCGTTATTTTTTGCTGCATCAAACGCAGCTATTGCTTGGAGTTCCTTTTGATAAGCTTCTTCAAAAATATTTTTCATGTTAACCGACTTCCTTCACTCTTTATTTTGTAGGTTTTCTTATTTTCCCTACACTTATATTATACTATAAAACTTACATTTTGTAAAGAGTTTTCTTTATAAAAATTTAGTTATATTTTACGCATTTAAAAAGCCGTCTACATTCGTAGGCGGCTTTTTGAGTACACAACATATTTTTAAGGAGAAGGGTTTATCATCCAACTATTGCATCTTAATTATATCATTTCTTTAATTGCCTTGTAAATGACACCTTACTGACATGATTTTAAAAGGTGCTCTATTTGTATCCGGGCAAACTCTGCATCTTCGGCTGTGTAGGCTTTTTCACAGTAGCCATTACAGGCAGGCTTTGTTTGGTCTTTCTTGTAACTAAAAATAACATCCTGGTATATAGCAAGCTGGCGCATCTGCTCATAAGCTCCAATGCTTATAACGTGCTCCCAAAACGCTCTTAAGCTATCCTCGCCTTTGCTGTAAGCATCTATATACTCATTTAGCAGTTCGTTTAAAGGCTTATCCATTTTTAGCTCTGCACTTTCTTATTTTAAGAGCATTGCTGGAAGGATTTTCGCCAAGATACACGCCTTTGGTGTACGGCAGATATGCCGAAACAGTGCTCTTGCTTACACGCAATTTTTCAGCTATGTTCTCCACGCTGTAACCTTGCTCATATAAATCATTGACCTGTATGGACATATCGCTTTCGTATACTCCGGCATCAATGAGAACCTTCCTTACTTTCTGCTCCGAAATGCGGAACAGCGCAGCTACTTTCTTAATACTGCCTTCGGCATTGTAAGACTTGATAATATCTTCCGGCTTCACAAAATCACTTCCTTTTGATTTGCTTATCATACATTAAAGAACGTATACGAGGTAGTATTCCTCGCCGTCTACAGTGACCAAACGTGCGTCCAGCTCTTCTCTAGCTGCTTCAGCAGTGAGCAGCTCGCCGTCTTCGTCGCGCAGGTCGTTGTCTTTGATATACTGTTCCAATTCGCTGGCTTTGATTGCTTCGCTGCCAGCTTTGATGTACTTTTCAGCTTCAGCCTTTGTGCAGTTGTCAGCCACAAAAGCTGCCACTGCGTCGCGATGGTCGCATTCAGCCTGCTCTTTGTAGGTCAGGCTGTCAGCTTCGAGGGTGGACTCCTCAACCTCGTCGGTATACGGATAGTCAATCCAGTTATCTTTGATTTCGGCAATTGCTTCCTGCTCGGTTTCAGCTTTGATAAACTCTGTGCCTTCCAGCCAACCTTCTGCGTCTTTTACGATAATTTTAAACCATTGTTTCATTTTGCGTCCTCCTTATAACTCGTCCTCATTCCAGATTACCAGTCCTTGATACTTGACAGTTTTATTACCAAAAATTACAGCAGGTTTAAGCTGTCTTTCCGGAACCCTTACGCAAGCGTTGCCTTGGCTGCTGGTGCAAACATCGTCGCTTTTAAAGCCTTGGCACTCGAATGTAAATGCCCCGTTTTCAACTTTTACAAAAATATCGTCTTCAGCTCCGGTGTTAGCAATAACGCCGTAAACACGCTGTGCGCCAGCGCCTTTGTGCTGACTGAAGCCGTCCTCGTTGCGCCACAACGGAACAAGGACGGTTTTAACGGGTTTGAAGCATTCAGTGTCATGTGGGATAAATCCCATAAATTTTTGCTTTCCGGTTGCTTCCAACAGATAGCATTTTGTGAACCAGATTTCAGTACCGAATGTTCCGTTTTCGTAGCACTTAACGCCTTTCCAGGCTTTGCGCTCTTCGTTATAGCAACCAGGGAACAACGCAAAACGTGTTCCACTAGATGTATCAGCAATTACAGCAAGAGAATTTGTAATATTGTTTTCGACTTCTATAAACATGCTCTTTGCCCTCCTTTATTTCATTAACTTTAAAACTTCCTGCAACTGATTAGCATCCCAACCCTCGTCAATGCCTTGTTCCAGGCGGTCGGCAATTTCGTCGATAAGATGCTGACCAGCTTCTTTTTCGATTTTTTCGGCATCCTCGTGGAATGCCCAGCTGATGTCAATGCCGCCAGAAGCATTGTCGCAGGATTCTTTCCAGCTGTTGCCGGTGGTGGTGTAATAAGCATACTTATTAAGGTTGCCCCAGGCTTTAGTTTCCTCGGAAAAATTTTTAGCAGATTCGATGTAGTCTTTCAGTAAAATGATTCCTTCTCCTTTTAGTTAAATTTTTACAGCCTTCAGATACAAATTTTTTGGAGCTTTGCCGCTACAATCTACAATGTAGGGCACTGCGGTGTCACCTTTATGCTCGGTGAAAACTTCGCAAGCTAACGTGATTTGACCATCTGGCCATTTAATGGCTTTAGTTTCGTCCTGCATTGTAACCTCCCGGAAACCTTCAGGAAGAATAATTTCTACTTCATCGTAGATTTCAGCAGGAACAACAGCATAAGTACCGCTTTTCCAGATATTGTCAAAGTTTAAAAACATCTTCATTTGCTCGCCCTCCTTAATTCATGCGGCTGAGGATTTCAACCTTAATTGCTTCTTCATACTGACCAGATTTACCCAAGCAAGCTTCCAAGTGTTGAGTATTGTACATTACCATTTTTTCATACTCACTTATTAATACCTCTTTACTCATATTCTTTAAAGCGGCAATTTTCTTTTCTAACATTTTTACGACTTCCTTTCTTGTAAGTTCTTATATCTTCCTTACAATTATATTATACTACATTTTCCCGCTTTTGTAAAGAATTTTCTTTATAAAGTATTAGTTTTCTTCTAAATCTTCTCTAGTTACCTCATACTCAATACTGCCGTCACGCTTGCGCAAAACAACCTCAAAGTCACAGGCGGTTGCAAGCTCCAGCAGAAGCTTAAGTGATTTGCATTTTCTTACCTTGTAATTTAAGGACATTGGAGTAATGCCCATTTCTCTGGCTAACGCAGCCTGGGTTTTTCCTGTAGAAGCGATTAAGACTTTAATTTTGTTTTCAATCATCATAGTAGCACCACCTTAAGTATTTTTATCTCTTATCATTATACAGTGTTCTCTTTACATAATCAACATAAGCTTTTATAAAAATATTGCCTGCGAGATTTCCCGCAGGCTTTTTGTTAAGCTACTTCAACGATAGTTTGCAACCACGAATCACTTGACGCATCAATAAGCCATTTTTTATTATAGCCATTATAATGCCTGATCAGATAAAGCTTTGTCTTGTCGCTTTCGTCATTGTAAAGAGAGAAGTTAGGGAACTTCTTGCCTTCGGATTGCTCTAGCTTATAAAAGTGCTCGTAAATTTCTTCTGCTCTCCTAACAGCTTCCCAGTCTGGCGTAAACTCATCAGCATAGTTGTATCGCTTTTTTCTGTCATCCGAATGTACTCTGTATCCAGCGAGATTTGGCAGCACACATATATTATCAAATGACGCTCCTAAGCTGTTCACAAAAGCAAGAATCGAATCGAAGTTATAAGCAAAATGAGTGTTACGCATATCCGGCAATTTATGCTTATTGCAGTCATCATTCATCTCTTCATCCGTGATGTAGAACAAGAAGTCTACGAATCCTACATACCGCAATCCACCATTGATAATTTCAAGATAAACACCCTTGCCGTTATCAAGGTGAAATGCTGTTCTTATACGGCAGTTTCCTATGGTGTTGATGCTGCGCTCTGCTTTTTCCCACCCGGCACCTTCAAAATACAATGTTTTCACGTTAACCACTACCTTTCTATTGCTCATCGGTAGGAACTATTTCAAATTCTCCTATGTCAAACCATGTGTTAGTTCCGTCTACCAGGAATATTCTGCCAATTTTTTCAAGCTCCTTTATGCTGCATTCCATTGCGCTTTCTTTGTTGAAAACCTTATAACCTTGTCTTTTGAACATAAACGCTATTCCGTCAACTAAATCTTCCTTTGAACTATAATAGGTTATTTCGCCCCAGCTGCAATACAAGACATATCTTTCATCGTAGAACTCACCGTTAACATCATTCGTTTGATAAAGCTCGCAGCCAGGTTCTTCGGCAGCATAGTAAAGTTTTAAGCCTTTATCTTTTGCAAGTCTTACGAAAAAGTCCATTGCCGGGGTCCATTTGGTGTCTACGGTAAACCGCAAGAAATATTCTTCTTCGTTGGCTTTAGCTACTTCTCCAACATCGTCGAACCATCCTTCATAGTTACTGCCAGGGTAAAGCTCATTACCGTATCTATAAATGCTGCCATCATTTTCATCTAGGTAACGTTCAATATCATCTCGCAGCCTTTGCAGTATTGTTTTATCTCCAACCATTGTAATGTCATTGAAACAGATATTAGCCATTTCACACCTCCGTGTTAACTTTGCAAATCGAACTGAGCTTGCCAGCTCTAGGATTATTCTTTTTAGGGCATTCGTCAATGCGAGCTATCGGAGTGCACCAGTTTGGCAAACAGCTGCAAGCTCCGTATTGGTTTGTAAAGAATCTGTCAAAGCTTTCATGCATTGAATGAGCGTACTGGCAGTTTCGGCAGCCAAATCTTTCAATTTTAGGCTTTTCCTCTGTTATCCAAAGATTAACCAGCGCAGCGGTTTCCTTAAATTTATCAAAAGGTGTCATATTAGCACACCCCCTTTCTAATGATCATGTGCCGAAGCACTTCTTCGGTAATATCCATTGCTCTGTGAAGCTCAAGCACGCACTCCTTGCTTGCACGAAACGTAACCAGGACATAAACGCCACTTTCATAGTCCTGAATTTCATAGGGCATTTTTCTTTCTCCCCAGCATTCTGTCTTATCAACTACACCACCATTAGAAGTGATTAAGTTGTTGACCTTCAAGATAACATCATCTACTATTTCTTGTTCCGGACGAATGATGTACATAATTTCATAAGCATTCATTTTTTCTTCCTCCTTACATTTGTTCATCTTCCTGGAAACTGTAGTAACTGCCGTCGCCTATAATAACATGGTCTAAACAAGGTATTCCTATTATTGCCCCGGCTTTAACAATGTTCCTGGTTAACTTTTTGTCATCGTCACTAGGTACTGCAAAGCCTGAAGGATGATTATGTGCTACAAAAATTGAAGCAGCATTTTTCATAATAGCAAACTTGAAAATCTCTCTAGGATGAACATAGCAGTTTGTCAGTGTTCCTTTCAGTATAGCTCTTGCTTCAATAATTCTATTCTTGCTGTCTGCTGTAATTACCCAAAATTCTTCATGATTCATATACCGCAACTTCGGCATCATAAATTCAGCTAAATCTTGCGGAGCACAGCAGTATCTTTTTTCCTCAGCTTTGGTTTCGCTAAAAGCTCTTTTCCCTAACTCTACACCACACAAGAAAGCTTTTGCGTTCTGTTCGTCTAATCCATAAGCTTTCAGTTCGTCGGTATCCTCCAGGCGATATAATTTCTGTGCCGTTAGCTCGGAAACCTTATAAGCTTCTTGCCCCAGCAACGCTTCGCATAACTCTTTGTAACTTTTATCTGCTACTTTACACATAACTTTCACTCCAATCTTTTTTCCAGCGCACACCTTTCGGTGTACGCTGGTTCTTCTATTTATAATGATTTGTAGGGATAGCAGCTTGCTGGCATCAGAAGCTTTTCACGCAGTGCATCGATTCTCTTTTGGCGGCGTTTTGTATTTGCCATGAGTTCATGGAACTCATCTCCGGCAAGAGGAAGCGTTTCCAGCATCAGTACATACTTTATAAGTTGTCTTGTTCTCACATTAATCACATCCAATCTTCACAATTCTTAAGATATTCTTTCTTTGCTTCAAGTAAAGCTTTTTTCATAACCGAATCAGAGTTAACTTGTTCATAAGTTAAAAGCAAAGCATCCAGCGTATCGTCAAGCTCATAAGTTATACAAAACTCATGGTTAGCAAGTTCGTAACGGAAGGCTGATTTCAAGAAGTCGAAATCTTTCATGTGCTCCTTCTTTTCGATGTTCAGGCGTTTTACTAAATCATTATGAGCCTTAGCCTGGGCACAAAGGATATATCCTCCGAAGCCGATTTGATAAACCTTGTCGGTATCATTAGGAGCTAACCCAAATCTTTTCATGCCTTCGTTGAACTGTTCTTCAGTAAAAGCAAAGAACATTTTATCTTTGGTAAAGCTTTCGTATTCCTTTTGCTGTTCGTTGATTAAGGTTGAGTAATCTTTGTATTTCAACATTATGTATCCCTCCTAAAAAGTCATAAATTTCATCATTGGTTTTTAGACCTTAAACTCCATATCTCCAATGTGTTCGTTGATTCTTGCCAAACACTTTACAACGGCGTTTGCTTCACTCTTACTAAACGGCATACAGTCGCCTTCCTCGTTCGTGTAGCACAGTAGCACATTACCGCACAGGCACTGATCATGCAAGCGGCCGTAACCGTAAATAGCACTTGCCAGCTCATTGGCTACCGGATTTTCATGTTTTAGAAGAAATTCTTCATCGAACACCATGGTAACTGCCGGAATAATTCCAAGTTCGCCGTCAAATTCTACTAACTGAAGCGGCATATCCTTGATATCGACAAGCTCGCATTCGCAAAGCTTGTACATAGATTCCAGGGAAATAGTCGGGAATACCTCCATCATTGGTACCTTTTCCACAGAATTGGTTTTGCCATTGGCATCAATCACGGTTTTAAGTAAGATTGCATAGTTCATAAAATCGACTTCCTTTCTAAAGCTATTGGCAAGGACTTTGAACCTTCTGCCCGGTAGCTTTACAAGGGCTCTCGCCCTTGTCATCAGCTTTTATTTAGCTTCTTCGATTGCTTGCAGCATATTTGCAAGCTTTTCAACCTCATTCCATTTTCGTTGCGCTTTATTTCTAGCAACGCTGCTTTTAGGGAATTTTTCTTCAATTTTTTTAAGGTCGAACCAATCTAGCAGTGCTTCTCTTAATGCTAATGTTATTTTTTCTTGTGTCATTGTTTAATTCTCCTTTCTTAATTCTTCACGAAGTTGTGTAAGACATTCGTAATATCCCATATTGTTTTCATGGGCATATGCTCTTAAGTTTTCATCAAGAGCAACAAGCTCAAGCATTTCTTCCTTACTTGCAGTTCCTTTTGCAGCTTTTGCTTCAATCTCTTGAATTCTTTTAACTACGTTGACCATTTTATTTTCCATTTTCCAACTTCCTTTCTTATGGGCTTTCTTATCTTCCCTACACTTATATTGTACTACAAAACTCACCTTTTGTAAAGAGTTTTCTTTATAAAAGGTGAGTTTTTCTTATTATTTTTCGATATTCTTTTCTTCAGCAAGGCGAGCTGCCCTTCTGCGCTTTTTATCTTCCAGCAGGTTTACGCCATCCACGCCAAACAGCAAAGCGGTTAGCTGCTCGACAGCATCGTTTGTATCTCTCCATATCTGCCTTTCGCTCACTGACCATTTTTGCGCAAGGCTTGCTACCATATCGGTAACATACGCTTCCGGCGGACAAGGTTTAAGGAACAGCACGTCAAGCACATCTGCCCGGCGCAAATCTTCCTGCTTGCCGCTGTTATACCTGGTCTGCTTGTAAAGTGCTATCATATCATCCATATAGTTTATCAGCACTTTTGTTCGCATCGTTGAGCTTATAATGCTTTCAAGCTTTAGCTCATTTGCTCCCATGCTTTTCAGGTTTTGGAATGAATCAAGAATTTCGATAGCTGAAATCTGCTCATCGTCGATATTGACAATCTCGCTAGTCTTTAACGCTGCGTGTTCCTGAAGGCTTCTGTAATTCTTTAGCAGCAAGCGCACGTTATACAGTCGCTTGTCAAAATCCCTTCGCTGTGCTTCTTTGCTATACAAATCATCACACAGCTTTTTAGATGTCTTTTTGGCGGTCTGCTCTGCGACACGTTCGATAAGTTCTTCGAAATACGCCAGCGGAACGGTTATCGTGCTTTGATTTTCATTTACAGTCATATCTTCCATGCGCTTACTCCCTTCTGTTATTTAAGTTCTTTGATAAGGCGTTCAAGATACCACTTTGCTTTTAGGCAATCTTCTACGCCGTTCTTTTCTTCGTAACGCCATAAATATTTGATGATGTTGGCAACGCAGACAGCTTCAATTCCTGTTTTGCCCACGGTAGCAGCCTTTAGAGCATCTATACATTCAATATCGCCTTTGGTGTAGTGTTTGGGATGATTTACGTTATCCTCAGGAAGCGGCATTGTAAAGCTATCTTTTGAATTCTTCGGTGCTTCTTTGACAATAACGTATTTATCATCTGCTAATCCGATAAAACTAAATGGAGATTTAAACGCACTCATTATCTATGCTCCTTTATCCATTTTTTGTGTCTGGCAACTGCTCCAGCTGTAGGCGAAGCCTTTAGCGTTTCAAGATACATGGCTTTCAGTATTTTACACTGCTGGATTTTCCATTCGCTAAAAGCATTACAAGTAGCGTGACAGCCTATTTTTCTTTCTGTGCATCCTCTGCATGGTGTTTTCATGTAGCACCTCTAAAATAATTCTTGTTGGTTGCTTATATCATTCGGTGTTTTTGTGGTAATGTCGGGATATGAACCTGCAAACTTTTTCATCCGGTAATCGTAATACTTTCCGTCGGCAGCCATATAGTTTGCGTCAACTTCCTCAGGTGTCGGCATATAATATTGCGCTGGTAAAGGAATATCAGTGCACAGCTCTTCAAGTTTGCTCTTTCCGTAAATTATATGATTCCTTATTAAATTCATATTTTCGCCGTCAGGATAAAAAGGGTCTTGGCATCCATAGGACCGGATATGTTCCCACCGCAAAAAACTGTCTATAAGCATTGCTGTTTCTTCTTCGATTTGTTCTTCAATGCTTTTTTCTCTTTTTGGCATTTTATACACTCCCTACATTTCTTCTGCTTCCGGGTCGTACAGCTCAAGAAGTTCTGAAAATTCTCCCTCACTAGCTATCTTTATAGCGTCTTCAGGCGAAGAAGCTAACACTCTGTCGTAAAAATCAACCTCGCCCGAAATCAAACTGCGCCAGCTAATAAGATAAAGCTTAGCGTCCTGTTGAGCCATAACCGCCACCACGAACAGCACTTGCTTCATCGTCCGAGGTTACGCAGTAACGGACGAAGATTCCCTGTGCACAGCGTTCACCTTCTCTGATGATGATAGTTTCGCTGCCGTTGTTTCTGAATTTAACGCCTATATTGCCGTCATTGTCCTGATTGTTAGCATAATCGCTATCAATAATGCCTACGCTGTTAACTAGCGACAAATTGAACTTAACCGCAAGACTGCTGCGGATGAACAGCATTAGAACCATATCGCCAGGCATAATAGCTTTGATGTTCAGCGGAACAAGTACGCTTTCACCGCCAGCTGGAACAAAAATATCTGTCGGTGCGTAAAAATCATAGCCAGCAGAAAACTGTGTGCTACGTTGCGGAAGCTTCGTGTTCGCTGGTGCGTCAATCGTCGGTAAAAATTTAATCATCTTAAAAACCTCCTAAAATATCTCTCCAGATTATAACCAGGATTCCAATAGTACCCATAATAGCAAGAATTTCCATACAAATACTTGCAACAAGATGTAAATATTTCAAATTACCACTCCCTGTTTAACATCCATAAAGCTACACACATAACAGCTACGTCAAGCAGTGTGCAACTGACAATATCAATTAAGCATATTTCCATTGGTTGTACCTCTGGCAATCTCTGCTAACTTTGCTCTTTGTGCTTTTACTGCATCAAGCAGCGGCTTTTGAAAGCGGCAATCATCGTCTAAAGCGATTCTTCCGGTTTCCTCTAGTCTGCTTTGCATTAATTCAAAATTCCATTCAATGTCTCTTTCCATCTGCGTCAACATCCAATCTGGCATTTTGTGGAGATTATCGAACAGCTCGTTTTGAATTTCACGCAATGCCTGTGTGGGAATTCTATGCACGGCGTAGCGGAAAGCGAACAGCAGGACAATTAATTTTTCATTTATCATTTTCTCACCCCCGATTTTCAACTCCGACAATTTCAACACCTACAAGGTATTGCTGTAAAACCTCCGCATCATAGCAGCAGAACACTATTTTACCATTGCTGTTAAAGACGCGAATTTCTTCAACATTGCCGAACTCCTCATCTATGTCAATTTCTAAATCTCCTTTGACACAAATGTAAGCGTCGTCTATAAAATCCGGCACATCATTGGTAAAAGATTGCAGAATTTCATTACCAAAAATACTGCCATTTATATACATAACGTATTCTACGACTATTTGGTCTTCGCCGAACAAATACGTTCCGCGAATTACATATCTAACTCTGTTATTTAAAGCTTCTATATCATAATATTTAATCATTATTTTCCTCCTTAAATATTCATGGGGTCACAATGGGCACATTCCATTTCGTCCCCACCGCCGTAATAGCGGCACAGTTCGCAGCAATATTGACTTTCCCATTCGTCGCAAAGGTTGTCGCAATTATCGCAAGGATAATATTCATCGGGATAATATTCATCATCGTCAATCATTGCTGCACCCCCTCAACATTCCACCTGTCAGGCCAATTTGTCAATTTGCAAGGCGAAACGGAGTTAACATCGTGAAAGATACATCCTTTGCAGTGGTTCCGCTTGCTACACATTTCTTTTATGATTAGCGCCGCTTCTTTGAGTTTTTGCTGTTCACTCATATCTTCACCTCAAATGTTTATAAAAAGCGGCGGCGTGGGAATTCTTGGATTTTACGCAGGCCTGTTTCGTCAGTCCATAACAATAATGGGCCTACCGTTGCCAAGTCCGCAACCTACTGCCATTCGGCAACCCAGCCGCCGCACCCATGGGCTTAATCAATCGTCAACGATGGCTATATCACCAGTTGGATTTTGCCACCAATCCAAAATATTCTTAACGTCAGACGCAGGATGTATTATCCCTTCTCTGCCAATATATACCTCAGCATCAGCATCTTTATCTTTCAAAGCTTCAATCAATTCAGCTACTGTCATTTTGCTCACTCCTCGTCTACGATTTTTCTGCCAGTTCTTTCAGCATTGTTGATTTTTTCTACCAGTTCGTCCAAAGCTTTTACGGCTTTTTCGTATGTTCCGTAGTAGTCATAATAGTCATAGTAGCGGTCATTTACCCAGATTCTAACTACATACACTTGCTTCCTGTCGTTATAGTCTATGTTTAGCAAACTTATATCATTTGCGTTAAGCCACTTCGTTTCGCCAATCTTAATCAGCATTTTTTTGCCTCCTTACTGTCTACGATTTTTCGGCCATTTTTTGACGGCTTCCGGGTGCTTTGCTTTCATTCTTTGCACAAACAATTTTTTTAAACTGCACCACGCATATCTATTTCTTCTAAAAACAACATTTACGGCACGTCTAATCATTACTAAGCGTGTCAAGAATTCACTTCCTGGCGGTTTCAAATGTTTGTAGTCGTTGAGTTTATTGCCAATGGTTCTTTTCATAATTGCCTCCTTTTACAAGAGATTTTTGCAACATGTTGCAGTTTTCGCTTTCTTTACACGTCCGCACCCGCAAATATACATGAATTCTTCACCGACTTGTTTTAGCTGCATCTTTCCATGACAAACGCCGCATTTGCGCTCACACGGAAGATTATTTGCAGAAAAATTATTCCTTTTGAATTTTCTTTTAAAGCTCATACTCCACGCCCAACTCTTTCGCCACGGCAGGCAATGCAGCTTCGGCTTCTGCACGAGTGCGATATACCCAGCCCTTGTCAAATAAAAGAATTTCATATGGGAGTTCTCTCCACGAGAGAGTTCCCACAATCAATTTTTTCCCAAATTTGCCAAATGTCCAGTATTCCTCGTACATTGTGGGTTTCCACGGCAATTTGACTATTTCGATATCGCCACCCAGTAATTCGCTCAAAACTACGTAGGTAATTCCCCACTTCGCCCCTTTGAAATCAGCTCTTGCCACCAACATATTTTCGGTAAATTTAAAAGTCTTCTCGGCGTACTCGTTTACCTTAAACTCTTCGCCCAGCTCCACGCCCAACATCTTAGCGATTTGGGGGATTAAATTCTTAGCCATGTTATCACTCCTTATTTATTCAATTTCTTCTACTTCGGTGTATTCAACTTCATCATCACATACAATACTAACGTCGGCATTATCTGTATCGCATACTCCAATTAATTTGTCGTATCCACCATTGCCGACAAAACTCATAGGCCCAGAACACTCTTCGTAAGCCTTTTCAATGGCTTCTTTTTTGTTTTCTGCTTCTATTTCTATCGAGATAAAAGCTGTTACTTTGCCGGTAACAATATATTTTTTCATCAGTTATCACTCCCATATACAATCAATGCTTACACATTCATTACGTTCTTCTAAATAATCTTCATCCAGCCAGTTTTCAACTTCATTTCCAATGTTATCGTGAGCATAAATAACAACTTGCTTGTCTTCACAGTCATTTTTAACCGCCCACTTATAAAATTCTTCAACTGTCATTATTTATCACCTTGCTTCTCTAACGTCATTATCTTCTCGACAACTCTGTCTATAGCCTTGTCGATAGCTTCGCCAGTGTCCTGCATGGTCTGCAGTGTAACCTTGCTGGATGCATAAATCACTATAACTTCTTTTGTGGTCGGCAGAAAAGTTAAGCAAACGCCCGCTGTAACCGCCGCAACTACCGCCATCTTTACACAGCGTTTGAGTTCTTCATCCGCGTTGTCGGGTTCAAAAAGTTCGCTGACAAGCATAAAAACAAACGGGAAAAAGATACTCAGAAACACTACACCACACAGCAAATCTCTTATTGAGTCCAGTCTTGTTATCAGATACACCGCCCACGGCGAAATTATTGGTTCGTTCATTTACTCTCCCTCCATTTTTGCCAACTTTGCCATTTTCTCAAAAAACTCAATAGCAGCCGTGTACTGAGTGTGATATTTCTTATTCGGTGTTTTGCCGTTTTCGCCATACACGCTTTCTACACGTTTTTTAAACTCTTCTAACGTGCCACCTCTATAATTGTTCCAGCAGCCACAAACAACATTATCATCTTCCACGCAATAGGTGGTAGTCGCGTTCCTCCTACCTATGCGGACAATTTGATAATATGTTTTGCCGAGGTCTGCTCCGCAGAGGTTTGCTCCGTTGAGGTCTGCTCCGCTGAGGTCTGCTCCGCCGAGGTCTGCTTCGCAGAGGTTTGCTCCGTTGAGGTTTGCTTCGCAGAGGTCTGCTCCGCTGAGGTCTGCTCCGCTGAGGTTTGCTCCGTTGAGGTTTGCTCCGTTGAGGTCTGCTCCGCTGAGGTTTGCTCTTTCCCCACCATTCTCACGTCTCAGCCACTTACCATGGCTCGCAATAATTTCCTTTAATTTCTCTTGCGTAATTTTCATTATTTCCACTCCTTAATCTTGCGTCCGCACCAGCAGCAGTACGACTGCCCAAAATTTTCAAACGTCGCTGCCGTTGTACGGTCAAGCTCATGCTTTAAAGCTGTTAATACGACCTTTTTCTTTTTTATTCGGGAGATAACCCATTTTTTGTCGTTATCCGTCAAACGGCCACGTCGAAGCGCAAACTTCGACTTCGAGATTGTCCCTTTAGTCTCCCAAATCTGTTCACGTAACATCTTTTCATGTTTCGGCAGGCTATCCCACCATTTTTGACGTTTTGGTGTCATTATTCTTCCTCCTCATCCTTTTGCCAGCCTACAAAATCATGCGCATCACCAATATCTCTAATCGTGTGACCCAGGATTTTGCACGTGTTTTTCAGCCACTTAACGCTATGCCCTTCAAGCACCTTTTCCATTTCTTCGTCGGACAAGTCGCTAAAGCAGATGCTTTCCCAATGCTTACCGCGTTTAACGCGGAAATATACGTTGTCTAAATCTCTTTTTGTTGTCATTTTTCATCCTCCCTGCCAAAACTGCACACTTTCTTAACTCGCTACGCATCAACTCACGGGCTTTGCGCAAGCAGTAACGATAATATTTCAGCTTCTGCTGTCTACGCTTTACCACATCCATATTAACCACCCAATCGCAGCACCTAGCAGAGCACCAAGCATAGCAGGTATGCCGATGATTAGTATAACCGTGATCATGTCGATAATTCCGTTTAGTAATTTACTCATTTGCATTACCTCTATTTGGATTCTGCTTCCAGCCACCTACAGGACGATACAGATGCAAAACATCGTATATCCCGCCTACGCCGTGTAAATACTCGCTTTCTTTTGGGTGAATCTGATGAACTTCTTCTTCCGGCAGCCAGAATACGTCTTTAACCTGGCACATAACCTCCCATGAAGGTGTTTTATTCGCCGTGCCGCAAAATTTTACGCTCACGTGCTCCCATTGGTTGCCGTCCTGATCAGGCTCAACGCCTACAACACACTGCAAGTTCTTTTTGATTCCCGGCAGATGCAGGAAGCCTATTAACACCAAGCCTTCAAAAGCAAAATCATTTTTCTTGTAGGCTTGAAACTTTTCATTTGCTAAAATCTCCTTAACACTTCTCATTTTAATCTCCTTGCTCCGCACAGTTGCGGATTATTACTGCACTGTTTACATTCCTTATCGCACTCCCAGCAGCATACGTGGCAAACCTCACTTCTCACGCAGCCGGGAAACGGAAAAGGGCAAACATATTTATTTTTCAGCTTTTTCGTGATTATTGGCTCTTCATCTTTTGAAAATTTCTCGGCAGGCTTCTGAGCTATAACCTTGTTTTTATTGGTTGCCTGCCTTCTTATTTGTGCAAGGCTCATGATTTTGTGCTTACACTCCTTGCCGCCGCAGCTCATTCCTTGTCGCCGTGCAAGGTTAGATACATCTCTGTAACATTTTGTGCCGCATTCGCAAACACATCTTGCAACAGAAGTCTTCTTTTTAGGTCTGATGCTGATAACACCTGGAGGATAAATTTCAAGCACCGTCAGCATACCTATTTTCTGCCCTAGCAGATAGCTCCAATCCTTATTCTGCATTAAACCGACTTCCTTTCGCTTTACTTTAGCCAAACTGTGCCATAGCACGATGAGCATCTAAACGCCCATTTTACAACACCTTTTCTGTCTACAATCTTTGCGCCGTAGACAAGCTTTATTTTTTCCTGTTTGCAATGAGGGCAGCACTGCTTGCTTTCTGCTGTTGTTCCAAGTAGATATTTCACTGTTGCTCCTCCGTTACAGTCAAGAATTTTAACACTCTGCCTGTATTACTGATTCTGTATTCTTCCAGATCGTCACGCTTCAGGTACAGCCTTCCATATAGCGACTTCATATTCTCCCATACAAGGAACGGCACATTATAAAAATCTGTCAGATTAAACGATACCAGGATAAAGCACCTTGCTCCTAAAAAGTGATGAACCTTCAGGTATTCTAGCTGGTGCGGTTCAAGTCTGCTTCGCAGCATCTTATCGCCGTCGGTGTGCTTCGCTTCAAAGCACACCGCTAAACCACCTCTAAGCGTTCCCTTATAGTCAACGCCGCTTTTCTTTGCATAATTGGCAATGAACTGTCCGTGCTGACCATAAGGACGAATATAATGCACAGGCTCACTCTGTTTCTCAATTTTTGCAATGCCGTGTTCTTCGTAATACTGGCATCCTGCGTCAATCATCTTTTCAAAGAACGAACCGCTTGCCTTGCTACGCTTGCCTACAAGGATGCTTTTAAGCTGATTCATGTTTCTTGTACCCCTTGAATTTCATTCTGCTGAAAGCATATCTCAGATAAGCTAAGTCCTGAAGCACATCAATGTATTCAAGCTTATCAACATACACTTTGCTTCTTCCCCATGTACTGATCAGCTTCATGCTAGGATTGTAGGTCTGGTGATATATCGTTCTGTACAAAAAACAATATTCACTGCAAATCTTCTTAAAGTCATCTTTTTTTAATTCAATTTCAGTGAACGCCAGCTTACGCAAGCGGTTAACTTCGTCTTTAATCTTCATGCTACACCTCGCTTAAAACGGAATTTCCTCATTAAAAGGTACTGCGCTGCCAAAACCTTGGAAGTCCTGGCTTTCTTCTCCCGATTTCTGCTGAGATTCGCCGCCTTGCTCTCTACGCTCAATGAATTCAAAATGCTCTGCAATAACCTCTGTTACATATTTCTTTTGAGCGTCTTTAGCGTCATAGCTGCGAATTTGCAGTCTGCCTTCAACTAACACACGCTGTCCCTTGCTAAGATAATTGCCACAGGTTTCAGCCTGTTTACCCCAAATAACCACAGGAATAAAGTCAGCTTCACGCTGCTTGTCTTTCGAATAAGGTCTGTCCACAGCAAGCGTGAACTGAGCAACAACCTTGCTTGTAGGAGTATATCTTACCTCCGGGTCTTTTGTTAGTCTGCCTAATAAAATGATTTTGTTCATGCTTTTTGTTCCTTTCTCTTTAACGGATTATCCTGGCAGAAAATTTCGCCGCCTTCTTTTTTTATTACTGCGTTGATTTCAGCAGCAGCCTTATGCAGATAATAGATTTCGCCGCTGTCACGATACATATTGATATAGAAATTGACGAGTATTAAAAAATATCTCTTGTCTTTAGCGTCCATAATTCCCTCCTATAATCCTAATAATTTGTTGGTAGCAGCAAAGCCTTCTGCAACCTTCTTCCTGCGTCTGCTTGCGTGTGTAACCTCTACCGGGTGGCACATCTGCAAAATGCGGTCATAGATTCTTGTTTCCGTTATCGTCTGCGGCTTTTTAATTGCTTCAATCGGCAAATTTGTCGTGATGATTGTAGGCAATCCGCTCCGGCAACGGCTGTCGATGATCTGGAACACTAGCTCCTGAGCAAACTCCGTGCGCCGTTCTGCTCCTAAATCATCGAGCACTAACAGTTCAAATTGATTAAAGCCGTCAAGATATGCTTGCTTTTGCTCTGTCCCCCACAATGTATTGAACACTCTGCCAAAATTAGTCATTAAGCAAGCTACACCTTTATCAATTAGCGCATTGACAACACACGCAGCGGCGAACGTCTTTCCGCTTCCGGAATTTCCATAAAGCAGTAATCCTTTATGCATCCTGCGAAAATCATCGTAGTGCTCAACGAAATTCTTCATTGCTCGCATCGTCCGCTCGTCTGCGCCGTCATCATGGCTAAAAGTCTGTGACTGAAGCTCACGCTCAGGGAATCCAGCTTTTCTAAGCTCCTGCACCCTGGCAAGTCGCTTTTCATGCTCAGCGCGTTCACGCTCTGCCTGAAGCTCCTCCGCTCTGCACTTACAGATACAAGCTACAGTTCGTTCAACACCAAACAAGAAACCTCTGCATTGCTTCGGTGTATGGCATTTACCACACATAAGCAATCCGTTTTCGTAATAATCATTTGCGTTTTGCTTATTAAGCTGTGAAGCATTTTTAGCAATGTGATTTACAGCAAGCGTAATTGAATTCTGAACATCATTCGCATTCATGCTATCACCTCACTAAAAATATTTGTCCAGGTCTGTTTGGTCGTCCGGCGGTTTAAAATCATCCGGCGGTTTCTTTGGCTTTTGATTGTCACCGCTCGCAAGGTTTCTTGCAACTCCCTCACAATAGGCTATTGACTTCTTGCCTTGCTGCGCTGTTATTGTTACCGCTTGCATGGCTATTAGCTCGCCGTGCTCCTTAGCGATAGCCTGTAACCGCTCTGCAATATATTGTGTTATCGGCGTAACATTTTGATTCCAAAAGCCAACAGGATTATTATCGCTCATAACATTTTCGTAGCTGTTACACGTAACAACAGAATTTTCATTGTAACAACCACTACTAAAGTTGTTGTTGTTACTCTTACTCTTATTCTCTTTCTTATTCTTACTCTTATTCTTATCCGTAACATCTACGTTTGTTACATCGTTGTTACGTGTAACATTTTGACTTGTTACGCTTTTGTTACACGTTTTGGATTGCTTTTCGCGCTGCCTTTTAACTCTCATTGCTTCCTTGCACCGCTCACGCTCCTTAAGCTTTGAAAGTTCTTCAGCATTCTGATACTCACTCCAGCCTACAATATAGATATAGCCGTTTTCCTCTATATCTATCATGTTATACTGCTGAAATACTTCTAAAGCTGTTTCTGCAATTTTAGGTTTAAATCCACCAACAGCAGCTAAGGTTTTTGGTGTATACGCTACACCTTCGGTAGCGTATACATAACCACCATCATTTTTTTTGCGAGCTAAAGCTAACAGGAAGAACCACATTAATGCCAGGCTATCACCAATCTTCGTATCAGCACGAAGTATCTTAATCTTGTCACTGTCGAATACATCGGCACTAACCTTGAACCAGCTCTCCATGTTGCCCTCCTACAATAACTTCTTCCATAATGGTTGCCGTCTAAGTAACCTTACATACTTCATAAGTGCTTTCTTTCTCATAAATAGCTTCTCCCTATTTTTTCTATCCACTCGTCCCGGCTATGTTTATCTTCATAGCAGGTCTGAGCAAATCGCCTTAACCGCAAGTCTGTTTCCTTGTCCAAATGAGGTCCGAGCCTGCCTTTATGATGTTCGTAGCATAGCCAGATTGTTAAACCCAGCTTGTCCGAAATCTTTCTCCCGGCTGCTTCGAATATCACATGATGGCGCTCCAGGTTGCGAGTAGTGCCACACATAAAGCACTCCTTTTCGCTTTGCAATATGCTTTTCTTACTCATGCAGTCTGCCTCGTTTCTTCAAGCAGGTTCTTAATAGCAGTGTGCGCAAGCGTGTATTGAGGAATTGTAATCATTTTTTCAAGCTCTTCAATGGTCAGGTCTTTAATGTTTTTATATGCCACAAGCTGTCTGCCGTTTTCATCGTGGCCACTAGCAACGGTTACAATCACATCCCCTTGCGGTGTAATCTTAACGAATTTATCTCCGGTAGCTTGCGGTTGAGCTTTAGGCTTTTGCTCCTTCTTCGATTCTTTAGGTTGATACTGCCATTTTTCAACAGGTTCACAAGCTAAATTTCCGTCATCGTCCTCTTGCGCAAGTCCAAGAGCCGCTGTAAGGCTATATCTTCTAGCATATGTCAGCGTACTGCCAAAACCCTGGGCATCATTTTTCTGAATAGGATAACTGCTTGTCACCTTAATGAATTGACCGCTGCTATGCATGATCAGTGTAGTAACAGCAAGCTTATTGCTTTCTACAATTCCTTCGTTAGCCTGGAATATGCTTAAGCCGTTCTTGCTAAGCGGCTCACGTGCTACGTTCAGGCATTCTGCCAAATCAGCATATTTGCTTTTAAAAAACGGATTGTCACAGCCTTTAACAGCATTTTTCATTTCGCCCTGAGCCTTTGCTAAAGCTTCAGCCAAAGCATTAATTTTCTCACTCATTTCCATTTAAATCACCTTTCCTTCCTTAACCAGCTCTTCAAGTTTGCTGTGAAGCTTAAGAGTTGTTTCAGCATCCCAGTAACAGCATTCACGATAACTGCCAACTTTAGGATATGTTTGCATATTCACCGACAAGCTGTTAACGTTATAGCTTAATACATCACCTTCACGCACAGCCTGTTTTTCCTGGTGGTATCCGAAGTGTTGATACTTACATTTGCCATCCCTGGTACAGTGTGAGCAAGTCTTAAAGTCTTTCAACCAGCTCTCTTTCGTCTGCTTGTGCTCACCATGCTTCCTTTTTCTAAAAGCTTCAAATCCTTCCATGCTAAGTCCGCTGCGAGCTAACACAGCGTTGACCTGTTCATTAGTTACCATATACATCCTCCTTTTGAATTCCGAAGCCAAGCTTTAAATCAGCATAGGCTTTAACTACTCTGCCTTGTGCAGTTGTATAGCCTTTTAGCTGAAGCTCTTTGTTCCATTCCCTTATAAGCGAGTAGCCTTTTCCAACGCCTACGCCTAAAAGGTTGGCAATGTCTTTAGCTGTGTAGAATCTGCTTTCCATGTTTGACAACCTCTTTTCCGTATGCTATACTATATATGACCTATTTTTTAAACCGATTTCCTTTCGACTTTATTTATAGGTTAAAGGCTCTCTATTAGCGTGGGGGGTCTTTTCTTTTTGTTCTTCTTCAATACCAATCAACACAAGCAAAGCCTGTGCACCTTCCCGGCATTCTTTTAAAAGACTGTCGCCGAGGTGCTTTTTTTGTACTGTTTTCGCTACCATTTGCGGAAACAATTCAACCACTTCACCGACTTCTTTTTGCGCTCTCAACATATTTACCGCTAAATCGTCAGCCGGGGGAATAAGTCCAAAAACGTCGCAGAACACAATGTTCTTTTGCAAGTGCTGTACACGTAACCACGGTGTACGATAGAGTTTTGACATTGCTAGTGCAATAACATCAGGGCATTGCCGCCAGTCAATCTCATAGTCTTTCAAGCAGCTAGGAGAAATCCCTAGTTTTTCTGCCGCCTTAATGCGGTTCAAACCTGCATATTCTCTAGCTGTTTTGTAGATATTAGTTTGAGTTTCAGACATCTTAAAAAACTCCTTTATGGTATAATGCAAGTATGGCAGTTAACCAATCGTTATAAATCTGCCATCATTGATTTTTCACTGTGTAGTAATTAACAGTGACCACATCTCCAGGCTGGAGATAACGGCGGTTGGCGGTCAGGTGCCGGTTGTCTTTGCTCACGTTATACCAAAATTCATCAAAACAAATTCTCGTTTTGTTGAGCAGAAAATACTTGTCAGCGATTCCATACATGGTTTCGCCTTCTTGTACAACATGAGTGACTGTATGCCTTTGCACCTGGCTGTCCGAAAATCCGCCAATCAAGCTTAAGCAACACCATGCAAAGATAATGCATAGCAATACCTTTTTCATCTTTTTCACTCCTTTGTAGCAATTTCCGGCTTTTCTACAACCGTCAAGATTTTGTAATTTCCATGACGATAGCAAGCCCAAAAGCATTTACATGCTTCAGTTTCATTTTTCTCAGTAAACGTATCAAGTTTTACCTTGCCAGTTTCCAAGTTTTGAAAAACAACTACCCAGTCTTTACATTTATACATCTCTTCTTCCCTCCTTTACGCTTCCAAAAAGTAATCAACGCTTACGCCGAAGTATTCGGCGAGTTTTTGTAATGTCTTTAAACTCGGAGTATATTTGCCTTGTTTCCAATAGGTAAGCGACGGAGCGTTAATTCCTGCCTCTTTAGCAATCCTATTAGCCGACAAACCCTTTTCGAGCATTAATTTCTCGAATTTACTATACATTTTTCGCTCCTTTCCTTGCATAAAATAATCTACTGTGATAGAATTATATTAAAGTAATTTAACACTAGCACTGATTTAAAGTGCTTTAATTTAAGTATTAACTTACTATAATTATTATACTACTTTAAAGCGTTTTTGTAAAGTAGTTTAATGAAATTTTTTTAGGATTTTTTGGAGAGTTTTACATGTACGAAAAACTTGCATTACTACTGAAGCAACACGGTATCAGTGCTTCAAGATTAGCAAAAGAAACAGGCATTAGTGCACCAAGCTTAACTTATTGGAAGCAAGGCAAATACACACCGCAAGCTAAAACCATTCAAGCTATTGCTAATTACTTTAATGTTCCTGTTGCATATTTTTATGATGACACTGAATATGCTTTAGGTATAACGAAGCAGCAAGCTCATGACCTAGGCATAGACACCGAAGCAGTAAAGCAGCAGCTCAACGCCCAGCTTCTCGATGAACAAGCTATTGAGATTGCTAAACAGATTCAGAAACTCGATGACACCCAAAAGATGGCTATCGAGCAAATTATAAAAGGGCTGTTGCAAGGCAAAGGCAAGGCCTGACTTCCCCTTCGCCAGCATGGCATAATACCTTGCAATCTAAAGGAAGGAGGTTAAAACGAAGTCGATGTCATACCACTAACGAGTATGCACAGCTGATTCGACAATTACCAACAGAGCATGTGTATTTCCTGCTACTCTGCATAGAAATTGCCAACCAACTGGTTGCAAAAAAACAAGCTGAAACTGTAAAACACGGACTTAATGATTCAACTTGATGTTAGGGGGATTCCTTTAGGGAGTCATTTTGTAGAAGAACTACAGCGATAAGAGGGCGCATATGTCCGTCCTCTTTTTCGTATGTATCGAAAGGAGTCGGTACGAAGTGCTAGAATATCCAATCAAAACAAAGCAGGAATTGTTAACTGACAATTGCGTTGTAAAGTGGGGCAAACATTATGCAGCCATATTATTATATTCAAGACTTTCGCCAAATGGTCATTATAGAATAATGTGGGGACAAAATGATTATTATGTATATGATGCCAAGTCTGAGCGATTGCTAACGTGTGGGCACCGTTGTGTAAATCTGTACACAGCTTTCATCGCAGACAACGGATATTTCTTGTTAGAGGAATGGCTAAACAGGGATGCTTTATGTGGAAGAATAACAATAAAATTTTTGGACGGTGAATTGATTTATCAAAATGAATTTCCATTAAATATTATGCTATCTATTCTTTCGGAAAACGGATTGTTTGCAGCTGTAAGTCTTTGTAATGGGCCAAGCTATCTTGCAAATAATCTTGTTATCATTGATTTAAGGAACGATACTACAACAGCTGCTGCATTTCCTTCGATAGCGGATGCGGATAATATAGTAAGTTTTGACACAGACAAGAATATTTTTACCATTAACTCATCAAATAATATAGGTTACAAATACAGTATTAGCGGAATTTTTTTGGACGAGGACAAGTACACTGTTTTTGCGGAATCTACACTCGTAGGGAAAAAAGCTTTTATGGCAGCTAAAAAGCATCTTAAAAATTTAGACTCTACAAATATCAATGATTATTCCAACGTACTTTCTTTACTTCAACGGTCATTACAAGACGTATTAATGGATAAAGAAAAGGCTAACGTTTATCGTTGCATAGGCGACATTCAATATCGCTGCGGAAATAAACTAATAGCTCTCAACGCTTATAAAAATGCGCTTTCTTTCAATGATAAAGTTGGTGTAAAAACAATATTTAAACAGCTGCAAAAGGAAATATGGACACTAAAATGAAAAACTGGCAAAGACTATTAATCGTATGCGGAGTTTTAGCAGTAGCTGGTGCTGCTGGAATGACTGGCGGACATTATTTAACACTGATATTCGCATGGTTTACCTATAATTTCTACAAGAATTTTTCTCGAGCTACAGATGCAAAAGAAAAATCTAAGCAGAAGAAGCTATTGATTTTGTTTAGCGTAATCACGTTATTCTTTTGCTATCAAACTTTCTCTTCCAATAGTTCATCATTAAACGTTGCTTCAAATACAACTAAACAGTCCCAGGGAAAGAAAATCGAGCAAGATAGATTTTCTAAAAATATTAGCGATGTTACCGGTCTGCCAGTTGAAGCAGCAAATTCTTTAGAAAAAATCCTCATAACAGATATGAGATTTTCCGATAACTTCAAAATTCAACATGATGAAATACTTGATGGCTATAAAGACAATCAGAAAACAAAAGGTTATCGTTGCGCAGATGACGGCATTGTAAATGTTATCATCTATCTCACAGACAACAAGATAACTGCTATTCGTCATGATAATTATGATATGTTTATAGACGGAAAAGCAGTTTTAGGCAAATATGATTTTGTCATTGAACATGAATCGGATTTGCTCACGTTTGCGCGAGAAGATGTAAAACGATTTTTAAAATACCCGGACAGTGCTGAATTTGGTTGGTACAGTGATTGGAAAGCAGCAAAAAATCCAAAAGAAATTATTGTCCAATCGTGGGTAGAATCCAAAAACGGTTTCGGCAATACTGTTCGTCAAAGCTTCCAACTCAAATACACGCCAGACGGCAAACAGCTTACAAGCGTAATCATTGGGAATCAAAGATGCTTGTAACCAAAAACAATAAGGCGAATTCAGTAACAGACTACTTCCCTAGCCTGTTAAAAAATCACTAGCAGGCTTAAAGCCTGCTTTTGTGCTTTTTAAAATAAAAAAGGCTTGAAAAACAGTCTGAACATTAAATTCCAGGTTGCTTTTCAAGTCGGTGTTTTTATACAGTTTATATTGTTATTTTTATAGATTAAAAATCTTATCAGAGCTTCATATTTAGCTTATATGAGCATTTAATTTTTACTAATATAAATATAAGCAGAAGCCTTGAAAAGTCGCTTATAAGCTAAATATTAAAGAGATTTTTTTGCATTTTTTGGCAAAAATTACAAGAAGGGAGCTGCGGAACATGACAGTAACAAAAAATCCGAAAACAGGAAAATGGGACTGCGCTTTTTGGTATAAAGATTGGCAAGGCTTAAGAAAACATACAACAAAAAGAGGTTTTGATAAAAAGCGTGATGCTGAGAAATACGAAAGCGACATGAGAAACAAAACTCATACACATGATCCGAAATTCAGTGAAGTTATTGCAGCATACCGGGAAGAGCTGGACAGCAAATTGAAGCTAGGAGAATTAAAGCAGTCGACTGTCGACAAGAAAAACCAGGCATTAAAATATTATGTTCTCCCTTTCTTTGAGAATATGAACGTCGACAAGGTTACTCCGCTTCAAGTTATGCGCTGGCTTGCCATTCAAAATGAGAAATCAAAAAAAGAACGGCTCTCAAGCAGACTGCTAAATCAGATACGTTCAGAATTAAGCCAGGTCTTTGAATTCTCTAAAAGAAATTGCGGGACAAAAAATAACCCTGTCACTCTTACTGACAGGGTAAAGCCATATTCCAACGATACACGTGCGAAATTATGGACAGTAGAACAGTATAAGATTTTCTATGACGATATTAAGATAGCTTCACATAGAGTACTGTTCAATATCATCTTTTGGGCAGGCTTGCGAATAGGTGAAGTTTTGGCACTAAAAATTGAGGATATATCTCCCTATAAAATTCACGTCGACAAATCACTCATGAGAATAAACAATAAAGACGAATACGTCATCAGCACAACCAAGACAAGAAGCTCCGTCCGTAATGTTGAGATACCGAAATACCTCTATCATCAAATCACGGACTACATAAGCACACTTTACAAAGTCAAAGCCGAAGATTATATCTTCGACGGCATCAAGCCGACGGCTATCAGAACATATATGCGCTATCACTGCATTAAGTTAGGCTTGCCAAGAATCAGCCCTCATATTCTTCGGCACAGTTATGCTTCGATGCTTTATGCAACTACCGGAGATATTTTGGCAGTCGCTGAACAGATTGGTCACGCAGATACAAACACAACCTTTAAATTTTATGCTCACATGATGCCTGAAGCTAATAGAAAAGCTGTCGACAAATTAGAGAGCCTAACTGTGGATAACTTTCCCCAAAATAGCGAATTTTAATTTTTGGAACTCATTTTGAACTCAATCAATAAAAAAAGAACCGCCAAACCCCATAAATACTAGGGTTAGGCGGTTTTTGTTTACAATGCTCTATATTATAACACAAATAGCCTTAAACGTCGACAGATGCAATTTTGACGCTGTTGACAAAGTGTTAATAATATGTAAGATGGCTGTTATCATAGTAAACTGAGCGAGGGATATATCGTACAAGGAAGAGCAATTTCAGCGAATGAGCATTTGGAACCATAGAAACAAGGGTACGTAACAAAATGTTACTCTCTGACAAATTTTACCGCAGTTTCGTACTGGTTCCATGCGAAATTTGCGTCGTGCCCTTTGAGCACAGGAAAATTGCTGCTGACTGGAATGATATACCTCTCGCAAATATTAAGAAGTTAGATGATAAGCTTAATACATGCTTGTGCGTCGCTCTGCTCCTTCAAGCATGGCTATCTATCCCTCCAAAAACACTCCCTGCAGCAATACTTCATTACAAAGTTGCCGCGGCTGACTTAACTGCATAATAGCAGATTCTATCCTCAGTCGAAATGCAGGTAAACCTGCATTTCGACACGCCTCGCCACAAACGCGCCTATGCGTCGCAAAGCTCCTTTAGGCACGGTGGCTGGGCAGCCAGGCCTGCGGCCTGTTCGTATGCATAAGTACACAGATAGAAAAAAAGAACCATACCTTTTGGTATGGTTCTTTTTTCTAACCGGCAGCTATCTATCCTTCCAGGCCGCTTCCAGCCAAGTACTTTCGACGTATAAGGGCTTAACTACTGTGTTC
>ERZ791574.513-NODE-513-length-29259-cov-13.093515_pt1 | contig 29259 bp, 21 predicted proteins | sample MGYA00433098_ERZ791574 | MGnify/ENA primary metagenome ERZ791574 (study PRJEB30046, sample SAMN00791933) | human gut metagenome | study: EMG produced TPA metagenomics assembly of the A metagenome-wide association study of gut microbiota in type 2... | reverse complement strand
ATTTTTTGTTGTATATTTTTTTACGATTTGTGTCTAAAATTTGTTGACTAGTGCAATAACAACAGGACTGCTATTGCTGTAGTCATCAACAATAACTACGTTATGCCCTGCGTTCAAAAGTTCTACAGCAGTATGCGAGCCAATGTAGCCTGCACCGCCAGCGAGTAAGATGTTCATTTCTCAGCACCAGCTTTCTCTAAAATTAATATACAATTTCACTTGCTTACAGTAAAAGTATTTTATGATTTTTTATCAAAGGCTTCATTATCTGCGAAGTACTCTGCGCAGCTTGCTTTTTTCTTCATCATTCATAGCAAACATGTAAGTTATAATTACATACAACAATGTATATACTGCTATACTTGCCGCAAAAAGCAATTTGCTATTTGCCGGCAGCAGGGAGTTCAACAGCCAGCCTATAACAGTCAGTACTGCTACCGGAAGGCTTATTCTGCCTATTTCACGCCAAAATCTGGCGATATCTAATTTAGTGATTTTCAGATAATACCAGTTCATAATCAAACCATTGCCGATAAACATAGCCAAACCGGTTGCAAACGCACAGCCAATGCCGCCATATTTTATTGCCAACGGTATCGCCAGACACAAATTAAATATACCCATGACAAAGTATACCTTCGCTCTGAAATCATATTTGTTCTGCGCCTGCAAAATTGCGAGACCGATATTCTGGATAAGATCAATGGTGAACGGAAGGATAATCAAAAGCGTAATATAATATGCTTCGTCAAAGCTATCCCCGGCCCATATATGAACAAACTGCCTGCCGAAAATGATAAAACCGCTGGCAACTAACGCCAGTAAAAAATACTGCAAACGTCCTATTCTAATAAATAAATCCGTAAGCTTGCTAACCGGCTCATTCTTAGCAATAAGCTCCGTCACATGCGGCAGATATACACCGGAGATTGCTGTAGAGAGTGCCATGTAGTTCATGTAAATAAGCGACGCAACAGAATATACCGCTACTGCGCCCGTTCCACTGACTACGCCCAATATTACCTGATTGGTTTTAAAAAATACCTGGTCTATTATGCTTACAGCAAATACACTCAATGCAAGCTTTTTAAAGCCATTGAACATTTCCTTGTCCCAGAAGTGATAGTGAATTCTGATACGCAGCTTTGCAAAACAATAGTATATGCGTGCTATGATTAAAAATATATTCAGCACAGTTTGCACCCCTGCGACAGCCAATGCACTAGGCAGGCTTTGCAGCACCAATACAACTAATACAGGCTGCAAAACAAGCTGCACTGTTTCCAATCCCTTAAGGAAGATAAAGCGTTCATGGGCGTTAATTACTGCTCTGAAAATCATGGTGGAAATTGTTATCACCATGTTAAACAGCAACAGGATAAACAGCTTTTGCGCCGAGGATATTTCCGCTGCTGTCATGCTTTTGGCGAACATTTCCGGAATAAAGGCATAAAAGGCACAGCCAAGGAAAAACAAAAACAATGTAATTACCGCATAAGCACGCATGGCGATTGCCAAAATGTTTTCCATATTAACCTTATCCTGCAAGGTCTTGTATTTGGTATAAAAGCGCACTACAGCAGCCGTCAGGCCAAAATCCATGACAGAAAAATATGCAATAAAAGATCCTATGAGCTGGTACAGGCCATACTCACTTTTGCCAATGAAGTGCAAAAGGATGGGCACATAGGCAAAGCCTATTACCGCCTGGAGAACGATATTCAGATAACTGATTAAGATTCCTAATTTACGCTGATTCATTAGATTCCTTTTCTTTTTGTTTTCCTAAAGCCATAGCATAAGCAATGCCTAATAAAATCCAGATAGCATAAAGCAGATTTACGCTACCGTTACAACCTGCCACTAATGAAGATATTAAAGCAAACGCCATAAACATTGATGCAAGCTGTTTATCATTACGCCATTGTTTTAATAAACGTAATAATACATATGCAAAGGGGAAGAAGAAAACTATAAAGCCTAAAATTCCGCTAGTAGAAAATCTTGTTACAAATTCATTCATAGCATCAGGAATAGAATAACCATCTGCCATCGGTCCTCTTTCCTGTTGATATTTTATCCATTGGGCAACTTCACTATTTTTTGCTTCTTCAGGTGTAAAGTTATGTTCAACATAAGCACTAGTTAAGCCTTGACCTACACCTAAAACCGGATGCTGCAAACCTGTTCTGAAATGTGATTTTAAAAGCGCATAACGTGCGCCATTGCTTCGCTTGTTACCTGAGGCCAGACTGGTAAAATTATTCTCAATCGCTTCTACAGCAATATTATCTTTAGGCTTAGCAGCATTATTTGATTTTATAGACGAAAAGCCTACAAAGCAACCAAAGCCAATAGCTATACAAACACATATAGCAATATATTGTTTTATTAACTTCCATTGTTTGCCTAATACAATAAGTGCTAGCAACAAAATAGTCATACCAAACAACATAGCGTATGCTGTTCTAGCCTTAGTCATAAACACGAGGAATGACATAATTATTGTAATTAATAAACTTATCCCCCATATTTTCTCGTTTTTATTAAAATACTTGTACCATATCACAGGTAGACCTAAAGCAATAAAATTGCCAACGTGGGATGCTTCAGGAAATACTAAGCGTAATTGATCTTTCCATAACAATGGCGGCCACCAACCATGACTGGTTACTATTGTATGAATGTAAGGATTGATTGCTGTTAATATGCTCCTGCTAGTAAGGTTTCCACCGAGATATGCAACTTCTACAACTGCATACAAAAACAAAACTGTAAACGATGCTATTAGGCTTTTTATTAAAATATCTATAGCTTGTTGCCAATCATCTTTATACCAGCAATAAATAATATACGCACCACCAAAGCACCAAAAAGCTTCCATCAGTACACTCTTAAGCTGACGAGCAATAATCCACGCCTGCATTAATAATTTACTATCCACATCAACACCATGTGCATGGCAAAAAGCTAATACCTTCGGTAACTTTTCAATTTGGTTTACCGGTCCGTTGAGAACCAAATCGTAGTAGGGATAATTGAATAGGCCTACTACAGTAGAAAGAAGCATGATTGAGATAAAGACAAGAATATACTTTATAAATGGCTTAATATCTACGAAGACATCTTTATACTTATATTGGCAATAGAATGTATAAGCAAAGGCTGCAATAAGCGGATAAACAGCCAGCTTGCTGCCTGCCGGTCCGCCTAGAAAATTTAGCTGTATGGGTTTAGGAATGTTGTTAAAGATGAGGGAAAAAACCAGAATCCCAAAAATAACGTTACAGATTTTTTGGTTCATATGTATAAACTAGCTCCTTTTCCAGATTTTTATTAACCATTCGCAAATCTCACGTATCCACATCTATATATTGTTTAATACAACTAGGAGGCTTTCGCTAAAGGCATGTAAGCTTTAGTTTCCCGCCTCCACCTGCGCATACAAAGTGCATGAATGGGGTTCTTGTATTATTACATACTACTTTAGTGAGCTGCTTTTTTCATTAATTTGTACAAGCAATAAATAAAACCTAGCACTCTTTTAGGTAGTAAAGAAACCATTAGCTTTATTTTCAATACAACACTAAGATTATTATCCTTACAATAAGTTAAAATATTTTTCTTAATCTTGTTTCTAATAATCTTCGCTGCTGCTATATCCTTAGGCTCATTGCTGTTGATACCTAACCAGTAATAGCCAACAAGCCTTGGGATATAGCTTTCTTCTAGTAAGATTTTTTTAATAGACTTCTCCACCTGAGGCATAATCCGTTCAAATACTTTTAAATCATCAACCTTCTTATATATGCTATAGCTATTAACAGCACTATCTTCACGAATAAAATAATGATACTTGGGCAGATACTGATAAATATACCGCCCATCATTTAATTGGCAAAATTGGAACCTGAACAGTAAGTCTTCACCATAAACAATCTGTGTATCAAACTTAACCTTTTTACAGGCATTTGCTTCATAAAATGAAGCAAATGGTTCCCATCCATAATGGCAACCAGTTGCCATTTCATAAAAAAACTGTTTTGCAGTACAGTTAAAATCTTCCGATGGTAAAAACTTGCAGGCTATCTTTCCTTCGCCATCATCCTTAACATAATTGTTCTGTAACAGTATTGGTTTTTGCTTGATTAATATAGGGGCAACACTCGCGAAATAATCCATATCAAGCCAATCGTCACTATCAACAAAGCAAATATAAGCACCAGAAGCTACTGCAATCCCCAGATTACGGGCACTGCTCACGCCACCATTAGACTTATGCAAAACTTTTATACGTGAATCATCTGCAGCTAACGCATCGCATATCGCTCCACTATTATCTGTGCTGCCATCATCAATGAGAATAACTTCAATATTTTCATAAGTCTGATGCAAAATAGAATTTACGCATTTTTCTAGATAAGCTTCAACGTTATATACAGGAACAATTACACTTATCAGCATGGCAAAGCACCAGACCTTGCCACAAATGTATAGCTACTCACATAACTGTTAAAGGATAAACTCTTATGGTTTACTCCCCCCCGAATTTTACAAAAGATAATATTTTATAAGCTATATTTAGCATATTAGTATATTCCATGACATATTTTACTTTATTTTTTATACTAACATCTCTACTGAGCAGCAAGGATTTTATATTACGAGTAATTTCCCGATGACAAAGCTGCAGTTCCTTTTTCCAGCTATTACATTCTGGTCTTTTATTACAGTGACTACAAAATAAAGATAGTGCTTTAAATAAGCCACATCAGATACTTTTACTCCATTGGCAGTAAGCCATTGATAGCGTTCTTTAGCTATGAACATAGCCTTAAAGCAATTTCCCAGATGAACAGAATGAGAAATACTGTTATTTCTTATAATATAAAAATATAATGGTTTTGCAAGATAGTATATCTTCTCTGCCTCATAAAATAGCTTATGTATGATCGAGTAATCTTCCATCAAAGAAATATCTCTTGGAAACTTAATCTCAGTAAACAAACCCTTCTTAAAAACACGAGTATGAAGATAACTCAGTACTTTTTCATCAAGAGTTAACTCCGCTATATACGCTGCTTTATTAAGGATGCGGGATTTTCCACCATAAGGCATTATTTTAGGCTTATCATTTTCAACACGAAAATAATCAAAGCACACTATGTCATAGTCTTGCAAAACTATTTTCTTGATTGCTGAATACCAATTGTCAGCAACATAATCGTCAGAATCAACCCAAGCAATGTATTTACCACTGCATTTTCTAATCCAAGATTGTGTGCGCTGCTCACACCACCGTTAGGCTTATGAAAAACCTTTACGTTATCATAAATAGCAGCAAATTTATCGCATATTACTTCGCTTCCATCTGTACTACCATCATCAACGCAGATGATTTCAGCATCAGTATCAAGTTGGCTTACAATTGACGAAATGCATTTATTTAAATACTGTTTTGAATTATATATGGGGATTATGATTGATAAGAGGATCAGTTCACCTCCGATTACAGTATCAGTATAACTATTAATTCATTTTTATTTATTTGTATACTCTCTAGCATCCTTCAAAAAACTCCATGCTATCACCAAAATAACAATGCCTATTGGAAATGCAGCAATTATATTCACACTCTGTAAATTGCTCATTGAGCTTTCTGCGAACAATAATGCTATGGGTAATAAAATAAGTAGCACACACCACATCAGTTGAATACATTTATGGGGCATTTCATTTTCAGCTAATTTATGATAGCTATAGCAGGAAGCCGTTAATGCTATAGAATCAAATGATGAAGCATAACTAACAAGTTTTTGAGCTTGGTTATTAGCCCCATACAACTTTCAAACATATGCATTGTATAAATTTACATACTGAACCATATTAAACACTTCATCGCTACCAAATACTAATATGTCTAATGCAGGACTATAATTATGATTATGTGATAAATTCAAAACGCTCATATAGTTATTTTTTCATATTATTCGTTAATGAAATCAGTTTAATTTTTAAAAACTTAATTTCGTAATACTTTTCTAAAAACATATATATTAGGAAAGGAAGATCGTAACACATCTTTAAAACCTTCCTTAGACAATCCTTAATATTCTACTCTAAATCAACAAATTTAACTGAATGTCCTAAGATTTCTATTGTTCTTTTTTTAAATATAAGCTCGAAGTAGAGTTCTATTGTTTATGACTCTTTGCATTGACATTATAGCAATTTTCATAATACACCTCTATGATTGTTACACGCTACTTTTTTGTCATGTATATCTTTTACTTTTTTGTAAATACTCAAATTTAATGCTATTAAAGTGTATGCAAATAACTGTTTTTTGGAATTGTATTTATTTTTAATAATACTAATAATATTTTTTTTGATTCTTGATTGTATTTGATATGCATCATTTATATGCTCTCTATAATCTACGCATCCTAATAACATATCTAAGGCACACCTATGCGCCCACCAATATCTGTAATTTACTGATTCTGATGCTTTTATATAATCTCTATAAATTATGGAACGATTTTTTTCATAAATACTAATCACGTCAAAGATAGATGATTTATATTTTTTTCTATGTGTTGTCGATCCATCACGTTGAACATATTTGTAAAACGAATTAGAAATTCTTCCATAACGAGAAACTCTATTAATCCAAGATAGAGCAATTTCATCATCTTCAAATGTGGTATTCAATTTAAAATATAACTTGCTAAAAATTTTTCTTTTAAATAATTTATTACAAACTATTGTCGTAGAACCCTCATAGGACTTAGCAAATACGTCTTCTATAATATCTTCTTTATCAGTTAAAATATATGAATCAAATTTTTTACTAGCTACTTCTTTTTCTCCAAAAACGCTACTTGTACCGCACATCACAACGTCTAATTGATTATCTAACATATAACGCAACATATGTTCATACATGTTAGAATCTATATAATCATCACTGTCAACAAATCCTATATACTCTCCTTTCATTATTTTTAGTCCACTATTACGAGCATCACTTTGGCCACCATTCTTCTTATGAATTACTATTATTCTATTATCGTTGATAGCTAACTCATCACAAATCTCTCCAGACGTGTCTGTAGATCCATCATCAACCAATATTATTTCTAAATTTGAATAACTTTGATTTTTTATTGAATCGACACATTTTTTTATATAATTTTCAACATTATATACTGGTACAATTATACTAATTAATGGCTTTTGTTTCATTGATTTTTCCTTTCTGACGATACTATATACGCTCTATATGACTTTTCCGTATCAAAAATAATATTTCCATGATATGATGGTTCTTTTACAGGTGTCATATAATCACCAAAAGTCTTACTTAAAACTAAATCATACCCTACTGGACATGACGCTTTTAGATACTCAAAATCTAACTCTACTGTTTCGTTAAACCATTCGCGTTTCCATATACACTTGTCATGGTAGTCAAAAGATATTTCTCCTATATCTAAATACTTATCATTATTATACTTTGCTATGATTTTTTCAAACCAATTAAAGTATGTATGATAATCTATAAACCAGAAAATCGGTTTAGCTAAATAGTGTGCTATAATCTTAAATATGCTTTCATTTACCTTGGGATTTATCATAACAGCAGCATACCCTATACCATTAATTAAATATGTCAATCTCGAATGAATGAACCTTTTTACTCTATTATTAGGTGCAGCATCAAGAGGAAAAATATCAATAAAAATTCCTTGATTGAATTCTAGTCCTTTTTCATGCTCAACTATTGCTGTAGTTTCTGAGTTTCTAATCTGTATATGTGGTCTATAATAATTTTTATCAGTATCCACAGTTTGAAAAAAAAACTTCCCAGTAAATTCTTTGGGACCTATTTCTATTAACTTCTCATAATCCTCTCGTAACATATCAATGTCAATATCGTCGTCCCAAGGAATAAATCCTTTATGCCTAATACATCCTAATAATGTGCCTCCAGCTAAAAAATATTTTAAATTGTATTTCTTGCAAACTGCGATAAATTTCTCTAAAATTTCAAGTTCACTTAACCAAACTTTTTTCATATTTTCGTCAACATAGTATCCATCTATTTTCTCGCCTTTTAAGAATCTCTGCTTGCTCATAAATTCACCCCACAGTTAAAAAGCTTGTATTCCACTTTGTTCATTATATCTACTTATAACCATGCACTCACTAAATATTTCATCCCTTGTTAAAATAATATTGTCCAACCTTCCATCTTGAATACTTCTTACAAACTCAACAAGCTCGTAGCGCAAACCCTCTCCCTCAAATTTATAAAAATATTTCGTATTTTTGTTTATATCTTCATACCTAACTTCAAAGTAATCTGTCTTCCACCAAGGTGCTGGAACATAAATATAACCCTTTGTACCGGTTATAACCAAATTACCCTCAGCTTTCGCATTAATTGCCACCGTAGCATTAGCAATTGCTCCATCAAATATAAAATCTATTTTTGAAAAAACATCTACATCTTTTTCATAATGAGAAGCAAATTTTATATCTTTATACTTAGTTCCTAATAATTTAAAAATGGCTAGCAAAGGATATGCTGCTAATGATTCTACACTACCACCAGCTATTCTTATCTGCTCTTGCAGGTGTTCTCCTAAAATCTGTGTAAACCTAGCCTCTACATTAAGAATATTACCTATAACACCACTTTTTGCTAAAGAAATCAGTTTACCAAACGCCGGACAATAAGCGGTCTTCAATCCTTCCATTAAGACAAGTTTTTTTGAACTTGCAATATCAAGCAATTCTTTAGCTTGTTCAATATTGTTACAAAATGGGAATTCAGTAAGTACATGTTTTCCTGCCAATAACGCTTTTTTCATAAAATCAAAGCGCTCTTTTAAAGGAAGATTAATATATACAGCATCAACCTCTTCGAATAATGATACAACATCAATAAACTGTTTTAATTCGCTTTTAGGCTTTGCTTTATTATTGCAGTAAATACCTGCTATATCCATACCACTAACATAATTAAATTCATCTAAAAAACGTTTTAAAATATCTTCATTACCAACTATTCCTAATTTAATATTATGAGAATTTCTAATCTTAGTACTGGAAATACCTTGGGTTCTATCAAGATAAACCACTTTACAATATTCAGACAAGTAATCAAAATGACCTACCCAGTCTGAGCCAACTGTAAAAATATCTACTCCATATTTTTTTATATCATCTATCTTTTGACCAAAATACTCCTCAATGATAATTTCATCAGCAAATCCTGTTTTTTCAACATTTTTTACTCTTTCCATTAAGGAATCATGAACATTAAATTTACCTCTGCACTTGTCAAAATAATCGGAGGTGACAGCAACAATTAGGTAATCACCTAAAGCCTTTGCCCTTTGCAACAATTTGTAATGACCTTCATGAAAAAGGTCAAAAGTTCCATATGTGATTACTTTAGTCATACTTATCACGCCTTTTCTTTTAATCTTTGCTATCTACTTCAAAAAACGCATCTAAAAATACTTGCATAGATTTTTTTGATCCAGTTGAAACACGAATAAACTCTTTTAAAAGCTGATTAGAGTATGGATGTACTAATAATTTTTTTTCAGTTTCTAATTTTTGAGCAATAATACTAGCATCATGTTTAGGTTTTATAAATATAAAATTACCTCTGCAATCTTTACACTCGTATCCCTTTTCTTTTAAAGATTTTAAGGTGAAATCTTTTCCCTCTTTCTCTGTAGAAATCAGATTGTCTATCAAATGTTGATTGTCTATTATTTTTTCGCCAAATAATAGTGCAAAAGAGTTTACATCAAACGTCAATTTAGCATTTTTTATATAATGGATGATTTCAGGATTACTAATAACTACCCCCAAGCGACATGCGGCAAGAGAAAATAACTTAGAAAAAGTTCTCAATACAATAACATTATTTGCTTGTAAAGCATATTGTAAAAATGTATTAGGATAAAAATAGTGATAAGCTTCATCGATTATAACAATAGCATTCATTGATTTAGCTTTATTGATAACTAATTGTATTTCTTTTTCAGTATAAACATTTCCTACTGGATTATTAGGATTCAATAAAACTACAATTCTCGTATCTGGATTGATTGCATTAATAATTTTATTTACATCCATACTTAAATCTTCTTCATATGATATTGGAACGTGTTTCAACCCTAAAATACAACAATTAACCCAATACATTTCAAAAGATGGCGCTACAGTAATTACCTCTTTCCCCTGTTCTCCAAAGGTTTCTAAAATATAGCGTATTGCCATATCCGAACCATTGGTAGCTAATACATTTTCATATTTAACTCCAATAAAATCGGCATATTTATTTAAAAATCTGTCCGGCTCAGGGTATACAGCTAAAAATTCAGGTGTTATCTCTTTTAACACGCTATCAACAAAATCTTTAGGCAATCCTTCTGGATTTTCATTCATATCATAGCGTTTATACCCATATCTACCTTGCTGCGGAAAAACTCTTTCTGTATTTTTTATATTTTCATCAACATATAATTCCATTTTTACACCTCATTTTTATATACTTTAAAGGAATGATGTGATACTTGACATTCAACTGGCGGCGGAGTCATGTAATCACCATAAGTTGATGTTAAGTATTCATCATAACCCTTAGGGCTCCAAAACTCATAATTTTCAAATTTGAATTTGATTCGTTCTTCAAAAGACACAGCTTTAGCCTTTTCAAACTTCCAATTCCATACAAAAACTGTTAAGCCTATGTAATCACTTTCGTTATATTTATATTTTCTAGAATTTCTATTGATAATTTTCGCAATAACCTGCGTATTAATCATTGAAAATAAACAAATTGCAACAAACTTCAAACACGTTCTAATCGTGTTTTTCAGCGAAATATTGCTATCTTTAGAATCGGAATAATGTTTACTGGGCAAAAAGCAAAATGAAGAAGCGTTAAGAATGATACCAAAAATTTTTTGTTTAATCATAAATGTTTTTTCTTCTAATTTATTAGCTGGTATCCCATCTATAGGAAACACATCAACAAAAGCATGACAGTTCCGATATTTCTTTTTTAGAGTCCCTTCTATTAACGTAGTTGTATAGTCTTCCACTCTTGCAAATGACATATGCCATTTTGAATTATCTTCAATTGCATTTACCCTGTATATAGATTCTTTTTTATTGTATTCTTTTAAAAATCTATCATAATCCTCTCTGGGCATAGCTATATCAACATCATCATCCCAAGGAATAAATCCTTTATGCCTGACTGCTCCTAGTAAAGTTCCGCCACACAAAAAATATTTTATTTCCTTTTATCACAAAAATCAGCTACATCTTTTAAGATTCCTGATTCTATCGATTTAAGTTCTTCTGCGCTTAATTCTAGCATCAAACTTACCCCTTAACCTTTCTCATCAAAAACTTCCAGCCTTTATCAAGCCAATTAATCTTCTCTAAAAAAACAACATCTGCTTCCGCAACCTTCAGTTGTTTCTTTTCTAACCACACGTTAAAAAGCCTTTCACTCAAAAAGCCAAATACCCTAGCTTCATACTGATTATAACTGCTGATATCGATCCTCTTCTCCAATTCGAAAAGAATATCAAAAAGCCATGCACAATACTCATCAAAGAGCTCCTTCTTCATAGCAAACATATTCAAAATATGCAGCTTCGTCCTGCCCATTACCTTTGCAAAAGCATCGCTATACTCCGGATAGCGTTCGGCAATTATCCGTTCCACCTCATCCAAATCGCGCTTATTATGAGCATGCTCATATTGACTGCGCACAGTTTCAATATAATAATTACGCTTTTTAGGCAAAATTACATCGTAGCTCTGCAGCAATTTTTCATAATCTTTCCTATGGAAAATCGCTGCTTTTTTAGCATCTAAATCACTTCCATGATGAGAATCGGCAAAATATCTGCGATAATGGCACAAGCCAATATAATCACACTGTAAATTCTTCCAAGCCCAATAAAGGCCTGTAAGTTCACAGTAATTAGCATTCTTAAGCGAAATATTGTCACCGGTATTATCACCGGTAAAGCCTAAATCCTGTTTTCCTTCCCTGCCTACATGCACTGGCATGTAAGCATCATCTTCAGGCATCCAATATGCCTTATGTGTTGCAACTAAGATTTTAATATCCATTAATTTTTTACAACTCCTATTTTTCTTAAGCTACCCAATGGTTCAAAAACAAAATTCAGATAAGGAGATTTACTAAATATTTTAGCGCAAATAATCGGCATTACAACACCTAAAAGAATTCCAAGGATAAAGTATAGAGTAATATTAGATATACCAATGTGCTTAAACAGTATCCTCAGTCCACCTGTAAAAAAGCAATGCATTACATATATCTGTAATGTATTAGTTCCTAAAACAACAAGAAAACTATTTTTGCATTTAATTTCTGTGAATATTTTAAAACACACAACAGAAACTAAATTTGCTAAAACAAACCCTTTTATTGAAATGTACGTATGATTTGTTTGTTGCAAGCATAAATATAACAAACAATTTACTATAACTAAAGTAATCCCTAAAATAAGCTGCTTTTTTGATATTTTGTCAATTATATTCTTTTGCTGAATAATTCCACCAGCAAGGAAAAAATATAAGTAATAAGTAATTTTATTTATTATTCCAATATCTAAATGTGCAATTTTAATAGTAACTGCAACGATAGAAGCACCAACTAATAGCCTAATATTAACTTCATGCCACTTCATGTACGAAACAATAATATACATAAAAATCAATACATATAAGTACCAATACACCATGATCGGCTTATAGATAATACTAATCAAATCCATTACATTAACTGGATTGTTGACATCCTTTGCCATAAAAAACTTAGACAACCATGTAAACACACACCATATAACATAAATCACTGCAAAATCTAAAACCTTAGTCTTGTACTTTCTATAGCTTTTGGTTAGATAAAAAACATAACCACTAATCATGAAAAAAAGTGGCATATGAAATGAATAAATAAAGTCATTAATTGCTTGCAAAACATATGCATGTTCAGGAAATGTTCTAGAACTAATGCAGTCAGTAACGCAATGTCCTATAACGACAGTCAATATCGCAAATCCCTTTAAGGCATCTATCCACTCAATTCTGTTATTCAATTTAGCACAATTCCCTTTCCGCCAATTTCAACGCACTGTCAATTACAGCATCCATATCATAATACTTATACTCGCCTAAGCGACCGCCAAAAATAACCTTTACTTCCGCATCGGCAAGTTTCTTATACTCTGCATACAGCTTACCGTTCTTCTCATCATTGACAGGATAATAAGGCTCATCTCCCGGCTTCCATTCATTGCTGTATTCCCTGCTTATAACTGTCTTTGGCAAATCGTTGCCATTTACATCTTTGCCAAACTCAAACCATTTGTGCTCGATAATGCGTGTCCAAGGGGTTTTTCTATCCGTGTAATTAACTGCAGCATTGCCTTGGAAGTTAGGTATATCCAACACTTCATTTTCAAAACGCACACTGCGATATTCCAGGTTGCCCAGCTTATAATCAAAGTAAGCATCAATCGGACCGGTATAGACAACCTTATCTGCCAAAGCATCAAGTTCAGCTTTATTTTGCAGGTAATCAACACCCAAACGCACCTCTGTACCATCCAGCATATTTGCTACCATCTTTGTATAACCGCCAACAGGAATGCCTTGGTATAAAGCATTAAAATAGTTATTATCAAATGTCAGACGCACAGGCAAGCGCTTGATAATAAACGCAGGCAATTCCGTGCAAGGTCTGCCCCATTGTTTTTCCGTATATCCTTTAATCAGCTTTTCGTAAATATCTGTGCCGACAAGAGAAATCGCCTGTTCTTCCAGATTCTTCGGTTCCGTAATACCAGCTTCCCGCTTCTGTGCTTCAATCTTCGCAGCAGCCTCTTCAGGTGTTACCACGCCCCACATTTTATTAAACGTATACATGTTAAAAGGCAAACTGTACAGCTCGCCACGATAATTAGCTACAGGGGAATTTGTAAAACGGTTGAATTCAGCAAACTTGGTAACATAATCCCACACATGCTTTAAATTAGTATGGAAAATATGCGCACCATATATATGTACATTAATACCCTCTATTTCTTTTGTATAAACGTTGCCGGCAATGTTAGGGCGCTTGTCTATCACAAGCACTTTTTTGCCTTTTTCCTTTGCTTGGTGTGCAAAAACAGCACCAAACAAGCCACTGCCAACTACCAGATAATCATACTTCATCAATACGCACCCTTTCTCATCGCCACAACAGCAAAAGTCTTAAACAGCATCACAATATCAATCCACACACTCCAATTGCGCACATACCAGCTGTCAAGCAGCACGCGCTCGTGATATTCGATATCACTGCGTCCGCTCACCTGCCACATGCCGGTAATACCGGGCTTCACCATCAGGTAATCGCCCACATATTCGCCGTAACGCTCCAGCTCCTCCTGAATAATAGGCCTTGGTCCGACAAGGCTCATTTCACCCTTCAGCACGTTAAAAATCTGCGGCAGCTCATCAAGGCTGGTCTTGCGCAGGAAAGCACCGCTTTTTGTAATACGAGGGTCATTTTTAAGCTTAAAATCACGTTCCCATTCTTCACGCGCCGCAGGATCATTAGCCAAAAGCTCTGCCAGCTTTTCCTTGGCATCTACACACATACTGCGGAATTTGTAGCAAGGAAACGGCTTGCCGTCCTTACCGATACGGATATGCTTAAAAATTACGGGGCCGGGGCTGTCCTTATAAATCCAAACAGCGATAAACAGCAAAACCGGTGAAATCGCAATTGTACCGATAATTGTCAGCGTATAGTCAAATACCGTTTTCAGCATTCTGTTAAACGGTCTTGCCAAATTATTCTTCAAGCGCAGCACAACCAGCTTCTCATTAAACAGGCTCTCAATTTCCAAACCGCCCGTAGGTATACCAACAAAGTTCGGTATTACACCGATGTTTTCCACTAAAGGCTGAATTCGGTAAATCAGCAAACCCAAAGCCTCATCCCGCAAGCCAGGCGCAGCAATAAACACGCGCTTCACACCGGTTTGGGCAATAACCTTTTCGGCATCAGCAAAGCCTCCCAATACCGGATACCGGTCCAAAATACCATGCTGTACCTTGTTATCCTCTAACAGGCCGACAATCTTATAACCCATGCCAACGTCACTGCTAATTGCCTGCGCAAGCAGCTCTGCCGTTTTGCCGGCGCCTATAATCAGCACCGGAATTTGCAACAGCTGTTTTTTTATCAGGTACTTCTTAGTTGCATAACGCAAAATAGCCATAAACAGGAAAACCAAAACAGCAAAAAGCAATACAAAAAACCTGCTGGTCCTTGTAGCAATTTGCGCTACATAAAGCGCAAACACCAATGCTGCCGTACCATACAGGCAGGAATGAAAAATTTGCTCAACCTCTTTGTAAAATGGCATCCGTCGGCTGTAAAGCTGGTGCATATTAAGAAAAAATATATAAATAGCAGGGAAAATCACCCAAAAATTTAACCAGGAAATGTGTAACCTTGTTGCGTTAAAGAAAAAATTGCGCAAACAAAATGCGCTCTGCTCCGCTGCCACAATCGCCAGATAATCCAGCAATACAAATAAAAATATTAAAACGATTTTTTGGTTATTCTTATACACATCCATACTCCCCTATTTGCAATATCGATAAATCAGCTATTCCTTGCGCAGATAAAATTGATTGTCATTTAAAGCACGCTGTCCGCACACTTATTAAACAACTATTTATCTAATTTTTATTATACACTCACGCACCTATATAGTCAATCAACTACAAGGTTAAATCTTTATACTCTTTCATTTCTAACATTATTATGCATCGTAACAACTGGCTTCTTGTTTTTATTATTCAGCAACACCTGTTATATTAAAATTCACCGCCCATCGGCAATTTCTTCTAGCAAAAAAGCTCCGGCAACTGCCGGAGCTTTTTTGCGCAACTAATCAGGAATAAACCTGTTTATTAATCGTCAGTCCTGAGGATAAAACCCAGAAGGAGCATAACTGAGATTAATCATAATATTTTTCACTTGTGTATAGTGGTTCAAAATCATCTTGTGAGTTTCACGGCCGATGCCAGAGGTTTTGTAACCGCCGAAGGGAGAATGCTCCGGAATCTGATTGTAGGTGTTCACCCACATACGGCCGGTTTCCACGTTGCGTGCTACACGGATAGCCTTGTTGATATCCTTAGTCCAGACAGCACCGCCAAGACCGTATTCACTGTCATTAGCCATAGCCACAACCTCGTCCTCATCGTGAAATTTGATAACTACGGCAACAGGTCCGAAGATTTCCTCCTGTGCCACACGCATATCGTTGGTCACATCGGTAATCAGCGTAGGCTTCATGAAGGCACCCTTGGCCAGTTCACCCTCGGTAAAGCGTTCACCGCCGCAGGCAATAGTAGCGCCCTCTTGCTTAGCAATTTCCACATAGCTCAGGATTTTCTTGATTTGGGTTTCGTTAATCTGAGAACCCATCTGAGTATCATCATGCCACGGCAGGCCCACCTTAACCTTATTGAAGGCTTTGACTAAGGCCGGTACGAATTTATCATAAATGGTATCCTGCACGAAGATACGACTGCCGGCGCAGCATACCTGACCTTGGTTAAAAAGAATACCTAATTGAGCGCCGTCGATGGCCTGATCAAAATCGCAGTCATCAAAATAAATGTTGGCACTCTTGCCGCCCAGCTCCAATGTTGCCGGGATAATGCGTTCTGCCGCAGCCAAGCCTACATTACGGCCAACCTCGGTGCTGCCGGTGAAGGCCAGCTTGGCAAAGTTCTTGTGCTCCAGCATATATTGACCGGTTTTGCTGCCCGCGCCGGTAATAACATTGAAAACACCTGCAGGCAGTACGCCGTCAATCAGACGGGCAAATTCCAGAATGGAAAGGCTTGCTTCCTTGGAAGGCTTCAGTACGGTGCAGTCGCCTGCTGCCAGCACCGGCGCCAGCTTCCACGCTGCCATCAGGAACGGGAAGTTCCAGGGGATAATCTGGCCTACTACGCCGATAGGCTCACGCAGGATGATGGACAGGAACTGTTCGTTAAGTACGGAAGCCTGACCTTCCTCCGCTAGAATGCAGCCGGCAAAATAACGGAAATGCTCTGCCGCCATCGGAATATCTACATTCATAGTTTCACGAATCGGCTTGCCGTTATCCATGCTTTCTACCATCGCCAGATGCTCTTTGTTAGCATCAATAATATCGGCAATTTTATTCAGCAGAGCAGCACGCTGTGCCGGAGTAGTCTTTTTCCAGGTTTTGAAGGCTTTCCAAGCTGCTGCGGAGGCTGCCTCTACATCCTCACGGCTGCCCTGAGCGCAGACTGCCAGATGGCTGCCGTCTGCAGGGCTTTCTGCATTATAGGTTGCGCCGTCGGATGCGTTGCGCCACTGTCCGTTAATGTATAAACCATATTGTGCTTGTAATTTTACTTTTTCCATAATAATGATAATCCTCCTCATTTGGCTCTTGCCCTTCACGCCGTTGTGACGGGACTTGTTTTTGCGATGTCACTATTGTATAATCAAAATGGTTCTATTAAAAGAATCAAAAAGCAAAAATATTTTAGAACCAAGGAGAAACAACACCTATGTTAACATATGACTTAGATAAACGCGGCAGCACACCGCTCTATGATTACTTATATCAATGCATCCGTCAGGATATCATCAGCGGCAGACTGCAGGCAGGCGAACGCTTACCCTCCAAGCGCACGTTGGCACAGCATCTGAGCGTAGGCATCATCACCGTGGCCAACGCCTACGCCCAGCTGGCGGTAGAAGGCTACATCACCTCGCGCGAAAAGAAAGGCTACTTCGTAGAGGACGTCAGCAGCTACCGCGTGCGCCGCAAGGCTGCCGCAGCAATGCAGCCGAAGACAGCGGAGCGCGAATACTTTGCCGACTTCAAGGCTAACCGCATCAGCCTGCAAAACTTCCCACTCGCTACATGGACACGCCTGATGCGCGAAACGCTTTCCGTACACAACGAAGAACTGCTCAAAACAGTTCCCTATAAAGGCGTCTACGAGTTGCGCAAGGCTATTGCCGACTATCTGGCACACAACCGCGCTATGCAGGTTGACCCTTCGCAAATCATCATCGGTGCCGGTACGGAATATCTTTACGGCCGCCTGCTGCAGATGTTCGGCCATGCCTGCACCTTTGCCATTGAAGAACCGGGCTATAAAAAATTCGCCTCCATCTCCGCCAGCTTCGGCAATCCCTGGAAGTACATCCCCATTGATGACAACGGCCTGATGATTGACAAGCTAGAGGAAAGCGGTGCCGATGTAGTACATCTTTCCCCAGCCAACCACTTCCCCACCGGCATTGTTATGCCCGTAACACGCAGGCTGGAGCTGTTTGAATGGGTAAACCGCATCCGCAAGCGCTATATCATTGAAGATGATTACGACAGCGAATTCCGTTACACCGGTCGCTTTATCCTGCCGCTGTACGCGCAGGATACGCAAAGCCGTGTCATCTATATGAACACCTTCTCCAAAAGCCTTGTGCCCTCGCTGCGCATCAGCTACATGGTACTGCCGCCGCGTCTTTTAGAGCGCTACGAACAGACCATGAGCTTTTACAGCTGCACCGTATCCAGCTTCGAGCAGTATACGCTGGCACGCTTCATTTCCGAAGGCTATTTTGAACGCCACATCAACAAAATGAAAAACTACTACCGCGAGCAGCGCCACAAAATTCTGGCTGCCATCCACGCTTCGCCGCTGGCCGTCGTTTCGCAAATTACCGAACGCAACGCCGGTACGCATTTTGTACTGCATATCAACACCAAACTGACGGAAGCAGAAGTGCGCAAGGCAGCACTGGCAGCAGATATGTGCCTTTCCTTCTATTCCGATTACAGCCATAACACCGAAGAAAATAACGGCTGCACGCTTGTTATCAATTACGCTGCCATCGAGGCAGATAAAATTGCCGCGGTAATAGAAAGATTAAGCAGCCTGTTCCCCGAATGCAACCAGATAAGCTGAATAAATACAGACCAGATGCAAGATAACAAAAAAGCATGCACCGCTTCTTACAGCAATGCATGCTTTTTGCTTTAATTTTTACAGCTCGATTTTCTGTACGTTGGCAATAGCCTCTTTGGCTTCGGCAATAATACGCTCCATAACATCCTTGCAGGGCAGGATATCATTCAGCACGTTCAAGCTCTGACCGCACATAACGGTACCGTTGATAACATCACCTTCCACAAGACCTCTGCGGTTGGTGCCTGTACCCATCGCCATCAGCTCCTCTTTGGGAGCACCAGCAATTTCACGCGCGGTATAAGCATCGGTAAAGGCATTGGAAAGGCAGCGTACACCAAGATTACGGCTGTAGCCGGTTGCTACGCTGTCAGTATCGGTTGCCTTGACAATAGCCTCCTTAGCAACAGGATTTGCCGGGCATTCCTCAGTCAGCAGGAAACGGCTGCCCATCTGCACACCTGCAGCGCCCATCAGCAAAGCTGCAGCCAGCGCACGACCGTCGCTGATACCGCCGGCAACAAGCACCGGAACAGATTTAATCTGCGGCAGTACGTTCTCCATCAGCGCCATAGTAGTCTGCTTGCCGATGTGACCGCCAGCTTCCATTCCTTCAATAACCATAGCGTCAGCGCCTGCAGCTTCAATACGCTTTGCCAGCTTAACATTAGGCACTACAGGAATAACCTTGATGCCTGCAGCATGGAAGGCAGGAATGTGCGGTACAGGGTTGCCTGCACCCAAGGTAACAAAGGCTACCTTCTCTTCGCACAGCATAGCAATGATTTCCGCAATGTTAGGAGCCATCAGCATAACGTTAACGCCGAAGGGCTTGTCGGTCAGAGATTTTGCCTTGCGCACCTCGTCACGTGTCCATTCCACAGTGCGGCCGCCGCTGCCGATGATACCGGCACCACCGGCGTTGGAAACTGCTGCAGCCAGCACAGCGTCACTCGTCCACGCCATACCGCCTTGGATAACAGGATATTTTATACCTAAGAGCTCAGTTAATTTAGTTTTCATGATAATCACCTCGCAACAATTTTACACGCCTATTATATACTATTCTCCACGCAGTAATCGTGAATTATTTTTAAACTTTACTAAGTTTGTAAAGAATGTAACTATGATGCAGCTTTTAAGGTGCAAGCTTACACTTAATTGTAGTTTTTTGTCCATAAAATTTGACATCAGGCTATAAAAATTGTAAAATTTTATGAGTACCCTGAAAGACTTCAGGACTGTTGTTTTTTATTTTTAACCGTATTGGCTGCAATAAAAAGCATTAAGGTCGAGGCGACTTGATGTATATGGTGCTTTATCAGCAGCTTGCTAAGTTCATTCCACGCAGGCTGCTCAGAAAGTGCCGGAGACGAAGAAGGTCGTCGATGGCGTACTCCTTGTACGTCGAGGCGGCCTGATGAAGTATACGGTGCTTTATCAGCAGCCCGTACGGTAGTACTATTTACTTAAGGGAAAGAGGTCAAAGAAACATGCGCAGTACACAAGTAAAAAAAGGTTCAACCCGCGCAGCCCATCGCTCTCTGTTCTATGCAATGGGTTATACTGAAGAAGAATTAAAGAAACCGTTAATCGGCATCTGCTGTGCCGCTAACGAAATCATTCCGGGACATATGCATCTGGATACCATCGCCAAGGCAGCCAAATACGGCGTGCTGGAAGCAGGCGGTACTCCGATTGAGTTCCCGGCTATCGGCATCTGCGATGGCATCGCTATGGGCCATGACGGTATGAAATATCCGCTGGCAAGCCGTGAGCTGGTTGCGGACAGCATCGAAGCTGTTGCTAACGGCCATGCGTTTGATGGCTTAATCCTGATTCCGAACTGTGATAAAATTGTTCCTGGTATGCTGATGGCAGCAGCCCGTCTGAACATCCCGACCGTTGTTGTCAGCGGCGGTCCGATGCTGCCCGGTCGTTACCATGGCAAAGATATCAGCGTATCTACTGTATTTGAAGCTGCCGGCCGTTTTGAGTCCGGTCAGATTGATAAAGCAGAGCTCAGAGAAATCGAGCATTGTGCATGCCCGGGCTGCGGCAGCTGCTCCGGTCTGTTCACTGCAAATACCATGAACTGCCTGACTGAGGTTTTGGGCATGGGTCTTCCCGGCAACGGCACTATCCCCGCTGCTTATAACGGCAAGCGTATTGCTTTGGCTAAGCATGCAGGCATGGCTGTTATGCGTCTGCTGGAGGAAAACGTTCTGCCTCGCGACATTATGACGCTCAACGCTTTCAAGAACGCTATTACTGTTGACATGGCCATCGGCGGCAGCTCCAACACCGCGTTGCATCTGCCGGCAATCGCTCACGAAGCAGGCATCGACCTGCCGCTGGAGCTGTTCGATAAAATTTCCAAGAAAACTCCGTACCTCACTAAGATGAGCCCGGGCGGCAGCCACCACATCGTTGATTTGAACGAAGCCGGCGGCATTCCTGCTGTAATGCACGAGCTTGACCGTCTGAAGCTGATTAAAAAATCCTGCCAGACTGTCAGCGGCAAAACTGTCGGCCAAATTATCAAAAATGCGGAAATCCTGCGTCCTGAGGTTATTCACAGCGTAGAAAATCCGTACAACAAAACCGGCGGCATCGCTGTTCTGAAGGGCAACATTGCTCCCGAATGCAGCGTTGTCAAGGAAAGTGCGGTTGATCCTTCCATGAAGGTCTTCAGCGGTCCGGCTAAGGTTTATAATTCCGAGGATGAAGCTATTGCTGCAATTTGCGCACAAAAGGTTGTTTCCGGTGACGTTGTCGTTATCCGCTACGAAGGCCCGAAGGGTGGCCCCGGTATGCGTGAGATGCTGAACCCGACCTCCGTACTGGCAGGCATGGGCCACGACAAGGACGTTGCTCTGCTTACCGACGGCCGTTTCAGCGGTGCTACCCGCGGTGCCTGCATCGGTCATATTTCTCCGGAAGCACGCGAGGGCGGTAATATCGCATTGATTGAAAACGGCGATATCATTGAAATTGATATTCCGAACCGCACTCTGAATGTTAAGCTGAGCGACGAAGAGCTGGCTGAACGCCGTAAAAACTGGGTTTGCCCGCCGCCGAAGGTTAAGAGCGGTTACCTGGCACGTTATGCTGCTTTGGTTACCTCTGCTGCTACCGGTGCTGTGCTGAAGGTTCCCGGTCAGGACTAAAAGAATTATATAAGCTGAAAAAGCAACTCCCCATCTTTCTTACTGCAAAGTAAGACGGATGGGGAGTTTTTGCATATACTAGCTAATGCAGATAATTGTGAGGCTAGCGCCAATCGCCAAAACTTATGTTATAGAGCAAACACAAAATTTAACCAAAGCCTTTATTATTTCTATTTTCCTCAAAGTACTCTGAATGTCAGCATCTTGTCCAATCCTACCTCTTCAATACAGCAAGACACACCACCTCGCAGAGTAGCTTCTAGATGATAAAACAGCATACATCTGTTGATATGCTCTAATAATAATTTAGACCGTCGCTTATAACCGTATTCTTTCAAAAGCGTTCGAAGCTTTAAGCGGACATAATCCTTCTCCGTACTGTACAAAATACGTAGACGAATATTTTTGAAAAACAAATCCAAATTTGAAAAGTCGCTCACATAACTTTCTTCGTCAAAAGAACTTTTTGTATCTGCGGTATCCTTCTGTATTGCTGGAAATTCTTTGTCCAGAATTGGTTTTTCATAAAAGTAATTAAGCCAATACCTGACATCTAAAATAAATTTTTTCTGATTCCGACGATATTCCGGATAGAGAAAAACCTTTTCCCCATCCCAAATAGAATCAATCAAGTGACTTTCATCTCTGCAATTCAACTCCATAGCGCTGATGATTACAGCAACATCTAATGCGTCATAAAATAATTCTCGCATTATCTGTCTCCCTTTACTCCATTGCACTGTCTGCAAAGAATCTGTAAGTTTTCTGCAACACTCTTTCCGCCGGCATTCATAGGGATAATGTGGTCAACCTGGAAATATACCTTTGAACGATTTTTTTTACCACATCCTGCACAGCAGTAAAATCCATCTGCATCCTTTGCATTCTCAAAGGCCTTTGCACGAAGAGTTTTTTCCAATTCAGGGTTATACTTTCTAATCTCGTAAAGAGGAAGGTCTTCCCATGCTCTTGTTCCAGGCTTCACATTACCGTCTTCATCAAAAATATCTTTAGAGTGTGATATCTTCATCAATTCAATATCAAGCTGGCGTAAGAAATACAGCTTTCTTCCAAAGAAAAGACGGAGCATATTATCATCGTTGGAATCCCAGATAGAATCAACATATTCTGTCTTTTTTCTCTGCCCCATATCTTCGTCCCAAATATACTGGGCAATTTTCCCTACATCCAGCTTACTGCGGTCTACATCGGCAAACGTATAAAATTGAGGAGCAGTTTCATACTGTGCATAATACTTGAGAATATTTCGCACATCTCTTTCTTCATATGGTGGAACCATTTCGCCACAGAAGAAAGTATCTCTGCATTGTGCTTCCATCTCCGCAAGCTGAGATTCTGTCAGATACTCTTCTGAAATTGCAAAGCTATCAAATAAGGCCGGGAGTGCTTCCATCAAATCTTGATAAGCAGCCTGTGTACTGTCATAGACCATAACCTGATAAGCATGGTCCATGCCGCTTTCTTCAAGATAGGTAAACGCATACATTCCTACCGGTATTCTCTGCTCAAACGGCACCTTCTCCAATGCTGACGTATCAACAGAATCATCCAGAATAGAGGCAAACTCTTCTATCTTAGAAATCGCAATCATGCGCAGTTCTCGTTTTATACGCTCCGGATCATTATCCTGGAAGTCATTATTTCCATCAAACAGACTTTCCGGATTTACCCAGACAATATGCTCATTCCAGTGATCAACAAACGAAACAATATATGCGCTGGCTGTACCCCCTGCTTCCGGTCCTCGCAGAGCACGACCTACCATTTGAGTCATCAGAATAGAAGATACTGTAGGTCTTGCAAGGAAAACTGTTTTTGTCTGTGGTAAGTCAATTCCTTCTGTCAAAATATTTACGTTTATAAGCACCTGCAATTCACCATTGCGATACGCTTCGATATTTCTTTGATTATCTTCACGACTGATTGTTACACCAGTAATCGAGTCACGAACCGCAGAAACAATATAATCTGCTTTAATGCCCGCCTTTCTGAAAAGAGCAGTCAGATGAATTGCATGTACTACATTTACTGCAAACAAAATTGTTTGTCCATACTCATCACGCTTATTTTTATATGTCTCCACAATCAACTGGTTACGGGCAGCACTGTCCGCCATCTGAGAAGCTATCTCATCCGGTAACGCATCAAAGTTTTGGATACTATTCCATGCATCTGCTCCCATAGAGGCGCCGTATTCTTCGTCAGTATAATAGCTTTCAAAAATCGGTTTCGATAATATTTGACGCTTAATCAGTTCCTTCAAGCCAATCTGATAGGTAATACCAACATCACCATGAACTGTCTGCCCATTTTTTATACCATCTGTAAAAATCTTTGCCAACAGTCCTTGTTCGTTTTCAGATGTACGAAACGGCGTTGCCGTTAAGCCAATCATCTTCAAATTTGGTACTTTGGATTTCACATAATCAATAATTTTTCTATATGTCTTCGCAGTAGCGTGATGCGCTTCATCTACAATTAAAAAAAGTTCTTTTTCACCATGAATCCACTTCTCAAGCCTATCCATATTTCTTCCGAGACTGTCTTTGCTGACAATTAACAGATTGTCATGCGGACGAATATCAATAGTACGATCATGGGTGGAGGCACCGGAAACAATGCGGAAGCAGAACGATGACACATGAGGAATAACCTCTGTGTAAGCAAATTTCTGAAAAGACTCTGCTGCCTGATCCAAAAGCATCTGACGGTGAGCAATCCATAAAATCTTCTTTTTCTTATCAATAGCATTTTTAAGTAACCACATAGATGCCGTATAGGTTTTGCCGCCACCTGTCGGAATCACTACCAGTGTACTAAACGCTGCTTCCTGATTCATTTTATCCAAGGCTTGCATGGCCATCTTTTGATGTTCATAGGGAGTTCTGGAATTTGTTCCCTTCTTTGGCAAAATATCACCATATGATTTCACTTCAATATAGTCTGCTGTATTTCCCATAATATTTACCCCTCTATTCTGTATTTTTACTATAAATCATATTCTAATTATAGCAACGTTCTTGTAAAATTACAAATGATTATGTAATTACTTCATCTATCACACATTGTAAATTCAAGCTACTTACATGATACCAAAACACAAAATGTAAGCAACTATCCTTACAAGCGTATTTTTCAATTATACGCGTTAATCTTATGTATGCATCAACCAATTGCTTGTTTTAACATCCTAAAAAATCAGACTCAGAGCCTTTGGGCAAAAAACCGCTGCGCCAAATAGCACAACGGTTGATTATTAATACTCAATTTTGCTCCAGCAGATAGATATCACTGATTTCCTTTACTGTACGCACATTATTCGGCAACGGACCTGCCTTCTGCACGCGACGGTATTCCAAACCGCGCACCAGCAGATATTTTTTACTGCCGTCACGCAGCGCATCGGATAAAGCACCTGTCTGCGGAATCATTTCGATACCGGGCTTGCCTGCATAATACATAAAGCCGGGGCGCAGGAACTTATCGACATAAATAGGCGTCTGCTGCTCACATTGCTCCTTATACACGCTGCTCATAGTTTTAACACTGAAGCGGTCGGCAATTACCGGCAGAACAAAAGCGAAGGCAACGCACATCGTCACCGCGCCAATCATCACATGCAGCCAGGATGCCAGCTCGATATCGCGATAATACAGCAGCGCAAAGACTGCCGCTGCACCCAAAAGCAGTGTCAGCACGCCCAGCATCACCAGGCTGAAGTCAGCCTCCGGCAGATACTGCGCACCGATAATCCAGCCAACGCCAAGCAGGACAAACATAATACCGCTGCCTGCCGCCCAACCGTAAAAGGTTGTATTATGGCGCAGTCTGCTTTGCATTCTCGCTATATTCCAGCCGATTATTACCGCCATAGCAGGGAATAACGGCAGAATATAGGATACGAGCTTCGTTTTGCAGATAGTAAAGAACAGCAGCACGAAAATCCACCAAACGTGGAAGAACAGCAGCTTACGCATATCATCTATACGGCTTTCGCTGACAGATGCTTTAGCAGCCTGCCACAGCATACCGGTCCACGGGAACAAGCCTAAGATTATTACAGGAAAATAATACCAGAAGGTCACGCGGTTGGCGTGCTCTGCCGTCGTAAAGCGCGTTATATTGTGAAAGCCCAGGAAAGTATTGATAAATTCCATGCCATGCACGGTATACATAGCGTAATACCAAGGTGATGCGATGAGAAAATACAGCAGCAGACCACGGATGACATGCATACGCAAAATCTCACGCAGCTGGCCCATCACCACCAGATACAGAAAAATTATCGCACCCGGGAAAACTATACCTATAGGACCTTTGGTAACTGTAGCCAGCGCCATGCACACATACATCAGCCAATAACGCTTATGTATAAAGCTCAGCAGCGCACCCGTCATAAAAAAGAGCAGCGTTGTATCTGTCACCGCCGCCTTACCCATATAGAAAAATTCTACACAGCTTGTAAGAATCATCGCAGACCAAAAGCCTGCACGTTCATTAAACAGCCTTGTGATACCTACATACATCATCACAGAGGTGCCGCAGGCCATCAATGCCGCAGGAAAGCGGGCCGCAAATTCGCTGTCACCGAAAATAAACTGAGCAACAGCAACCAGCCAATAATACATAGGCGGCTTATCATACCAGAAATTGCCAAAAATTCTCGGTGACAAAAAATCACCGGCAGCCAGCATCTCTCTTGCTGTTTCCGCATATACGGGTTCATCGGGATCCAGCAGCGGAATGCTGCCGATACCGAACATAATCATAAATAACGCAGTGCCTGCTACGATAAGCAGGCTGTTTTTTTCAATCTGATTCATCAGTTTCCATCCCTCAAAATAATTTCAAAATTCATATGCCAACTACTCATTTTTCTTACCCTCGGTAGTTTTACTTTTGAGCGATGCCATATTCAGCACATCGCTGCCAAAAGCTCTGATTGTTACTACCGCGCCCAGCATAAAGGGCAGATATTCTGCCGTAAAGCGCCAGAGAACTGCCATAATGCCTTCAACACCGTTAGGCAGAATATTGGAAAACAGCACCAAGAAGCCTGCCTCCGCTACACCGCTGCCACCTGGTGTCGGCGAAAAATACAGTATCAAATTCAGCAGCACCATGCGTCCCATAACCTGCCCCAGGTCAAAATCAATATTCAGACCGGTGAAATAAGCAGGCACAGTGGCATAAATAAAGAGCAGGCTCACGCCGGATTCAATAAACGCACGAAAAACCATCTTCGGATGCTTGCCCATAACTACAACGGCGTTCTTGAACTCGTTGTACCAGATAAAGCAATTACGCTGCGTAGTAAACGAAAGCTTGCGGGTAAACCACATAATCGCCTTCTCGGGATAACGTGTTTGCAGCAAGGAAATTACGATTATCGGCAGTGATATAAACAGCACCGAAATAATCGTCAGCACCGATGCAGGCATCCATTTTACTATATCCTCATCGCTGTGCAGCACCACCGGCACCAGCAAAATAAGAAAGATTATGGACATGACGGTGCGCACCAAAACTACTACCGTAGATTTGGCGACAGGCACCCCGGCCTTACGCATAAACATAACCTGAGCAATAGCGCCACCACTGGCACCAGGCGTTACCAACGCCAAAAAGTAGTTGCTCAGAACTACATTCACAATCTGATGAAAGGTCAGCTTCTCGTCTGTCACCGAAGCCAGGGTAATCAGACGCAGGCCATCAAAAATCAAGCCTATCGCAAGGCATGACAAAGCCAGCAGAATACAACGAGGCTCAAACATCGTCAGGTATTCCAAGGTCCGTATATCAAATGTAAAATAAATAACCGCCGCCGAAATCAACAGCACAAAGCCAAAAAGCAGACCTAGGCGGAACAATAATTTTTTATTCATCTAGCAGACTCCAAATGAGCTTATTTTTTTAGTACAAGAGCTTTAGCAGGCCGTAAAACTAACAGGCTGAATATGCTCCTGCTCCAACAGCTTTTTATTGCCGCTGTCAAGGTACGCCTGCAGCTCCTCCTGCCAATGATATTGCCAGGGAAATATTTTGCCCAAGGCAGCAGAATCAAGACCGGGATGAGTCATCAGCTCGCTTACGCCATCCGGAAGCTGACGCAGGATATTGCCTACCAGCTCCGCATTCAGATGACCGCCCGCCAGCATACCGAAGAAATGCTGCGGATGGTGCAGGCCAAGGCTGTCGGCGCGTTGCGCCGCCAGCTGAGCACAGAAGCTGAGCCCGCTGCGTCCGATCATTCTGCCGATACCTGTATGATAGCCTCCGGTAAAGGTATAGGCCTCCTTAGGTATACGTACCCTTATAATATTATACTCATTACAGAGCTTTAACACAAGTGCATTAATTCCCGGCAGCACATGAGTATGCTGATGACTGTCGATATGCGTAATGTTTATTTTTGCTTCCAGCGCCCTTTCGATTTGCGCGCGCAGCTCCGCTTCCAGCTCGCTGCGCTTGACGCTGCCGCTGTAAAAGCGTTTGGCAAAGGCAACGTAATCAGGCAAAAACAAGCCCTGCTCATCCAACAGGCTGCTGACCTTGCCTGCAGGCAGCACCGGTGCCACGCTGCCGACAAGCGTCAGATGCACACCTATACCGAGCTGATGATTTTCCTGCGCCAGCTTCACAGCCTCCTGCCAGCAAGGAGCACTTGGCATCAACGAGGTGCTGGTAATAAAGCCTTCCCGGTAGCCCTTGATAATGCCTGCGTTAATCAAAGAATGCAGACCGAAATCATCTGCATTAACAATTAGTTTTTTCATAATCTCTACACTCTTTTGTAATTGGCAAAGTGCAGCTTTACATATTCACGCAAAGCATCCTTGCCGTATTTTTCTGCTAAGCGGCGGGCGCAGGCCGTTGCTGTTTCGACGGCAGCAGCTACGAATAAGCCCGTCAGAACCGAATAAAACCCCGGCTCGTTATGCCGTCCGATCATCTGTTCTCGCCG
>ERZ791574.478-NODE-478-length-31073-cov-3.689664_pt1 | contig 31073 bp, 27 predicted proteins | sample MGYA00433098_ERZ791574 | MGnify/ENA primary metagenome ERZ791574 (study PRJEB30046, sample SAMN00791933) | human gut metagenome | study: EMG produced TPA metagenomics assembly of the A metagenome-wide association study of gut microbiota in type 2... | reverse complement strand
TATAAATTTAATTTTCATATACCAGTTCCTTTTTTGTGATTTTTTTATTGTAATTTTTGCATTCTATTTTGTCGGTTTCACTTTCTGGGAATTGTAAAATCGCTTTATATTTGCTCCCTTTATTACTCTCAGTTTGATAGCATCATTTTTTTCTACGATTTTTGCTTCACTATCTCATAATATTTATTCGTCAATCCTTTTTTGTAACGCTCAGAAATGCTGGTTATTATCCAAGATCAAATCTGGCGTAAGTATTATAAAAGATAGAGAGTCTATTGGATTTTTCACGTAAATTTCCCCAATATACCGTATCAGCAGGATTTACATCTAGTTTATCCAATTTATTACTATCAACTTTCCCACACAGCTACCTATCATTATTTGTAATAAAATAAATCAACCGATAAAAAATATTTTTCATGTTACCCATTTATTTGTTTCATAAGCAAAGATGGCATTTTTCCAATTGAAAAACGTATAAAATTGATTCTCTATAGTCTATAAAACAGTAATGACGTTTTTTTCACCCATAAATGAACGAAAATAAGCTCTATACTTTTAAAAACCGGAAACCTTTTTAGTTTTATTCGTTATCTTTGTACTAAACATTAACAAGTTAGTATATTATGAAAACACTTCTTTCTAATCTATTTATATGCTGTTTATGTAATTGGATATTGGGAATATCATTACTTCACGCACAGGAAATCATTGCCAAACCAATGCCTTTCCTTGACCAACTTTCTTCGAATGAAATAAAGTCAATCTATCAGGATAAAGAAGGATTCATCTGGATAGGAACATCCTATGGGTTAATTCGCTATGACGGATATAATACTCAAATCTTCAACAACAATTTTGAAACACCCCAACAACTAGCTAATAATAGCATTAGCTGTTTCACTGATGATAAACATTATGTATGGGTGGGAACCGATAAAGGATTAAATCTAATTCGTAAAACAGATTACCAAATCATACCATTTCCAGCCTCTCAGATCGCTCAAAAAACAATTATAGATTTATTAACAGACAGAACAGGACAAACATGGATTGCCACTTCTAGTGAAGTATTTAGATATAGCTCTGACTTAAATATTTTAAAGAAATACACTTTCACTTCATCTTCTTCCTCTTTTCAAGCCAATCCAAACACTATTTTCGAAGATCATGCTGGAAACATCTGGGTTGCTACACGAGGGCTTGGCATATTCAAATATTCATCCAATAATGATTCTTTTATAAACTACCCTCAGATTGGTAAACAAAACAATCCTACCAAAATATTTCAAGATAATGAAGATCGCTATTGGATTGCAACTTGGGGAGACGGTATCTGGAACTTTCTTCCCGGAGCTCCCAAAGATGAAATGTTCCGTCAACAAACAATTATTAACCCTATACGAAACACACCCGAAACTACCTTTTATGACATCATTCAGGATGACACCTACCAATATTTATGGGTACATTCACACTTTAGGTTATACGTTTTTAAAGCAAACGAACAAAACGAATTAGAAATAATAGATACGGATAAGTTGTCCAACAAGAACTATCCAATTGATAAAAGTAAATCCTACAGTCGTGGTATTAAAGATCACAACGGTAATCTTTGGTTAGGAGCGTATGATCAGGGATACATTGTTACTTTTGAGAAAAACAGAATAGAAAACCATGTCATTGACGATATCAAAAGAAGAATCGGACTTGATGCTAATATTATTTGTCTAAATAAAGACTCTCAAGGTATTATCTGGATCAATCAAGCAAGATATGGACTTTGTTTATATAACGAGCAAAATGGAAAAATAGCATATGGACCCGCTAGAAATAATTTATATTCGATTGATATCGGTTCTATAGAACCATCTTTCAAAGACAATGCCATGTGGTTAAGTAGTCGGGAAGGCTATAAAATATGGAAAATGAAACAAAATGACATGAAAATATCTATATTGGAGGACATAAATCTGAGCCAAATAGAATCTTCTCCAGGCCATATTAATCAAATGCTTGAAGATCGACAGGGCAATTTATGGATCGGAACCGATAATCATTTGTTTATCAAAACTCCTGATTCCATTCTGATGTGTAAAGAAAATTTTGATATTTCTAACGTTGTCGACATAGCCGAAGATGTGAATGGGTATACATGGATAAGTAATAAACAAAATATTTATCAATTAAAATACGAAGGAAAAATTAAGTTAGTACAAAAATACAGTATAGAATCCAGTCTTCTCAATAATGAGTACATTAATAGTATATGTATAGATAAAGAAAAACAAATTTGGTTTTCAACTTCACTAGGACGTTTACTATCCTGTCATCAAGAAACACAGAAAATAACAGATCAAACAGTTGCATGGGAATTAAGAGGAAATCAGATACGAAAAATCAGATCATGCGGAGAGAATATATGGATTATATATAATAAATATATAGTCAGACGTAATTTAAAACAATCCGACAATACAGTTTATTCAGTTACTGATGATAATATATTTATTTCATCATTCCGTTATGGTGCTGCATTTGTAGATTCCCATGGCATTTTATACGCAGGCGGGCATAAAGGTTTTATAAAAATAATGCCGACTAATACTTCGACCTACAAATCTCCAAACAATCATGTATTAGTTACAGATATAAAAGTAGATAATAATTCTCTTTTGTTTTCCCCAAAATACAAAAGAAAAAGTAATTCCATGAAAGATATTACTTTATCAGCAGATGCCCGGAATATCGAAATTTTGTTCTCTTCCTTTGCCTATACACATAGTGAGAAGATTAAATATGCTTACAGGATGGAAGGGGTGGATAGTAAATGGACACATATTGGTGAAGGTAAACATTCCGCTTTTTATAACCACTTGAATAAAGGGAAACATACTTTCCGGATAAAAGCTACTGACCAATACGGAAATTGGCTTAAAAAAGAAAGTATATTAACGATTCACCGATTACCAGCTATTTATGAAACTTGGTATGCATATACCTTATATTTTATCATCATCATCTTTATCATTTTCTATATTTTCAGGACCTACTCACAACGAATAAAAGAAAAGAATTCAATCAAATTTCAAGAAGAGTTAACCCAAGCTAAACTAAACTACTTCACAAATATTTCGCATGAATTATTGACCCCGTTAAGTATTATCTCCTGTGTTGCCGATGATATGGAGCAAAATGAAAGGTGCACGACTCGTCAGGTCGACATTTTAAGAGCAAATGTAAACCGCCTAAAAAGATTATTGCAGCAAATATTGGATTTCCGTAAAATAGAAAATGGTAAAATGATTATTAATGTCAGCAAAGGGAATATATCTTCTTTTGTTTCTGAAATTGTAGCGTCTAATTTTCAAACATTAGCTCAAAAAAAAGACATCCGGCTGATTACTAAAATAGAAGAAGATATTCAAGGATATATTGACTTTGACAAAATAGACAAAATATTATTCAATTTACTATCAAATGCTATTAAATATACCCCTAAACATAAACAAATCTATTTACACCTAAATGTGAACTACAGAGATGGTTATAGATATTTGTTTATCCAAATAAAAGACCAAGGCATCGGCATTCCCACTAAAGAAATAAAACTGATATTTAACAAGTTCTACAATAACAAAAACTTCCCAAGATGCGAATCCAATGGCATCGGTTTATCGTTAACTAAAGAACTGATTACCTTGCATCACGGAAGTATTGAAGCACAAAGTGAAACAAACAAAGGCTCTATATTCACAGTAGAAATTCCTATCGATAAAGAAATATATAGCAACCAGGAAATTAACGAATCGACCGTATTACCCAATGAAGAAACAGAAACAATCATAGAAAATGAAGAGACAAATGACCTGCCATGTATTTTATTTATCGATGATAACAAAGATTTAAGAGAACTAATGAAAAGTATCTTAGGAAAAAGCTATCAGCTCATTACGGCTAGAAATGGAATTGAAGGATTCAAAGTACTATCTGACAATAATATAGATATTGTAATATGCGACCTGATGATGCCGGAAATGGATGGGCTGGAGTTCTGCCGTTGCTTGAAAGCTAACGTACAGACCAGTCACATCCCTATACTTATGTTAACCGCTAAAAACGGTACAGAAGATCAGATAGAGTGTTATAAGGTAGGCGCTGAAAGCTACATCGCAAAACCATTTGAAATGAAAATATTGCAAGCGCGTATAGAAAATCTACTTAAAGCACGCGAATCGCGGCAATTAAGTTTCCGCACGAAAACAGAAATCAATATTTCAACACTAAATTACCAAAGTGTTGACGAGCAGTTTCTGAACAACGCTATTGAATGTATTGAAGCTCATCTAAGTGAAGCTAATTTTGATATTCCACAAATGGCTATGGAACTTAACATGTCTACCTCTACTTTAACCCGAAAATTCAAAGTTATTACCGGACTTACCCCTTTGGGATTCATCCGGAATATAAAGCTAAAGCACGCCTGTACAATGCTGAAAGATAAATCCGTCAATATATCGGAAGTAGCTTATGCAACAGGATTCTCTGTCCCCAAATACTTCACTAAGTGTTTCAAAGATGAATTTGGAATCACCCCTACAGAGTATCAAGAGAAGATGAAAAATGAAAACATGATAAAGGATTAAAATTTCAGTTTTATTTAATGGTCCTATTTGACTAATTCCAGAGGCTTCTATTAGCCTACTAAGCTCCTTTATTAGCTATATAATAATTTGTTTCCGGACATATAAAAAGGAGAAACTCAGAATAATCTTCTGGATCTCTCCTTTTTTAATCCGTTACTTTATTTAAATATAACGCTATAATACTACTCCAACTCCTTTACCTGTCAGAGTCTTTGAATATCCAAGTCTAAATTCCCCTACCTGGATAGCAGAGTTATTAACTTTATCCCAACGTGTAAACTCTATTTTGAGATATTGATAAGTTGATTCTGGCAAATTAAGTGTGGCATTCATTATAGCCTTGTCTGTTTCACCTGGAATATTGATATCATCCTCTATTCTCGTAAAGTTAACTCCATCATTACTTCCATAAAGTGCTATCGCCCAAGCTCTCAATCCTAATTGCGTATCACCACCTCTATGGTACCATTCGATATAATCGAATGTATTTTCATCTTGTAAATCAACGATAAAATAGCAAATAGCATCTGCTGATATCTCATTCTTGCCAGGTTTTCTCAACGACATAAAAGTTTTAGGGTCACCATCTGTCAAAAGTTTTGCAGCTCCATTACTTCCATCCACCAAAGTAGGATATGACGTAGTAATATTCCAATTTCCCGATTCTATCAATACCGGTACTACTTCTTCTTCAACCTGAAAGCGACAAGTTTGCCATTCAGCATAGAAGAAATCAATAGCCTCCTCATTAGGTAAAACACGCACACGATACTGAAACTCTCCGATTTCGCTCTCATTAATTGGAAAATCTTCAATCGAAATCATATTATCTTTTGTATTAGGGAAGTATTCTGTCTTTTCGACTCCATCTTTCAGCCATCTCACTTCTGTTCCCTTAATAATACTGTCACTTAACATCGGTAAATAAAGTTTCATATTATTTGTTGACATATCCAATTCTATCTTTTGGATATTACGATTTCGCAAATAGCTTTCATAAGTCGCACCATACGTCTCACCAGCTACAGAAGCTGAAACTGAATATAAACCATCCTCTGTATGATTCGTTATGGTGAAATCATACATTCCTTCTGATAGGTTTTCGTCGATAATAAATACAGTCGGCTCTTTGTATATAACTGGAACTCTTTTTTCATATGTACCATTATTCCATGTTACCTTAAGAAACTCAATTCTTGGATCCATTGTTGGCGGTATACTTATTTTTACTCTTTCACGCCCATACTGGACCTTTATTGAATCGGATTCGTTTCTTCCCAGATATACAATAGGCTTATCTCCTATGAAATCCTTATAGGTTTCATCCATTCCTCCACAGGCCGTAATTGCGACAAGCAATATGAAGCCCATAAAACTGGCTTTTATTAAATTCAATGTTTTCATATCTTATCAGATTTTATTATTCTTCAGGTTCTTGACCATATAATGTCATTTCTCCAATCGCTGTATAATCGAGTCCACCATAGGTGTTAAGTATCTTAAGACGGATATATCGATAAGCACCTATTCCAATAGGAAAATCAAAATTCAACCCTTCTGTCGCCTGAACTTTCTCATTAGCTGTTAAAGCCATTTCACTTTGAGGCGTTTGAGTACCATCTTCACGAACAACATTGAACGTTTCCAATTTAGTCCAGCTTTCATCCCACTCACCACTCATAGTAGGATCATTACTACCATATATTTCAAAAACCTTTGGAGTATAGCTATTGAAAGACACGCTAGAAGAAGCTCCACGCCAATGAAAAACAACGCGCGAAAAGATGTATTTAGCACCTAAATCGATAGAAGACCACTTCGGCATACCTTTACCCGGTATCGTATGATAACAAGTATTCCATGCATCGTTTCCTGCTACTTCCACAGTTATACCATCCCACAATTTTTCGACACCACAATGTGAACTGCTGCCCCAAGAATGCATTTCAGCATCTCCAGGTAAAGCCATATTTTTCCATAGCGGATTCTTTTTCGGAATTTCAATTTCATACCAGGGTACTAATGTTGCATAAGTTGTATCCGATTTGTGTCCCCATTTATCTGTTGCATAAATTCCTATTTTAGTTTCTTTGGATTCCATCCCTCTGACAACATGGAGTAAATTATTAGATTTACGTGTATAATAAGCGCTTATTTCTTCCCATTTATCATCCTCAACCTGTTTAAGGAAAATGATGGACAGATCAGTACCGACTTCATCTTTTGAAGTAAAGCGTATACCTGAGAATGTTGCTTCCAATTCACAATCAGTCAATACTTTTTCATAAGGAGGTTCTTTCGGATGAATTTTAACAATGACAGGTTCAGAACGTTTTTCCGCATAACTCACCGAATATAGTTTCACATCATATTCTCCCTCCTTGGGAAATCCATCCACAACGATTGAGTCTGTAAAATACGAAGCATTGAATTTTCGTTCTGTTCCATCATCCAGCCTATACGCTGCTTGAACATATCGCAGATTTCTATCATCCGGACGTTCATAATAAATGTAAGAAGTTCCACTAAGATTCTTTATTCTCACCGTATTGATATCTATCTGAGCTGGTATTTCGTCAGTACCTCTAGGATCATTAACATCCGTATCTCCACAATTAGTTAATAACAGGCATAAAATAACAGCCAGCAAACTAAATATAATTGCTTTATTCATAATCTCTGTATTTTATAGATTCTACCATCCGTAATTTTGTAACAAATTTGTATTCCGCCTTAACTCAGCTTCACTGAGAGGAGTAAAATAATCTCTAATTCTGAAAACAGGAGTTATAACAATTGGATCAATTGTTGTTTCATTATAATAGTCTTCAGGGGTTTCACCTTTCAAATTCCATCCGGTCAATGGTTTAGAAAATTCAGAGTGAGCGCGTAACCAACGACGCATATCCCAATATCGCTGCCCTTCAAATGCAAATTCAATCAAACGTTCTCGTTGTATTATTTCTCTTCGCCCGTTTAAAGTATTAATTTTCTCAGGATTCGTCGAGTATTCCTTCCACGATTCAACTACCCCTTTCAAGCTGGCACGTTCTCTAACTTTATCCACATACTCAAAGATCTTACCCAAGTCTGTTTCTCCCGATTCATTTAACGCTTCAGCATACCATAGAAATAAACTACTTAAACGAATGACGGGGAACGGATATTCTACAGCTGTTTGTCCACTTGTACCATCCGAAATAACAGTTTTAAAATGAACCAGCTTTTTAGGCCAGAGTCCGGTATAGTTCCATGAGTTTGTAACGGAATTAGCGGCTGCTTCTCCAAAGCGTGCCTGAACAAAATAGCATGAATTATCATCTGTCTTCCCCTGTCCAAACCAAACACCACGATCAAATCCAACTGAAGCATAATAACGAATCTCACGGTCAAAATTCAATTGACAAGTTGTCTCTCCCTCTTTAATGAGATATTTTTCCTCTTTTGTTGCTTGACGAAGATTATAACGTTCTATATAATTCCATGTTTTATCTTCTGTTATAGGTACTCCATTTTTGGAATAGAACTGTTCGGCTATCTTTATGGGAACTGCATAATTATTACGTTGTGTCGTATTTTTAACTTTATTAATATCAAGGTCACGTGGCAGTGAATGAAGTGCCAAATCTCTGTCTTGCGTTCCAACCCAACTATTTGCATCTCCCCAAATAACTTCAGTATTCCATTTATCTGTAATTGCCATACGAATATTCAGTTTTGCAAGGGTCTCTTTACTCAAACCCGGATATTCCCCCAAAGTATAATAATATAATTTATGCCCTAAGCCGTTAGCAAACTGAATCGCATCCAGACATGCATCACGTGCTGCTATCCAACGTTCACGTTTTTCTTCTTCGCTTTTATTGGGATTAAATATTTCAATTCCCCGCTTATCTTTCATTCCTGAATAGAATGTATTGCCATTAAACAATGGACTAGCCCAATTTATTAATACTTCACATTTCACAGCTTTAACAATCATTCGGGTCACTCTCCCTAACTCCTCCGCTTCATTGGTTATTTTATCTGGGAGATATTCATTTGCAATCACTTTATCTAATAAGCCCACTATATAAGTGAAGCATTCGTCTAGTGTATTTCTGTTTTGTTTGACTTCCTCTATACCAGCATCAATTGGTAAATTCTTGTCAGCAATAATAACAGGTCCATACTGCTTTACCAACCAAAAATGATAATAAGCTTTTAAAAACTGAACTTCAGCAATCCAACGCTGGCGTTCTTCTTCAGTCATGTCTGGCACCAAATTTATATTCTCAAGAAATATATTACAATCACGTATGGCGTCATAGACACCTTTTCCATCGCCACTGCCTCGTTGCATCTGTCCTCCATTATAACCATCCCAAAAATTCATATATACTGTTGAAAGACTCTGGCGGCCACTGATAAGTTTATACGCACTCAATGCATTGGCATAATCTCTTCCGGGAATCATCTCATCTCCTCCAAAAAATGCTGGGTTATAAAGGGCACTACCATGTCGAGGCAAGTATGAATAGCATGTAAAAAAGTATTTCTCTGCTTCGTTTCGTAATGCAAAAGCATTATCTAGGGTTGGCACATTATCCGGCACCACATCAATGTAATCATTACATGCAGATGCAATCATTACAAATGTTATGAATATAATATGTTTTATTGATTTCATATCTTCAAGTATTTAAAAAGTTAAATTAAGGCCTATATTATATACCCGTTGCAATGGATATCCCAAGCCGTTCCCTGCCATTTCTACATCCCAATCTTTAAAGCTGGATATACAAAATAAATTGGTTCCCGACAGATAAAACCTGCAATTACTAACACCTAATCTATACAATACTTTTTTAGGAAGTGTATATCCTATTTCTACTTGTTTCAAGCGAAGAAAAGCACCATTACGCATAAACCACGTATTAGTCTGGCTATTGTTACTGATAGAACTAGTGGACAAACGTGGCCAAAGTGCATCGGCATCTCTGTTATCTTCCGACCAATGATTATCAGCTATAATTTTTGCAAGATTATTAATTGTTGTCATTTTATTGCTTCCATAATCTCCACCTAATCCGCTGGAACCACTTCCTTTAAAGAAAGGAGACATTTTGCTGTAATCCAGGAAAAAAGAGGAACGTGCAGAACCTTGAAAGAAAAATGAAAAGTCCCAGCTGCCATATCCAAAACTCGGACCAAAACCATAAATAATTTCAGGACTGGTAGGGTAACCTATTGGAGCTTGGTCAGCTTCTGTTATCACATTATCCCCATTCAAGTCACGATAACGTATGTCACCTGCTCCATAAGTACCGAATTGTTTGGGCAAGTTGGCTACATCCGCATCATCTATAAAGAGACCTTCGGCTATATATCCCCAAGTTTGCGTAGTAGGATATCCAATACGACTTTTCCAGGGATATCCCCAGTCTAGTTCCTCGAAGGCTGTATATTTGCTTTTTGCATATGTGAAATTGGCACGTGCTTGTACCCATCCCTTTTTACCAAGCATTTTATTATAATCAATAGCAATATCAACACCACTACCTTTCGCTTCGCCAATATTAGCGTATGGAGTGGCTTTTAGACCCATGGAGCTAGGAATATTAGCACGTGATTGAAGAATGTTTTTTCTGTGTTCTGTATAATACTCAAATGTCATATTCAAATCATTCCACAAACTAAGCTCCAAAGCATAATTTATTTTAGTAGCTCTCTCCCAAGAGATTTCCGGATTGGCATAACGCGTCATCAGAACTCCATTTTTGCTATAAGCCCCCTTATTGTATCCAAAACTGGCACCAACCGCTGAAGAGTTCATTGAAATCTCCGACAAATAATAGAAACGTTCGCTACCGATATTATCATTACCAACTAAACCATACGATGCACGAAGTTTCAATTTAGAAATTGTATTTTGCAATGGCTCCATGAATTTCTCATTCGAAATCATCCAGCCTAATCCAAATGACGGAAAAAATCCCCAACGATTGTTCTTTTCAAATCGCTCCGAACCGTTATACCCAAAGTTAAACTCTGAAAAATAACGTTTATCATAACTGTAAGTGAAACGTCCTGAAAGACCAATATTTTTATAAGGTAATGAACCTTGTAAAGTAGAAGAATTAGGATATTTACGATTATTTATTTGCAATACCAATAGTCCTCCGACTCCATGTTTCTTAAAGTCGTGTGCATAATTCAGAGCTCCTTCTATATATGTTGTTGAAGTTAGTTCCTTCTTTCCTTTGCCTGTATCATAAGTCAGATATTCAGTACCTTTATTGGTTCCTTCCGAATTCAACATACCAATGCTATATTCTCCTGTATACTGATTATAAGTTGATAATCCATAATAATACGGACTATACCAGCGAGGCTGTTCGTAATAAGAGATACGGGAAGCATTGATCATAAATCGGGCAGATAACCCCTCAGTTATAAATTTAAGGTCTTGTTTCAATTCTATTTGGGCACCAAGATTTGAACGTTCGTACTCTTTATACCCACGTACCATTTCAGCATATGGATTTAAATAAAGAACTCCGTCACTCGCATTTCCAAAAAGAGTGTGCTTTACATATTGGTGTTCAGCATCAACCGGATATTTGGCGGGAAACATAACAGGACTAGCCTTCATGACCATATTATATAATTCAGTACCCGAAGTTACCGGTCCCGAATAATTATCAAAAGCTCCACTCAGACGTACCAGCAACTCGGTAGTCTTTGTTACATTGATATTCACGTTTGATCTCAATGTATACTTCTTCAAATTAATGTTGGTATTAAAGTTATTATTCCCATCCTGCTTCAAGATACCATTATCTTGTGAAAATGAGGCGGCCACATAATAACGTGCCACGTCACCACCACCGCTAATATTTACATTAGCACGTTGGTTCATTGTGAAATCTTTCAGCAATTCCTTTTTCCAATCAGTAGCCGGATATATAAGTGAATTTGAACCGGGAACTGTATTGGCAATTTTGTCTTCCGAGAAATAAATCGGCTGGCTTGGATCACGGGTAACAATTGCTTCATTATATAATTGCATATACGTAACAGGATCGGCAAGTTCTATCTCTCTTGTTGCCTGTGAGATTGAATTTTCAACTCTGATATTCAGTTTAGCCTTTCCTTTACGCCCCTCTTTTGTTTTCACATAAATCACACCATTTGCACCACGAGCTCCATAAAGTGCCGTGGCAGTAGCATCTTTCATGATTGAAAAACTTTCGATATCGTCTGTATTCAAACGTGACAAATCGGCAGTAGTCAACTCAATGTTATCAATCAAAATCAGAGGATTCTGATTGTAACCGAATGTAGTGATTCCACGAATAAAAAAGGAAGCATCGTCAGCACCCGGTTCCCCGCTACGCTGATAAGAAATCATACCCGCCATACGTCCGGCAAAAGAAGTCGTCAAGTTACTGGACGGAACTTTCAATTCAGCCGGAGCAATAGTAGTAATAGCACCAATCACACTTTCTTTTTTTTGAGTTCCGAAAGCCACAATTTCAACTTCATCCAATGAAGTATTGTCTTCCAGCATTATGACTGTCAATTCCTTACCGTCAAATTTCTTATCAGTCTTGACAAAACCGATATAGCTGAATTCCAGAATAGAACCGACAGATACACCCGAAATTGAAAAATTACCTCCACTATCTGTAATGGTGCCCTTCTGTGTATCACGTACCAACACTGATACGCCAATAAGAGCCTCACCATTGGAATCAATTACCCGGCCGCGAACAGTCGTCGGTGACTGGTCGGACATCGCAAAAGAACCAACACTCACCATGAATAAGAGAAATAGCATTGACCATTTCTTCTCAAACAGATTAAATCTGTCTCTTTTCGTTTTCATTTTCATGTATAAATTTAATAGTTAAATTATGATTATTACCTGTAAGATTAACCATTTATTAGTCTCTATATATCTTTTGACCGAGCATTTCTTCATTCTCTCGACAAATAAATAAAAATCAAGAATTATGCAGGAAATCCTCTTTATTATAAAAGGAATGCTTCTTTTTCATACGATTCACATTAACAAAGATTAATTTATTATATTACCATAAATCAATATGGTTAAAATCCCCAAAACAATTCTTTTACCTTTTCTAATCACCTATTGTTAGCTTATCTTCTATCTATTTAATATTCCTTTGAGAATCTACTACAAATATGATGTGTTTATAATAAATAAAAGCATAAAATACCTTCACATAAGGTCTAAAATCAATTCTGACTATTTTTTCACCCATAATTGAGCGAAAAATGCACCACTGAATAAACCAATTAAAAAACGACATTATTGATTTCCTCTTTTTTACATAAAACAATAATTATCTCACTAAAAAATCAATTTTTAAAACAATCTTTTCTTTATAACTAATTATAGTTCACTAAAAAGAAATCAAATTAAAAAGAACCAATATTTTTCTTATTCTCTCTAGACACAGATATTTATTATAATACCACAGGAAATTTCTATCATGTATATAGTCATGTTTATTAAAAACAACCTAAACTTTATTTGAAATTGATCTGAAAGCAAATAAATATTTAGCCTAGATTTGTTGACAATAAACATTAATATCTATTATAATAAAAAGCTATTTACCTAAAACGATTTCCAAAAGTTATTCTACAAACTATTATAAACCACATAAATAGCTAATATCTTAGAAAAACTCTGTTTGAAATAAGAAAAGAAAAATACTATTCTCTCGTATTAAATCAATCATCCGACTATATATACCAAACAAAACACACATTTCTATCATAAAACCCTAATAACAATTATAAGAGCCCATAATCGACCAGGTTCCGCCTTCCTGAACAGCAGCCTTGAAAGCAGGCAGATATATTTCATAAAGGGCACGGTCGCTCAGATGCACATTAGTGGTATGCCGGTTGAATTCCTGATTGTCCAACGCGTAATGCTTCACGCAGGCGGCTACGCCGTTCTCCTGCACTCCTTTGATATAAGGAATTACCATTGTGGCGGACAGATACGGGTCTTCGCCCATATATTCAAAATTACGTCCGTTCAAAGGGGTACGGTAGATGTTCACACCGGGGCCTAACAAAATGTCTTTTTTCCGGTAACGCGCCTCTTCACCGATACTTTTTCCGTAAAGATGAGACATTTCGGGATTCCAGATGGCGGAAAGGCAAGTCAATGCGGGATAAGCGATGCAGGAATCGTTTGTCCATCCTGCCTGGTCCCATTCATCCCACAGTACTTCTGGGCGGATGCCATGAGGGCCGTCGGTAGCCCATACCTCTGGGATTCCAAGACGAAGCACACCTGCCGAACTGAATTTTGACTGTGCATGAATCATCCTCACCTTTTCCTCAAGGGTCATCCGGCTCAATGCATCTTTCACTCGCTCTTCTATCGGTTCATATCTAAATAAATGGCAATATCGGATGTTTTTCGTTCTTGATCGTTAAATGAGCTTTGTTGCCCCATTACGATTGGCATACCCATACAAAGTATCCCTAAAATTGTCATTTTTCTTTTCATATCTATTATAAATTAATGTGCAAACTTCATACCAATTGTTCTATCAAGTACCGGATGCTCCTTCCGGTCAAGGAACAGGTATCGGGCTGGCTTTCTCCAAAATATTGGCTGAAGCCCACAAAGGAACATTGTCACTACGAGACATTCCTTCCGGTGGTTCATCTTTTATCCTGTCTCTTCCAAAAGTAAACATGACCGATACTGTGAATGAAAACTCAGCACATAAGGAAGAGATTTGCGAAATGGAAACAAACAAGGAAGTAAATACAAAAAAAGAAAAGACTACACTCTTATTAGTGGAAGACAATCCGGATTTGCTGAGTATAACACGTAATTCCTTACAACAATGGTATCATGTAAGATGTGCCGAAAATGGTCGGAAAGCCTTGGAATTATTGACGGAAGAGAATATCGACATTATCATCAGTGACGTCATGATGCCAGAAATGGACGGTATAGAATTATGCCATCAAATAAAATCAAACATTGAATATTCTCACATACCGGTCATCCTGCTTACAGCCAAGACTACATTGTCTGCCAAAATAGAAGGATTGGAAAACGGAGCAGACGTATACATGGAAAAGCCATTCTCAATCAAACAGCTACATAAACAAGTTGAGAATCTGATGGCATTACGATTGGCTTTCCATCAATTACTAAGTGATTTTCCCAAAACAAACGACAGCATGTCCGAGCCGGAAAAGTATGCATTTTCTTCGAAGGATATGGAATTTATTAAAATTCTGGATGAGATATTGGCAGAACAAGTGGACGACATAGATTATTCTGTAAATAATCTGGCAAAAAAAATCAATATGAGCCGTAGTAATTTTCATAGAAAAGTCAAGGCTGTCACTGGTATGACACCCAATACTTATGTGTTGAATTATCGTCTGAACATGGCTGCCCAATATCTATCCGAAGGAATGCGCATAAATGAAGTTTACTTACAATTAGGTTTTACCAGTTCTTCTTACTTCGCCAAATGTTTTAAACAGAAATTCGGTGTATTACCAAAAGATTACACAAAAATAAAAAAAATATGATCTCATAAATATTCTATAGAACAAGCAATAATATATGCCCTTGAATAGCCTAATAGAATCTATCTACCAATTTATTTAGAAAAGTATATAAATAATTCTTGGATACCCAAATGTAACGTCTCCAGAACTTGAATATGGAAGTAATATGATTACCATTAAAACAATCAGTTTTCTTTAAAACCAACTCAGTTCCCGATATATGTTTAAATACAACCTTCATAAAATCAAGTTATTCTACTGTGTTTGGCACATCCTACACTCCCCTCTTTTAGGCTGTCCTCATAAAACTATGACAAAATAACCAACTACATGTGAATACTTTATTCTATCTATTTCAAATTTTTCCACCATTAAACATCGGATCTTATACTTATAATCTCTCCTAAAAAGCCAGCTATTCCCTATAATAAAGATAAATCAAAAACGTCTTGTCTCCACGTTCCGGCTTACGTTTTTCAAAGAAGTTTTCTTCGCGACTTCGTCGGAGAAAATTCCTTTGAAAAAAACGCTCCGACCACGTTTTTGATTTAATGGAAGGATTATAGGGACTAACTGCGACCGACGTGACGCATAGATCACATTTCCACCATTCCCTTTCTTTTTACCAACATCTCTACAATATTACACAAACTAACTACACAGTTCCCAAAGTAAATTCATAATTAAAGAAAAACTGTCCCCAATAAAGACAGGGACTCCGGCTCCCTCTGTTCTACATAAATTTCTCTCACCTTATTAACCGGCTTGTGTATTTCTGTTCTTCCTTATTCCCCTTTTTCCACCATCCTCCTTTCCCTTTGATTGACATCTGCTGACATCTAACGACACGTGATGTCACTGTTTTGAGAATCAGCATTTTATTCAATTTCAGCCATTATTTTTGAGCTGTCAAACGAAAACATTAATCTCAAAATGATGGATCATGGCACAAGAAAAAGAAGTGAAAGAAAAACCGAAGCGGACGCGCAAAACGCAGCAATCCGCCAAAGAAAAGCCCTATGTGGAACAAATCAACGAACTACTGTTTGTCCACAACAAGGAGGACCCCAAAGCCGGTGTGCAAGCCGTCAGCGAAATTGACGGGGAAGGAAAGGCCAAAACAGTTCCAGCAGAAGAAAAGAACGAAAATTCCTTTCTGAAATTCGAGAAAAATTCCAGTATCCTCGAAAACTTCATCAAGAACTTCTGGAGCCAGTTCAAGGAACCTACACATTTCAGGCTCATACGAATGACCATCCATGATTACAAGCAGAACAAACAGGCAATCAGGGATTTGTCACAAGGCAAGGAAACGGACGCAGTAAAAGAGTTCCTCAAACGCTACGAAATCCGGCCAAGAGAAAACAAGGAACAGAGTAAGAACGAAAAAGAAACAGAAACAATGGCAAAGAAACAAAAACAAAACCCGCAGGAACAGGTACCACAGCAGGCACCACAACCGACAGTTTCAACAGGACAGCCGCAGGAACAGCAGGCACCACGCTACCGTTATGACGAGAACATGGTAAACTGGGACGCACTGGAAAAGATGGGCGTCTCCAAAACTTCCCTCGAACAACAGGGACTGCTGGATTCCATGCTGAAAGGATACAAAACCAACAAACTGGTTCCCCTGACACTGACGCTGACAGGTGCCAGGGTCAAACTGGACGCACGCCTCTCATTCATCACCATGCCGGACGGGCAGATCGGTCTGGGTATCCACGGCATCCGCAAGGAACCGGAGTTGGAAAGGCCCTATTTCGGGCACATCTTCACGGAAGAGGACAAGAAGAACCTCCGTGAGACGGGAAACATGGGACGCGTGGCGGAACTGAACCTGAACGGGGGCTCCTATACCCCCTGCCTCATCTCCATTGACAAGAATACCAACGAGCTGGTTGCCGTACGGCAAGAAAACGTATACATACCAAGTGAAGTGAAAGGCATCAGACTGACAGCGGATGAAATAAACGCGCTGAAGGAAGGACAACCGGTATATGTGGACGGAATGACCTCAAAAAACGGAAAGCCGTTCGACGCCACACTCCAATACAGCGCGGAACGCAGAGGACTGGAATTCATCTATCCGGAAAGCAAGGGGTTCAACCAGCAGAGCCTGGGAGGCGTACAACTTTCACCCAACCAGATCAAAATGCTCAGCGAAGGACATACCATCCTTGTAGAGGATATGAAACGCACCGACGGAGCGCTGTTCTCCTCTTTCGTCACGCTGGACAAGGTGACCGGCCGACCGCAATATACACGACATAATCCGGAGAACGGGGAAATATACATCCCGAAGGAAATCTGCAACGTGCTACTGACTCCCGAGGACAAGGAGGCACTACGCAAGGGGCAACCCGTCTTCCTTGAAAACATGATCAACCGCAAGGGGGAAGAGTTCTCCTCCTTCGTCAAACTGGACATGAATACGGGCAGGCCGCAATACTCGCGTACACCGGACGGTTTCAGCGAGCGCCAGGTGCCGGTCGTTCCGGCGGAGGTATACGGGCATGTATTCACGGCACAGGAACGGGCCAACCTGCAGGACGGAAAAGCCATACTCGTATCGGACCTGAAAAGCGCCAACAACAAGACATTCAGTTCCTACCTGAAAGTGAACGCAAATTCCGGACAGCTGCAATACTTCCAGGAAAATCCCGACATACGCCGCAATACGGCCCGGCGCGCCGCACAGGCGGACGACACGCAGAACCGGCAGCAGGAACAGAAGAAAGGAAGCAGACAGGCCGTATAAGAAGAATACAAAAAAATCATTAACCATTCATCAGAGATAAAGACATGAAGCAGAATGACAACCGGATATTCAGAAAGGAAGACCTTGACTGGAAAGAACTGGAGACCATCGGTATCCACAAAGAAGAACTGGAAAAAAGCGGGGACATGGAACTGCTCCTGCAAGGGGAGGAAACGGAAACCGTCCCATTGAAAATCCGCACTTCCGCACTCCGCTTAACAATGGACGCCACCCTCAGGATCACGGTGGGGACGGACGGAAAGCCGGTAATGGAAATCAACGGGATCAGTCCCGAAGCGGAAAGCGAAGCCGGCGGATAATCCCTGCCCCATACAGACAGAATCAAAAGTATACACAATTTCCCCGTACCGGTTTTATTGCGAAGGTACGGGGAACATCAAATGGAAAAAGATCATGATTGCGATATTGACAGACAAGCCCAATGTGGGAAAAGAGATAGCAAGAATTCTGGGAGCACATACCAGAGAGGACGGATACATGAGCGGGAACGGGTACATGGTGACATGGACCTTCGGCAACATGCTTTCACTGGCCATGCCGAAAGATTACGGGATGGACCGCCCGGAACGCGGGGACTTCCCGATAAATCCCGCCCCCTTCAGACTGATGGTAAAACACATCAGGACCGATACGGGATGGATACCGGACATCAACGCGGTCCTCCAGCTGAAAGTGATCGAAAAAGTATTCGACGCCTGCGAAAGTATCATTGCGGCCACCGACGCCTCCCGGGAGGGGGAAATGGTGTTCAGGTACCTTTACCGGTATCTGGAATGCAGGAAACCCTACCGCCGTCTATGGATCTCGTCACTTACGGACGAAGCCGTGCTGGAAGGAATGGACAACCTCAGGCCCGGCAGCCTGTATGACCGCATGTTTCTGGCAGCGGACAGCCGCAACAAGGCGGACTGGGTACTGGGACTCAACGCCAGCTATGCCCTCTGCCAGGCGACCGGAACGGGAAACAACTCACTAGGACGGGTGCAGACACCCATACTGGCAGCCATAAGCAGCCGTTACCGTGAACGTGAGAACCACATTGCCACGGACACCTTTCCGGTTTTTATCAGCCTGTGCAAAAATAACACCCTGCTCAAAATGCGCTGTACGGAAGAATTCACAGGCCGGGAGGCGGCTGCACGGCTTTACAGTGACTGCAAACTGGCCGGACATGCACGCGTCACCGCTGTCAGCAGACAGGTCAGGGAGATAGAGCCTCCAGCCCTCTACAACCTGACCGAACTCCAGAAAGACGCCAACAACTATTACGGAATGACTGCCGGAAAATCGCTTGAAATCGCACAGAAACTTTATGAGAAGAAACTGATTTCCTATCCGCGAACTGCCGGACGTTTCCTTCCACGGGACGTTTACGACAAACTGCCCCGTATCATGGAGAAAATCCTGAACAGGAAGGAATTCCGACCGTATGTCAGAAGCATGGGGATCAACATATTCGACCTGCCGGACAAGGTAGTCGACGAAGGACAAGCGGCGGAACACCACGCCATCATCATTACCGATACATATCCGGAAGGATTAAACCGGGAAGAGATGCAGCTTTACATGATGATTATCGGACGGATGCTGGAAGCCTTCATGCCCGTATGCAGGGCGGAATACACCACTGTGGATGCCGTATGTGCCGCACGAAATTTCCGGTGTCATGCCTGCCGCATCATTGAAAAGGGATGGTTCGGCATATTCGAAAGGGAAAGCGTCATTGCAGGAAGGGAATACGGCTTCTCCCCCATCCCGCAACTGGAAAACGGGGAGACGACCGCTGTTACCGGATGCAGCCTGATACACAGGAAGGACCTGCCCGTATCCGCATATACCGACGCGGAACTGATCACCTACATGGACACTGCCGGACTGGGAACGGCGGCCACGCGTACAGGAATCCTGCAGACCCTGATTGACCGCAAATATGTACGTTATTCGGGCAAATACATCATCCCCACACGAAAGGGGCTTTACATATATGAGACGGTACGGAACATGAAAATAGCGGGAGCCGCACTGACTTCGGGGTGGGAGGCGCAACTGGCACGAATGGAAAGAGGAAAACTTACACAGGAAGAATTCATGAAGGGGGTACTCAAACTCTCGGGAGAGGTAACGGAAGATATCTTCCGGAAATGTGAAAGATAGAAGCTATATATAGGAACGGGAAATGCAGGCTGAAAAGTCTGCATTTTTTATTTATCAGGCATCTGTTATGCCGCTTTTAGGCGGCAAAGGTACCGGATTACCCCGTATTCGTGTCAAGGCAGCCCTGCGGGCCGGTCGGCTGAAAGAAAATCATCCTCGCTACGCTCCGGTATTTTCTTTCGCCAAGCCTTGACACAAAAGGGCAATCCGGGAAACGAAGGCCTGTAAAATCGGGAAAACAGCTCCCGAAGGGATAATCATACACTCATAAAAACAACAAGGACATGAAACAGAAATCCATCGCAAGCATCTGCAAGCCGGCGGTCACACTGCTGGCAGCCGCAGCAATACTCCTGCTATGCCGCAAAGGCATAATTCCGGTACATACCATCCTGTTACTGACAATGGCGGAAGGCATAATCCGTATTTTGCTAAGGTTCCTCCCGTTCCTGGCGACAATTCTCACCATTCTGATCCTCATCGGAATGATATTATAAACCCTTAAATAACAAATGAAATGGAAACAAGAAAATTCACCCCGTCAGCTCCGGTCGCACCCGCACTGTGGCCGACAACGCGCAGCATCAGGCCTGCAAAGAGAAGATTTCCCAATACGGTTGATGAGCCCAGAAACATCGGGTATTATCTCAAGCCACTGCTTGACATCACGAAGCGACCGGACAGAGACGAAACTCTGAAGACATATCTCAAGGAAACCTATGTATAACAATAAAAAAACAACCATTATGTTTTTCCAATCAATTTATCAGATAATGTCGGCAGGCACAGACCTGAACATCAACATCAGGAGAACGGACGGAAAACTGTCCGTAGCGGTAATGCCCAGACGTACAACACTCAAGGATGAAGCCGGACAGGCCATCGTGCCGCTCATACTCAACGGCACCCCCATGGAACTGGACGGACAATTCCTGCAAATCATCACCACACCGCTGCAGAAAGCGCAGGGAATCCTCACCAACCTTGAAACCTTCGAGCAACAGGCACGGCTGGCCGCAACACAAGGCAAGGTGACCGGAACCGCCAACGACAAGAAGACAAAAGAGGCACGTGAAAAACAGGAAAAGATGGAAAAACTCCTCAAACGTGCGGAGGAGGCGTTCACGGCAGGAAGATATTCGGAAGCGACAACCTGCTTCAGGCAGGCCAAGGTACTCGCAGATACGGACAGGCAGAAACAGATAGAGGCAAGGATACAGGAAGTGCAGAAGGAGTCGTCACAGGGCTGCCTGTTTCCTGAAACGGATACACAGCCGCTCCCACAACAGCCGCCCGCAAACGGTACGGCGAACGGAAACCGGCCTGACGGACAAATGCGGATGTTCACGTCACAACCTCCACAACAGCCTGTACAGCAGGCAATCCCGCAACCGGTACAACAACCGGTGCCCCGGCCGCAGATAGTACAGCCGCAGCCCGTACCACAATATTATCCGGGAACACCGCAACCACAGCCAATGTACGAAGGATACTGCCGGAATCCCGCAAACGGCAGTCCGCAACAAACAGCGGAACAGCCCCAAACGTACTTCCGCCAGCCCGGCGGACAGTACCCACAGACACAACCATGGCAACAGCCGCAACCCGTTCCCCTGCAGCCGCAGGCAACCGTCATACAGACAGCCCGGGAAAATACGGGCAGGGAATACCAGTCACCGCCACAACCGGCCACAGAAGCGCTCACTTTTGACAAGGACGATGAAAGTGACAGGGAACTGTTGCGTGAAGACCCGTATGCGGAATACATAGACTTCCCGCAGGAATGCCGCATGAAGGACGAGACACAGGCGGAGCTTATATGTTATTAAACCCTTAAAACTTTAAATAATATGGCACTTGATATCAAAGGACTCAAAAGAGTATTCATCCTGAAAAAAGGAAATGACACCCTGACACTGGAAGACCCGGACAGCAGAATGTCCCTTTCCGAAGTGACGGACTTCTATTCCATGAACTATCCGGAACTGACCACGGCAACCCTGCACGGGCCGGAACTCGAAGAGGACCGCGCGGTATACCGGTTCAAAACCACCATAGGAACGAAAGGATAAGCCATGGCAAAGAAAACAAACCCTAAGAAAAAGGAGGAGACAACATGCAGACAGTTATCGGAACTACAAACGGAAGACCTGGCACGACTTATTATCAGCGAGGCCGGATACACAGACATCAGCCGGGGAACCGGCAGCAGAAAGAAAAGAAGGCTGCCGCCGGCAGGAACCGTAATGATTTTCTAACGGGGAGAATTCTCCCCGTTACCCCCGATTACTGTATGGAGAGCCGCGCGGGAGAAAAAATCAACCTTACGACAAGGGAGAATTTTGATTTCCTGTACCGTTCGGCACTCAGATACAGCGGGCTTGTCGGCCTCAGGCTTCCTTTCCGCCCGACCGGGAAATCACCGAGGATGAACATCATCAAACTGTACCGGGCAATGGACACCATGCTCCCGGAGCATGTCAACCTAGAAGAGGAGAACGGAAGGCTGTACTTCTGCCTCTACCGGTTCCATGAGTGGCCGGAATATAAACTATTCTGGATACCGCTGGAATTCACGGAGAGACTGCCGGAAAAACTCGGAAGGATAGCACTGGAATTTATCCGGCAGCTCGCCCGACACCATGGCATACCCAAAAGCACGGATACCAGCTACTACGAAATGGCACACGATTACCTGGAAGACTACAGGCTCTACGACGAAGAGGCGACGGCAGGAGAGATCAGACGCAAGGCCGCACTTGCCAGACTGTATGAAAAAGGGAAGGCGCACCGTATACTGAAGAGAATGGACAATCCAAAGGGATTTCTTGCGGACCTGGAGGGGGAAATACGGAAATACCATACAAAGAAGAACTATGAGCGGGCATTGCTGGAACTGCTCACGGAAGGTACGGCATACATTTCACACGGCTGCCCGAGCATCATGCAATACTCCTACGACTGGGCATACGAGGAGGCAGCAGATTTCAGGCCGGTGGGACTGGATACACAGATCATGGTCACCTGGTCGGTAAAGGACGCCATGAACGACGAAATGGAAAACTATTTCAACTCGGACTATCAGGAATCATATGTGATCACACCTGTCACGACATTCCACCTGACACCGGACACGGAAAAGCCTTTCTCCATGGATGACTTTCCGGAGCGGTTTTCCCAATGGCTCACATGCTTCATCAAACTCATTACAAATAACTTCTAATAAAACAGGAAAATGAATGAACTGACAAAACAGATGCAGCAAATCATGCATCCCAGAGCGGTACTTGTCGCCTATGAATGCGAAACGACAGATTACTCGACCCCGCGAAGTTATCTCGAACTCAGGCCTGTCAACGAGAAAGGACGGATGGGGGCCGGCATTCCGGTAACCTATGAGTTCATGAACTCACTGGTGGAATCATACACAGAAAGCATGAGCGGAATCCCGCACGGACGCATCCCCGGGAACATGCTCCTGTGCGACTCCAGAAAAGGCCGCGAAAGGTACATATGGTACAATCCGCCGCAGAAGAGAAAAATGTACTTCCAGGACGGGCTGCACATTACAGACGGGACATTCAACGTACCGGGCGTCATCTACGTGGTGGAACGGGAATGCATAGGCATACACGCCTTCAAGGGAGCAATCCCCGAAGAGCGGACAGAACTGTATCTGGCACCGTTCTTCAATGTAACCGGGGCGGACGTCTGCCTGGGCAACTCATCGCTAAAGAAACCACAGGACATGGATTTTCTGGAATTTCAGGAATACTGGGAAAAGCGTTTCTGGATGAGCGAGTTCTCACATTTGGGAGGTAACAGGAACCCGACCCGCAGCAACCTGGTTTCCGTAACGGAACATGCACGGAACAATCCGTTTGATTACAGCGAGTTACAACAATCCGGAAAGAAACTTAAAGACATACTGGCATGAAAAAGATTCATTACACGGACAACTACCTGCTGAAACCCTACCATCCCGTCACCATCCATGTTGCGGGTGCAGGGGGCACGGGCTCACAGGTCATAACCAATCTGGCACGCATGAACGTCACGTTGCAGGCACTGGGACATCCGGGCCTACATGTCACCGTATTCGATCCCGACATTATCACGGAAGCCAACATAGGACGCCAGCTCTTCAGTGAGACGGAACTGGGGCAAGGCAAGGCGACGGCGGCCGTCACACGCGTCAACCGTTTTTTCGGAACAACATGGACGGCGGAAAACTGCCGCTATCCCGTACGGAAAACACAGGAAAACGGAGATGACAGGACAAAGCCGGCGAATATCATCATCACCTGCACCGACAATACCCGCTCACGACTGGAACTGTGGAGATTCCTGAAAAAATACAGGGAGGCCTCCGTAAACAATGAAAGGGCGGTTTATTACTGGATGGATTTCGGGAATGCGCAAACCACCGGGCAAGTCTTCATAGGTACTGTCCGCAACAAGATACGGCAGCCGGCATCAAAAGAATTCATGCCGGTACCCGGAATGAATGTCATCACCGAGGAGGTGAACTATTCCACAATAGAAGAGAAGGACTCCGGACCGAGCTGCTCACTGGCGGAAGCACTGGAAAGACAGGACCTGTACATCAACTCCATACTGGCACAAGTCGGCTGTGACATCCTATGGAGGATGTTCAAGGAAGGAAGAACCCTGTACCGGGGAGCATATATCAATCTGAACACACTCCGGGTTAATCCGATACCGGTATAAGCCATGTGAAACAGACAGTTTTCCTTGCCGAAGCTACAGCTGTCGGCAAGGGAAGCATCTGCAATTTTCTTCCAATCCATATAAAACCGGAACCGGATTCAGGATTTTATCCGCACTAATCCGGCAACACCCTTCCCTGTTTTAACCAGTTCATATTTCTCAAGCCTTTCATACAATTTGCCGAGCGTCCTGCAGCCATACCTTTTCACTTTGAATTTGGGCATCAGTTTCTTCAGCACACCTCCAATCAAAGACAGGCTGACCTCCGTCTTACCGCCAGCAGCCTGTTCAAAAGCCTTGTCAAAATATTCCATATCTCTTTGAATAAAGAATTCAGGCGTATTTTCCTGAAAAGGCTTCTCCTCCTTCCGGTCAGCCAACAGAAACCCGGTACAGGAACGTACCAGTGCCACCGGCGTCTTTCCCTCCCCGTAACCAAGGACCATCAGGCCGCTCTCCCTGATACGTTGTGCCAGCAGGGTATAATCCCCGTCACTGGCAACCAGACAAAAACAACCGACCCGCCCCTCATGCAGGATGTCCATCGCATCCATAACCAACGCGATATCCGTCGTATTCTTTCCCGACACAAAGGAGGAAGCCTGCACCATCCTGAACGAATAATCCCTTGCCGCATCCTTCCAACCGGAAAGGGATTTTTTAGTCCAGTCACCATATATACGTCTCACAACGGCAGTACCATAACTGGATACGAACCGCATCACATCTTCCATCTTCTCGAAAGAAGCGTTATCGCCGTCAATCAAAACCGCGACAGACAAATCTTTTTCTTTTTTCATACCGAATCCTTAAACTGCAAAAATATAACAGGTTCCCGCAAATATAATTAATTGAACCTATTTTTTCTTTCCCCTCTGCCGCAAAAAGTCCTGTATTTCCGAACTACGATAAAAATTCTTCCCGTTCTCATCCGTCTGGTAGTAACGGATAAGCCCCTTTTCACGGTAACGGGCAATGGTCCGTTGCGTCACGCCCAGAAGTTGCGCAAGGTCACAGTTATCCAGCAAGGTGTCACCGTCCAGACAGTCTTTCAGGCGGTTCATACGGTCAAGTTTCTTTTCAAGGCGATTAAAACCTTCCACCATAGTCATGATCATTTTTTCAAGTACTTCATTATCTATATACATCATGGCATATCCTCCATTGTTTTAAAAAGTGATTATCCGGATACTCTTTCTGTGCGCACTACGAGAGTATATTACACTATAATGAAAATTATATGCCGGATTCAAAAAACAAACTCATCATTACACATAACATTCTAGTTCACAGAGAAATACAAAATAAAAAATTACAAATAGCACAGTTAAATGTAATCCCGGATATTGTAAAGTCCGGGTACAAATTGTAAATACGATTTACAATTTGACCTGCTATCCGTGAAATCTGACGACATCTGCTGACACCTGTAGTCAGAGACTTGGAGGCAAACCTCCGGTACCATACCTTTGCATCGGACAAAAATCAAAAGCTTATGGAAGTGATCAGTATCGAAGCCGCAACATTTGAAGAAATGAAGCAGGCGTTAAGCTCAATCATCCGGGATATCCGGACAGGAAGAGGAATACGGCAGGAGGAAAGACTGACGGAATGGATGGACAATCAGGAAGCATGCATTATGATGGATATCTCTCCAAGGAAGTTGCTTACTTTACGCAGCACGGGAAAAATCCCGTACAGCAGGATAGACAGGAAAATCTATTACCGGAAAAAAGACATCGTCACATACATGGAAGGAGTGTTACAAAAAGGAAACAAATAAGCAAAGAAATATGGCACATGACTTACTGACAAGGGAAAGTCCGGAGATTATCCGGTTCTTCCAGGATATTGGACACATCACTGAACTCTTAAAAAGCGAACCGGACAGATACAGGCCTGTCCTGAACGGTGACAGATACATCACCGAAACTGAACTGTCCGAATTACTGAAGATAACACGCCGGACACTGGTTGAGCACAGGACAACCGGGCTTATCCCTTATTACCGGCTGGGAGGCAGAATACTTTATAAAGAAAAGGATATTATAAAACTGCTGGATGAAAACAGGCTGGAAGCTTTTTAAAAGCCGACAGTATAGAAGAGAACGTCTTCGGGAATTTTCCTAAAGACGTTCTCTTCTATATATGCCGTTCATTCCAGTATAAATGGATACATTATAAAGTTTTCTGTAATTTTATCCCAATACTATTTGGAGGAATCGAACCTTTTCCATATCTTTGCACCGTCAAAAAAATGACAGCGATAAAGATTGAAATAATTGAAATTAGGAATATGGCTAATTCAATGGTTTTGATTTTAACGATATAAGATTTAGTGCTGTTTATCAGGACTTTAAGAACAAAGAACTTTAAATGTTCGATTCCTGGTGGCACCACTATCGATTCGGTAATAAAAAAATCCCTTGAACTTCAAAAGTTCAAGGGATTTTTTTATTCCTCGTATTGCAATTTGCAACCGCCTATACTTTAGAACTATGCAGTTTTTTATGGCTCAGTTGTAATTCTTGGGGGATTAAGTTTAGTCAATTCCCTTCATGCATATACCTTTGCTAGCCTAAAAAGGAAGAAGCTCATATCCACTACTCCTCTAAATGATGCCCTAAATGCTTTGATTTTAGCATTAAATGCTTCCGCTGCTGCATTTGTACGGCTCAGTCTGAAACCTTTATTATAAATCTCCACACGAGCATCTATTTCTGCTTGAGTCAAATGCGCAGGAAGTTCAATGGTAGTCCGCGGAGTTATTGCTACCAATACCATATCTCCCAAACCCTTTTTGTACTCTTTAATAACATTTTCAGTAAACTGACTGGATGAAATAACATCACGCATTATATTACCTTTTTTCATATCTCTAATTATTTTGTTTTTTATTTTACACACAAGCAGAATATACACTTCCCTATACAGGTTTAGATTGAGCTAAATCTTCCGATGTAGATTTGTTTTCCAAAGAGATATTGATCGCATTCATGCCTTTCACTCCACGCTCAAGGTCAAATGTTACGATATTATTTTCTGCAATATTGCCAATGACATTGTTTACATGAAAAAAGTATTTCTCAACACCTGAAAGGTCTTTAATAAAGCCAAATCCTCTTGACTCATTAAAAAACTCAACCCGTCCTCTCAAGATCGTTGGCTCCTCTTCTTCCTTTTTAGGAGTTGCTATAATTATTTCATCCGGATTAATTTCTTCCTTCTTTATATCCTCTGTCGGAGGAGTCGAAGTTATCATTCCGTTCTCATCTACATAGGCAATCATATCCTCAAAGCTATTTGAGCTGCCTGATAATTTCTTGCTTTCTTTCTTTTTCAGTTTTTCTTCTCGTTTAGCGAGTCTTTTCTTTTCATTTTCACGTTTACCAACTGTCATGGATTTTGCCATAGAATTTATATTTAGTTTTATATTAATTTTAAAGAGATTGTTATTTGTTGATTTCAAATAGTATAACTAGCTTTATTCAGCTTCTTACCCGTCAGTTTCTGAATATCATTAACGAGTTTACGCTCTTCCTGCGAGCAGAATGTCAGTGCTGTCCCTGTATTCCCGGCTCTTCCGGTACGTCCGATACGATGCACATACGTTTCCGGCACATCAGGAAGATCATAGTTGATAACTAAAGGAAGTTCGTTAATATCGATACCTCTGGCTGCAATATCAGTAGCCACCATCACACGTGTTTTACCCGACTTGAAATTGCCCAAAGCCAACTGCCGCGCTGCCTGACTTTTATTTCCATGAATCGCCTGGCTACCAATTCCCGCCTTGCCCAGTATCTTTACGATCTTATCAGCATTATGCTTCGTACGTGAAAATACCAACACCGACTGATCTTCTGATTTTTGCAAAATCGAAACCAGTAAAAGACTCTTTTCCTTTTTCTCTACGAAATAAACCATCTGTTCAATAGCATCCACAGTCGATGATTTCGGAGTTATGCTGATTCGTACAGGATTCTTCAACAAAGAATTCGTTAAAGAAATAATTGTATCAGGCATTGTAGCGGAGAAGAATAAAGTCTGTTTTTCTTTCGGAAGTTTTGGTAATATCCGCTTGATATCATGAATAAATCCCATATCAAGCATACGGTCTGCTTCATCAAGTACAAAATATTGTATCTTATCCAGATGGATATGTCCCTGATTCATCAAGTCAAGCAAACGTCCCGGTGTAGCAACCAGGATATCAATTCCTTTGTGTAACATGTCAACTTGAGGACGTTGATTTACTCCGCCAAAAATAACCCCATGCCGCACTTGGGTATATTTGGCATAATCATTAATGCATTCACTTATTTGCAAGGCAAGTTCACGGGTGGGCGTCAAAATCAACGCTTTAATCCCCCGGCACTTGGCTGCCTCTTTATTCATTTGCAAATGTTGTATAATGGGAATAGCAAACGAAGCAGTTTTACCTGTTCCCGTTTGCGCACAGCCTAATATATCTCTTTTTGCTAATGCAGCCGGAATTGCCTCTCCCTGAATGGGAGTGGGCACTGCATATCCTTTTTCTTCAATAGCTTTTAAAATCGGTTCGGTTATATTTAATTCTTTAAATGTCATAATTGTTGTTTTTGCTGTATCAAAACAGCTATTAATTTATATTGTAAAGGGACTGACAAACTCCATCATGGGAATGAAAATCCCGTAGGTTAAGCCAGTTTATGGGTTGCCAAGAAAAACTCGCGCTCCAGTGTACTCATTACTTCTTTTACACTACTGATTTTTTCAGCGAGAAAAGCATTGCTACCGGCAAAAGCATAGCCTTTTTTCATATTTCCTTTGGCTGCATTATATAAAGCCTTAATAATGCAATAAGGGCTTTTTGTATAATCACATGTTTTGATACAATGGAATGAGCAACTCTTAGGCCTCTCCAGTCCACTATTCACATTGTGAATAAATTCCCCGTCAATAGCTCGTCCTGGCATTCCCACAGGACTTTCAATAATAAGAACATCTTCGGACTTGGAGTGAATATATACTTCCTTGAACGTCTCGGACGCGTCACATTCCTGGGTGGTAACAAATATACTTCCCATTTGTACCCCTGCAGCTCCCAGTCCCATAAAATGTGCAATATCTTCACCCGTCGAAATGCCGCCGGCGGCAATCACCGGAATCTGTTTCTGTTCTTTATAGCTGGATGCAATCATTACCACTTCCGGAATCAAAGTTTCCAAAGCATAATGCTGATCCTGTAATTGTTCTTTTTTGAATCCTAAATGTCCACCGGTTTTAGGCCCCTCCACCACGATTGCATCGGGCAGATAATTATAGTTCTTCTGCCATTTATCGCAGATGATTTTGGCTGCTCGTGAAGAAGATACAATAGGCACTAGCTTGGTTGTACTCTCTGGAGTCAGATATGAAGGCAGGTCGAGTGGAAGCCCGGCACCGGAAAATACCACATCAATCTTTTCCTCGATTGCGGTGCGCACCATATCCGCATAATTCGATAAAGCAACCATGACGTTTACGCCAATAATACCTTTTGTTTTCGCACGTGCTTTCCGGATTTCCTCTTTCAGCCCGTTAATACATTTTTCAGGATAAGTACCTTTCCCTTTGGGGTATAACAAACCTAAACCTGCGCATGATATAACGCCTACTCCTCCTTCGTTTGCTACTGCCGAAGCCAAACCCGAGAGCGAGATACCTACTCCCATTCCACCTTGTATTACAGGTGTTTTTATCTCAATATTTCCTATAAAGAATGATTTCATATGTTTTATTTTGCTTTAGAGCAATTGAACAAGATAAACAGTGAGTGTGAGCACACTTTATCCAAGCGCTCAAGATTGGCCCTGTCATTGACTATTTGCCTTGTTGGGTGTAATTTATTAAACCTTTACTCCTGACTTCTTCAAGAGTATTGTGTATTACAAAAAAGTCTAATAAATCTATTTTCAGAATGGAAAGTGCAGGAGTAGATATTCCTGATATTGCACAGAAAAAGAGCCAGAATTAGCAGAACTTAAATGTAATATGATTTTTTGTCTTCCCCTGTGTCAATCAGAAGATTCCTCCGTTGAATCATGAAACGAAAATAACTTATTAAATAAAAGCAGAAGATAATATCTTCTGCTTTTATTCGGATATTAATATCTTCTAGAGTTATTATAACCACCACGGCCTCCACCGTTTGACGGTCTTTCAGTACGAGG
>ERZ791574.477-NODE-477-length-31158-cov-3.065910_pt1 | contig 31158 bp, 32 predicted proteins | sample MGYA00433098_ERZ791574 | MGnify/ENA primary metagenome ERZ791574 (study PRJEB30046, sample SAMN00791933) | human gut metagenome | study: EMG produced TPA metagenomics assembly of the A metagenome-wide association study of gut microbiota in type 2... | reverse complement strand
GGACAAATACGAAGAAAAGCTGCGGAAGCTGCGGCAGGAAAACAAAGAGGCATTGAGAAGGGCGAAGGAGCAGGCAAAGAACGAAAAGAAGCTGCTGCGGGAGAAATACGCCACCAATGCGGAGGCGAGGATTGCGGCGGTGAAGGAAAAATACGAAAAGAGAATTGACCGGAATGAATACTGGAGGCTGCGGAGGTTGGCAGTGAAGGATGCGAAGGCTTTGGCGGAGTGGATGAAATCCCCCACGGACAGCAAGCATATTCCGAAAAAATTTAAGGAAACAGTCGGTGTGATATTAGGGCTGATTGAAACAGAAAAGCCTGACCTCAGGATTCCCTTACAGAGCTTTGTTACCATGAAGGGGGCATTACAGGAGCTTTACGGCGATCAGGAGGGGATTTACCTTTATGTGGAACAGGACGATCAGGTGATAAATATTCTGGACAGATTCATTCAGAAGTATCCCGAAGGGGCGAACCTTGACACGATGAACGGGGCGGACATGAAATATTTCCGCAACCTGATAGCTTCGGTGAAGAAAGCCTGCACGGATGCGAACAAGCTGCACACAAGCCAGAGGGAGAAAAGCGTGATTGAGGTTTCGGAAGGGTTTATCAAAAAATCCAAAAAGAAGAAGGATGCCAGAGAAACGGGCATAATTCGGCGGATGCAGGATTTCCTTGGACTGGAAATGCTGGATGCGAACAGCTTTTTCAAGCGCATAGGCGGAGATGTTTACAGCGAACTCTGGAAGGGGCTGCGAAAGGGTCTGGATAAGAAGATAAACCACTGGAGAGAAGCAATGGACTTCATCAATGAACTGGTAGACCCGAAAACTGTGCGGAAATGGACAGAGGAAGCGGCGAAGGAATTTGAAATTGGCGGGACGAAGGTACAGCTGACGATTCCGCAGATAATGAGCCTTTACTGCCTGATGAAAAGAGACCAAGGCAGACAGCACATCATCGGGACGCAGATTCCGACGGAGAACGGGATTCTTGACATCAGAGGCGGCGGCTTTAAGGCAGAGCCAATCAGCCACACCCAGAAGGGGAAGAAAGCAAAGATAGAGAAAGCAAAGGTAGTAGAGCCGACGGCGGCAGACATTCAAGCCATTCTGGGCACGCTGACGGAGGAGCAGAAAAAATCGGCAGAGGCAATTCAGAAATATCTCTCTGAGGATGTAGCGGCTTGGGGGAACGAAACAACCATGCTGTTATTTGGCTATGAGAAATTCACAACGAAGAATTACTTCCCGATTGTGAGTGACAAAAACTTTGTGAACCAGCTGGTGACAAAGACAGATGACATTGCGCCCTCGCTGAAAAGCCTCGGCATGACGAAGAATATCAACCGCTTTGCGAACAACCCTGTTATGATTCAGGATATTTTCAAGGTGTTTGCGAACCATGTAGACCAGATGAGCAATTACAATGCCTTTGCGGCATCGGAAAGCGATTTCAACAAATTCATGAACTACAAGAAAAAGCAGGAAAAAGGCAAAGAGAAGGGAAAGGTGGACACGGTAAGAAACGAAATGGACAGAACGATGGGGAAGGGCGGGGCGAAATACATCAAAACGCTGATGAACCGTCTGGTAACGGCATCGGGTCTTTCGGACGACAGCGATTTTGCGAAAATGCTTGTCAGAAACATGAAGGTTGCAAGCGTGGGGGCGAACCTGCGTGTTATCGTACAGCAGCCGACAGCGTATCTGCGTGCGGGCAATTCACTCTCCATGAAATATCTGCTGAATCCTGCGGTATTCAAGAAAACAGACAAGGAAACCATTTACAAATACGCCCCGATTGCGCTTTGGAAAAGCTGGGGCAACTACGAGATGGACACAGGCAAGACGATGTATGAACAGATGATTGCGCCGACGAAGGCTGCCAAAACAAAGGAGCTGCTGATGGCGGGCGCAGGCTGGGCGGATGAAGTGACATGGAGCCGCCTTTGGAACGCCTGCGTATTGGAAGCAAAGGACAAGCACAAGGGCGCGACGCAGGAAGAAATCTACACGATTGCCGGAGAAAGATTCGGGGAGATTGTAGACGAAAGTCAGGTGGTAGACAGCGTGTTGCACCGCAGCCAGATCATGCGGAAGAAGGGGCTTTACACACAAATGACAACCTCTTTTATGAGCGAGCCGACAAAGACCTTCAACATGGCAAGCAATGCGCTTGTGGAGCTGGTGCGGAACAATACACCGGAGAATCGCAGGAAATTCATCCGATGTTACATGACGATTATTGCGTCTAGTGTAGCGACGGCGTGCGCGGCGGGATTGGCAGACGCAATGCGCGATGACGATGATGACGATACTTTCTTTGAGAAATGGAAAAAGGCGGTTGCAGGGGACTACAGCAAAGCGGAAACGCCGAAGGACTACATAATGGCGGTGCTGAGCAACAACATTGCTGACAACCTGAACCCGATGGGGATGATTCCTTATCTGCGGGACGGATGGAGTTTATTGCAGGGATACGATATCAACAGAACGGACTTTGACTGGCTGAACGATATCATGAAGAACATCAAACGATGGGAACAGTTTGCAGCGGGAGAAAGCGAATATACTCTGGCATCCCTGCTGCTGAACACCACAGGGGCAATTTCTAAAATGACAGGGGTTCCCATTGGCAGCGCGGAAAGAGATTTGAAGGCTCTGACAAACTGGGTAGTGCTTCATATTATCGGGGACGATGAAATGAAATTCAATTATAAAAAGCTGAGCAGGGATGTCGGTTCGGAAAAGAACGCTTCCTACTATGCGGAGCGAATGCTGAAAGCAAAATTCAGCGGAAATGACGACCTTGCAACCAGAATCTACAACGAAATGATTACGGCAGGCGTAAGCAATGAAAAGATTGACAATAAGCTGGAAAGTAAGGAAAAGAAGCTGCTGAAAGAAGAACCGGAAACAACGGAAGGCGCAGAGGCTTACGCAGCGGGCGACTACAACGGATACATGAACGCCATAGACAGCCTGACGGCGAAGGGCTACGGCAAGGGCTACGCGGTGAAGGTGATTGAAAGCGTTTACAAGAAAATGAAGGGAGGAGACGACGAGGAGGAAACCTTTGAACCCATTACAAACGATTACTGGGACAATGAGCCGGACAAAGACCCTGCGGGGTATGAAATGATGTTTAACGCCTACATGAGCGGGAACACGAATGACTACAGCCGGATGTGGGACAGGATGGAGGCAAGCGGAAAGGAAGAAGGAAACATCAAAAGCAGCATGAAAAGCCGTTTGAAGAAGGCATATCAGGCGGCGAAGGCGGAAGGCAATTACCAGAAGGCGCAGAGAGCGAAAACAGAGTTTTTGCGATTGGGCGGCAAGCCGGAAACGCTGGAAGGATAAGGAACAAAGGGCAGGGGATGACCTTGCCCTTTTTTTGAAAAATGGTATATACACAGCTACCTTTGCGCGATATAATAAAAGTAAAGAAGAAAGCAAGGAAGGAAGTGTGTGGAATGAGTGAAAGAGAAATGGCAGTAAGCCTATTGGAAAAGGTACCTGATTACAAGATGGGCTATGTATTGGCATATTTGCAGGGAATTACAGCGGACGAAGCGGCGGATGATGCTTTTTGTGAAGAAATGTTTCAGAATTATCTCAAGGATACTGACCCGAAAAAGGATGAGACTTATTCCTTAGAGACTTGCAAAAAGGAATGGGGGATTGATTGATGTATCGAATCATCCTCAAAAAGAGAGCAAAGAAATTCATTGACAAGCTTCCGAAGCAGGAAAAAATCCGCCTTGTGACAGCAATAGAGCAGCTTCCGAACGGCAGCGACATTAAGAAGATGAAAGGGCATGACGACTTAATGCGGCTGCGTGTGGGGGAGTATCGGGTCATTTACACGGTGGACAATGGAGAATTGGTAGTGCTAGTGATTGATGTGGGAAACCGCGGAGAGATTTACAACAGATATTGAAAGAGAAAGGAAAAAGCCGCAGGAAAAGCGGCTTTTTTTGTGCGATTTGAGGGAGGGTGCAGAGCATCCTCCTTTTTCTTATAATGAGAGCAGGAAGGAGGGAGCAAACGTGGCAGGAGCAAGTGAAGTAATTGTAGGCATTTTGGCTTTACTGGGGACAATGATTGGCAGCTATTTTGCGAACAACAAAAACGTCGCAGTAATGCAGGAGCAGCTGAAAAACGTAAGAGAGGACATTCAGACGCTTTCTGTGCGGGTGGACAAGCACAACAACCTTGTGGAGCGCATGGCAAAGGTAGAGGCGAGCGCAAAAAGCGCACACAACCGTTTGGACGAAATAAAGCGTGAGAAATAAGGGCGGATGAAATGGCAGAGAAGAAAGAAAAACGGAAGGAATTTTCCAAGAAAATTATGGAAATGGAAATGCGCCTGCTTTGGATCAACACGCTGGGCGTACTGGGGTTGGCGTATTACTGCGTACACAACAGCTTTGATGCGGCGTTCCCGTGGCTGAGTGCTATGGTGAGCCTACCTTGGGCGGCATGGGGTGTGAGCAAGACGGGATACACGATGAAAAGCGTAAAGGAAAACACAAGCGGCGGCATTGTTTACGAAAGTGCAATGAGAGAGGAAGGAGGCACGGAATGAAGGATGCAACATTTTTAATGGGAAATTGGTATTTATTTATTGCAGCTTTGGCAATGGCTACACTGGCAGCGGCAGCAGTGGCGAGATTTTTGGAAATGCCTTCTGCGGAGCAGCGGAAGAAGGTAAAGGAATGGTTGCTTTTGGCAGTGACAGAGGCAGAGAAGGAGCTGGGGAGCGGCACAGGGCAGTTGAAGCTGCGGTATGTGTACGATTTATTTTTGCAACGCTTTCCTGCGGTTGCGAAAAGGATTTCCTTTGAAACCTTTTCCTACTGGGTAGACAGGGCTTTGATTGACATGAGAGAAATGCTGAGCAAGAACAAGGCAATTTACCGCATGGTAAAGGCGGAAGAAGGTGCGGAAAATGATACAGATTAAGGTGGACATTGCCGCAAAAGGAAATTTCGGCGGAAAGCGGGACAAGGAAGAGATTAAATATCTTGTGATTCACTACACTGCAAACGACGGGGACAGCGCAGCAGGCAATGCAAATTATTTCAAGGCACACATTGTGGAGGCATCGGCGCATTATTTTGTGGACGACAACGGCGTGATACAGAGTGTGCCGGATGATTATGTGGCCTATTCCGTTGGCGGGAAGAAATACCCCTCCTGTGCGAAAACGGGCGGCGGCAAGCGATACGGAAGCTGCACGAACCGAAACAGCATATCTATTGAGCTGTGCGACACCAGAAAGAACGGAAAGTATGATTTTTCGGAGAAAACCTTGGAGAATGCGGCGCAGTTATCCAGACTGCTGTTGAAAAAATACAACATTCCTGTGGATAACATCATCAGACATTTTGATGTTACAGGGAAAAACTGCCCTGCGCCGTTTGTCAGTGATGAGAAGGCGTGGAAGGCGTTTCAGGAAAGGATAGTGGACGAAGTGAAATATTATGAAGAAATGAAGGATGTACCGAAGTGGGCGCAGCCATTGGTAAAGGACATGATTCAGAAGGGATGCTTTGGGGACACAAAAGCACTGCATTTGAGTGATGACATGCTGCGGACTATGGCGTTGATGGAGAGATACAACAAGAAAGGATGAAGCGATATGAAAAAATTATTTATTTCTCAGCCCATGAAGGGCAAGACGGATGAAGAAATTCTGAGGGAGAGGGAGCAGGCGGTCAGAGAGGCTGAAAAGTATCTCAAGGAAAACGGGATGCAGGAAGAAGTGCAGGTGATTGATTCCTTCTTCCAGAGTGCGCCCGTAGGCGCAAGACCTCTTTGGTTTTTGGGTAAAAGTCTGGAATTGCTTTCGACAGCTGACCTTGTATATTTTGCAAAGGACTGGGAGAAAGCCAGAGGATGCAGGATTGAACACATGTGTGCAGTACAGTACGAATTGCAGATTATCGGATAGGAAGTTATCAGAAAACGATGATTTGTGATAGGTTGGATTGAAAACCGAAAGGTTTTGTAGGGAGCGGCGCATCTGATATTTTGCTAGTGGGGTATCAGGTGTTCTGCTCCTCATTTTTTAAAATGCAAAGTGTAGTTATCATAAAATGATAGAATTTTGAAAGTTAAGGGGGATTTGGAGGGGTAACTTATCAGAAAATGGGATTTATGATAAGTTGGATGGGAGATGCGCATTTATTATTTTGTTGAGGTTAACAAAATGGTATAATAGAACAAATCAGAGGAGGGACATTTTAGAATGAGAGAGATATTAGTTGGCAGGAAGTACAGACATTTCAAGGGAAATAATTATAAAGTGCTTGCACTGGCGGAGCATACCGAAACAGGCGAAGAATGTGTTGTGTATCAGGCTTTGTATGGCGAAGGGGAAATTTATGTGCGACCTTTAGATATGTTTGCATCTGAGGTTGATAGGGATAAATATCCGGATGTCTCCCAGAAGTATCGGTTTGAATTGGCGGACTGAAAGAGGGTTTCGCATAGGGGAACTCTGGATTCTTAGCTCAGTTGGTCAGAGCATCCGGCTCATAACCGGACGGTCCTCGGTTCAAGTCCGAGAGGATCCATTTTACAAAGAAGATTTTATGGAGGAAAAGATGGAAAATCTACAGTTATATAGAACAATTGGATTTGAGACATTTGCTGATTTAATGCTATATGGGGAAGAAAGGTACGTGAATCCTCAGCAATGGAAGGATACCTATGAAGGATATGTATTTCGTTTGATGGATACAGAAGAAGGCAGAAGGGTTTTAATTAAGAAACTCTATGAACATTATGGCAAGGAAGAAAAAGTTGTTGATATTTTTTCAAGGTACTATAGTTTATATCATGGATGTTATGCGCAATGTTGGACAGGAACAGCTGAATCAGATGCAATATGGAGAATTTACAGTTACGGTAATCATGCAATCAGAATCAGTACAACGATGAATAAGATTCAAAAGGTTCTGGAGAATAATCAACACCCAAATGGCAGAATTTTAAAAATAAAGTACGATGTACAGAATAAGGATGCTGTGATTGAGGGAATGCTGCATGAAATGACAGAGGAAAATTCCGCATATTATGGTTTTACTCATAAAAGGGAGGCATTTAGCCATGAAAATGAGTATCGTGCTATGTTTATGATGGACATTGGCGAGGTGATAATGCGGGAGTTAAGAAAGAGAAAGTATTTTTTTGAAAACACAATAGATACGAACAACATTGAAGAAATTGTGAGAAGATTGGAAAAAGGTTTTCCGGATACTTCCTGCAGACAGCAAGGTTCTGCAATTCTGAAAGTAAATATAGGAGAGTACATAGATTCTATTATGGTTCATCCGTTTGCAGAGGACTGGTATGTAGAGCGGGTGAGAAAGCTGTGTGAATTGAAAGGAATGGAAGGGAAATTCATAGGTAAATCAAATTTGTATCAATGCCCGGATTTTTCTGATAGGAAAAATATTTAAAAATAATTCGGTGGTGAAAATTTAACTGTTGTGTGATATAATATTTCAAGAATAAATTTAATAGTGCCTTTTGTAATTGCTACACTTTTATTGTGCACGTCTATCGAATTGATGTTGAAGCTGAAAGAGACTGTAAGTTTGAAGGTTGTTCTGGAGGGAAGGCTGATATTTATGGCGATTCTGTACATGAAATCAATGGTAGGTTATGGCGTTTATGGGGTGTGCCATTTGTAGCAGTTATTAAGGATAAACGCCGGGGGTTCAATTCCTCCACACCTCATAAATAAGGCTGCCGAAAGGCAGCCATTTTAAATTGTTTTTGTTTCAAACATTGATCCATTGAACGTACTCTGGTGTCCTTCGGATCTGGGGTTTTTTATTGCTATACCCTAATGAAGTAAGCACCCCCATATTGTTCAATCATGATTTTCGCAAGTCTCGCATCGGGTTTTGTAATCTTCACAGGAAATTCCAATTTCTTTTCATAAATCCACATTTATTTACACTCCTTTCCTGCCAGAGAAAAATTGGCATCGTTCTGCCAAGGCCATGGATTTTCCATCCACTGCCAAGCCTGTGTATTGGCGGCATAGCTGCGGAAGGAGCAAAGAGGCCCAAATGTCTCCTCGTATTTCATACGAACCGTGTCAGCGGCAGTGATGACCTGATTGTATGCTGCAATGGCATCGCTGTCATCGGGGTGCGTATTCAGAAAAAGCCCCAAGTCTACAGCAATAAAGTCAAGCTCCATCAAGGATTTCAATAATTCCTCCTGATTCATACCTCTGCCCCCCTTCCGAAACGATAAAGATTCCAGCCGGAGCAATAGGGGATAGCCAGATCGGCAAAGACCGTGCCGCAGATAAGGCTTTGCTCAGCCTCCATCGGTGCTTCATAGGGCTGGAAGGGCACCATAGCCTGCGCCGGCCCAATTTGCTCCAGCACGCAGGCGTTGCAATTTCCTATCATGGTAGCCGGTGTCAGCGTGGCGGAAGCGGTCTCTGTGTTGTTTTGTCTGCAATGCTGATTACAGGCGAAGTTTCTGCACATTTCTCTCATGCGTGTTTCCTCCTTTTGGCATTTACAATATTTATACTATGGAAAAAGTCGATTATGGTGCGAAGGGATTTCCGAAAAAGAAAAATGGCAATGACAAAGGGCTCTTTCGAGTCCTCTGTCATTGCCGCGTAATAATCTAAATGACGGAGAGGGGAAGCAAGGAAGGGAGAGCTTCCGCCTCAGCCGATTTTCATTTTTTTGAGTTCTATTAGGAAATAGACATACCGAATACAAGACCTGCAATGATGATAGCACCGATTGCGATAGGGTCAAGGATTTTAACGATGAATTTGTATACAGGTGCAAGGGTGAATTTGAACTTGCCATAGGAGGTAGCTTCCTCTACGGAATTGTCTGTACCCCAAATCCAGCCAACGAATACAGTTGTAAAGAATGCACCCAGAGGCAGCAGCAGTCTGTCTGTCAGGTATTCCAGGAAGTCACCAAAGATAGGATAGCTGATACCGTCGCCGGAGATCCAGATACCCTTCAGGTTCATGTATGCCTGAGAAAGTGTATACATAACACCAATGATAAAGATAACGATGGATGCACCGAGCAGTGCTTTCTTTCGTTCGAATCCCTTTTCTTCTACCAGGAAAGCAATCGTACCTTCCAGAATGGAGGTGGAAGAAGTGATTGCAGCGAAGAACAGCAGGAAATAGAATACGGTACCAATCAGCTGGCCGCCGGGAATAGCCATGAATACGCCTGCCAGTGTAGCAAACCCAAAGCCGCCGCCCATACCGGGAGCAATACCTGTCGCAAATACAGCGGGGATAATCATGAAGCCTGCAAACAGAGCAACCAGAGTGTCCAATGTACAAACGATAGCCGTGTTGGAAATCAGGTTATCTTCATTGGAGAGGTAGGAAGCGTATGTCATCATAACGCCCATGCCAAGGGAGAGGGAGAAGAATGCCTGCCCCAGAGCGGTCAGGATTGCAACGCCGTTGATAGTGGAGAAATCAACATTCAGCATGTATTTCAGACCATCATCTGCACCGGGAAGGGTACAGGAACGAATCATCAGAGCGATCAGCATGATGAACAGCAGGGGCATCAGAAGCTTAGACATCTTTTCGATACCGGCTGTGCCGTGGCTGATGATATATGCCGTTAAGAACAAGAAGATGAAGGGGAAGATGACAGCGCCCTGCAAAGGGAATGTGCCGTCTGCGCCCAGCAGATTATTCAGGAAGTAAGCTGTAGGGTCAGCCCAGATGGTTTTTACATCTACTATGTAGGCAACGATATATTTCATCGCCCAGCCGCCAACCTGACAGTAGTAGCAAAGGATGATGAAGCCTGTCAGAACGCCAAGGCCGCCAACCCAGGACCATTTTGCGTTTAATTCACGCATAGCGCCAACTGCATTTTTGTGTGTTTTACGTCCAACCGTAAATTCTGCCATCATAACGGTTGTACCAACCAGAGCAACGATAATCAGATAGATAATCAAGAAGGCACCACCGCCGCAGAAATAAGCCTTACCGGGGAATTTCCAGATGTTGCCCAGACCTACAGCAGAGCCTGCTGCAGATAGGATGAAGCCTAGCTTCGAACCAAATTGACCACGATTTTCAGCTGATGTAGACATAAGTATTCCTCCTTTACAGATAAACGATAGATTTGAAGCCCTATTGTTTCGCTGGATGAGATGCAAGAATACTGAAACGACATAAAACGCATAATGGATACATATAATGGCCTTCTTTCCAGACATCCTTTTCTCAGTCCCTCTTCTAAGTTGTATGATGTCTGATAGGGAATCTTTCCTGATAAAGAAGAAAATGTATGCAGTTCCAATATCTTACAAATTTATCCTAAGGCTAGAATAGCGGAAAATCATGTAAATTTCCATAAAAAAACCGTTAAGATTTAGGCGTGTTTCTCTTAATGTCAATGGCAAAAATGAAATGTGATTGTATAGTATGAATAAAAGGACAGTATACATAATGGCGTTTCACCTATAAAAATGCTAAATTATGGGCAAAAAAAGAGGACGAAGGGGGAGCCTTCGTCCTTTTTATCATATCGTTTATGCAACAGTATGCTTTTATGTTTCTTTTTAAGAAATATTTTCTTTTTGAGAAATTTTTGAATTAGGAAATAGACATACCGAATACCAGACCTGCAACGATGATAACACCGATTGCGATAGGGTCAACGATTTTTACCATGAATTTGTAAACAGGTGCCAGGGAGAATTTGAATCTGCCGTGAGAAGTAGCTTCCTCTACGGATTTTTCAGGGCTCCAAACCCAACCAACACAAATTACGGAGAACAGTGCGCCCAGAGGCAGCAGCAGTCTGTCTGTCAGGTATTCCAGGAAGTCGCCGAAGATGGGGTATTCGATACCGTTCTTGGAAACCCAGATACCCTTGATGTTCATGTAAACCTGAGACAGTGTGTAGAATACGCCGATGATGAATACAACAACGGATGTACCAAGCAGTGCATGGTTTCTCTTAAGACCTTTTTCCTCAATCAGGAATGCAATCGTACCTTCCATGATGGAAGTAGAGGAGGTTACTGCTGCGAAGAACAGCAGGAAGTAGAACAAGAGACCGAACAGTGTACCGCCGGGGATTGCTTCAAATACGCCTGCCAGTGTTGCGAATGCGAAGCCGCCGCCCATACCGGGGTCGATGCCTGTAGCGAATACAGCGGGGATAATCATGAAGCCTGCGAACAGAGCAACCAGAGTATCCAGTACGCAAACGATACCGGTGTTGGAAATCAGGTTATCTTCATCAGACAGATAGGAAGCGTATGTAACCATGATACCCATACCAAGAGAGAGCGAGAAGAATGCCTGACCCAGAGCAACCAGAATAGCGTTGCTGTTGATAGTAGAGAAATCAACATTCAGCATGTATTTCAGACCTGCGTCAGCGCCGGGCAGTGTGCAGGAGCGAATCATCAGACCAATCAGCAGTACAAACAGTAAGGGCATCAGAACCTTGGACATCTTTTCGATACCTGCTGTACCGTGACTCAGAATGAAGGCTGTCAGGAACAGGAAAATCAGAGGGAAAATAACAGCACCCTGCAGAGGGAAGCCGTTTGCGCCCAGCATGCCAAGGAAGTAAGCCGTAGGATCAGCGTATACCATCTTTGCTTCTGCAATGTAAGCGTAGATGTATTTCATAGTCCAGCCGCCAACCTGACAATAGTAACAAAGGATGATGAAGCCTGTCAGAACGCCGAGACCGCCTGCAAAGCCCCATTTCTGGCTGATGGCGCGGAAGGAACCGAGTGCATTTTTGTGTGCGTTACGACCTACCGTAAATTCTGCCATCATAACTGTGGTACCGATCAGAGCAACCATGATGATGTAAACCAACAGGAAAGCACCGCCGCCGCAATTATACGCTTTGCCGGGGAACTTCCAGATGTTACCCAGACCTACAGCAGAACCTGCTGCGGACAGGATAAAGCCTAGCTTTGAACCAAATTGACCGCGATTTTCAGTTGTAGACATAAGTATTCCTCCTTACGTTAAGAAAATAATGAATGATAGCTGGAGTAGAAAAAACCTCCTGTTGTGAAAAATTTCCTTCCGAGAAACTTTTCTGCCGCCGTAATTCCCTCCCTCCGATTTCCTTGTCTGTAAAAAAAGACATTGGAAATAAAAATTACTGCGGTGATTTGTAGTAACCTTATTCTACCGTATAATTTGCTTAATTTCAATAAAAAAATTAAAAAAATACAATATTTTTTGTTGAAATGTTTGTATTAAAATAAATACAATGCTAAGAAACGAAAAAATCATGAAAAAGATGGAGTGTATTTACTAACGATTTTTTACATAAAATGGAAAATATTAACAAGAAGTTTATACTATAAATGGAAATAATTAGGTGGCGGAAAGAGAGGAAACTGTCACATTCTTGTCACATGTCAGAGTAAAAACACCTCATAAAAAGAAACACACCAAGAGAAATTCTCTTGGTGTGAAACAGATTTCGGTATGCTGTTAAGGGTTCTTTTCGTCAAAAAGCTTGTAATATTGCCAGTTTATCAAGCGTTGCAGCGTTTTCTGCTGTTCTTCGGAAATTTCTGTTTTGTAGATTCCGTTTGCATCAACATAGATATTTTTTGCACAAACAGGCAATTCTCTGCGTAACTGATTATTTTCATGCTGCAAAGGGGATTCATAGTCAGACAAGAATAGCTCCAGCACAGCAGAGCCGAGGAACTGCGAGCTGATGAGTCCGTCCTCCGGCAGGCCGATTTCCGCTACCGTTTTTGTATTTTCGAGTGCTTTTGCGCTTTCGTTTTGCCAGATGAGGTAGGGTGTTTCGTAAACGGCAAGCTGTTCCTCCGGCGAGCCGTTGGCATCAATGGGGTAATCCAGCAGGTCGAAAAACTCCATCCCGTTGGAAAAACCGGGCAGGTGGTCGCCGAAATAAACCAGAACAATGGGCTCATCGGAGCCTTCTGCATATTCCTTCAAACGCCCGATTTGCTCATCCGCATCCCCAATTCCTTGGAAATACTGCGTCAGCAGGTCTGTCTGCGTTTCGTTCAGCTCAATATCGCTGGAGAAGTTCTGCTCCAGTGTGCCGTATTTTTTCTCATAAGGTCCGTGGTTCTGAATTGTTACCGTAAAGGAAAACAGCGGTGTATCCGTTTCCTTGATGTGCGTATCCAGTGTTTCGATGATTTTATCCATTGTTGCCGTTTCGTTCACATAGCCGCCATAGCCCTGCGTCGCAAGGTCGAAGGAATCCTCTAAGAAATAAGAGGCTGCAAACCCCAGATCGGGATATACATTCTGGCGGTTATAAAACCATGCATAGCCGGGGTGAATGGAAAGCGTTTCGTAGCCAAGCTTTTGCAGCTGGCGGGGCATGCCGTCAAAATCGCTGTGGATAAAGCTGTAGGAGGGCAAAGAGCTGCCGAGATATCGTGTTGCACAGCCTGTCAGCACATCATATTCCGTATTGGAGGTGCCGCCGCCGAAGTTCGGCACAACGATATGCCCGCTGATGGTGCCTTCCTCCGCGCAGATTTCCTTCCAGTTTTTCATCGGGTCGCGGTAGCCCGTAAAATCCAGATGCGCATTTTCGCTCAGGTCGGAAAATGCTTCGCCCATAATCATAATGATGTGCGGACGCTTTTCTGTGCTGACAGAGGGTGTCCAATCGGTGTCCTCCAGTGTCCGTATGTCCGCCGCAGTATATCCTTCGGGTGCTTGAACCTGCATGATGTTGAACTGATGCAGGAAGGAATAAATCATGCCGCGTGTGTTGTATTGGTTCACCTGAAAATAAGGATTGTCCACAGTCGGATAGCTGTCATACAGCGTTTGATTCGCATACCAGAGGTGATTTGCCCCAAAGCCGCAGGCAAGCACAAGCACAAGTCCTAGAATCCGCGGCAGAGGTGGCAGTACAATAGCCTTCGATTTCAGAAAGCTACATACCGGAAGCGCCGCGAATACAATCAGCATGACCCCAATCAGCACTAGCTGATAAACGGGGAAGGTTTTCAGAATGGCGATGACCTCCTTTGCCAAGGTCAGATCCGTCGGCAGAAGCGGCTCCTGCCGCATGGAAACCTTCACACGGTCAACAACCGCAAAGAATATCAGCACAATCCCGACCAGACTGCATGAAAAGCCGATTTTTCTGGTCAGAAAGAAAAACAGCAGTAATGCCAGCAGCACCGGCAGAATATTCAGCAGCAGCATTGTGGGCGCATGCAGAATGTTCCAGCCGACATATAAAATCTTCGTTGTGGTGATGAGATAAACAATGCCCGTGATGAAAACGGCGGCGCAGAGAAGTGTGAGCGCAATGCCGGCGGGCGTGGAAAGAAATTTTTTTGCCTTATTAAGGTAAGAAGTCCTTTCGGGGTCCTTCATGCGGATACCTCCTTTTTGTTCCTGTATCTTTTTATCCCTATAAATACGGATTATACGAGAAAATGTCGAAAATGTAAAGGAAAGCGGCTCGTTGTGTTTTTTCGGCAGTACAAAATCCGTTGAAAAATTAAGAAAATTGTCTCTTTTCAGGGCAGAGAAATGGTGTATAATAAAAATAGTATTGTTTCAAGTATCGGAAAAAACAGGAAATTTCCTGAAAAACATCAGAGATTCGGCTTTTCTATATTGTCAGAACTTGGCAGATTTGCTATAATTATAGGGTTATGAAAAATTTCATGCGAAAAGAACTCTGAAAAAGAGGAGAATAAAAACCATGGGTGAAAAGAGAGAATACAGAAGACGGCGCAGACCTCCCGAGGAGATGGAGCTGCAGCAGCGGCAGGTACGCCGCAGGCAGACGCAGGAGCCACACAGACAGCCGCGCAGGCACAGAAGTGTGCAGGAGGAGCAGCCGTATATCGACCCGCGTCGGGTGGCGCAGGGCAGAAGAATGTCCCGCAGAAAGGCAGAGCGGAAGAAACGGCGGCGCAGAAATATTCTGGTAGTGATTTTGCTGCTGCTGCTTCTGGTAGCGGCGTATGCCGGCGCGAAAATCTGGGTTGCGGTGCAGCAATGGGAAAATAAAGCGGAAAAATCCGATTTTACAACATCGGATACGACCGACCCAGAGGAGGATGAAATCATCAATGTTGCCGTTTTTGGTACGGATGAGGATGGTGTCCGCGCGGATGTAAATATGGTCGCAAGCTTTAATACCGGCACGAAGGAGCTGCATTTTATCTCTGTTCCCAGAGATTCCAAGGTCATCATGACAAAGGAAATGACCGATTATCTGGAAAGCAAAAATGCCTATGTCCCCGAACAGAACGGCGTTTACGGGCAGTGCAAGCTGACAGAGCTGCATGCCTATGCAGGCGAAAATAACCGCTGTGCATTCTCCGTTGCCATGCTGGAGGAAATCCTCGGCATGAAGATGGATTATTATGTGAAGGTTGATTTGTCTGCCTTCCGCCAGATTGTCGATGCCGTCGGCGGCGTGGATTTTAATGTAGAAGAAAGATTGTATTATGTAGACCCTTATCAGGATTTGTATATCGACCTGTACCCCGGAATGCAGCATTTGGATGGGGATAAGGCAGAGCAGCTGGTTCGTTTCAGAGACGGCTATGTGCAGAAGGATTTGAAGCGTATCGAGGTGCAGCAGCAGTTCATTCAGGCATTGATTGAAAAGGTATGCAGCTCGGATACCCTGATGCGGAATCTGAACGATCTGGTAAAGGTTGCGCTGGATTGCACCGAAAGTAATATTTCCGTGTCCGAAGCGCTGAAGTATGTGAAATATGTGAAGGCCTTAGACCCTGCAAAGATTACCAGTGATACCGTTCCCTATCTGGGTAATCCCGGAAGATATGTCGAGCTGGATGAGGATGGTATTAAGGAATTGGTGAATGAGCGTATTTACGGCATTGCACCCCAAAGCAGCACGGAGGAGCAGGAAGAAAATCAGTTCAACGAAAGCAATCAAGAAGGCAATCAGCTGAATGAGGACGTATAAAAGACAGACGAGTGAGGGATTCCATGAGCAGAACAAGAAAACACCCGAAAAGAAGAAAGCCATTCAATCCGGTGAAAACCTTTTTCAAGGTGATGCTTTCTATCGTAATGGTATTCGTGGTTTTGGCAGGCGGTGCCTGCTTCGCCTATCATAAGGTAACGGGAGAGTGGCCCTTTGGCGGTGACACGATTGCCAAGGATGCAGATGAAACCAGTATGCTGGATGCCCTTTTGGGCAGAAATATGAAGCTGAATGTGGCAGTGTTCGGCGTAGATGCGGACGGCACCAGAACGGACGTTGCCTTTGTTGTGCATTATGACAGCTCTCAGGAAAGCCTGAGCCTGCTTTCTATTCCGAGAGATACGCGTGTGGATGTCTGCACCGATGTAGAGCAGCTTCTGGGCAAAAGATACGGTGTCATGAAGTTTAACGCAGTGCATGCCATCGGCGGCAAGGAATATGGTCCGCAGGCGGCAGTGCTTCAGTTGGAGGATATGCTGGGGATTAAGATTGATCATTATGTAAAGGTTGATTTTAACGCACTGGTAGAAATCGTCGATGCCGTTGGCGGCGTTGAGGTAGATGTGCCGCGGGATATGAAATGGGACATGAGCGATACCGGCGATATCAAGATTGACCTGAAAAAAGGTCTGCAAACGCTGGATGGCAATAAGGCATTGCAGCTGGTTCGTTTCCGTAAGGGCTATGCCAACGGTGATGTCGGGCGTATTCAGGTGCAGCAGATGTTCTTAAAGGCGTTGGCAACAAAGGTGCTGAGTACGGAAAGCATTGTGAAAAACCTTGGGGACTATATCAAGGTGATGTATAAATATGTAGATACGGATGTAAGCCTTTCCGATGCACTGAAGTATGCAAACTATATCACCAAGATTGATATGAGCAAAATGACAATGGAAACCCTGCCCGGTGTCGGTCAGTATATCAGCGGTGTGTCCTACTTTATCCATGACCCTGCCGAAACGACAGAGGTGGTGGATCGCCTGTTCTATAATGTAGCCCCTGCCGGCAATACAGATAGCGACAGCAGCAACAGCAAGGATCTGACCATTGAGGTTTCCAACGGCGGCACGGTAGCAGGTCTGGCAGCACGGTTCACGGAGCTTTTGAAGAACGAAGGCTATACTGTGACAGAGCCGACGAACTATACCGGCGAAAAGCTCAGCTATACCCGTATTCTGGTAAAGAATGAGGGCGTTGGGCAGGATTTGGTCAGCTATTTTAAGGATGCCAGAGTGGAGGTTCTGCCGAATGCAGTCGGCAGTGCAGATATCCGCATTGTCCTTGGCACCAATGAGCAGTAAGAGGCTGCGGAAAGAATAGGAGAATCAATATGGATTACAATATGGATTATAAAATGCTTTTTATCCGTGCGATAAAATCAGGCTGCCTGTGCAGTGTGCTTTATCATGGATTTATGCTGATTACGGGCATGGCAATCAGCCTCAGACAGGTTGTTACATTTACAGTGGTCTTTATCCTGTTGTATTTCCTGTGGCTGGTTCTGGTAAGTAAAAAGAATAGATAATAAGAAGAACCGAGGAAAGGAATTCTGTCCAATCCTCGGTTTTTTGTTTAAGCAAGTCAAAATCTCATTTTGGCTCAAATCGACTTAAAGTCATTTCAGCCCAAGGCTGATGAGAAGGCTGCGGTCAACTCGCCGCATCATAGCATCATCCAGACAGCAAAGCTTTTCCCGCAGGCGCTGCTTGTCAATCGTGCGAATCTGCTCCAGCAGCACAACGGAATCCTTCGGCAGTGCATATACCGCGGAGGAAAGCGCGATGTGCGTCGGCAGCTTCGCCTTGTTCATCTGAGAGGTGATGGCGGCGCAGATTACTGTCGGGCTGTATTTGTTCCCGATATCATTCTGCACGATTAAAACGGGACGGATGCCGCCCTGCTCGCTGCCCACCACAGGGCTGAGGTCTGCAAAAAATATATCTCCTCGTCTGACAATCATGTTCTCACACTCCGCTGTTTGGTCTGGTCAGCGGCGGAAGAATAATATGTAAGTGGATGCCCTTCCTGCTGACTGTTTTCAGTATGGACAAAAACAGGGGTGTTTATTCCGTAATTCGGAAGGTATCGGCATCGAATTGCGGATGGAAGGTAAATTCGTGATAGTCCATTCGGTAGCGCTCCTTGTCATCTGCATCATAAATGACAAAACGGACGGGCAGCAGGCTTTCACGGTCAATCCAGAGTTTTTCTGTGGCAAGTCCGTCATCGTTGCCGGGAATGACAGCCTCAAGCACTACGCACTTGGAGGAATCAAACGAAGCCGTTTCCACGCTGACCCCCTCCGATTGCATATAGTTTCTGATAAACTGCCCCAGAAACAGCTCACTGCGGTGCTGTGATTCGGGCACATCTCGGATGATGCGGTCATTCACTCTGGGGTTGTACTGACAGATGCGGTCGCCGTCAAAAACGGTGTAGTTGCCGGCAACGGTCTCCGGTGCGGTCAGCTCCAAGCGATATTCCCCCGTGGATTTGTAGTATTGCTTGGTCTCATAGATCTTTTCGCCGTTTTCTGTCTGGCGGATGAGCGTTGCCGTGCAGGCATAGCCCTCCATTTCGGCAAGCTGCTGTTGGATTTCCTCAAGCTCCGTCAGGTTTTTCTCCCGACTGCACGCACAGACGGCAAAAAGCAGAACGAAGGAAAGAAAAAGTGAGAAAAATCGTTTCATGGCGTTCTCCTTTGAAATTGGGTTCCCTTCAATTTATGATTTTTGTCGGCGGAATAGTCGCGGAGGGCGGAGTTTTTGCACCTTGCGGTAAAATAGGCTTTGGCGTTGCTTGGGGAGATATGGTATCATTTGCATGAGAGAAGTGAGAGAACAATCGAAACTTGGGAGGTATGTATATGGATTATCCGATAGATAGAATTGCTTTTAGTAAATTTATTCGCCACTCAAATATCTTTGAATTAACACGGGTTGCTATGGCACAATGTTTGGAAAGCTGGTACAATGATGAGAGAGAGCAATTCCTTGATGATATGTGATGTACTCTGTAAAGGGTGGTTTCTGCCACCTGAATACATAACGGCTGGCGGCTCATTTGTGGTGAATGTATGCAGCCGAAAGGCGGTGGTCAATCAATAGAATCCAGTATTTTCTTGATGGGCACACAGTACAGAGTATGAAAAAGCTGCTGAAACTCTCCTTTTCTGGATTGTTCAGCAGCTTTTTATGTAAAATCCTTTGCAAATATATCTGCCCCCACGCAGGGTTCCTTGTGCTGAGCAAATCTGTTAGAATAATCGGAATAAGTCGAACAGAATTATTCTATTCTCACATCAACCTTTTCGATATGGACATAAACCATTGGTAGAGTAACGATTATTTGGTTTCTCGGCTTTCGGGTGTTCTCAACGTAATAGCATACACTGTTTCCGCTTTTCCATCGGTTATGTTTCCACCGTATCGGAATAGTTCTGGCACTTTAATCGGGGCTGAACTCCTTATCAGTGATAACATAATTAAATTCATTTGTGCCGAAGATTTCTTTATCTAAATCTGTAATGGTAAATGTAGTTCCATCAAATTTCATATTTCCGCTGGTGCTATCAATGGTTGTATCGTTTTCCACAGTATTCAGATAAGCAATCCGGTCTCTGCCATGCAGTTCATAGGCTTGCCAACCATCCACCCCCTGAAAATAGGCTGTAACCTTGGCAAATGGTTCATCATTCTCCTTTTTGCAAACGAGATAACTGCTGCTATCCTCAGATACCCATGTAGCAGTCATTCCCCAAGGACCTTCCTTGCTGACATATTCTCCGAATTCATGATTGTTTGTCCAGGTAATTCCCAGGTAAGTCATAAATCCTACAACTACCAAGACAGCTACCAGAGCTACTGCAAGGATAACACCAATTACAGTCTTAGTTTTCTTTTTCATCTGAATCACTCTTTCTTAAATTTGTCTGTTAAAAAATTTTTGATTTAGCTTACGCTCACATTATATCAATATTCAAAAGGATAGTCAATTTAATCCGTCTAAGGGCGCACTTACTCACCACTCAAAAGTGGGCGGTGCTACTGCCTGCGGCAGTCGTGCGCTCTCCGAGGGGGGGACGGTTGCCTTCTTCGGCAGGTAGCACTATGCAGCCAAGAGGGGTTGACACCCCTCTGTTTTTACAAAGCCGTATTGCAATGCGAAATATCCCCTTGACAAATCGACTCCTGAGGGCGGATTTTGATACGGTTATGGAAAAATACCACTTTCATGACAGGATGGTATCATTCAACAAAAACTTTGAGTTTGAGCCGCCATTAGATACAATAACCTGTATCATTGCTATTAACGATGATGAAGATAGCCATTGCGTGTCTTATCGAGCCATATTTGACTACGATATGAATATCATTGATGATGTTCTGTCTCGATGATTGTGGCATCAACCGGATAAATTCCAATTTTTCTATTTAACCCTCTGAAAACTCTGTATTTTCAAGGCTTTTCGCCTGTGTAATTCTCAAATCTTATGTATTTTCCCTTGTTTTTTCCCTTATGAGCGAAAACAAGGGAAACTTTTTGTTATTCGCCGCCGACTACCTTATCCAGCAGCCTTGCGGAAGTACGCTTCGCTTCCCTTGTAGCGTGAGCGTAGATATTCATTGTGGTACTGACATCAGCGTGTCCGAGAAGCTCCTGCACATCCTTTGGGGCAGCCCCATTTGAGAGCAGATTGCTTGTGAATGTGTGACGAAGCTGGTGGAAATGGAAGTCCTCCAACCCATCGACCTTTTTCCTTGCCGCCCTGCACATAATCCCTACCGTACTCGGCGATTCAAACGCCCCGTCCGGTCTGAGGCAGACAAAGGATATTTCCTTGTATCCCTCCGGGACTTCTTCCGTTCTCGGCAGACTGTAAACCTCGTAATAAGTACGGTCTTTTTCTTTGACCTCACTGTAATAGTTGAGGCTGTACAACTCTCCGCATCGGAAGCGGTTTTTATGCTGTTCGGCTTTGGCTGTTCTAAGAATTTCTGCCAGTGTGTCGCAGAAGTCCACAGTACGGATTTTCTTTCGCTTGGTCGCTCCGATTTCCGTCTTGTGCCTTGCCCCGTTGTAGCGCATACTGCGGCGTACTGTAAGGTACTGACCTTCAAGGTTAATATCCTGCCAGGTCAAGCCGCAAACCTCGCCGATTCGAAGCCCCGTGTAGTAGGCAATCTGAATGGGCAGCAACGCCGGATTGTCTTTCTTTTTCAGAAAGTCCTCCAGCTTCAGATACTGCTCATGGCTGATTGTGGGGGCGGAAGTCACATTCCCGTCCTCGTCTGAGAACAGTTCGTATTCTTCCTTTTTGCCCCTCCACACTACATACTGCATCGGGTTAAAGGAAATCAGCCTTTTCGGGAACACCGCAAAACGGAACGCCCCTTGCAGGACTGCCGAGAACAATCGCAGATACCCCTTGCTGAGAGCCTTTGCCTGTGTGCCATCGGGATTTGTGCCACCGAAACTGAGGAAGTCGATATATGCCTGTAAATGGTCAGCAGTTACAGTTTTCAGCTTGCGTTCCCCAATCGGGTACTGCTTGATACGGTTTACCGTACCCTGATATGCCATTACTGTACCATTGCTCAGATTGCCGGGCTTCAGTTCTTCTTCCACCCATTGATCCAGCAACGTTCCCACCGTAACATTTTCGGACTTGGCTACGAATTTCTTTTCCTCGTAGTCTTCCATTGCCTTTCGCATAAGGGCTTCTGTTTCAGCCTTGCTTTCAGTGCCGGGAAACTCCTTCTGCACACGGTTTCCGCTTTCATCTTCGATATAGAAGCGGTAGTACCACTTTTTGCCTTTCTTTCTTACAGAACCTTTTGCCATAGATAAAATTTCTCCTTTCTATCCGTGGCAATCGGAACTGTGACATATGGTGTGCGTAAAGTAAATAGTGTCACTTCTGCCGATTGGTTTCAATCGGCTTTTTTAATTGTCAAGGTGCCACGGAATTGTTCTTTTCGGATAGCCTTTTTTCAGCTTCCGTCACTATCTCGAAGAGATCGCCCATCTTTACAGCGGTACGACCTTCATCGTAGATATGTAAAATCCCGTCAAGAAATCGTTTCATATCTTCGATAGGTAATTCCATTTCGTTGCGATAGACCTTTTCGGTAATCGCTCCCGACTCGATAGCGTATCGCATAAGCGATTGCTTCAAGCCTTCATCGTTTGCCACACGGTCAACCTCTGTCATAGCATCGGAAAAGTAGTGGCAAAGCACAGAGTACAAATCAATTATCTTCCCGAGAAATGTAGTGAGCATCTGTTGGTGCGGCTCACCCTTTACGGTAGAGGACACCGTATCAAGATATTTCTTGATGTGCTGCTCAATGTCCTTTTGGCAGAGTGTATAGCTGTCATATTCCTTATCATCAGAAAGACCTGTCAGCCATTCGGGAGTGGTAAGAAGTGCTTCGGCAAGACCGTTGATAATCATTGTTCGCTTCGGATCAACGCCGTCAGCTTCATACCTTTGAATGGTAGACTTGTTCACGCCGATACGCTTGCCAAGTTCCGGCATAGAAAGTTTGAGTTCTATTCTACGCTCTTTAATGCGTTCCCCGACTTGTTTTGGGGTAAACATTGTTTCTTCTTCCAAGGTATTCACCTCCTGTTTGAGTACAGTATAGCACAAACAAGCTCAATTTGCAACCCCTATTTCCGAAAAATATTAAAAATAATCATTAAAAGGTTGCAAAACAGGTTGACAAGTGATGGCAAAATAAGTATAATGATAATACCAAAGTTGCATTTTGAGTATTTAAGAAAGGAGAACAGCACTATGAACGCAATCAAAATGGGAATGACAATCGAAGAAGCGGCAGAAACCAGCGGCATCGGCAGAAACACAATGCGAAAGTTGGTGGACTGGGGCAAGCTGCCTGTTCTGAAGGTCGGACGTAAAACCATTATCCGCAGGGATACCTTAGAGCGTTTTATGACCGTCAATCAGGGCAGAAACCTACTGTGTCAGGATGATGTCCGTAAGGTAGAGTAAACCGTTCTCAAAGCCCTCGGCGTTTGAGAGCGAAATACACCCCTCGCACAAATCTACGATTTGTTCAAGTGATATTTCGCCCTTGCAGGGAGCCTGTATCACAGCTTGTCGGCATATACCGCCGCTATGATACAGAGAAAATTGCTGCCGCAATTTTCATTGGCTGTCTCGTCAGCACCCGCCGCCAAAACAGCCGCAACCGACAAGTCGGTTGCAAAATGAGAACGCACCTTTACAACACAGAACGGAGATGATTTATGACACGCCACAGCTTTATTCAGATGTCAAAGCTGTATAATGTCAAGGGAAGAATATCGTATATTACAAGCCATGCAAGACAGGAAAACCTCTATGCCACTTACCGCACCGCAGACAATTCCTTTTGGCGAAACCTTGCAAAAGAATGTCAGCAGGAATTTAAGCGAAGCAACTCGCCGGGGAAGTGTATCGAAGCAAGGGAATTGATAATTGCCCTGCCCGAAGTTTACACCACCTATGAGCCGCAACAGGTACTTGAAGATTTCACAGAGGAATTTCGCAGACGGTACAATGTGGAATGTGTATCGGCACTCCACCACAACAAGAGAAAGACCAATTACCACATCCACCTTATATTCAGTGAAAGGCGGCTACTTGCCGAGCCGGATATAAAGATCGCCACCCGAAGCGTATTCTATGATGAAACGGGCAAGCGGGTACGCACCAAGAAAGAGATCACCGATGAAAGCGGCAAAGTCCGTGAGGGCTGTACCGTTATCCCCAAAGGCGGCATATACGAACAGCACCTTTTCACCGTAAAGGATGACCGCTTCAAAAGCGACCCTTTTCTTCGGGAAGTAAAGGAAATCTATACCGCCCTTATCAATCGGCATATCTCAGACCCCGAACAGCACCTAAAGGTGTTCAATCCCGACAGTATCTATCTGCCAACCAAGAAGATTGGCAAGAACAATCCCAAAGCCGCAGAAATTGAAGCAGACAATGCCGCAAGGCAGGAATGGAATCGAACAGCGGATATGGCACTTATCACAGGCATTTCGGAAGAAACGATATTGGAGGTCAAGCAGACGCAGATCCATGAAAAAGTCAGCCAGTCTATCCGTGACAGCGGTTGGCTTCCCAACCTGTTCCGCAGTATTGTGAGCAAGGCAAAGGATTTTCTGCAAAACCTTATCCGGGAAAAGGATATGCCGCCCAAGCCCACACTGGATATTGACATATCCGAGTTCCGTCATATGCGAAGCCTGATGATTAAGGTGCAGGACAGGGCAAAAGAAATCAAGCACTTGCAGGACAAGGTGCTACCCGACCTGAAACAGCAGCTTGCCGAAACAAAGGGTATTTTCAAGGGCAAAGAGCGAAAGGCACTGGAAGCACAGATACAGCAGACCGAAAGGGAAATCGCTGATAAGCTGGACAAAATCCCTGACACACTGAAAGCAGACGGTTATCCCGATGTACAGGCGTTTATGGCTACCTTCCGAAAAATGGAGGGTGTTGTAGAGCAGTACAACCGTGAGCTTGCCGAGTGGGAACGCAAGGTCAAGGAAAACAGCAGACCCGGCGAAAAAGAACGATACGCACCACCTGAAAGAAAAAGCGTTCGTGATACGCTCAGGCGGTTACAGGCGGAGGGCAAGCAGCATAGAACACGAAAAAAGTCCCACGAAAGAGAAAGATAGCTTTGACCACAGCACTGCCGGTTCTCCGGCGGTGTTTACATAGAACGGCAGCCAGGTATGTGGTACCTGGCTGCCTCATCTTATTGCTATAATTCTATTTTTTGCTGGATCAAAGCATCCAATTTTGAAACTACTTCATCCTTGCTCCGCTCAATAGCCAAATACTTAGTAGCGATCTCTTTCTGTGCACACAAATCAATGCTCCCATGTTCGTCAACTGGAACAGGAATCATAATATCATTCAGCATAGATGGATATAGCTTTGTGAACTCATCTTCGCCATTATCACCTTTGCGTCCTTTCGCCAAATCACGGAAAAGAGGCTCTAATGTGAACTTCATATAATCAAGGTCTATGTCGGTTCGGCCATCTTTTGGAATTAAAACGCCACGATCACCATTGATAGAAAACTTTCCATCTAAGACTAAAATTGTACCAGCAAATCCATTTGTAGACCATGTCATATATTTGCCATCATAATCAAAAGTATCAATATAAGTTAATGCTTTTTTACTTGATGCAGAATAAACAGGATATGGTCCCTCATGAAGATTGCCATATTTCTTTGTATATTTTGAGAGACCTTTTATTGGCTCGAGAATATTTGTCAGTGGGAAATAACTATATTTATAATTCTCGTCTTCCAAAACAACTTTAATGTCAGCAATGTTTGTCCTCTTTTCGGAAAGATTGTCTCGTATTTGACGCATGCCCAACATGGAATCAGCAATGCTGGATTGGGCACTCTCATCAAATTCACCAGAGTCATCAACCGGAATACTAACTTTTACTGATTTCATGTTTGACAATGATGCTCTTAACCCACGGTCAAATCCATATTTGTGCTTGTTCTCTTCCAGTGTGTATGCAAGATAATAGGGATTGATCTTGGGATTTTTGATTTTAATTACGCCACAGTGATCAGTATACGCAAATTTCTTGCCTATTGGCATAACATTGAATTCAAAAGTACCATCAATTCCCCAAAGCACATATGGAACGCTAAAATCTTCCACATTACTGTAGGAGGTATAGACAAACGGAGAGAAAACATTTGAACTATATGCTGGAATCCTGCCGCTTGTTTCAATATAATCCTTTCGCAAAAGTCTTTTGCCGATTGATAAGTCGAACAAAGTTTTATCGTTCAGTGATACTTCGATGGAACTCACTATTGCGGATTTTTTTTTTACAAGTTCTCGTAATGGCTCGTCAAATTCCATAAGAGTAGAGGCAGTATCACTGACCATGCCAATATAATCTTCCAAAGATACAGTTTCAATGTTGTCTTCTATGCCGAGAGCAATTTTTTCGTCTCTGGTCCACCAGCGATCAACAGACCAATGGGTACCGTTATAAAAGTCTTCAATGTCGACGATTTTACAACGTTTATCATCTGTTCTGAACTTAGATTTGGCTCCCTTGAACATATTGAATAGGTCGGAGGCAACCTCCAAATCGTTTTGATCAATATCAAAGCGATAAACATCTCGGGTCTCACCAATCTCAGAGCAAAGGTAGGTAAAAACCGGAGTCATCTGTTTTGGCAAAGTGGCTACACCGCCAACATTCACGGCAACTTTCTTCGTCAGGGCAAGAATATAGGTTTTCTTATTGGTGGTGAAAAAAGTATTCAATGGCAGAGAAATAACTGCATCAATATTACACTGTTCGAGGATAAAATCTCGTAGTTTTTTATCGTTGCTTCGATTCATAATGCCATCAGGGATAACAATAAAAGCCTTTTTCCCTGGCTTCAGAGCACGGACAATCCACTCCATAAATAAGCCTTCAATGCCCATGGCACTTATGGAGAAATATTTTTTCAGGGTATCGTCCTTGGAAATTTCTTCCTTCAAATTGCTACTACCACTCATAACATATGGTGGGTTTGTAAGGATTAAATCATATTCCTCTGTAATTGGTTTTGCTAATGTACCAAGGATAGAGTTAGTCTGTAGCGTAAAGGTGTTGTTGAACAGTTCTGCAAATTGCTTTGTCAGCCCAGGATGTTCCTTGATCATACCGGACATATATATCAGCATATTTGCTTTTGCAAGAATAATTGTCTTCTGTTCATCCTTATCAAAGCCTTTATCGAACCCAGAAAGAGAGATCTGAGGCAGCAACTTTTCATTTCCAGCCTCATCTGCAGATACTACATATAGCCTATTCAGATTATGCAAGATAGGCTCAAGCAAAAATTTTCCAACGCCGCAAGCGGGGTCACATATTTTCATCCCAGGTTCAATATCAGCCATATTAACAATGGCTCGAACAACCTTCAAAGGAGTAAAATACTGTCCCCAGTTTTTCTTACTGATAGATTCTTTCAAGAAAGTTTCAAAGAGCTTACTTTTAAAATCATAATCTATGTTTTCAAGTGTTCCAAAATCGTTGAAGCGTTTCAAAATCTTGTGGAATACGGTAGCATATCCAGACACAGCCTTATCGTCTTTGGAAACAAATATTGTACCATTGATAATGGTAGTTTTGTCTTTAGGATTGCCGGGGAATAGTTCTTTAATCTTTACACGAATAGTAGAAGCATAAAACTCAAGAACTTCATTTTCATTATTCCCTGAATACTTACTCAAAAGGTCGTAAAAAGAGTACATACCTTTAAGTACTCCAAGATCGCTGAGGTATTTAAATATAAATATCTCAACGAAAGTATAAAGACAGTTCTCTGGTGTAGCGCCTGATACAGCCCACAAATCTTGCCATATCTTTTCGGCCAGCGGCAGCGGGTCTACCGAGGCGGCGGCTTTCAATGTGTCATTTGTTGCGTTGATAGACGCTCTGATCTTGTTAATCAAAACAATACACTCTGCGCTGGTTTTATCAAAATTGAGGGTAATTTTGCTGCCGTCCTCCTGCAAAATTTCATGCCCATTCGCAGGATTTACCCAAATGCTCTTCTTACCATCAGTAATTATGTATACTTTAGCCTGCAGAGCCTGTGCGGTTCCAAGTTCCTGAGAAATAGCCTTCTCAATCTGCTTTTCAGTACGCAACTGGGAAGGTACTTTATATTCGATTGCTGCAATTACCAATGGTTTCTTTACGATAAGTGCATCTGGTTTTTTTGCCTCAAATTCGTCATAATCCTTGTCTGGAATAATTTTAGCGCCTTTCAATGCTTTGAGCGTTGTTGCACCAATATTATAAAAATTCCAGTCGCCCATCTTTTCGGGAGCTTCTACCAGATTTTTTTGAATCAATTCCTCACTCATTGACAGTAGCTCCTTTCGTTTTATTTACATGCTCTGCTAAATAATCGTCAATATCGGATTTTTTAATTCTAAGAGAGCGATTTCCAGCACCAACACGGGAAGCAATCAATTTGTTTGAACTAATTAATCTCCGTACTGTTTTTTCGCATACTTGAAGATACTGTGCTGTTTGAGCAACAGTGAAGATTTCATCAGTCATAGCACACTCCTCCTATTTTGTCAAGTATAACATCTAACTCTATAAAAATCAAGGATAGATTTTGACTGTTGCGGATTTTTGCGGACAATATAGGACAGTAGTAGACTTTTATACTACCAGTTTCAGAAAACTGTTTTATCAGGCGTGAGAATTATCTCCAAAGAAAGAGGGCAATGCCGTTTGGTGTCGGTATTGCCCTCTTTTATCGACTGTATGCGTTTTTATTGGTTAGGCATAGATTATCTCTCTGCAAATAATTTCTTCGGCTCTATGGCGGATATTGTTCATTTTCTGCACCCATTCCATGGCGTTTTCAGCCTTTAACTGTTCCGTGATACCCTCAGCTTGTTTCATCTGCTCTGTGAGCCTTTCAAGGCGTTCAGAAGCCTGTAAATCTATGTCGGCAAGGTAACGGTTCAGCTTGCTGCTTGTGAGCAAATCGGTATACAAAACCTTGCGGTTTTCTTTAAGATACTGCAAATGCCGATGTCCCCATACTCCGATATGCCTTTCTTCTTTTTCGGCAGGTAATACTAGGCAGGGGATATAATAATCGCCCTGTAATTCATACCATAAGCCGTTGCTGTTATCGCAAATATACTTGTCCATTATAAAATCCTCCAATATAATATATTCGCACATATGTCACAGTTTCCCGATTACCACATTTTGTTATATCGTGTTACGAGTTTTTTCTTCCCTTGATTTTTCCCTTATGAGGTCACGAGGGAAGCATAAACAAAAGTGAAATCGTATAAAGGGATAAGGTGAGCACACTGCGAAAAATCCTTTATTTTCAAGGCTTTTGGAGGATTTTAATGATAACCTGTAACCGCTGTTAAGAGGTCATAATTTATAGAAATTCAAATTCCAATTTGCCAGAGAAAGGTATGGTGAGCGAATGAGAATATTATACGAACTTTCATGGTTATGGGAGACGCTGGTTATTGCGCTTGCGGTTGCGGCTGTTTGCGTGGTTTGCGCCATGCTAATCTGTAAGGCAGTAAAGAAGAACCTCAGCAAAAAAACGGCGGCAGTTATCGGCGCAGCAGCGTTTGCGGGCGCTGTTTTGGCAGTCATTGTGATTGCCCGAACTCCGATGCCGCTTTGATTAAACGGGACGCTTGATTGCCTGTGCATAAGTACAACTTCTAATTTAGCGGTATCCTTTTGCGAAAGCGGACAGTCTGCTTTTACCGCAAGATGTTTTACTTGATTATTCCCCTTCGTTAGGGTATAATGGTTAGGAACTTATAGTAGATAAGAATTTTTTGACTTTTAGGGAGGTAGAAAATATGAGCAGAATTAAAACTATCGCAACACGCGATTTGAACAAATCCGTACAGAACGGTGGCTGCGGCGAATGCCAGACATCTTGCCAGTCCGCTTGCAAAACATCCTGCGGCGTAGCAAACCAGCCTTGCGAAAAACAGTAATCGCAAATCAAACATGAGACAAAATCGGAAAGGGGCTGTAGCAAACAGCCCTTTTTTGAATGTAAATAGATTTTAACAGAGTGATGAGGTAGAAAAATGGTACATCAATATAAATTGAATGGTTACAACATCGTGCTGGACACCTGCAGTGGCTCCATCCATAGCGTAGATGATCTGGCGTATGATGTCATCGGCATGATTCGCGAGTATACGCAGGGGGATATCATTGATGCCATGCTCGAAAAATATGACGATGTCACAGCGGAGGATGTGCAGGAATGTATTGACGATGTGGTGGCACTCAGACGGGCAGGCAAGCTGTTTACGCCCGATAATTATGAACATCTGGCGTATGATTTCAAGGCGAGAAATACGGTGATTAAGGCATTGTGCCTGCATGTTGCACACACCTGCAACCTAAACTGTTCCTATTGCTTTGCCAGTCAGGGTAAATATCAGGGGGAACGTGCGCTCATGACATTTGAGGTCGGCAAGCGTGCGATTGATTTTCTGATTGAAAATTCCGGCACAAGAAGAAACCTTGAGGTGGACTTTTTCGGCGGCGAGCCCTTGATGAACTGGGATGTGGTAAAGCAGCTGGTAGAATACGGCAGAAGCTTAGAGAAGTCCAACAATAAAAAGTTCCGTTTTACCCTGACTACCAATGGTATCTTATTAAATGATGAGATCCTGGAGTTCGTGAATAAGGAAATGGGTAATATCGTGCTGAGTATCGATGGACGTAAGGAGATCAACGACAAGATGCGTCCTTTCCGTGGCGGACAGGGCAGCTATGACATCATTGTTCCCAAGTTCCAGAAGGTAGCGGAGAGCAGAGACCAGATGAACTATTATGTGCGTGGTACGTTCACCCACAATAATCTCGATTTCTCCAAGGACGTTCTGCATCTGGCAGATCTGGGATTCAAACAGATCTCCGTGGAGCCCGTTGTGGCACAGCCTACGGATGATTATGCCATCAGAGAAGAGGATCTTCCGATCTTAAAGGAAGAATACGATAAACTGGCAGTAGAAATGATCAAGCGTAAGAAAGAGGGCAAGGCTTTCAATTTCTTCCACTTTATGATCGATCTGACCGGCGGACCATGTGTTTATAAACGTCTTTCCGGCTGCGGTTCCGGAACCGAGTACCTTGCGGTAACACCGTGGGGCGATTTCTATCCGTGCCACCAGTTCGTAGGACAGGAAGATTTCTGCCTCGGAAATGTTTACGAAGGCGTGAAAAAGACAGAAACTGTCAACGAATTCAAAAAATGCAACGTTTATTCCAAGAAGGAGTGCAGCCAGTGCTTTGCACGGTTCTACTGCAGCGGCGGATGCGCGGCAAACTCCTACAATTTCACAGGTAAGATCAACGATGTTTACGAGATCGGATGCAAGATGCAGCAGAAACGGATCGAGTGTGCATTGATGATAAAGGCAGCTCTGGCCGAAGATTAAAGAAAAGAGGAAAATCGCGACATGATGAAGAAGAAACAGAGTATCATCGCACTCGTCCTGGCAGCCATTGTAACAGTGCTTCTTGGATGGACGATGATCAAAGGATGGGGTCCTA
>ERZ791574.474-NODE-474-length-31178-cov-7.537545_pt1 | contig 31178 bp, 32 predicted proteins | sample MGYA00433098_ERZ791574 | MGnify/ENA primary metagenome ERZ791574 (study PRJEB30046, sample SAMN00791933) | human gut metagenome | study: EMG produced TPA metagenomics assembly of the A metagenome-wide association study of gut microbiota in type 2... | reverse complement strand
AAGACAGCGGCCTCTCACGCCGTTAACATCGGTTCGAATCCGGTACGGGTCACCACTTAAAAAGTGTCTTGACAAAAGGCGCGAAGGACAATATAATATAGTTTGTTTTCGAGCAGTGCTCGATGACATATAGTTGGTGCTGATTAGGATGAGGGTCCACCCGTTCCCATTCCGAACACGGTAGTTAAGCTCATTTCTGTCCACAATACTTGGCTGGCAACGGCCTGGGAAGATAGATAGCGCCAACACTAAGCGACGGTCTTTTGACCGTCGCTTTTTTGTTGTGTGGATTTCGTGGAGCGCTGTGAGCTTTGTCAAAATACGGTTTAGCACATAGTTGTATATTTTTGTCTTAAGTTGTCATCTGCGTTTTGCAGAAATTGCCTGTCTGCAACGTGACGGATCATTTGCAGCGCTGAAGGACTTTAATGATCAGTGCATTGAAAATCAGGCAGCGGAAATTTAACTTTGGACAGATACCAGAAAATATGGGAACTGCAAATTTGCCTCTGTGAATACGCCGCCCTCCGACGGACACTTTGACCGCACAGGTCAGACAGCTTGACCGCTGAAATCATACACTCACGCCGCCGGTCAGACACCCCCTGTATAATGGAATTGCATCGAAAGATGTAATCTAACAACAGGAGGAAAACACGATGACCAACTACAAAGAGATCATCAGACTTCATAGTCTGGGTCTCAACAAAACGCGCATCGCCGAGAGCTGTGGCTGCGCCCGGAGCACCGTCATCACGGCATTGCACAAGGCTGAAGAAAATGGCCTCTCGTGGAATGCGGTGAAGAACCTTAGCTCTGAGGAAGTGACCCGTAAGCTGTACCCTGCCACATCTATGGGGCAGCAGTACAGTATGCCGGACTACGAGCGGGTCCACAAGGAAATGCAGAAGAGCGGCGTCACGCTCAGCCTGCTGTGGGTGGAGTATTGCGAACGGTGCCGCCAAAACGGTGAGCTCCCCTACAAGTCCACGCAGTTCAACAAGTACTACGCCGACTATGTTCACAAAACGAAAGCGACCATGCACCTGGAGCACAAGCCCAGTGAGAACCTCCAGGTGGACTGGGCCGGTCAGACCGCTGGGATTACGGACACGGACACCGGCGAGCGCCTGCCCGCCTATCTCTTTGTAGCAGTGCTTCCGTACAGCGGCTACGCCTATACGGAAGCGTTCCTCAACATGAAGCAGGAAGCATGGATCACAGCTCATGTTCATGCCTACAACTATTTCGGTGGAGTCACCCGAATCCTGACCCCGGACAATCTCAGGACCGGCGTCATCAAGAATACTCGCACGGAGACCGTCCTGAACAAAGCCTACCAGGAAATGGCGGAGCATTACGGCACCGCAATTATCCCCACCCGTCCACGGACACCGAAGGACAAAGCGTTCGTGGAGGGCTCCGTTGGCGTTGTCTCCACTTGGATTCTTGCTGCGCTGCGGAACCGTCAGTTTCTCTCCTTGGATGAACTGAATCGTGCAATCTGGGAAAAGCTGGCTGACTTCAACCACAAGCCGTTTCAGAAGAAAGATGGCAGCAGAGCCTCTGACTTTGAGGAAGAAAAGCTGTTCCTTCTGCCGCTACCGCCAAATCCGTTTGAGCTGGCAGAATGGAAAACGGCCACGGTGCAATATAACTACCACATTTCAGCGGATCGCATGAACTATTCGGTCCCATACGAATACATCAAACAGAAAGTGGATGTACGACTCACCGGCTCCGCTGTAGAAATCTATTTCTGCGGTACCAGAGTGGCCTCCCACCTCCGGCTGTATGGCCGCCCCAATCAGTACAGTACGCTTGAGGAGCATATGCCTCCGGAGCACACCGCTTACCTCCAATGGAACAGTGAACGGTTCCTTCGCTGGGCGTCCTCTATTGGCGAAAATACTGCCGCTGTTGTGCGAGTATTCCTTACTGCTCACAAGGTAGAGCAGCAGGGTTACAAATCCTGCATGGCCCTCCTAAAGCTGTCTGACCACTATTCTGTGGTCCGCTTGGAGGACGCCTGTCGAAAAGCTCTGACCTTCACCCCTTCTCCTAGCTTGAAAAGTGTACAGGCTATTCTGAAGTCTGAGCAGGACCTGCTTCAGACGGAAGATGTGGATCCAGAACCTGTGCCTCAGAAGGCCCACAGGTTTACCCGTGGTGCTGAGTACTACAGAAGGGGGAAGAAATAATGTTCAGTAACGAAACGATTCGTAAGCTCAGAGAGATCCACATGGGCGTCATGGCAGAGCAGCTTTCTGCCCAGCTGGAAGACCCGCAGTTCCGGAATGTGCCCTTCGAGGATCGACTCGCCATGCTGGTGGATGCCGAATGGAGTGCGCGGAAAAGCAACCGGCTCACTGGCCTGATCAAGAAAGCCGGCTATGCAGATACACAGGCCAGCGTGGAGAATATCGAGTATATTGCCGAACGGTATCTGGACCGGGAGCAGATCCTCCGCTTGGCATCCTGTTCGTACATTCAGGAGGCACGAAATGTGATCATCCTGGGCGCTACCGGTGCTGGAAAGACATTCCTGGCCTGTTCCCTGGGTGTGGCGGCCAACCGGAACTTCTACGCCGCTCGGTATCTCCGGCTGCCGGATCTTCTGGTAGAGATCGCTGTAGCCCGGAGGGATGGGACCTATCGGGAATATATGAAGCAGCTGAAAAAGGTGAAGCTGCTCATTCTGGACGAGTGGCTGCTGTACCCGCTGAAGGAGGCAGAAGCCTGGGATGTACTGGAGCTGGTGGAAGCTCGGAACAAGGTGGCGTCCACCATCTTCTGCTCCCAGTATGACACCAGTGAGTGGCATGAAAATCTGTATGATCCAACTCTGGCGGACGCGATCTGCGACCGGATCATCTACAACGCGTACACGGTTCAGATCGAGGGCGAGTCAATGCGCAAGCGCATGGGTATGACAGAGTAATTTCCCCGGCCGCTGTGCACCATTTGGGCGGTGTCCGTGGACCGACGTGGTGGTGCATGCACCACGGCCTCGGTGTAGGACCAGCGGAAAGGGTGTCCGTTTTCAGCGGTCAGGGTGTCGGACGGCTAATGGTTAGGGTGTAGTTTTCAGTCGGCATATTCAATTTAATGCTTATCGGCTTAACTCAGCAAGCCACAACAACTTGATAATGTCCATATTATCGGACAGGTGATATGAGATAATGTTCCCAGAACAAAAAGGGGGCATCACCATGGCACACGCAGCAGCAATCACCTTCAAGGAATTTCGCCACCGTTACAATAGTGAGGACGCTTGCAGGGCGGAATTGTTTCGGCTACGCTTTCCCAATGGGTTTGTATGCCCTAAGTGTGGCTGTGTGGAATACTATCCTATTCAAGGCCGGAATACCTGCCAGTGTCGTTCCTGCCGACACCAGACTTCTGTTACCGCCGGAACGGTCATGCACCGCACGCACCTGCCCTTGACGATCTGGTTCTGGGCGATCTATCTGTGCGCAACGGATAAAAGAGGCATTTCTGCTGTTCAGTTGAGCCGTACACTGGGGATCTGTTACGATTCCGCATGGCATTTACTGAATCGCATTCGTACCGCTATGGGCCAAAGAGGCGAAAAATATTTGCTTTTCGGCATCGTAGAGCTGGATGACGGCTATGTTGGCGGACCATCTCATAACGGAAAGCGTGGCCGTGGTACAGAAAAAGCCAAGATTGTAGTAGCGGTGTCAAAAGCTGAAAATGGCATGCCTCTGTTTGCCAGGATGAAAGTGGTTGAAAACATACAGGGCAAAACATTGCAGGAGATCATTGACCAGTACTTCGCTCCACAAACGAAGGTAGAATGCGATGGGTATCGGAGTTACATGAATCTGGAAGGCGTGGAGCTGAACGCAAAACGGTACGAGACCAACGATCTGCATTGGCTGCATAAGGCAATCAGCAATCTAAAGGCCTTCCTGCTAGGAACCTATCATGGAAGATGCACCAACCTTCAGGCATATCTGGATGAATACTGCTTCCGTTTCAACCGCCGTATGACTGGCAATCAGATCTTCCTTCGCTTAACCAGAGCTGTTGCTACTTCTTGTGGTATGCTGAGTTAAGCCGATAAGCACTTTCAATTTTATTTAGTCGTTCTTGGACAGCACGGTTTTTCTCAAAATTTCACCAACCAAATGATGTAATGTTGTGCAAGGACACATTTTTGAAGGAGTAGTTTGACCATTGGATAAATAATGCTGTAATCTTTTCTCCGCTATCTTTATTGCAGTATTTTCATCTCCAAACCGAGTTAGAAGATTATAATTTTGCGGATTTGACTTTATATACTCCTGCCCAGTTCGTTTTTCAAAAATATCGCCAAATCTTTGGCAGCAAACTGGGGAGGTCAACCAGTCTGCATGCATAGTCCCAAAGTATGCATCAAACCAAATTTCAATGCACGGATTTGACCATCCCACATGGATTCCACATCTTTCTGCATCCCTTATTATCCTGTCAAAATTAGGTACTTCATCCCGATCAAAAACTATCCAAGGCTCACAATATTGTGGTTGGAGAGAAACCTGTTCGCTACATGCTTCTATCAATTTTTCGGTTTTAGTTTTAGATACTTTTATTACGATTCGTCCTTAAAATTCTTTGGGCAACGAATCCCTAAGACCATACATATATTTTTCTTCGGTTTCATCTGCGTCCGTATAAATGAAGTATCTTCCCAAATCAGGGATTCGGTTTTTAAATGCTGATCTTGGAATGCGCTTTCCAGTTCTATCGGCTCTTGCCACAATTATTCCCCCTTAAACATATCAAAATATGATAAGGTAGGAATTGCACCATACTTTCCTAAAAGGTAATTCTTTTCATAGTTCTCGTCTTTACGGATTTTGACTCCATCATCATCAACAAAGTCGGCCAAAGAATATAGCATAGAGACTCCACTTGAATTTTTTTCCGTGAACCAGATTTCATCTCTACGCAGCAAGTCGTTCGAAAGTTGCCAAGAATCATGGGTCGTAAACACAAGTTGAGCATGTTTGGGATTAGTCTCAGGATTTAGAAATGTAACCAAGAATGCTCTTACTAACAAAGGATGGAGTCGGGCATTTAACTCGTCAACAAATAACACTCCCCCGTTTTCAAGAGTATCTTGCAAAGCAGGATAAAGAGCAAACATCTTTAATGTGCCGGCAGATTCTTCTGACAGTGGAATTGTGGCAGTTTCGTTAGAATCCGCAATCCTATGCACTGCATCAATTTTTATATGCTTGGAATCATCATCGTCGTCATCGGAAGCAATTGTCTCGACATTAAATCCGATAATTGATGAATCAAAAGCAGCGAAGTATTTAACAACTTTATCTTGAACTGCTTTATCATCTACAAACCCTGGCGGAATGAGTCTAGACAAAAATGCATTTTCAATGGGGTCTCCAAAATCTGCGAGGTTAGAATCATAGAACCAATCGCGAATGAGTTTAAGTTTAGGTATTTTCAATTTGGCTCCAAGAGATACAATAAGCGCCTCATCTTCTAGAGAAATTCTAATATTTTCTTGTCGATTAGATGATAATCCGGACAGATCCAATTGATTTTCGAGTCTGTTTCTATAAAAAATTGATTTATATTTTCTAGCTGTTCTAGCCTTATAATTAAGCCATTCTTCTACGATCCCATTTTGATCTAAGGTAAAACCATAATTATAGCATTTGCTTCCTTCGTTTTCAGAAGAAATAAAATATACTTCAAAAGACGAAACAGCTTCTTTGCTCGTTTTATCAAAAAGAAAAGGTGTCCGCTTTAGTCTCTTTGCTCTTGATTTCTTTTCATCACCTTCGCCGCCATAGGCAAAAGAATCCAACACATAAATTGCCATAAAGCGAAATGCATCAACAACATTAGACTTTCCACTTGCATTTGCGCCATATATAGCTGCTATGGGTAATATTTTTTCTGTTCCAATATGAATGACATGATTGCTATTTTCCGTAATCTTAGTAGCGGATAAATCTAATATTGTATCATCGCGAAATGATTTGAAATTTTTAAAGCGAAATTGTATTAGCATATAAACTACCCCCTAATTATTATTATATACGCAAACGCTATTAAAATCAACATCTATTTGAGATTTTTTCTCAATTTTGCGCATTTTATACGCCTGCTTTCTGCTTTTTTAAATAAAAAGAATGGGAGCGTCGACCTCAGATAACTGCATCCGATGTTGACGCTCCCATTTTGCTTGATAAAAGGTGAAAATCCGGCGTTTTTCCTATGTAGAAACGCCCTGCCGCTCCACATAGGAAATCATACTGCCCATACACGGAAAAGCCGCCACAGGCGGTGTTTTCACCCATTTTGAACCCTAATTCCCGCACTTTTTGGAACGACTGGAAAGATATTTCTCCTTGCGGAACAGGACGATTTTGCTGTCCCGGTCGGCCAGCATCGCCAGGGTGGGCGTCTGCACCCGCCCCACATTCAAGGTGCGGTGGTAGAGGACAGAGAACAGGCGGCTTGCGTTGATCCCAATAAGCCAGTCCGCCTTTTGGCGGCAAAGCGCCGACTGATACAACGGGTCATAGTCTCCACCGGGGCGCAGGTCGGAAAAGCCCTCCCGGATCGCCGCGTCCTCCATCGAAAAAATCCAGAGGCGGGAGAAAGGCTTGGAACATCCGGCAGCCTCATAGACCAGCCGGAAAATCAGCTCACCCTCGCGCCCCGCGTCGCAGGCGTTGACCATTTCTGTCACATCGGGGCGTTCCATCAGGGAACGGAGAGTGTGGAACTGGTCAGCCTTTTCCTCGGACACCACATAGCGGAAGGGGGCGGGCAGGATGGGAAGGTTCCTCATACCGCCACTTCTTATAGCGGTCATCGTAGGCGGCTGCGTCTGCCAGCCCCACCAGATGCCCGATGCACCAGGAAATGAGCCAGCCGCCGCCCTCAAAATAGCCATCGGCCTTGGATGTGACACCCAGGGCCGATGCGATACTCTTTGCTACACTCGGTTTTTCACAGATCATCAATTTGCTCAATTCTGGTCCTCCTGTTCTTCCTGTTCAGGAACGTCCTCGTTTTCGTATTTCTCGTCCTCGAACTCATAGTCGTCCGGGTCGGTGCTGACCTTTGCGCCCTGTTTTGGCTTGATGAACTTGATGTAGGTGAAGGCTCCGCTGCCGCCCAGGGCTGCCAGCAGCAGGATCAGTACCAGGGCGCCGCTGCTGCCGGACTTCTTCTCCGGCTCCGGTTCGGGCTCCGGTTCCACCTCCGGCGCTTTCCCGGTGCACTCGCTCATATTCGCCGCGCAGACCGGACAGGCAGTATTCACCGCACCGGCCTGGCATTTCTCGGCGCAGGTACAAGCAGCGGGTTTTTCCTCCGTCTGTCCATCTTCCATCAACGCCATCAGGTCGGCTTCATCCACCTGGTTCAAGAAGTGAACGGCGGTCTTCTTGTCCTCGTTGGCCCGGTCGATCAGGATGTAAAAATAGTTGCCCGCTTTCGTGGTCACGGTGATAAGCTGCTTGTCGCCGTAATAGTCGTCCACCAGCATGGCGTTGCCCTCCGGGGTAAGGGGCTGACCCTCCGGCTCCATGCTCCCGGTGGCGGGTTCCCCGGTGTAGTAGTCGCCATCCTCGCCGCCCGCAAATGCGGTGACGGAGAAGGCGGTCATGCACAGGACCACCGCCGTCAGGGACGCCAAAAGGCGGAAAACTCTGTTACGCTTCATCTTCGCCGTCCTCCATTCCTTCCATATCCGCGTCGTCGGGGTCCGGCGCCGCCTCCGCCTCCATCATCCCGTCGGGCAGGGTGATAAGGCCGCTGGCGTAGGCCTTCAGGAAGGCGGTCAGCTCCTTGTTGTCCATGCGCACCGCCTTGACCATGCGGACGATCTCCAGGTTTTCTTCCTCGGTGAGCTGCGCCTCCAACTCCCGAAGGCGCTTCTGCTGGGCGGAGATCTTCTTCTTCGTCTTTTCAATGTCCTTGCGGATTTTCTCAACCGTTGCCATGTGTGCAACACTCCTTTCCAAATCGTTCTCTCCAGGGATAGTTCCGCCCTAGCCCCTTGACTGTTTTCAGGTTTTTCCGGGCGTTGTCCTCCAGCGCCAGGGCGCGGCGGAACAAATCAGGATGCTGTTCTCGCAGGGCGGTTATCTCGTCGGGTTTCATGCTGGGGCAGAAAAAACAGGACGATTTTCCCGGCTGGGGCAACCCTGCCGCCTCAATCTGCCGGATGCAATCGTCCCGCGTCCATCCCCATTCCATTAGGGGATACCACTTGCTGTATTTTCGGTCGGCCAGGTCGCCCAGCAGAACCTTGTCGCTGCGGTAGCCCTCGCCCGCGTCGTAACCGATGAACTTGACCACCCGTTTGCCCGCCACCCACGCCTTTTGACACGGCGGATAATGGTTGCAGAACTTTACCGTGTAGTCACGGGTTTTCTCAATGCGAAATACCGCCATCAAATCACCTCCTTTCGGCGGTCTGGAAGGGTTGAGCAAAACGCGAGTTTTGCAAAGTTGAGTCACAATATATAGGTTCCAAACAAGTCGAATGGCACCATTTATTGTATAGTCTCATGAGCAAATCGGAGTTTTGCTCAACCCTACGGTCTGGAAAAGTGTTGATTTTCGGGAAAAAGTCGGTCTCTATGCCGCCTGGATACCCCGGAGGGGAAAACCTATGGGCGGAGGTCTTGTGGCTGATTGTAGGAATAAAACATGGAATTTTCAACTCCTTTTGAGGCGGTCTTGAAAGGCTGGTGCTCCTTGTGACAACCTTATAATGCGCTATATCGCAAGCGCTGTGCTTAGATATAAAAGATGCCACTGGGCTAAATTGTTTAGGATCACGCCCCGGCCACCAAAAGCGCGAAATTGAGCATTTCTCTCTTTTACAGTATATATACACTGCTATTCATAATTGCCTACATCTAATTGAGAAAAATACTCATTTGAATGTATTTGTTGTATTGACTTTCTCTGGGGGGGCGTGCTATAGTTTAAATAACTCCAGCAGTCCCTTCCTCCGACTGCTAATAAAATCTTACTTATGTGGGTCGGCAAGACTTACGGAAAGGAACAATATGAAACTACGCGCACTAAGTTCGTACAACGGCGACTCCGACACTCGGTTTGGCGATTGCATTCTGATTTACGGTGACGCCAATCTGGTTGTGTATGACTGCGGGCATGACGATCACGCTAGGGAAGTCGGTGCCTTTTTGCAGGCACATCCAGAAATCAACCAGATTCATGTGGTCATTTCTCACAATGACTGCGATCACACAGATGGTGTTCAATCCCTGCTTGAGGATCTCAGCGAGAAGGGATACTCTGTAACGGTATACACCGCACTATACCTTAAGAGTGCTCGCAAAATTCTGAAACAGTTTGAGAACAAAAACAGAAAACTGGAGCCCACAAAGCAGCACATTTTAGAGACATTTGACCACATTAAGGAAATCGCAGAAAAGGCCACCGACTTGGGCTTTAAGACCGAAAATGCCGTTATCGACACAGAGTTTTGTGGTTGTAGCATTGTAGGTCCCACTGAAGACGAGTTTAGCGAAGTGGTGGCTAAAGCGATTGAGGACGGGGAAGTTTCGCACATCGAAGGCGAGACGGTAATGAACGCCGCCAGTATCCAGGTCAAATGCACTCTGAATGGCTCACAGACGATTTTGCTCTGCGGCGACGCGACCCCCTCCTACCTGCACGACCTGGACCAGTATGACATTATCCAACTTCCCCATCATGGTAAGTTGGACAGTGCAAAGGAAATTTTCGATAAGCTCAAGGACCCGTATTCAAAGCAGTTTTTTGTTTCTGATAACACAGGTTCTGCAGCAACGAGCGGGGGATCAGACGATCTTGTAACATATATGAAGCAGGAAAAGTTCAGTCCCGCTCATAATACCCAAAATGGCGTGGTAAACTTGCCCAAAACCTTGGCTTCTTCTTTCAATGTCAGTAAAGGGGTGCGGCTCGGTGCAGTGGATTTTCGGTTATGGTGACGGTATCGAGGTCACACCTCAACAATTAGATGCCCGGCTTGACTTTATCAGAGATGTGTCCAACGCTGGTGTTTCCCCCTGGAAGCCGTTAGTTGTAAGGGGAGCGGCTATGCCGCTCCCCTTTTTCATATGCACTTCTGAAGACGGAATCCCAGGGGTATTCATAACGGCCCATGCCGATGCTGTGCATTTTTTATGTGAACGGCTTTATCTTGGTCAAAAAGATATCGTGGTAATAAATTCTTGCTTGCTTATCCCTAACTATGGGAAGCAGCTACTAAAAGTTCTATCTAGTGCAAATCCGCAGATAGAATTATTCTTTGCAAAGCAAGAAACCGTTTATCTTGGAGGGCCCCGTTTAGCAAAATGCGTCACTATTTCCAATATAGGTGGATTTGGATTTCAGACTTCCGCTTCAGAACGAAATATGTTTAGACACAGAAAACTTGGGCTTAAAAATGCAATTTGCGCCTCGTTTGATAAAGTCTCTTAAAGCAGATGTCACTTCTTGGGTACCGCGTATTTGGCAGTAATACTATGGTGTTTAAGTTGAAAGGAAATAGGGTATATGGAAGACTTATTAAATAAAATTAGCTCGTATAATATACTCAACAACATAATTCCCGGAGCTGTGTTTGTATATTTTTGGTCCGCATTAGATGTAGGGGCATTTCCCTCCTGCAATGTTATTGAGAGTATCATTTTATATTACTTCTGCGGCCTTATTGTCAGCAGAGTGGGTTCGCTAATCATAGAACGGGGTTTCAAGAAAGTGAATCTTATTTCATATGCACCAAAATCGGAGTATATCGAGGCCACAAAGCGCGACAGATTGATAGAAGCTCTTTTAGAGACCAATAACATGTACCGAACATTTACGGGACTCTTTTTGGTATTGGCAATTGTAAAAGTATACATGGCAGTAGCCAATTATTTTTGTATAAGCCAAGAAATTGGTACTTGGATAGTGCTTATCGGATTACTCTTTCTGTTTGCAGGTTCATTCTGTAAACAGACTAAGCACATTCGTAGTAGAATTGAGGCTGCGCTGAAGGAAAAACAACCATAAGAGCGCCATGGGCCTATGACGCTCTCCTACCAGTTATTCTATTTCGTCGTCCAGCCCCTCTGCCTTCAGCCAATCCTCAAAGGACTTTCTGGAGATGCGGATCATGTTGCCGATGCGGATTGTCTTGAACGCTCCGGAGTTGGCGAGTTTATAGGCCGAAGCGCGGCCGATACCGAGAATGGCTGCGATGTCATTTACGGTGTATGTTCTGCTTTGGGGCGTCCCTTTTTCGTTGGTGCTCATAAAATGATCCTCCCTGCTAATAGCATTTTGAAATGGCCCCTAAAAGCCCTCTGTGACAAGGGGTTCCTGCTAATACCTTGCTAATACGACATTTGAAAAGCCGTTGTAAGGCAGCATATTTCAGGGGTTTTTGTGCAAATTGACCTGCCTCCAGGCGACACAATTTGCAAAGAAACAGCATGAGAAGTTATAATATGAACAGCTTGCGAAATGGTACGCCGTACTCCAAGAACCAAGCCACCGGCAATACCGCCAACAGCAGTTCCCACTCCCGGAAGAACAGCAGCGCCGATTGCAGCACCGGCCCATGCACCGCCTTTCGCGCCAAGGGCACTGCCAGCCCAACTGCCACTGATTTCAGCTGCTGAGCTGTAAGTCTTTTTTCCTATTTTGCGGTCTGCATCATGTAAATTGTCATCAATCGTGCTGCAAAGTTCCAGAGCATCAAGCACACTGCCTGCCACAAGTAATACGTGGTTAGATGTGTCGCTTACGAAAGTCTCGGGGAGTGTCAAGAATACTCGACACTCCCCGAGACAGTATGACATATCTGTTTCCCACAGTACAGGTACAGGTTATTTAGCGCTTCCTATTTAGCGGTCACGATCTGTGCTCTGGTCAGGCTGTTCACTGACGCATTGGATCGCTTTAACGATCGGGTCATACCCGGTGCAGCGGCAGAGGTTGCCGGAAAGCGCTGTGCGAATTTCTGATTCGTTGGGACATGAATTTTTCAAGAGCAGCGCGTAAGCAGACATCAGCATCCCCGGCGTGCAAAAACCACATTGTACAGCGCCGTTTTCAGCGAAAGCGCGTTGAAGCCGCTGACCGATCTCCAACTGTGACAGCCCTTCTACGGTCCAAATGTCTGTGCCGTCCATCTGAACGGCAGTCATTAGGCAGGAGTTGACCGCAAGCCCGTCTACAAGAATGGTACAGGCTCCACATTCGCCGATCCCGCAGCCCTCTTTAGTTCCCGTTAGACGTAGGGTCTCCCGCAGAACATCCAGCGCCCGCAGATTGGGGTCAACACTCATGGTCATTGAAACACCGTTGATCTGACAGTGAATTTGAATGCTATTCAATGAATCTCTCCCCCCATTTCTATAAGCAAGCGCTGCGCGATCAGTTTTGCAACCGGATATTTATATTTGGTAGATTCACGTACTCCTGCGATTTCCGGAATTTTTTCGGCCAGCGCATCGGCCATTTCGCAACAACGTTCACGGGTCAAAGGCTGACCGATAAACTGATGTTCCATATTGGGAAACCGCATAGGCCGTGGGAAAACCGCTCCGATCGCAGCGCGGTACTCCGCAATGACACCATCCTCGCGCAGCCGCAGGAGGAGCGTCAGCGTCAGACGGGAAATCGCCAGTGCTTCCCGACGGCCGATTTTACGGAACCTCCACTGTGTATCATCTGTCAACTGTGGAATTCGGATCTCCCGAATGAACTCTTTTTCCCGCAGACACAGGTGTCCGGGGCGCTGGATCAGTTCTGTAATGGGCACCCAGCGCAAAGTCCCCAGAAAATCCAGACATACGATTGCGTCCAGCGCCGCTAACGGTCCCAGAGAATCACCGGCCGGGGATGCGTTGGCAATGTTTCCGCCAAGCGTCGCACGGTTTCTCAGCTGTTCAGCTCCTACGCTTCCGCAGGCAGCAGCCAGTGGGCCGGCAAACTGTCGGACAAGGGGCGACGCTGCAACCGCGCCATGGGTGGCGCAGCTGCCAATTACCAGCATATTCTCCGCCTGCCGGATGGATTTCAGTTCTGCCAGGGCAGTCAGATCATAGACGGCGCGGCCGCTGTATTTACCCTGCGCACGCTCCTGCACAAGAATATCCGTGCCGCCTGCCAAAAACAAAGGGTCTCCGTTTTCGTGCTCCAGCAGGCGGTACAATTCTGCCAGAGAAGCAGGCCGGAAGTAAGAAGCAAAATTCATATGATCTCCTCCTTATATTCCGGATGGGCAGCAAAGAACACATCCTCCAGGGAGGCCGGAATTTTCCGAAGGGCGCCTGCGTGACCAAGTGCCATGTTGACAGCGCCACTCACCGCAGCCGGAGCCGGTTCCATGGCAGGTTCCCCAAGGCTCTTACCGCCGAAAGGCCCGCATGGATCCGGATTTTCCTCAAAGAATACCGTCATCTTACAGGTATCCCGCGCCGTCGGCAAAATGTAACGGTCAAAATTGTCCGAACGGATCACACCGGTGCGAGGATCTACTTCTACAGCCTCCTCCAGAGCCATACCGATTCCCATAGCCATCCCGCCGGTGACTTGTCCGGCAGCCATCTGAGGATTGATGATTCGTCCCGCATCATGACAGCCGACCATCTGGAGGACCTTGACCTGTCCAGTATCCGTATCTACCTCTACCTCTGCCGCATGACAGGAGTAAACATAGGAAATGAAAGCATCTCCTTGGCAAGTTCCGTAATCCCACTGCGCGTCAGGCACCTTGTATTCCGCGCTTACATCCTCAGAGCAGTGCGCCTGCAGGGACAGGCCGATCTGCGGCCAATCGATGCGCTGCGTACCGATACACACCTGTCCGTCGGAAAAACGCACTGTATCACTGGGAGCAGACCAGCAGGCCGCAATTTGCCCGCGCAGGGCGGCAATGGCCATTAAGATAGCGTTTCCGCCAATAAAGGTCCCGCGGCTGGCTCCCGCAGGGCCTGTATCCGGGGAATCCGCCGTTTCAGGCTGACGCCACGTTACTTGCCGCAAAGGAACCTGTAAACCGTCTGCGCAGATCTGCGTCAAAACAGTCTCTGCTCCCTGCCCCATTTCCATCAAGGGGCAGCGGACTTCAATATGGCCGTCCGGCAGAACGGTCAGTCTAGCACGTCCAATATCCTCCGTATCCGCACCGAAGCTGACGCCGCGCATGGAACAGGCAATGCCGATCCCCCGGCGGATATGGCCGGTCTGATGAGAATACGCCTGGAATTTCTTCTCGAATTCAATGGCGTCAGCGACCCGCTTCGTCACGCTGTCAATACTGACCGCATGACCTCGGAGGATCTGATTGCTGGCTGTCGTATCTCCGGCATGCAGGAAATTCCTGCGGCGCAGTTCCAACGGGCTGAGCTTTAGTCGCTGTGCCAGTTCATTCATGGCGTTCTCCAATGCGAAGATCGCCTGCGGCGTACCAAAGCCACGCATAGCGCCGCAGACCATATTATTGGTCATAACGGCTTTGTTCTCATAATAGATATTGGGAAAACGGTACGGCCCTGCACCACAGTTAATAGATTTCCATGTGACGATCGGGCTTTCATTTACATAGGCGCCGCCATCCATGACAGCTTTTGCCTCCAGCGCCGTAAGCACTCCGTTTTCATCCGATGCAAGGCGGATATGCGTCCGGATGCCATGGCGTTTGTGGCTCTGGCAGATGGACTCCTCCCGTGTAAATACGTAGCTGACCGGGCGGTTCAATTGCAGAGCCGCCAAACCGGCTCTTACCGCCATAGCGGAGATCTGCTCGCATTTCCCTCCGAAACTCCCCCCCAGCGTATCGGGGCGGATGACAACTTGATCCTCCCGAAGGCAGAGTGACTCACAGATCACATTCCGATTGAAAAATGGATTCTGTGTGTCTCCCCGCATTTCCAGACCGCCATTTTCCATAGGCAGAACTGCAATGGCCTCGGGTTCCAAATATGCGTGTTCTACCCATGAGGTCTCATAGGTTTCATCCACGGTCACGGGCGCTCGGGACAGAGCACCCGCAGCATCGCCTTTAACGAGATGCTGATAAGCGCAGATATTATCTGGGTATTCCGGATTGATGACCGTTTCGGCCCGCAGTGCATCCTCAATCGTGAGAACCGGTAGCAGAGGCGTTCCATCTACACGGACAGCCTTCGCTCCCTGCGCGGCAAGCTCTGGTGTATCGGCGACCACCACGGCCACCACATCACCGGCAAATTTCACATAGTGTTCCGCGAGGATTGGCTCATCCTTGCAGAAAGAGCCAAATCCATTGCGCCCGGGAAGGTCCTTCGCGGTATATACGCCCCGCACGCCGGGAATGCGCAGTGCCGCTTCCGCGTTAATTTCCCGGATTGATCCGTATGTACAGGCTGCGGTAACGCCCTTTGCATAGAGCATGCCGGGAAAATGCAGATCTGCTCCGTAAATGGCGTGGCCATTGAGCTTTTCACTGACACGGATTCGCTGCTGCGACTGATGAACTTGGTGAAGGTCTGACAGGATAATCACCTCCTCTGAACACAAGAGTTAGGGTTGTAAAAGCTGCGCTTCACTGAATCGCCGCGTGCAAGCCCTTTCGGAAGAACTCCAGATTGGTTTGCTGGTCGGAGAGCTGCTGCTCAATTGCCGCAGCAGACACCGGAAGCTGTGGGCATACCTGCAGCAGCGCACCCAGCATATAATAGTTTTTGCCTTGCATATCATTGCCCTCCGGCAGAACGGTCAAAATACGCGCGCCATGCTGAGCCAGCTGCTGCTTCCATTCCTCCCGTCGGGGATCTGTCGTGACCAGCACAGACTCGTCAATGGTAGGCGTCGGCTGTGCCTGCAGCAGGAGTGTGCCGTTCGGCTTGAGATAGTAGGCAGCGTTCATGATGCCGTCCAACGGTTCCATTCCCAGCACGGCGTCTGCCTCGCCGGGTACGATAAAGGGCGCAAATGCTGGGGCATCGAGGCAAAGGTCACAGGTGATGGGGCCAAGCCGCATAGCAGAACGGGGGCGCTCAATCATGGATACCTTAATGTCGCTGGCGGCTGCAGCCTGCGCAAGCGTTTTGGCCAAATGCACGCTGCCCTGACCGCCGATACCGGCTATACGAAGATAAAAAGTGCTCACTTTTCCACCTCCACAAGGGAAATCGCCTTGTTTTCACAGAGATCCACACACATTCCGCAGGCGGAACAGAGATCAGGGCGAATTACGGTCTTTTCAGTTTCAGAACGAACAATCGCCGTGCAGAACAGATCGCCGCAGGTTCCGCAGCGCTGGCACTTGGCGGGATCCACCACAGCGGTCTTCAAGGGGAGGCCTGCCTTTTTCTCAGCCTTCAAGCGGCTGATTACACAGGGCTGACGGGCAACGATCACCGCAGGCTTGGGCGCATCCAACGCTTTGCGGATCGCGTCCATGGTATCAGAAAGGTGCAGGGGATCCACACTGTCCACGTACGGAACGCCCACGCTGCGGCAGAGATCCTCCAGATTGACTTTGGGAACGGCATCTCCCACCGCATTGCTGCCGGTACAACCGGTGGGCTGTAGTCCGGTATTTCCCAATGTGCTGTTATCCAAAAGCATGATCACCAGATTGGACTTATTGAAAACAGCGTTTACCAACCCGGAGAATCCGCCGTGCAGGAAGCCTCCATCGCCACACAGTGCCAAAACCGGCACTTCGCTGCCCGCATCAGCCACGCCGCTGGCAAAACTGATGCAGCCGCCCATATTGGTGGCGGATGTAATGCTCTTTGCCGGTGTCAGAATACCCATAAATGAGCAGCCGGCATCCGCAAAGGCCGCATACTTTCCGCCGTTATAGGCTTCCATAGCCTTGCGAATAGCATAAAAGACGCCCATATGTCCGCAGCCGCAGCACAGCGTCAGATTCCGCTCAGAAAGGAACGGTTGCGCGCTGCCGGCCGAGGGATCCCAGATCTCTCCTTTGCAGACTCTGCGGATCGTTTTTTCAATGTCACCGACGAACAGCTCGCCGCCATAGGGAATATCCTTGCTGATCCGGCCAAGCACTTTCTTTTGCAGGCCGCGGCGTTCCAGAAGCGCCATGATGCGTTCCTCGACAAAGGCCTCGCCTTCTTCAATAACCAGTAACGTATTCACCTTCTGCGCAAAGTCTGCAATCAGGTCCTCATTCATAGGATTGATGCAGCTCAGCTTCAGCACCGGAGCAGAGACTCCGCTTCGCCGCATGGCATCCCGGGTCAGACTATAGCTGACGCCGCAGCAGACCAGACCGATCGATCCGGTTCCGTGATCCGCATAATCATAGTTCTTCCCGCTCAGAATGGTTCTGCATTTTTCCAGATTCTGGTGGATGAAGCGATGGATCGTAACTGCCGACATGGTGCCGGGTTCAAACATGACCACACGACGGGGATTCGGCGCAAAGTCGCTCTTATGCGAAATCGTTTCCCGCTCTCCGACCGGCACAACAGTCTGTGCCATCATCAGCTGACAAACACTGCGCACCACCACCGGGCAGCCAAGTTCCTCGGAAAGGGCAAAGGCATATTTGGTCATTTCTCTTGCCTCTTCCGCAGTAGAAGGGCAGAGCACCGGCACATCCGCTGCGGAGGCAAGCACACGGGAATCGGATTCGATGGCGGAAGTGTTGGCGCCAACGTCATCACCCGCAAAAATCACCATACCGCCGGTGACGCCATAGTTGTTGCAGTATTTCATGCAGTCCATGACTACATTTACACCCAGATGGTTCATGGTGCACATACTGCGCTGACCGTCCATGGCAGCGCCCCATGCGACTTCCAACGCGACACGCTCATTAGTGGCCCACTCCACGTGGATCCCTTCCTTTTTCGCAACGGAAGCGAGCGCTTCCAGACAACCGGAGCTGGGGGTTCCGGGGTAGCCTGCCACAACCTTCACGTCCGCTTCCAGCGCACCGCGGGCGACGGCTTCATAACCATAGGCCAGCACGCCGGTGCCAGATGTCTTTTCATTCAAAATGGCACTCAAAATCGTTCCCTCCTGTTTCCTGTCAGATCCGTACGGATCCTTCAAAATCATTTTCTTTAAAATAGGTGTCCAGTTCTTCTACCCAGCCGTCAATCAGAGGTTGCGGCGCATAAGAACGGGTAAAGGCGGTTTTTGCCAGCGTATACAATTCAGATTTGGAAAGCTGAAAAGCCTCCGCGACCGCCTCGTAATTTTCATTGAGATTTCCCCGGAAAAATGGCGGGTCATCTGAGTTGATGCTGACGCTTACACCCGCATCCATCAACGTTTTGATGCTGTGGTGCCGCATATCCGGAAAAATCTTCAGTGCCAAATTGCTGAGGGGGCACACCGTCAAAAGGATGTTCTCCCGGGCCAACCGCTCCACCAAAGCAGGATCTTCAACAGCCCGTACTCCGTGGTCGATCCGATCGCAGCCGGCTTCGTCAAGCGCATCCAGAATGCTGACCGGGCCGTAGGCTTCGCCCGCATGGGCAGTGAGGTGATACCCTAATTCCTTGGCAAGCCGGAAGGCTTCTTTGTGCCGGTGTGCGGGATAACCTGCTTCTGCGCTGTCGAGTCCGACTGCAACAATGCAGGCATCCTTGCGCCACGGCTCAAGACGGCCGACCAGTGAAAGATTCCGCTCCGGCGGGCTGGTTCGATCCAGTTCCGGAATGCAGGAAAATTCCACGCCGTAGCGTTTCTTCGCAATGCGTTTTCCCTGAATGAAGCCGCGCATCTGCGCGTCCAGCGGGATCCCGGTACGCTCGTGGAAGTCACAGGAAAGCATGACCTCCCGGTATCGGATATTCTGCGCCGCGGCATCCCTGCCCAGTTCGGCCACCAGATAGGCAATATCTTCCTCGTCCTGAATGACGGCATTTGTCGCATCAATGATCCGGATGAAGTCGCCAAGATCCCGGTATTGAAACATCTGATATGCTTCCTCCGGGCTAGAAAAGGGGATTTTCATACGATGCCGTTGGGCGAGATGCAGTGCGCTTTCCGGCGAGGTGGCGCCATCCTGGTGAATGTGGTTTTCCGCTTTGGGCATACCTGCCACAAAATCATGTAAAGTCATGCGGAAACACCACCTCACTTCCGATCTGGCACCTGCGGCGGCATCGGATAGGGCAGATCTAGTGCCAGCCGTGTTTCTGAGAGGATTCCACAGCGCTCCCAGATAGCATCCTCGGCTTCCTGCAGAGTCTTTGTGCCGATGCAGGCCTGAACTGCCGGGTTCAGGGCGCAGACAACATCCGGGTCAAAATAGAACGTCACAGCGGCAGCGGGAAGGCGTTCAACGCCCCACAGACGCTTACAGTAAAAGATACCCAATTCACCTTTCGCGGCCCGCTGCGGCCACTGCTCGACATCGTCCGAGCCAATAATGTCAAAGACTTTTTGCAGATCCAAAACGTCCTTTTGCGTCAGGCCACCGGCACCGAGGAAACCGCCTTGCCGCATGCATGCGCCAATATTGCGATTCAAATGATCCATATGCATTTCGCCATCGCCGCCGTAGCCGTTAAGGGCATAGACGCCGGGGATTTCCAGTTCAGACGCACAGATCACGCTGAATGCATCAATCAGCGGAGAGCAGACCTGCGTTTCCTCTCCGGTGAAGAATGTATCAGAACCGATATCTGCCGAGATAAACAACTGGCAGCCGTGTTTTTCGACAATGGTCTCCAGAGCATGCTTAACGCCGGGAAGCCCGTTTCGCAGATTGATCCCATAAACAGGGACATCAAACGTCTGCGCCATGGCGATTTCATAGGTCGGCTTTCCGGCACCGATTCCACCAATCAGCTGGGTGTCCGGCAGAATGTGCACAAGATCCTCGTTGATCCGATCCGCAGGCTGGAACCAGTTCAGATCAAACACCTCGCAGCCATCGGCAAAGGTGCCCCACCAGTTAACGGAGATCGTAGCCAACGCAATATGCTTAACGCCAAGGTTTTTGGCGTAGTTCATAATAGAAACGCTCTGTACGAGGTCGCCGCCACCGCCACAGCCCGCAATTAAAACGCTGTCACAACCGCGCAGAAGTTCTTCCACGGATGGTTTTGGGGATGTCCAATGGTTCATAACCGCTTTCCTTCCTTTTTTTAAGTCGGTCAGGGTTCTGCCGCATAGCGCTGCAGCTTCTCCAAACCGTCATAGCCGCCTTCTTCGCCCAGCTGCCGATCGATGGTGAACATTTCGCTGCCGGGAGTGCTTTCGCAGATCTCTGCGATCTGGCAGGCGTCCTCAATGGTATAGCACATCTCACAGGCGTGGAACACATCGTTGGGGCTTCCGCAGATGACGCCGTGCGCCTGCAAGATGCAACCGTAGCCATCCTCTCCAATAGCCTTTACAGCGCTGTCAGCCAATGCGTGAGTACCGGCGCCCTCATAAGGGGCCACTTTCACGGCACCCTTCAGCGCCCACTGCGCGGCGATCACGCTGGGCAGATGATTGTGCTTCAGACTCCACGCCACCGCATGGACCGGATGGCAATGCACCACTGCCTTGATTTCCGGCCGGCTCTTGTAAATGCCCAGATGCATAAAAGTTTCAATGGAAGGCTTGCGGCTGCCCTCTACGATATTGCCGTCCATGTCCACAATAATGATATCCTCCGGCTCCATGTGGATATACAGCGCACCGCTGGGCTTGATGGCCACCAAACCGGTTTTGCGGTCAATAATACTGATGTTTCCACCGCTCATCTGAACGAGTTTGCGGTCATACAGCAGTTTGCCTGTCTCTACAATTTGTCTGCGTTCTTCTTCCATCATCATAGCTGTAAATCTCCTTTTCATTTATGTATTTGATTGAAATGCAACCATATGGCGATGCAATTGTAGCCATTCAGAGTAAATCTCGGGATAGGGAGAATCTGCCGCCGGAGTATAAAGCCGCCCCTTTTCGGAAAAAGCAGACACGGCTTCCGTCAGGGAAGTATAGGCGCCTGTACCCACAGCAGCCATAGCAGCGGCCCCAGCGGCCGTACATTCAGGATTCTGATAAGTCTGCACACAGATACCGGTTGTATCTGCCAAAATCTGAGACCACAGGGCGCTCAGGCTCTGCCCGCCGCAGGCATGCAGAATCTGCGGCAGCGCGATGCCCTTTCCCTGCAGAACATGCAGATTGGCCACAACTCCAAAAGCGTTGGTTTCAAATGCGGCGCGGAAAAAATGTGCGCGGGTGTAGTCGCTGATATTCCATGGAACAGGAAAGCAGAAACCGCCCCAATTGCAGCCTCGCTCCTCTCCGCGAATACCCATGCCGATATAGGCATGCATCCCGTCGCAACCGGGAGGGACGCGGATTGCCTCGGCTTCCATATCCGAAAAGCTTCCAGTCGGGGACAGGAACAGATCCCTCACCCAGCGGAGAGAAAGGCCGGTACTGTCCGCGCAGGCCTCCAAAATCCACTGGTTTTCCAAAGCGCTGCACGCAGTGTACACCTGCGCCTCCGGGTCAATATAGGGATGGTCAAGAACCGCCAGCACAGGGGTTGTGGTCCCGCCTACGATGCCAACCTCTCCTGTTTGCAGCGTGTGCATACCGACAGCTCCGCACTGGGTATCCCCGCCTCCGATCAAAACCGGAACGGGATAGGAGACATGCAGTGCGGCAGCCACGTCGGGCCGCAGTTGTCCGATCACATCGGTGCCGGAAGCACAGCGAGGAAAAATATCTGTGCGGAGGCCAAGGTGTTCCATCAAATCCGGATCGTATTCTCCCTGCGCCAAATTCAGCATCTGGGAGGAACTGGCAGCCGCCCGTTCACTGCGTTTTTTGCCGCTGAGCTTCCAAGCGATCCAGTCGCAGAGCATCATGACACAGTCGATGCGCGCATAGGTTTCCGGGTCATGTTTGCGGAAATACAGAAGCCGTGGGAGGCCAAACAATGCATGGATGGGTAAGCCGGTTCGGTCAAGGATCTCCTTTCGGAAGGGCTGAAGCTCGTCCAGCACCTCTGCACCGCGCAGATCCATGTTGGGGGCGCAATAGACCTCCCGCTCCTGCCTGTCAAGAAAAACCATACCGTCCCGCTGGCTGGCAGCGGTAATGGCGGCAATTTTACAGTCCGGCAGACTGGAAACAGTCTCCTTCAACATTTCAAGGATCTCATCCCAGCACCGCTGTGCGTTAAATGTAAAGACATTTTCCTCGGTTTTTTCATAGATCCATTCATGCTTGGCAACATGGTGCAGCGTGCCATCCAAAGAAAACGCAATTACACGGCAATCGCCGGTACCGGCATCCACTGTCAGAATCAGATTTTCTTTCATCGCTCCAAAACGGCGGGATTTACCAGATGCAGCGGCTTCTGTCCGGCAAGAAAACGTTCCAGATCGGCTGTAATCATTCGAGAATGATTATCCACCACATCCAAAGATGCGCCGCCCAAATGGGGGATCAAAATAGTATGATCCAGCTTCATGAAGCGGCTGTCCAGTCCAAGGGGCTCCTCCTCGTATACATCGAAAGCGGCACCGGCAATTCGGTGGTTCTCCAAAACCTCCAGAATATCCTCCTCCACCACAATGGCAGAGCGGGCTGCATTTACAAAGTAAGCGGTGGGCTTCATGAGGCTCAGCAGATTCCGTCCAACCATATGCCGAGTCTGGTCATTTACCGGCAGATGAAGCGTTACATAGTCGCCTCGGGAGAATGCCTCTTCCAAAGACACCTTTTCAACGCCGTGCTCCTGCATGGTTTCCGCATCCACGTAAGGATCATAGGCAATCATGTTCATGCCGAAACCGCTGAGCCGTTTAGCCAGCTCTCTGGGAATGGCACCAAAGCCAATAAAGGCCACCGTATTGCCGTACAACTCATGCCCGCGAAGCCGGTAATAGAGTCCGTTATCCCACTGGCCGCTGCGCAGAAGCTTTTCACCTTCAAAAAGGTAACGGGACATATCGATAAAGAGTGCCACTACCATATCTGCCACAGCGGATGCATTTCTTCCGGGTGTGTTCACCACAGCCACACCATGAGCTGTGCACGCCTGTAAGTCAATATCATTCAAACCGGAGCGGCAGACGCAGAGCAGCTTCAGCTGAGTCAGCCCCTCAAGAACCTGAGCGGTGACACAGTCAGATTCCGTGATGAAGACTTCAGCCGCTTCCTCCTCCAAAAGAGTATGCAGCTGCGCTTCACTCCGCAGAGGAGCACTGTCATCCTGCGGCAGAAAGACAACCTGATGCTGCGTACGCAATGCATCAACCTGCTGTTTAGCAAAAGGCGCTGTAATGATAATTTTCATATATGCTGTGCTTCAGCCATCCGCCAAAGCACATCCCTCCTTTTCATATGGATTCTGTGCGTTATAACTATGGGATCAAAATGGCCTTGATACTATGGGGGTTTACTGTCCGCACGTTCATGGCAGCCTCTGCTTCCTCCAGGGGAAAAACATCTGTCGCCATCTTTTCCGGATGAATCCGTCCGCGGGCAAGGCAGTCAATCACATAGGGCATCATGCCCGGGCTCAAGTGTCCGCCGGTAATGGTGAGCTCCTTGTTTTGCCCAATTTCATTAAGGTCAACAGATGCATTTGCGGTGTAGACGCCGTAAATCATCATACGCCCCCGTTTTCGCAGCGCAGCAATTCCTGTTTCCGCAGAGGCCGGGACACCGGCGCACTCAATAAACACATCACACCCCAGACCGTCGGTCAACGTCCGAATTTGCTCCGCCACATCGGAATTCCTGGCGTTGAGTACAGCATCTGCGCCGTATTCCTCTGCCAGCCCCATGTTGAATTCATTGGTACCCAAGGCAATGAGGCGCAGCGGATTCCGCAGTTTTGCGAACTGAAGCGCTGCCAACCCGATAGCGCCCATGCCGGACACTACGACCGTATCTTTCATCTCCACGGCTGCCCGCTCTACGGCATATGCACCGCAGGAAAGGGGTTCGATCATTGCAGCGCAGAGCCTGTCAATGTTCTTGGGCACCTTGTGAACCAGCGTGCCGCGGCGCAGCAGCATATACTGTGCCATACCGCCCTCCACAAAGCCGCTGTAGTCTTCGCACAGATTAAAATATCCCTTGCGGCAGTATGGACAGGTTCCACAAGGTATCTGAACCTCTGCAGTGACCCGGTCACCAAAAGCAATCCCCATGGCTTCCCCGGCTCCGTCTCCAAGCGCGACAACGATTCCGACATTTTCATGCCCCGGAATCACACCGATGTCTATCCCCCACGGGGCAAGTCCCTGATATGTAACCCGATCACCGGCACAAATCCCAGCCGCCTCCACACGGATCAGCGCCTCGCCGGGACCCGGCTCCGGAATGGGGACATTCTCTACCGGATAGTGGCGGATACCGCGCTGAACAACAGCCCGCATGGTCTGATTTTGAAACGGAAAATTCATGGCCTGTTACCTCAATCCTTCGGTGCAGCGTTCCGGCTGAATCAAAGAAAGTCTCTGACGAACTGCATACTCCCGGACGGCGGTTTCCAGATGTCCCGGGCAGATCGCGTAGTGATGCGGCGCACCGCAGGTAAGTACAGTGTTCAGGAAATCAGCGCAGGACAATGGCTGCCCATCCATGGTGAAATGTGAATACCAGCCGCGTGCGCCATTGTATCCGCGATCTGGGCCAGGAACAATTTCCGCCTGACAAGCGAAAAGCCGACTGCCTGTCCCATCCAGCCGCAGAATTGTCACATTCTGTGGGGCAAATTTTATATCCAGAGATGCTCCCGGCAGTTCAAAAACACGGGGATCTGCAGGGTACTGCGTAATGGAAAAGCCCTGACTGTCCGCATAGCAGGGCAGTCCCATACCGCAATGCCAAAATGAGACAGCATCGGCGGTGACATCCATAGAAACCAGATCCATCAGCATAGGATTACAGTCGGACAGTGCCTTGGCTAGCAGCATGGTTAAAGCGCCGGGGACATCTCCCTCGCAGGAAACAGGAATTCCCTCCTCGCCAAGCCGTCCAAAGGCAAGACAGGTGGAAATGTGCATATCATCCTGGAACTCCGGCCAGCAGGAAATGGCAAAGGCCGCGGCATGGTAGCGTTCCTTCAGTTGCCGGACGGCGAGGATCAGCCGTGCCGAGGTATTCAGCTGTTGATGAGAGGCTGTGCAGCAGACCGCACCCTCAGCAATCGTCTCCGCCAACGAGTCAGCCATTTCATCGGGAATGGCCTTCATATCGCGGAAAATATCCTCGAGGGAGTAGAATACCACCTCGACGCCGGAATTGCGCCGAATTGCCTCTGCATCGTAACCGAGGTTTATGAAGCCGTCCGCGGTTTTTCCGACCTGTACCAGCGTAGCTCCGGACAACTGCTTTTGCGCCTGAACCGAACGGATGCTCACCATGAGACGCGGAAGCATCAGGGGATCCTCCGGCTGGCCATAGAGCCACTTGGCCCGTTTGCCGCCGATCCCGGCCATTTGGGCCGCGCTGCTGGTGTAAAGGTTGGCACAGGTCATGGAGTTCAGGAGCAGCGGGCCTTCCCGTGTCGGCTCCGGCAGGCACCAGACCAACACCTCCTGCGAAGATCGCATGAACGGGTGGATGATTCGACCATCGCCTACCAGTGAGCAGCACATCAATACGGTAACATCCACCTGCTGGGCCTCAAAGTTTGCGGCAACCTGCTGGGCATCCTCTGCGCTGTTGATTTCCATTGCGCCGCAAAGAAGTTCTACATCGGGCAGTTCCTGTATCTTTTTACAGAAAGCTTTATACGGATGTATACAAAGCTTCAGGGGATCGGCAGTCTGTACCAATCCAAGTTTCAATTTTTTCATAACGCTCCTTTATACTTTGGCAGCAGCAGCAATAAATTCATCCGCAGTCAGGACATTCCCGGGAAGGCCCAGTCTGTATGCCAGTGCACTGATATAGGGCTGGCTCAAAGCGGCCTCCTTCAGAATATCTATATTCCAGAAGATCTCACGGGGGGAGGCATCTGCGATGATCTCTCCATGAGCCATGACCACGACCCGGTCAAAGTGCCGCACGACAAAACTCATATCATGGGTAATGGTTATGACAGCCTTTCCCTGTCCGTGCAGCATATCAATGACATCGGCAAGGCGTTCCATGCAAACCCGATCCTGGCCGGCAGTGGGTTCGTCCAGCAGAACAATGTCAGGATCCTGCAAGATCACAGAGGCGATGGTCACAAATTTTCGATGGGAAAAGGAGATGTCGTATGGGTTCGTCTCACCCATTCCGCCCATGCCGACAAGTTCTAACGCCATATCTGCCCGCCGCTGGATCTCTTCCGGAGGAAACGTTTTGTTATAGCGGAGCGTATAGGTGATCTCCTTAAAAATACTCTGGTTGCAGATTTGGTCATCCGGGTTCTGAAACACATAGCCCACATTCCTGGAAATTGCAGCAACGGTCCGGCCCACCGTTGGCTGCCCGTTTACCAAAACCTCACCGGAGGTAGGGCGCAGCAAACCGTTCGTCATTTTTGCCATTGTGGTTTTTCCGGCGCCATTCTCACCAATAATCGCAACCTTTTCGCCCTGCTCCACTTTCAGATTCAATCCGCGTAGTGCTTCAAATCCGTTGGGATAAGAAAACCGGACATCCTTCAGTTCCAATGCCGTCATCCCCGTGTACCTCCTTTCAGAAGGGCACCAATCTGCACCTCTGCCTGATCCAATGTGATTGGGATCTGCGGGAGATCATAGCCGTGTTCCCGCAGCTTCGCGCCAAGCAGTGCAACCTCCGGCATATTTACGCCACAGTCCAGAAGCGTGGGGTCGCTAAGGATCTCCTGCGCCGGGCCGTCTTTGATGATCTGGCCCTGATCCATCAAAATTGCGCGGTCCGCATATTCTGCAATGCGGTCAATTTTATGTTCCACAAGGATGGTGGTTTTCCCGCGGTCTTTCAGCATTTTAATAATTTTGAACACATCTTCTGTGCCTTTCGGATCCAACTGGCTGGTAGGCTCATCAATCAAAAGAACCTCCGGTTCCATAACGATCACGGAAGCCAGTGCTACACGCTGGCATTGGCCGCCGGATAGCTTCATAGGATGTTTGCCCGCTAGATGGCCGATTCCCAAAAGGTCGATAACCTCATCAACGCGCCGGAAAATTTCTTCCCGTGAAATGCCAAGATTTTCCAATCCATACGAGATTTCTTCGTATACGGTCGATTTCACACCGCTATTCTGGTTAAAGGGGTTCTGAAATACATATCCAACGTCAGAGGACAGTTCACCGATTTCGGTCGCCAGAACATCCTTTCCGTTGACCATGACGCTTCCGGAAATCGTCCCGTTGTAAAAGTGAGGTGCAAATCCCCGAATCACATTGCAAAGTGTGGTCTTGCCGGCTTCATTGCGTCCGATCACGGCGATAAATTCACCGCTTTCCACAGTAAGGTTGATGTTTTTCAGGTTTTTCTTGGGAGACGTGGGATACCGGTAAGAAACATCTCTCAGTTCTATGCAAGCCATCTGAAATACCCCCCAATCAAGCAGGCAATCACGGTCACAACAATCATTGCAATGCGAGCCGTTTTCTGATTTTTGGAATCCGAAACCAATCGGATACGCGTTTTAGGTGCGGAAGAATTGAAGCCCCGGGTCTCCAGCGCCAATGTTTTTTCCTCTGCCATCGTGAAAGCGGAGAGAAGCAGCGGCATAAACATGGGCAGGAACGCTCTTGCCCGATCCAGCAGTTTTCCTTCCGTTTCGATCCCGCGCGCCTGCTGCGCACACTGAATGGACTTGGAATTCTCCGCCATTTGCGGGATCATCTGGAAGGTCGTCATAATGACAAAGGTGGCGCGCGGAGAAACCTTATGCTTTTCCAACTCCAGCATCAATGTTTCCGGCTCCGTGGTCACATAGAAGAAGATCAGTGAACTGGAAAAGCCAAGAATGATGTTACTGGAGCGCAGTCCCTGATAGATTCCATACAGCTTGACGGAAAATCTCCCTGCAGACCACAGAATCGGGCTTTCTCCGCTGTAAAAGAAGGCTCGCGCAGTCACCATGATGATGACAAACACAATGAAGATAAACAGCATCGCTGCGCCCATCTGCTTTCCTTTTTTGCAGGAGCAGGCAAGAATCAGCAGCAGAAGCGCCCATACAAAGCCAAAAACAAAACCGGGGAGGAAAATAGATGCGACTGCGCCGCACAGGATCATGACGAGTTTTGTCAGTGGGTTCAGATCCAGCCAGAAATTTCCCTGCGTGGGCGATGATATTTTTTTGTGAATCTCTGTAAAGTCCATAATTGACCGACCTCCTTTATGAATTCCGCGGCGGGAACCGTAAGACCTGAAATGGCGTGAACAGACCCGCCGGTGTCGCACGGAGATCTGAATTGCCAAATATTTTAAGTATAAAAATCGCTCTGCTACAGGAATATGCACTTGTAGCAGAGCGGTTTATCACAGTATGAATGTATAAAATCAGATCTCCGTTCAGTTACTGCTCATCCTCATGGACAGTCTTCATATAGACATAGCCCAGGGGGAACTTGGACAACTGGCGGTCAGAGAGCGCCTTAACAACGAAGTAAACCACAAGGCAAGAAATCAGTTTGTCGAAGAACTCGGTGATCAGCGTGGCAATCAAAGTCGCAGGCAGGAGGCCAATGCCGGCAGCCTGCAGGCCAAGGACAATCACATCATTGCCGGTTCCACTGATGCCGCCATAAAGGAAAGCCGTAATGGGCGAAGAGATAGCCACAGCCGCAACAGCCAGTGCCAGACCGGCAATCAAGCTCTTCCAGATCTTCTTCATGAAGCCACCCTTGCCCAGCAGACCGGCCACAAGGCCATACGCTACTGTAGCGGGGATGTAGGCAATAGCCGTCGGCTCGCTCAGACTGTTGATAACGGAGGAAAGTGCGCCGAGTACAACGCCGGGAATCGGTCCGCAGATAGCGCCCATCATAACAGTGCCGATTACATCCAGATACATGGGAAGCTTCAAGGCGATGGCGATTTGTGCACCAACGTAGTTGATTGCCAGACAAATAGGAATCATTGCAAGTGTGATGGTGGACCAAGTCTTAGCTTTTTTCATGTTTCTCTCTCCTTTGATTTCGTTTCAGATTTAGAGAATGTGCTGGATGGAGCTACGAAAATCCGTCATTAAAACTGCCATAAATATAGTAAAAAACGAAGACTACACCATATCACGATACCCGCGATGGTGCGTCTTCGTTTGACTCCACAAAACTATTCATATGTCAGTTTTAACGGCGTTGCTTGAGTGCATTCTATCTTAGTATATTTAAAATGTCAACAGGCGAGCCGTTCTTGCTGAAAAGGCCAAAATAAGGAAAAATCATACTGCTATTTACATTATTTACTAAAAATCGTAAAGTGAATTAGCAGGAATGCATAATTAGTTACCGGTTTTTTGTTAGCAAAACGTTTAACAACTTGTTGTGATTATTATAGTTATTAGAAATAAATATACCAAATCACCATGCTGATTGCTGAAATCAAATTTTCCTCCTGAGCCGAAGAAACAACGTTTCTTTTTTATCTGATAGAGCGCAAAATAGATATTCCTAATTCCAAGTATGCGGGCATCCTATGCAGTTCGGGCAGGCTGGGGATAAGTCCCCCCCCTTCCCTGCTCGCTGCGCGCCCTTGCGCTGAATACAGAAGACCCCCGGTTCGTGCGAACCGGGGGTCTTTGTGTTGTCTTGACAAAGGCAACCCCCGGCTATGCCGGGGGAGAAAAGGAGCTTATAGCGAGGGGCGGAGTAGACAAGAAAAAGTCTCCAAGTTAGAGTGAATGAAAGGTTTGCCGACCAAATTCACAAAAACAAGGAGACTGATTCATGAAAAATCCAGATATCAGTAGTTTAGAACATACCAGTTGGCGGTGTCAATACCATGTAGTATTTGCAATGGTATTTTCAATCACACATTGTTGTGTGAATTTCATCAAGGCAAGCTGTTACTCCATTTAACGATACCTTTTGAAGAAAAGCCAAAGACCAACTTACCGAGCGACAATCTCAAGTACTACCGTCAGCGAAAACAGATGACAACAAGACAGTTGGCGGAAAAGCTGGATATTGTACCATCAACTGTTGTGATGTATGAAAATGGAAAACGTCCTATTCCTTATGATGTAGCTATTAAGCTGGCAGATGTTTTGGAAATCGAAGCGACCTTACTCTGTGATGATTTCTCCCGTTTCCTTTCTGTACCCTATACCGAAGCGCTAAAGAGCGTTAGAACGGCTCTGAGGCTGTCACAGAAGGCTTTTGCAGAACGGATAGGGATTGTACCAAGCTACTACTATAAAATCGAAGAAGGCAATCGCAGACCGTCACGAAAGGTTTATCAGAAGATATATGCTGCGCTTGAAACGACCAGTCTACAAACTTCACTTTTAGGGGAGCATCCATTACAATGAAGGTAAAAGACAAAACGATTGGAGGAGTGACTATGGCACAGAATTTGACTTATACTCGTTGCGGTGATTATCTTATCCCTAATATTAAGTTGAGCAACACAAGTGATAAACCGCTTGGAAAATATGGCAGGATGCGCAGGGCGTTTCTTGCGGAAAACAATCCAATACTCTTGGATGACATGATTCTGACGGAAACCTTATTCCCGCACTTATGGGAAATCGACGAAACTGCTCGTTGTAGAGTGGAACAGATAATGGCTGAACTTCTGGAGAAAAATCCGGCTCCAGACATGACGACTCAACAGCTTGTATGGGCACAGCACATGAATAGCCTGAAAGCGCAGGCAGAGGAAATGGTTAATGCAGAACTGATTTTCTGCTAATAGAAATAGAGTTTTTACTTAGGGCTGACTGTAACAGGTCAGCCTTATTTCTTTGATGGGATAATTCTTGAATTGTATTTATGACAATTCAAGAACTGTCATAAGCACAATGTAACAATACTGATTATAGTGATACTGATCTTATCCATTCCTATCCGGAATGTAACATGAATGATAAGATGTAATATAACTAATGTTGAGGCTGTGGTCTGCCTTTATTGTAGAAAATCTTTTCGCTATCTCATATAAAAGTGTGATTGATAAGCATTAAATTTTAATAATTTTGTGATTTCGGTTGTAATTTTCATAGATTTCGCATATAATAAAAGTGTGATTATAAAGCATAAAACTCCAATAAAAATGTGAGGAGTGATTCTATGGAA
>ERZ791574.467-NODE-467-length-31588-cov-3.034472_pt1 | contig 31588 bp, 43 predicted proteins | sample MGYA00433098_ERZ791574 | MGnify/ENA primary metagenome ERZ791574 (study PRJEB30046, sample SAMN00791933) | human gut metagenome | study: EMG produced TPA metagenomics assembly of the A metagenome-wide association study of gut microbiota in type 2... | reverse complement strand
TTTATTAGCAGTGCAAAATAATCACATATCATGACTATATTGGATGAAAAAAGGCGCTCACCATTTCCGATGAACGCCTAATCTTACTTACCAGTTATCTTTTTAATTTACTTTTCGATTTTTGTAACCGTTACCATTTTGCTTACTGCATCCCAAGTCGTTGTTGCACCAAGCTCATCTGCTACGAAACGAACAGGCATATAGGTACGATCATTGAGGATAACGGGAGCGACACCGTATTTTTCAAGTACTTTGCCGATTGTCATCTTAATTTCCTTGCCATCAATAGTCAGTACGACCTCTTTTTCCTTTTCATTCCAAGCAACCTTACCACCCAGAGATTCTGTTACGAATCTGATCGGAACCAAGGTTCTGTCGTTCATGATAACAGGTGCAGCGTCCTTTTCGTAAGCCTTACCGTTTACGAACATCGTCTTGCTGCCAATCTGCATTACTACGACTGTCTTCATTTCCTCAGCGGGCTTGCCGGGTTTGGATGCAGTCTGCTTAAATGCAGCCTTTACTTCCACCTTAGATGCAGGCATGGTAAAGGTATATTTGCCATCGCCCTTATCGGTCAGCTTGATTTCCTTGCCTGCCTTATCGGTTGCCTTGATTGTATCAAGCGCATAGCCATCGTTTGCCATTGCTGTAATGGTTACAACGCTGCCCTTTGCCGCGCTCGTCTTATCGGGTGTAACCTTGCCGTTATCTGCGGGAGAAACGGCTACGGCATATTTTGTTACGCCGCCACCACCGCCGCCGCCTGTGGAGCCGCGCCCGACGCATTCATGGATGTGCCGGAGGGCAGCTACTATGAGAAAGCGGTTGACTGGGCGAATCACCGCCGGCACAGGTGATAATTCCTTCATGCCGGACGGCATTTGTACCCGTGCGCAGATTGTAACCTTCCTGTACCGCGCTCGCAGCATGTAATGAATGGATGCTTTTATACCCGCTAAAATGCTAACGGATAGAGCATCAATATGAAAATGCCGAACCGTCCGAACCGAGGTTATCGCCCCGATTTGGGCGGTTTGCTGTTGGTAATAACCAAAAAGGGAAACTCCTTCTGTTAAGGAATTTCCCTTTTCTCTCTTATAAGCACTCACCGTTTCACATGCCGACGGATGGCATCCAGCAGCTCCTGCTCCTGTATGGGCTTAGAAAGGTGCTCCACCATACCAGCCTCTCTGCTCTGTCTCACATCGTCATAAAATGCGTTTGCCGTCATAGCAAAAATGGGAATCTCCGCCGCATCCACGCGATTCGTTGCATGGATTTCCTTTGCTGCCGTCAGCCCATCCATCACAGGCATCATCACATCCATCAGGATTACATCAAAAGTGCCAGCCGCCTTCGTACGAAATACATCCACGGCCTCCTGTCCGTTATATGCCGTTGTTACAGTGATTCCTGCCTTTTTCAACAGGAACTCCGCAATCTCCATATTTAACTCGTTATCCTCCACCAGCAGCACATGCACGCCCTCCAGAGAAGCAGCATCGGCAGGCTTTGCGTCCTCTTGTGGCTCCGTATAATCAACATCTATTCGGAATGGAATCGTCACAGAAATTGTTGTGCCGACATTCTGCTCACTTTTCAGAGAAATCGTTCCCTCCATCAGCTCTACCATCTGCTTCGTGATGGCAAGTCCAAGCCCCGTACCGGTAAAGGTTGTCCGTGCGTCCGTATTTTCCTGCGAAAACGGTTCAAAGGCATGCACGAGAAATTCCCTGCTCATGCCGCGCCCCGTATCCGTACAGGTGAATTTTATCACCGCGCGCCCATCGGAATACGAAACATCCTCAGAAGCAAACGTGACTGCTCCGCCTGCGCGGTTATATTTCACCGCATTGCCGCCGATATTCTGCAAAACCTGTTTCAGATAAAGCGGACTGCCAATCAAATGACGATATTTATGCTTCCCCATCTGCATCTGAAAATGGATGGCATATTCCTGCCCCTGCATCTCAATGATACTCGCTGTTTCTGTCAAAAGCTCAATCAAATCAAACGGCTTATTTTCCGGTTTCATTTCACCGGATTCCAGCTTATTCATATTCAGCACATTATTAACCAGCTCCATCAGAAAGCCGGATGCCTGCATTACCTTATGACGGCACTCCGCCTGCTTTTCCATGTCATCCGCATAATACTCGGCAATCGCAGTCACGCCCCGAATCCCATTCAGCGGCGTGCGAATATCATGGCTCATGCGGCGCAGAAAATCCGTCTTTGCTATGTTGGAGGTACGCAGCTCGCGCCCCTGCCGCTCCAGATAATTGATGTAGCTTCTTGTCACTCGCGTGAGCAGCAGGAGTGCTGCAATCAGAATGAGCGCAAATTCTGCCATAGAAAGCGGTAAGGTTTTATTCGCGGCACGAATTTTATAGGAAACGAGAATATCATATTCCCCCATTTTTTCATAGACAACATAACGGCTGCTGCTTTGGAACGAAACCGTTTTCTGATAGCGTTTTCCTTCCTCCAAAGAATCCTGTATTCTGTCTTCAGGGAAAATCTCATACCCCAGTATATCATCATTCGTTGCGGCAAGCACCGTTCCTGTTGCATTCTCCACAACATAAATCGACATCCCTTCAACCAACGGCAACCGCCCCACAATCTTGCTGATATCGCTGCTCTGCATCCATTCCAGCAATCTGTCCGGCGTTACGCCAATCTGCACCAGTGCATTGTCATTTTCTGCCCAGACCATCGCATACATCATAGGCTTGCCCTCTGCCGTATTCGGCGTTACATCCTGGCAAAGGGAAAGCGTGTGGTCAGAAAGCATAGGCTTGAAAAAACCGATCTGTTCCCCTGAATCCATTGTAAAGCCATAATATTTAGGGACAGATCCGTTAATGATTTTACCTTTTTCATCAAACACATGCACCTCGTCCACCCCTAACAGCTTCGCCAGCGCAACAAAATCATCTGCTTCCTTGTAATCCTCCCAGCCATGCGCAATATAATCCGCCGCGATATTCGCCCGAATAGTATATTCCTCCTTCAGCGTATCCTCTAGCTGCTGAAAGCTCCTTTCATTTTCCGTAATCAGCTCCTTCATCTGATCCAGCATCAGTCCGCAGGACTTCTGTGCATTTTGCCTGTTGTTCGCAAACTGCAAAAGAGAGCAGCCAATAAATAAAAACAGAAAAATCAGAAGTGCCGTGATATTCATACGATGTGATCTGCGTTTCTGTCCCATATCCGCCTGATTTGTCTGCCGGTCTTTCTTTTTTTCAATCCTTCCACTATCTGCCATGTTTTTCTCCTCATTGCATAAGCCAATCTGTATCGAATCCTGTTTCATAGATATCTCTCAAATTATCATAGCACGCTGATATTTTATTTACAACTTTTATTCATAAATCCGAACTATTGGCTCATATATACAGCAGCAATCAGAGCAAAGCTCTCTGCGCAGCGGATAAAGGGCACCCCAATAAAGAAAACATTCGCATATTTTAACAAAGCCTTATTCTGGAGACAGCCGCTAAGCGTCATTATCTAACCCCAAAAATCATCAGAAACATCTGAAAGCGTTGATTTTAAAGGCTTTCTAAGTATCGTTTATGACTATGTAAAATTTATCGAATTTATACAAAACTTGTCCAATGGTGGCAAATCGGTGGCAATGCCACCCATGCGGTATCGGTATAATCCTAAATCAACTACACACAGAGTATCACAGGAGGTAAAAAACATGAAGAAAATCGAAGGTTTATATCGCAGCTACTGCCACGAAAGAGAACTGGAAATGCAGGAGTACCACACAGGAGGGAACAGGATGAAGGATTTGCGGGAATTTTTGAAAAGCAAACTCAATGCGGAAGATTATTTCACTGCGGAAGAATTGCTGAATGATTTGATTACCGAAACGGAGGAAAAAGGCTTTGCCGCAGGTGCCAAATACACCGCCGGGCTTGGGAAGGAATTGTTTGCGGAGTAAAAAACAGGCCCCTCGAGAGAGGGGCTTTTCAGGAAAATTTTAATCAAATTCTACTTAAATTTAATCAAATTCTATTTATTTTCGCTTAAACTTTCAAAATTCTATGCAAATAAGTGAATTAGTGGGGCTTTTACCCCGCCTTTTTCATTTTTTCACCACCGGCATTCTACCCTTATTGTCAATTTCCAGACCAACCGCTGCGCAGAATTCTCTAATATCCGGATATACTCTTCCATCCTTCCGAATCAGTTTCATTGTTACGACTTTTCCAAACACCTCAACCTTATCCTTCTCTACCACTTCATCATCCCTCATTTCGTATTGAAATACATCCTCAACCAACAGCCAATGCGTGAATTTGTTGCACCGCAGAGGGACTTCACGCACACCGTAAGCACTGCCGTCAGCGGCTATGTAGTAGGGGTAGCCATTCTTCATGCCAGTGTACACCCCGATATGCCCCTGCATCCAGACCAACGCCCCGATGGGTGCTTTTTCGATGGTGGAAATGGGGTTGATTTTGGTTGCCCTTGCCTTCCACTGGCCCGAACCGAGCGTCACGCCACACGCCCACGAAATCAGACCGCTGCAATCCACGCAGACCTTGCCGATTTTCTCCCTATCACTCAGCCAGACCATTTTCCCATAGGTGTTTTTCAGAAATTTATAGTTCTGCTCCGTCATAACCTTGCCCTTCATGCCGTAAACATAGGGCGTGCCGATTTTGGAGCGGCAGAAAGACACCAATTCTTTACCTGTCATTTTTTTCGCCATATAATCACCCCTTTACAAGCTCTCTGACCGTTTTGTTTTCCTTCAGTAGCTTTCGCATTTCCTCCAGTGCCTCATCCACCCACAGGGAGAAGGTGTCGAAGGATACCGCCATAGCCAATGCAGGGAACCGCTGGATAAATAAATCATAGGTCTGCCGCAGCTTCAGCTTGCCTGTGCCGCTCCCCAGCTCCGCTTCTGCCTGCGTGACCGCCCACAGCAGCCACTCCTTGACTTTTTCTCTCTGTGCCGCCGTTGGCATTTTCAGAAACCGCCCGATGCACACACCGACCATCCCTGCAACCGCCATCAACACAACTACCAAATACCAGTTTTCCATTAAAAACATTATTCAATCTCCTTCCCTTCCGCTCGCCGTTTCCTGCGTTCCGCCTGCTCTACGCCCTTATCGTACAGCTTCATCAGCCCACAGATGCCTAATTCTGTCCCAAATACGCGATGCGTACTGTCAACCACAGCACTCACATCATGGTCAAATGCACCTAATACCATGCCCGCAATCGTGATTCCTGCGCAGAATACCAACGAATAAATCACAATGCTGGACATGGTATCATCGTTTATCTTTGGTGGAAAACGAATTCGTCTGCGTTTTTTCATCAAAAACCGCCACCGTTCAGCAGAAACCCGATAGCCGCACCGACAACCACAGCGATAGCCTTATCAATCAGCCCATCCCAACGCTTTGCCGGCTTGGAAACCAACTGCTTCACATCGTCCTTGATTTCCCCGACATCCGTTTTGATATGCTCCTGCTCGTTTTGCAGGACCGAAAACGCATTTGTCAGCTCCTCCAGGTTGTCCTGCCGCTTCTCCATGCGGTCAATCCTCTTGTGCGCGGATTTCGTACTATCCAGTGCCTCCTGCACCATTTTTTCAATGTTTTCCATAAGCCATCCCTCCCCTTAACTCTGCACCTGTGCCGCTGTGACATGGTGCGGATTGTTCGTATCATTCAAATGCGCCTGCAATGCCGCCATGACCGCCGCTGTCCCGACTGCCGCAGAGGACGCAAGCGAACCGCTTTTCACGCCACTGGTAACGGATGCCGCAAGCGTGGGAATGAAATCCCCCAGCTCCACATCGTTGTACTGCTCCAGAAGGCAATCCCATTCATACGATATAACCTTCGCCCGTTTCCGAAATCCCATTTTGGTATTGATAACCGTTACCATATCCCCCAAAAAGACTTCTTCCAAAACGGCATACTCCCGATATTCCACCGTCTTTTCCAGTGCCACAAAATCCACCTTGATGTTGATGCTTGGAATGTCGCAACCTTCGTCCAACAGCTTTTGCGCCTCTGCCTGCACCTCGGAAATGCTCTTATTTTCCTCTGTCAGCGTGTGGATTTTCGGGTAGATATAATCGCCCAGATGGGGGCTGTCAAGCGTTACACTGCCGTTCTTGCCGTAGCAGATAATGCGTGTCTTGACCTCTGATTCATCCTCCGTGACCTCAAGTCCGACAAGGTTTTTGCCGTAGCGAATGGAAACGCCCCTGTCCTGCCCCAGAGCCGCCTTGACGGACACCCGAAAGCCATCCCGCAGCAGCTCGCCGCCGTAGCCCTTGACAAACGAGGTTGCTTCGTCATCGTCCGATAACAACGCCTGTACGGGATTCATACGCCCCGTTGTGAGCGTGCCTGTCAGCGAAATATCCGTATCAAAGGAAAAGGGCATGGGGTAGGCAAACGCCGCCTGTAATGCCGCCAGTGCCGCTCCTGCAGTGCCGCTGTGGCTGATTGGTTCGCACTGGTTGTCCAGTAAATCATAAAAAATATGCCGTGCGTTGACCGCAATCTCCTTCATGGTTGGTTTGACGTAGTAAATGCGGAACGGCTGCATCCCTCTTGGCGTGGATGCGTAGAGAATCCGCCCCCGTTCAATGCGTTTCCACTTGCCGCCATCGTCATAGGGGTGCTTCAGCTCCAGTTCATACGCCCCGTTCAATTCTTCCTCCACAACACAATGGCTGGGAACCAACGCCCCCAGCCCGAATGTGTCAAATGTCTTTGCCGTTTTTTCGTGAATGGTAATCATAACATCACTCCATCATGCCGACCAATTCCTGATACTGCTCCTCTGTGATTCTATTTGCCATGAGGAATACGTCTAATTTGTTCATCATGTCCTCTTTGTCGTATGCCCCTCTGCTAATCAGTTTTTTCAGTCTTGCGTATGTCATAACGATCTCTCCTTTCAAATCTCTAATTCCTTCATGCAGACCAAATAGTCTACATTGATTGCTGTGTCTAAAATTGCCTGTTCGGTTTCGGAAAGTGGCGGTTCTGGTGTAGGTTCTGATTCGCTTGGTTCAACACGCTTTTGATATTGTACAACAGTTTCTCTCTCGCCGTTCGTATATATTTCTTCAATAAAACAAACACCATTTTCTTCAAACTCTCTACGACTTTTCAATTTCATATCTATCTCACCTCAATTCATAGAGACATCCGTATTTGTCATTCATTGTGTCAGAACCTGTACAAATGATTTTTAGAGATGTTTCAAATACAATCGGAGATACTAAAGGGATATATTGTACCCCTCTTTGAAAAGTCCATTTTGTAGCCGATAATTCTTGCCCATTTATTGTTGCAACCCATTCATAATATTTGTCTGATACATAAAAAAACGGACAAACAAAACCACTTCTTGTCGAAGAACCAGATGCAGCAAAATTCACATCCGCTGGGTTTCCTACATATACCGCAGCAGCATAGCCACTGTCCTTATTAGTCATTTCCCCATTTACAAGTATTTTGCCATCCACAATAATTTTAATCGTACTTGGAGAAGTCCCATAATCACGACCTTGTCCAAAGCTATGTAGCGCACCTTTACCGAAAACAGATAATACGGTTGTTTCTGTTCCTTTTGGCAAGATACCAGAAACCACCTTTGCTTCCGTACTAAAAACCGTGCTGTCATAAATATCTCTCAGCTTCCCCATTACCGTACTATTCCCTGTATCTCCTGTGTTCCCAATCAAATCAAGCACGCCCTGCACAGAAGAATTGGCAATAGCTTTTTCAAGCAACCCTTTCAAATCAGTATCCATATATTTTGCCAGATACTCCACGCCCTGCCAGAAGGTAACAATGTTCCTTGCATCCGCAACCGCCCCTTTTTTGCCAAAAGAGGAAACCATATCTGTCATTAAGGCGTATGCTTCATACAAATTTTGGAATAGCACCACCAATGTACCATACTCATTCGAGGATTCTACAGAACTGTTCCCTAACAGTGTTTTTGTCACGTTGATTTCAAACACCTGCGTGGACAAAATCTCTGTGTTGTCCTTCCAGATGGAAATCTGTGTCTGCAAATGCCCCATCCTTGCCAACGCCTCTGTTGTCATCAGAAACTCGCATCTTCCCTCTTTGGCATTTGTAATCACGCCATCGTTCCAAATCTCTCCGCTTTCTTCGGGCTTTGCCATAAAAATTTTCACTTCATGTCCCGTCAAATCCAATGGCACGCCATTATTGAATAACGAAACGTCAAGATAACGGCTGTTGTTATCCGCCTGCACCGCTGTGATAATATCAGTCGGCTTTTTGTTTACATCAATTTCCAGCCGATTATACGTTTTTGCCATTTTCCCACTCCTTTCTGTTTTCCGCATCAAAAAAGCACATCTGTTTTATTTTCAGATGCGCCTTCCTTGACAGAATATCTTTCTTTTGTTATCATAAATATAAGAAAAGGATTGCCACCTTTCGCAGGGCGGCTAGTCCAAGTAGTTGGTTTTAGCCGTCTAACTTCGCAGGTTAGGCGGCTTTTTCATTATTTCTTGTTGTAAAACAAGGAAATAACTCCGATGATTACTAAGCAGAAAGTAAATAACCCTTCGTATGTAACCATAAGCGTCACCTCCTTCACGGGAAGTGACTAACCGCCAGTTGGCAATCCTTCATTTATACCATACCACAAATTTCATTTTTCGACAACTACAGCCATCTCCAACGGGGCTGTATTTTTATTTTGCTGACATTTCCCGTCCAGCTGATTTTGTTTTTCCCAACCTCAAATCTCGGAAACTCCGCACCGCCGTATTTGCCGTTTTGGTTGGCGTTCCCCTTAAATACCTCCATCATTTCGCTGTCAATGGTAATGCTTTCCTGCACGTTCCGCAGTGGGTAGGAATTGCCGTTGATGTTCAGCGTAATATCTCCACTGCCGTAAACCGTAATCAGTGGTTCACTGTAGACTGTCCCGCTGTTGCGGATGGTGGTCGGGGCAGTCAGCTCCAAAACATCCCCTGCGGCATTGACGCTATATTTGAAGGGCTGCGTATCCATCACAACCTGAAATTTCTGGAACACACGCATCATCTGGGCGATGCTGATTTTATTCGCAATCGTTACGCGGTAAACCTTATCCGGCTCTGTTGAAAATGTCATTTCTCCGCTGCCGACAAGCCATGCTGTGATTTCGTCCAGTCTTGCACGCTTTATCAATGCACATTCCATCGTTCTGTCATAGCTTTCATAAACGCCTTCATCTGTATGCAGAGAACCGTTCCGCCCTGCCACGGTAATGCTCTCTATCCGCCGCTCCGCACGCACCGTTTCCGGCATAGCGGTCACAATGACCCCCATTTCTCGGCTGTCAACGCCTTTGAATGTAAACCATGCCTCATGTATCATTTGTTACCACCTCTCCCTGCGCTTTGCTGTCTGCGGAGAAACTCAATCTGCTCTGCGACAACTCTCGCCTCTCTTTCGCTATTCACACTGTCGATATGCACATTGATGTCCCCGTAGGTGTAGGTCTGAGATTTACTGATGCCGCCCGTTGCCGTTTCCACTCTGGGCGGACGTGCAACTGCGTCCATGCTGTTCTGTACCGTCCGCATCACCGATTTCATTTTATCTTTGATGCCGATTTCGTAGCCCTCCATGGAATACGCACCGAAGCCCTCAAAAACCTTAGACGGCGAATGGATGTCCAGTTTAGACTTCGCTTTCGCAATCGCCGCCGCTACCACTTCTGCAACTGCCTGAATTACGCCACTCCTTCCGTTCTCAATACCATCGGCAAGTCCTGCCATCATCATTTCGCCAATATTGACATATTCAACACGAAAACCCGTCATAACCTCGACAAGCCTCATTTCAAGTGCCTGCACATATTCCGTCAGAACAGGCTCCTGTGCCTGCAAAGATGCAACAATCTGTTTCATAGTTATCCCCTGCGTATTCTGGTTTGCGGTCGCAACAGCTCCGGAAACAGCACCTGCAATGTCAGTTTTACTGTCAGCTGCCATGCCCTGTGCAAAACTCTTTGCCGCTTCTGTCCCTGCCTGATACAGTTCATCCTTGACCTCTCCGAGGGTCTGCGGCAGCTTTTCGGTGTAGTTCTTCTCCAGTGCGTCAAACTCGCTTTGATAGAATTTTTTCGCCGCATCTGCCGCCAACTGCTGTTTTTCTTCGTATTTTTGGATGTATTCCTGCAATTTCACATCAGACATACGGGAGAGCTGATCCATGTAGTTCAGTGCATCATCCACGCTCATTGCGGAGATTTCACTCATTAAGCCACCAGACAAGCCTTTTGCCTGCATTTCTTCAATCGCATTGCTGTATTTCTGAATCTTTCTGATTTCGACATCCAGATCCCCAAGCCGGAATATCTCCTTATCATCCTCCGTTTTCACGCGTTCAAACAAAGAACCGTAGTCGGCCAGTTTTTCCTGTAAGCTGGTTTGCTTGCTTTCAATCTTGGAAAGTGCCGATTCATATTCTTTCTGAAAGGTCTGCAACGCAGAAAGCCGCTCCTTCAGCTTTTTCTCCTCTGCTGTTTTTGCGGCATCCTCCTGTTTTTTATTCCAGTCGTTTTCCAGCTTTGCAATTTCTTCCTGTATCTTCTGCCGATTCTTCTTTTCTGCCTTTTTCAGCTCCGCACGCTTTTTCGCAAGGTTGCTCTTGTATTCCTTCAATTCCTCGGCGGCTTTCTTTTCCTCCGATTTCTTCTGTAAGGCTTCAATTTCGCTGTTGGTTTTCTCTAATTCGCTTTTCAGCACATCCCCAACCTTACGGGCAGTCTGCTGTGCGAAGGCTACCATGGAATCCATCCTCTCTGCCGCCTCTGCAATGTCCTCTGCCATCTTTTCAGCCGCTTCGACCGCCTCGCCTGTGCCATCCTCGATGCCGACAGCAACGCCGGCAGGAATCTGTTTACCGACCTCGTCACGCATGACGCGGGAAGGGGATTTGATTTTAAAAATAGCTTTGATTTTTTCTTTCAGCGTGGTGCTAATTTTTTCTGCCGCAGAAACCACTTTATCCATGGCATCCTTAGAAAGCAGACCATTCGCAAAGCCCTTTGTACAATTCGTTGCCAAATTTTTCATTTCAGATTCGGCTTTTCCCATTGTTACAATGCCTTTGTCCTTCATTGTAGCAACAGCATTTGCATATAGCACAGCATTTTCATCTACTCCGGCTTTCAACGCCTTCGGGACTTCCCTGCCGGCATCCGCATACGCCTGTACCGCATTCAAAAAATCATCCTTCGTGGACATTAAAGCATCCAATTCCGCCTGCCCGATATCATAACCTGCATCCTGTGCCATTTTCAATCTGGTTGCAAAATTTCTCGATGTGACTTCCAGTTGCTGATCCAGCTGGTCCTTTGTTTCATCTGTCACTCTTTGCTGTTGATATACATACTCATTGAGCCCGTTTTTAATTTCTTCCAGACTGTTAGACTGACTCAAAGCCAAAAGGCTGTTATATTCATCGATGTCCTGATAGGAGCTGCGCAGGATGTCGGTCTGCTCTGTATAAAGCCCCTCCATTTCCGCAAGGTCATCCTTTACCTGCTGCAAAGCAGACATGGCTTTTGTCTGTTGACCTGTGCTGCCGTTCATCAGCGCGTCTTGAAGCTCTTTCTCCTTTTCAATCAGCTCCTGTTTTTTTGTGGCAATATCATCCTCCAGAGTTATAAGGTTCTGCATTGCCTCTGCTTGGTTCTGGGTTGCCGCCGTATAAGCCTCCTCTTTTGCGTTCAAAAGGGCATTGACACGCTTCTTTTCCATTAGCAAATCCAGATTATCAGCTGTCTGCACATACGCCTGTCCTTCTTTTTCCGTCAGAGAAATTGCATTCGGAATCACACTGTTGATTTGCTCCGCCAGAGCCTTTGCCCTGTTTTCGTAGCCATCCTTTACCTGTCCGTTTGCATCGCAAAGCTCCTGCAGCTGACGAATCAGGCTGTCTGTGTAATCCATTTCAGAAAGAGATTGATTGATGCTTTCCTGCGCCGTTTCCTTCATGCTCTTGCGTGCCTCTGCCTGCTGATTGATGGAATCTGTTGTTTCCTCCAGACGCTTTCGGAACTCGCGCATCCCCTCGCTTTCTTCCTCTGTCGCAGAAAGCAGAGAAACCAGCCCAATGGTCAATGCTGCCGCACCTGCAATCAGAAGTCCGAGCGGACACGCCGCCACCACAGCATTATAGGCAGTCTGTGCCGCAGTCATGAGGGCAATCTTTCCTGTTACCACGCCAACCACAAGCTCTTTTGCGCTCAGCGTAGAGGTCAGCAGTAACTCCGCATTTCGATTGACTGCCAAAGCCGCTGTATAAACACGCACTGCCTTTTCCGCCGCCTGCCAGCTTTTCACTACCGTAGAAAGACTTTGCACTGCCTTAAAGGTTCCGATTGCCGCCGCCGCTGTCAGCGTTACATTCTTAATCTCCTTTGTGTGTCTGAGCATAGCCGCAAGGGCGTTGATTGCCTTCGGCAGAGCCTTCACCGCCAGAGCGGTTGTTTCCTCCATGAAATGCCCTGTGCTTTCCGCAAGGTTATCCACACTTTCCGAGAGTTTTCCACTCCGCAGATTTCTTGCAACCTCATCCACCGATGTGATAGCGGTTTCCGCAGCCTCTTTCATAGGGGTTTCAAATTTTTCATAGACCTGTATACCAAGCCCTTCCAGACCACTGCCGAGAATCGTCATCTGCCCCTTGAGGTTGTCCATCTGCACATCTGCCATATCCTGCATGGCACCGCTGCTGCTCGCAACGGATGCAGAAAGATTATCAAACTCCGCACCACAACCCGCAAGCATCGCCTCCGCACTTTTCAAATCGACCTTATTGAAAATATTATTCAATACATTTGTTTTTTGCTCTTGGCTCATGCTTTGCATTGCCGCATCCATTTTTTTGAAGGTTTCATTCAGAGGAATCAGATTCCCTTCCGCGTCAAATGCAGACACACCAAGGCTTTTCAGCGTTGCCGCCGCTTTATCTGTCGGTGCGGATAAGGATAAAATCATGTTTCTCAGAGCCGTACCACCCTCTGCACCCTTGATACCTCGGTTCGCCAGAACACCGAGAGCCGTATTCAGCTCTACTGTGCCACCTGCAAGGTTCTTCGCCGTACCGCCAACGGTCAGAATTGCTTCGCCAAGCTGTGCCACGCTGTAGTTCGCCTTACTGGATGCCATAGCCATCTCGTCCCCGAATTGTGTCAGGTTATCTGCGCTCGCCTCGATGCCCAGAGCCGCCATTGCATCTGTCGCAAGGTCAGAGGCATACGCCAAATCAAGTCCGCCTGCCGCCGCCAGATTCAGCACAGAGGGCAAAACCTCTGCGGATGTGCCTGCGTCATACCCCGCCAGCGCAAGGTAATTCAGAGCCTCCGCCGCCTGCGTAGCCGTAAATTTTGTAGTTGCACCTGCATTTTTCGCCGCCGTTGCCAGTGTTTCATAAGCCTCACTGCCGTTGTGGATTTCCGAAACGCTCATTCCCATGGTTGCCGCTACTTGCGACATGGATTCCTCGAAGTCGCTCCCGACCTTGATTGCCGCTATGCCAAGCCCCGATAACGTACCCACCGCCGCCGCTGCCGCAGAAACCGCCGCTTTCATTGCAGCTTTCAAGCGGGCGGAGCTTTTTTCGGTCTTATCCAAATCCTTTGACAGTGCATCCGAGCTGTTCCCCAACTCCTGCATTTCCTGTTCCATACGGTTCATTTCTGTAGTTGTGCGGTTCATCTGGGTTTGCAGGTCATTCACAGTCTTAACCTGTCTATTGTAGGCATCCTGCGCCTTTCTGGCCTCCTCACTGTTCTCCCCGAATTTCTGCTTTGATTTTTCCAGCTCATCCGACAGGGTTGCAAGCCTTGCCTTTGCACGCTCGCTCTGGTTTTGCAGCAGCTTCATTTTCTCCGCCGAGGCATTGAGGGAACGCTTTAAAACATCACCCTTTGCCGTTACCGCACCTTCGCTGTTCTCCATGCCCGAAAACGCAGAAACTACGGATTTCATTTCACTGCCTAAGTTTTTTAATTGGGAATTGATTGCCGCCAAGCTCGACCGAAACGCCGCCTCGCCGTCAATGCCAATCTTTGCACCAATATCCGTTCCCATTCCGCCACCTCCTTTTTTGCATGAAAAAAGCACCCAAATGATTTGAGTGCTTTTAAATCCTATTTTATTTTGCTGTAAATTTAATGGTCAATGAACCACTGACTTGTATCTTTTCTCCTTTTTCCAAGTCAAGATTACTGTACGATTGAATCGCACTGTCGCTGTCAGCAAAGGTTTCAATCATCCCATTTGTTACGCAGTTTCCTATTCCGGAAACCCATTTTACATCATATCTTCCGGCAGGAATGTCCTCACCAACATAATAATTCCCTGCGGAGAAAGAAAATTCTTCTCCCTTTTCAGCTTTGTTTGCAGTATTGGAATCATCACCATCTGTATTGTAGCAATAAACCATTGCTTCAACCATACAGTCTGGATTGTACGATGCGATTATAAAGTCGCTCGTTTCATTGTATCCCTTGTAATCCGCATATACACATACATATTCTCCAACATTTGGCATTTCTGTAAAAAAATTAAAAAACTTTTCATCATCAAAATTTTCCAAATCCTTTACATCTTTTGCTAAAACATATGCACCGTTAGTAACCAAAACATACCCATTTTCCGTTCTGACAAAGAAGCAGGGCATCGGCGTTTCATCATCAATCTCATCAATGGTCTTAACTCCCGTAACTTCACCAATAAATTTATATGGTGTGCCTTCCATATCCTCATGTGTTCCCGAATACAGGGATGTCGGCGCTTCTTCTACATCATCAACACCTTCCATATAGTGGATTGTTGAAAACGGATAATAACCATCAATCTTTCTTACATCAGCAGTTTCTTTCTCTGCCTCAGTTTCCGCCCGTTCTGTTCCGCACCCTGCGGCAACGCCCATCATCAAGCAACCACATAATAAAACAGCCAAAAATTTTTTCATACTACCCCTCCTGTGTCATATCGTGCCATTTTTCTAAAATTTATCACATAACATGATATATATCAAGAATATTTTCACGATTTTACACAAAATCCATCAGCCGCCAGAATTCCGCTTCCTCCTGCGCCTTTGATTTTTTCATTTTTGCGCCTTCGTTTCTAATCTGCTCCACAGCAATCAGGTCGCACAATTCGCCAAAGGGAAGGGCGTAGGCTGTCTCATAGGACAGCCCGATTTTCAATCCGTACCAGATGCACCACCCGACATCTGATTCTGTCGAGTGGTCTCCGCGTTTTTTCCTTCTTCATCTTCTGTTTCAATCCTTCTTTCGCTGCCATCCGCAATCGTTTCAAAGATTTTTGTCTGCATATCCAGAAGGTCATCCATGCCACATAAATCATAAAGCGCATCATAGCTCAGAGGGGGCGGTGTGCTGATGCCTTCCACCTTGGCATATTTCGCCCCTGCATCCATCATGGCAGACAGCAACCAGAAGCTCTCATCCATTTTCTGCGCCTCTGTCCCCTCCGTCAGCGCCTTCCCGATATTTTCTGCGTTCCCGTAGCGTTCCGAACAATCACGCATCACGCGAGCGGAAAAGCACAGCAGATATTCCTTTTTGTTAATTTCAATTTTCGCCGTTCTCATACGTTTCTTCCTCCGTTTCCTCCGTCAGCTTTACCGTTTCTTCTCCCCCGTCATGCTCGGCTGTCATGACGGCATTCATTGCTCCCCCGTAATATCGAGGAATTTCTTAATTGCCGCCTCTGCGTCCGCCTCGCTGTCCATAGGGGAGGAAATCATCTTCCAAGGGTGTCCTGCGGCATCGCTGCGCAGAATACTACCGCTGATTTCAGGTGTCCCCCATTCCACCTTTTCGCCCTGTGTGGTAAAGGTGTCGTTAGGGTTGGTCGGCTGAATCTTCGGCAATACAACCGCCTGCCACTTGGTTGCACCGTTTTTCTGGATTTTCACAACTGCGCCAAAGCCAAGGTAGGGCGTTTCCTGCTCATCATTCCAGATGTACCATTTTGCATCCTTGGTGCTGACATCCGATCCCGTCATTGCCTGCTCGATAATACCCAATACCCGCAGCATAACATCAGGCAGCAAATCATCCGTTGTCAGCGTCCATGTACCGCCTGCAAAGGTATTCGCACTCTCCGCAGGTCCATTGTCTGCATAAAGGATATTATCATCCGCGCCCTCCAATTCAATGGAAAGCTCTACCGCCTTGCCCATCAGCGCGCCGCCGCTGTAGGTTACTGTTTCGCCTGTGTTGCTGTATTTTGCACAATAAGGTTTGCTCAAGCCAATCTTTGCCATATTTCCCTCATCCTTTCATCGTTCTTTTGATTTCCGTTTCAAATACTTTTTTGATTTCCGCCTCCGCCTTTGGCTTTGCCGTTTTCAACGCCTTTCGCACAAACGGCGTTTTTTGAGAAAAGCTTGTGCCGCTTTCCGCAATTCTGGCAATCAGCGCAAGGGGCATCCCCTTCGGGTGTTTCGGGGTTATCAGGTCGCTGTAGCCTGTAAAGCCGACAAGCGTATCCATCCTGTCCCCCTCCGATTGAAAGGGCGCAATGCCCAGTCCCTTTGCAAGTGCCGCCTTCTGTTCGTCCGTGATTCCCTTGAGATAATGCCCTGCACTGCGGTCATTGTCGGTTGGCAATGTCTCCACAGCGGAGCGGATTTCATCTGCGGTCACGCCTGCGCCCTCATAAAGCGCCTTTTTCGTAATGCCCCCCGCACTTTGCCGCAGCTTTTCCAGCTGTGCTATGTAGCCATCCAAGCCTGTGAAGGTAAGCTTTGCCATCAGAACACCTCCCATACCCATTCGTAATGCGTAAAGCCTGTTTTCTCCTCATACTGCACGCTGTTTAATTCCCATGCAATATAGGGGGATGCGTCAAAAGCCGCCTCCAGCTCCTCTTTCCATGGGTCAAACTCTTGCTTGGTAAAAAGGTCGGTTGTGCCGGTGACGGCTTTCTCCGTGTGGGTATCGTCCGCAGTCAAGTCGTTTGCGCCGTCCTCCTGCCAAACAAAATATCGGTCGGATTTCATGGTTCTTCCGTGCCGCACCGCATCCGTCACAGCAAGGTGTGCCGCTATGATGTGTTCCTGCCAGCTCATGCCATCACCTCAAATTCCTGTTCGATTTTCGCAAGTGCCAGATCCACGCAGGGCGGATAAATCTCCATGACCTTCTGCACCGTATCAATGCGGTATTGCTTTCCTTCCAGAAGTGCCACATCCTGTGGAGAAACCGCCCCTGCAGCAGGTACCCGAATCACGCGCACAATCTCCACCTGTGCCTGCTTGCTCTGATAAATGCGGTTAATGCCAAGCCTTTGTTCCGCAAAGCGCAGCTTTATCTTTTCTGTAAGCTTTTCCTGCGGCGCATAGCCTGCCTTTGCCGCATCGCAGACAGCGCAGATTGTCACAATCCCGTCATTGAACGCCTGCGTAATTTCATGCTTCGGTCTGTTTGGTGCTTTCCACATACTCTCTCACCATTCTTCCGTTCTGCATATTCAAAATCAATGCCATGTAGTTGTTTTCAAATACATCCAATGCTTCATCCCTTGCATAGCGTACATATTCCATCATCAATGTACGGGGAAGTCCGTCCGCATCATAATCCAGAACGCTACCACCCTTTTCGTTCAGATATGCCATTGCAGCGGCAATAAAGCCACGAATCTTGTTATCCGTGGTTTCATCGTCCCATGTAATATTCAGATAGTTTTCGACATCTGCCAGAAGCTCCGCAGGAATACTCTTCCGCTGCATCAGGATTTTGTCACAGTGACGGTATAGGCTTTGGTGGTTGTGCCGTCAGCCGCCGTTACGGTAACCTTAACGGTATTTGCGCCTTCCTTCCATGTTGCCGCAGAGCCGTTGTCTACCTCCGCATCATTTACCTGCACGCTGATTTCTGCGCCTGCATCAGAGGGTGCTGCCGTAATCGTGTTGGTTGCGTTTGTGGTTGCCGCCGTATAGGTTGTGGTTTCCTTCGCAAACGCAGGAGACAGGCTCAGGCTGCCAATCTTCAAATCGGACAGTGTTGCATCATTGGAAACCTCCGCAGCAGCTACCTGCTCCACCTTATAGGTCAATGGCTTAAGGTCTGCAATATCCAGATACAGGAAGGCGTTGTTATCCATCGGGAAACCGTTTGCATACAGCTTCACCAGATAAACCCTGTTATCCTCCAAGAACTGATACTGGTCGGAATAATCAATCTTTCCCTCTTTGCTCATGCCTGCCGCCGCAAAGTATTTCTTACCCAGACCCAGAACCGCCTCTCCACGGCTCAGTGCCGCAGACTGGATAATTGTCATGGGATAAGGCACAACATCATTGCGATAGGTGCCATCGGGAGCCATTACCGTTGTTGCAGGCATCACCCTCTGGAAATAATCCTGCGGATTGACAATCAGAAGGACATTCTCCACCGCTCTTGCCTTCCCATTGGGATCTGCCGCAATCAGAGAAATCAGATTGCCGACCGTTTTCACGGAAAGGTCATTTACCTTGATTTTCTCCTTTGCAGGATAAACGCCGCCTGTTACGGTAACGCCATCGCCTACCTGACGCATCATGCCGATAGGCTTTTCATGCCCATCCCCCTTGACAATACCTGCCTCCAGACCATTCGCCAGTGCTTCATACAGAATCTGTCTAACGTAATTGTCCAGCCATTCAGGGCCCAAGTCCAACATCGCCTTGCAGACAGGCAGGAAGGCGGACAGCTTCAGCAGGGTTGCATTGACTTCCTTGAAGCCGGAAAGCAGCTCCTTCACAATCGTATCTGTCAGCGCGCCCCACTGCGCCTCCTGCCGTCCGTTTGTGTTCATCAGCATCTTGATTGCGCCGCCTGTGGACAGGAATCCGATATGGGACAGCAGAGGGTGCGCCTCCCTCAAATCATCGAATACGGAATCAATCACCGTTTCGGGCATCACAACATCCAGATTTGCCAATGCCTGCTTAGGGTCTGCGGCACGCATTGCCTCGCCCAGCTTCTGGTAATACTGCTTTTCCTGAGAGGTCAGCTGGCGCACACCACGGGAGGTCAGTGCCCTGCTGTCATTCTCCTGTCTGAGCTGTTCGATTTTGTCCTCATAGTCCTGCTTGATGTCCTCGCCGATGCACGCCATCATGTCATTCATGGCGGCGGCAAAGCCCTCCTTGTCATCCTGCTGCAACGCTGTCTGCATTGCCTGTCTGATTTCTTCTCTTGTTTTTGCATCATTGTGTTTCATTTTCTATCACTCCTTTATTTTTCTGCATCAAAAAAGCCGTTCAGCATCGCCATGATACTGTTCGGCTCTTCCTTCTGTTTTGGTTCTGATTTCGGATCACGCTCTCCTTCTCCGATACGCGGCTCTGTCAGCTGGCGCAGCTGTGCCACAAGGCTTTTCTGCATTTCAATCCGCTGCTGTACGTTCAGATTTGCTTTCTGCATCACGCCTGCAACCTTGGCAGGGTCTGCATCCTCCTCCGCAAATCTGTCCGCCAGACCGTATCTGATACAGTCCTCTGCGGTCAGCCATGTTTCATCATCCATCATACGGGACAGCAGCACTTCATCTACCTTCTCTCCTGCCTTCTGCAAATATGCCTGCTTTCCGGCATTGTTGATGATATCCAAATCATCCGCCGCCTTCCGCAGCTCTGCGGCATTGCCATAGGAGAACATCCACATATTGTGGATCATCATCAGCGCATTTCTTGGCATAATGATTTCATCCCCTGCCATGGCAATCACAGAGGCAATGGAGCAGGCAAAGCCGTCAATGTAAACGGTTTTCTTCGCAGGGTGCCGCTTCAGCTGGTTATAGATGGCAGTACCCTCAAATACAGAGCCGCCGTAGCTGTTGATATAAAGCTTGATTTCCGCAATATCTGCGTATTTCGCCAGCTCCTCACGGAAGGTATTCGCACTGGTTTCACTGCGAATCACCTCATCCGTCCACCAATCGTAGCCGTCGCTTTCCACATCGCCGTAAATATAGATTTCCAACACGCCGCTTTGCTGTGCCGCCTGTTTGATTTCCCACATGTTTTTCCTATCCTTCATGCTTATTCACCTCCCTTCCCATCAACGCGGTGCATCGCACCATCCAGAGTTTCAAAGTTTTTGGTAACAAAATGCTGATTTGCCCAAGGCTCATTGATTTTCGGCATTCCTGCCGCATCCAGTACGTCATTCACACAGAACGCCGCAGAACCTATCAGCTTCTCGATATTTGCCGCATTGCCGAACAAATCGAAATGCAAAATTGCGGAGGTATCAATCTGCAAATAGGTGCCTTCCTTCCATTCCGAAAAGCCGTACCGTTTTCGGTTGATTTCCTCCGAAAGCTGATCGCAAAGAGGATCAATGCAGGTGGTCAGCCACCTTGTCATAGCATCCTTGGAATCCGCCACATCGCCGAAAATCAGCACAGGCGGAATCAGAAATCCTCTTGCCGTGAAGTCAAAAATATCATCCACCAAAGCACGAATATCTCTTGTGGAACGCTGTGTATCCGGATTTCCGCCGACATCCTCGTATTTGTACCCGTCAAATTCCGGCAAAACCCCGTTTTCGGATGTCAGAAACGGCTTTACCTGATTGCTCAGCATCTCGCCAAAGACTTCGTTCCAGCCCTTCTTGCCGTCCTTGCCGTCACCGATATTCCCTGCATTTGCAATCTGGCTGACGTGTACCTTCAGGTGTCTGCCGCTGCCCCATTCGTAATTCTTCATTGCCGCCTGCACCAGTCTTATGTATGACTGATACAGCCCATCCAAAACAGGCTTAATATCCTTATGGTTGAGCCGCAGATGCAGCACTTCGCTTTCCGGAAATGTCTTTTGATAGCTAACCTCGCCGACAACCACACTCTGATATTCGTTTTCCTTCCATGGATGCTCTGCGGCCCTTGTAAAGCTGTCCGCCACCGCCAGATATTCCCGTCCGCCCGTTTTTCCACCGCTGATAATCAGCACTTCATTCTCCTTGTAGAGCTGATAAATCAGCTTATGCAAAAAGGCGGTGCTGTTCTGATTGGGGTTCGGCTCCACGTTCCAGAGGTAATACTCCTCGCCCCTGTTTTCCTCATGCTTTCTGTAGGTCTTGAATGTGCATTTGCCAACTGCATTTGCAATCATCGCCACACAGGTATGAAATGCCAGCTCACGAATACGGTATTCCTCCAACGCCTGCTGTAATTCCAGAGAAGAAATCTCTGCTGTGCCGCCAAGCCCCAGTTTAGATAAAATCCATCGTTTGATACTGATTCCCATTTTCTCACCCCCCTTTAAAATACAAAAGCACCCATTGTCGGAATTTGTACAGGTGCGCCATCGCCAAGAACAGATTCTATTGTCATCGCCGCTACAAATGCCATGAAGGCATCATTCTTACGGCTTTTTGCCTCGATTTTCGCATAGATAAAGTTGCCCGTATCTATGCCCGATTTTATCTTTGTGCCCGATTTTACCCGCTTTGTGTTGTTCACACCCCACCGCAGATGTGGAACATTGCCCCAGTGCAGATATTGTCTGTTAAAGCACTCCTGAATCACAGGCTCAATCTGCATAATGTCGGACGGGCGTACCAGCTTGATATTTTTCTGCTCATCACTGAAGCCAATCTTCCGCAGGCTTTCCGCAACCAACGCATAGCGATGATGGTCGAGCGCAAGCATCTTGACATTGTACCTCCGCATACTGTCCCAGATGTAATTCGCCAATAAATCAGGATGAATCCCGACATCGTCCACAACCGTAACCTCTCCGCGCTCCGCCCATTCCTTCCAAGGTGCTTTCACACGGTGCAGTGTTTTTGACCGCGCGCAAATCCATGCGTGATTGATGTCGAACCTATCCGCACCTCTGCGGAAATGCAAATCCACCGCCGCCCAGTCGTCCAGCTCCGCATAGTCCACGCCTGCGACACAGCTCCACCCTGTCATATCAGGCAGGGGCTTATTTGTTGCCGCTACGTTTTCATATTCCGTAACTGCAATCTCCTTCGCGCCGGAACGGATGCCCATTCGCTTTGTCATGAAATCCCCGTTCTGCTCCGGATGCTCCAGCCACTCCCTGTATTCATCCTCCACCTCTGCATAGAGCTCCGGAAGATATGGCAGGGACGGGTTTGCCATTTGCCAGTTTTCCGGATGATGCACCTGTGCCTTATCATTCAAACAGCAGATGAAGGGCAGAAAACCGTTGTCCGCCTCACCCTCAAAAAGAATCCTGCGCCCTCTTGCTAAATAATCATCCAGAGGACCATCGGAAATATCGCCGTTTGAGGTAAAATAGCCACGCCTTGGCTGTGCCACCTTGCCCTGCCCTGTGGTAAAAACCTTGATGTTGTCATAGTTTTCATACTGATGCACCTCATTGAAGATAACCTTGCCGCTGCGCAAACCATCTCGCCCCTTGGGGTTGTTGGTATGCCCCTTCATGACACCCTTGTTTTTCCGCCCCTGAATGACCTCCTTGGTGTGATAATAGTGTCTGCTCAACTTCTTCTCCCATTTCGGGTTCTCCAGAACATCCACCAAATCCAGCTGCGGTCGCTTCGCCTGTTCCTCATTGTTGGCACAGACATCCACGTCGTAATATTTTACAGGGTTGTAGGGGCTGATGCTGCACGCACCGTCAAAGGCAATAAAGCCATCCTTCCCTGCGCCACGCCCCACCATGGCAAACACAAGTTTCCATCTGGGGCGGTTGTTGGATTTCCAATAGGTGCAGTCCCAAAGGGCAATCAGAAACTCCTCCCATGGGAACAGCTTTTCAAAACTGAAATACTTCGCCAGACCCAAATATTTTTCCAGCTGCTCTGTGTCCACATAGATTTCCTCTGTCTCGAAGCATTTTCGTACATGGGCGGCAAGTGCTTTCTGCTCCTCGCAGGCAATGCCGTTTTCGACAAGCTCAATGTATTCCAAGATATGCGGATTTAACTCACAGCTCATCATCCTCACCGCCTGCCGCAGCCTTCGCCTTAACAGCCTGCTCTTTAAATCCGAGTGCCGCCCAAATGGAAAGCATCTGACTGGAAACCCTCGTTGCAATGGTCAGAGATTTGTTATCCGTGGTGCCCTTCTGGTTCTCGCCGTTCTGGTATTCAATGAATACACCACGCTCCGAAATATCATCATTCAGCATCTGTAACCAGCACCAAAGGCGCATATATTCGTCCACTTTATCCTTGTATGGCTCCGAAATTAAGCCCCTGCTTTCCAAATCATCTTCAAGCTCTTTTTTCAGTGCCTTATATTGTTTTGTTTTTTTATAATCCTTCTTTCCTGCCATCCTTTTTCACCTCTTTTTTGCCATCTACCACACCCTCATGCGCGTATTTTCAATTTTTCTGAATTGTCGCAAGTACAACCCGACCGAGCCAAAACGCCAAAAATCCGTTTTTTTCGAGGGGGGGTATCATATTTTTCAAATCAATCCCACCTCTCCTCGGTGATTGGCTTCACAGTCTTTCCGTATCGGTATCGCACCGTCCGTTCCGGATGCAAGTCCTCATGGCACTGCCTGCATACACTGACAAGCTGCCGCTCCTCTCCATCCCAGATAGATAACGCAAGGTCGGGTCTGTCCTTCAGATGCTTGACATGATGCACAATGCCCGCCCTGCGATACCTGCCCTTCCGCTTGCATATCTGACATTCGTAGTTGTCCATCCGCAGAACCTCCGCCCGCAGCTGCTCCCAGTCCTTCCAGTGATAGAAGGAATCTACGTTGTCGGCGGAAATCTTCTCCTGTAATTTCAATAGCTGTTCTCCCGTCATCCACATCATCCTTCCGCAAATAAAAAATCCCGATAAGCATTGTAGCTATCAGGATTTCTTTGGATTTATTTTCATATTTCTATTGACATTTACCCTTTTTCGTGTTATTATATAAACAGAAAGGAGGTAAGCAAATGAAAAAAGACAAAGACTTTACACTAAAAATTGTCGAACTTGTAATTCAAGCAGTTATCGCCCTAGCCGCTTTGATTACAGCCATCAAGTCTTAGCAAGTTCGGGGAGTAAACCTCCCCTTACTTCTTAGATAAAGTCAATGTCTCATGTTTATTATAACCAACCGAAAGGAGAATGACAATGAAAAATAAAATTTCTGTTTTCTCACTCCTGTTTTTCTTTATCTATGCAATACACGCAGGCTGGACACCTATCGCAAAGCTCCTTGTGATTTTAAATTCCGTCCTTGTGCTTTTGCAAACTACTTTGCAATTCAAGGAGGTTATGCGCAATGTTAGAAGCTGAGTATATCTCTGTTACCCAATTCGCCCAGAAATTCGGTAAGGATGTCGGCAATGTCCGCAAGCTGATTAAGGATGGTCGCATCCCTGCAATCAAAATCGGAAATCAGTGGGCAATCCCTGCCGATGCTGAACCTCCTGCCGATAAACGTGTGAAGTCCGGCGAATACCGCAACTGGAGAAAGAAAAAGGATTCTTCCGAGAAGGACCGTTGATGCGGTCTTTTTCTTTTTATGCAAAAGGCACCCGTTTCCGAGTGCCAAAAATAGGAGGTAACATGAAATATCCTATATTTTCACAATGCCATCATACCACAAAAAGGCTATCATAAACTATCATGTTCTGTCATTTGGAAATGCAATAACGCCGCACCATGGATTTTGTAAATATTACTTTCTGCATAATTCATTTTTACAGCTATTCTCCACCACGAATCCCCCAGTAAATATCTACGCTCCAAAACCTCTTTTTCTGTTTCATCCTGCATCAGCTGCACCTGATTATAGATCTCCTTGTATTTCCGGATAGCAGTCTCTTTTTCTGCTTCCAGTTGCAGTATCAGGGCATCCAACCTCGCCACATAGCCAGATAGGTCGCTGTGCGCATTCCCCTGCGGCATCCCGTCATGGTTCACACTCGGAAACATCTGCTGACTGCGCAGCTCCTCAATCTGTTCTTTTAAACGCTGCGCCTTCCGCATGGAATATATGTATCCCTTAAGATATTCCTTTTTCCTCTCGTTTTCCTTTGCAATCACCAAGCCATCACCCCTCCAATCTATTCAGCCATCTTTCCTTTTTCCGCCGAATGATGCTGTATATCTCGGCGTTGTCCGCAGCGTCCAACAGCAGCCCCAGCACGTTGTAGACATCCGCCGCCTCCTCCACCAGATTCTTCCTTGCCTCGTCCGCCGTCACGGGCGTAGGGTTGATACCCGTCAACGCTCTACGCAACTTTAATGCCCCCTGTGATAGCTCCGCACATTCTTCCGCTAACTGCGCTAATAGCTCGTCCTGCGGAAGACGCTGTTTGATTTTCTCGTTAAGATTCATTCCAAATCACTCCAATTCATCAGCAATCCCAAACATATTTTCATCGTTCATTCCTCCAATCCAAATTCTGCATCGCACCATTCTTGCACACCTGACTCAAACCAATTCTGAAATTCATCAAAAAAGAAATCCTCTAAATTTTCTCTGGTGAAAGTTCCTTCTTTCCTTTTGGTTCGTTTCCAGTCAGCAATAACCTTTTCGATAATATCCATAATAAAAATATCTCGTGCTAAATAACTTTCAAAAATATTGTTATGGTCTACCTTCTCATTTTTCATTTCTATTCCTCCTTCTCTCCAGTGCCGCATCCGCTTCCTCTTTTGTGAAATACAGGTTCTCGTAATCATACAATGCCCATTCATCGGCATACTTGACAGCCTTCACCGATACATCCTGCACCTTCCATTCGCTGATATAGAAATAGCGATTTGGTACGGTTTCTTCGAGGATTTCATACACCGTATCTCCAACCCTGCAGGGCAGCACCAACAACCGCCCCTGTTCTTCCAAGTCCTCATAATATTTGAGTTTCTCTCTTAACTCCGCCATAGCCCAAAGATTCTGATAGAAAGTGGCAATCAAGCCTCTTGGTGTGCATATACCATCCTCTCCGATGTAGCAACCCATCCAATCATCGAAGTCCTCATCTGATTCAAAGGATACCTTACCTTCTGTCATTTCTTTCAGCAGTCCCTTTGCCAACTCTCTTGCATCAATATCTATCTCAAAATCCCTATATCTGGTATTGCCATTTTCATCAATGTAACAACAGTTATGTGCCAGACTGAACATACCCATTTCTTCTAAGTTATCCATTGTCAGCCTTTTCATTTGTTCTGCTTCAATCCATTTCTCTTTCATGTTCATTCCTCCTTCGGCTTATCGCACCGTTCAAAATCAATCACCCAAACCCAAGGATTAGCGTCCCATCCGTAACGGTCAATGTCGGATTTCTTGATGGTTGAATCCCACAGGTCATGATACATCCCTTTTACAAACTCTTCTCCGACATATTTTAAAGGTTCTTCTTCAATTCCTTCTTTCACACACCCTTTTCCGTCAATATCCTGCAACCGCTCAACTCGAATATCTGTAACCTTCAGCCAGATTCTCGCTGCTTCTTTCGGCATGTGAATTGATGGTCTCCATGGCACATAATCGTGTTCCACTCCATTTTCATCAACGTATGTATTGAACAGAGTTATATCTGTTGCCGCATAATAATATTTCCCTGTTTCTTCGACAGGTTGTTCATTACCATCTAATTCATATAAAAACTGCCATGTTTCCCGAACATACAGAATGTCTCCCTGCTGGTACGGTAATCTAAAAAATTTTTCGCCATATTCATCAGCATACACCCCCCTGCAAGATACACAGCCTTTTGGTGTAAACATGGTATACCCCCACATCGCATCATCAGGGATAGCACCTTTCACAATCCGCCGAGTGCAAGTCTTTTTCCCGTCTAAAATCGCCCGCACCATTTCGATATTGAATAAGATTGGTTTAATCGCCATCCGCTTCACATCTCCTTTTCTCCAATGCCGCTTCTTTTGGAATAACATAAAAATCATTCAATAATTCTTCAATATGTTCCCCTGTCCAAACAGGCGTATCTTTCTGTTTTACGGAAGTGACATACCAATCATATAAAGTACTCTCGTCCATGGCTTTCTCTAAATCGACTAATCTTTTTTCATATTTTCCTACGTTGCAGGGCAGCACCGACAGCCTCCCCTCCGCATCCGCTTTTGCCATCCGCAGAATGTTTTTATAGAACACCTTCTGTTCCGGACAGAAGTCCATGCTTGCCAGCTTCTTCGCCATTTCCAGCATCCGTTCTTTTGAAATCTCGATATTCATTTATACCTCTCCTATCTTCATCTGCTCCGCCACAGGCGTTTCCCATTCCACGTCGATATAGTCCAGCACATGTCCCCAGCCGATATCGTACATCCAGAATTTCCATTCCTTCTCGTTCCGCTCTCGCAAGAGGTCGAATCTATGCGGACGCTTTTCCATGTGTATCCCAAATCCACACATGCTGCAGCCTGTCCGCTGCGCCTTGGTGGTATAAAGCGTCCCATCCTCTTTTCGCTCAATCGTGCCGTAAATCGCAGGCACAGGCACATCCAGCTCCAACGCCAGCTGTAAAATATCCTGTCTATTGAAAATCGCAAACGGCGCAGAACGAATCGTACTCTTGCCAAAATAATTGCATCCGTTGATTTTCAGGCTCTTTGCCCTTCTTCCGCCTTCGGATGCCATCAGCCCCAGATAGGGCACACTGTTGTGTTGCTTCGCCCAATCGTCACAGGGCTTTTCCTTGAGATAATAACAGCACTTTGCCGATACCTTGAAATCCGGTACACCATAATTCACGCCCTCTGTCTCATTCTCATATCCACCGAATTTCTCCAGCCATTTCTGCGACAGCTTCATGCGTGAATTTTTCTGATACCCGCCGTATGCGCCCGTCTCTCCGGTGATAATCGCATGACGCACGGTTTTGTTTTTCTCTGATGGATTCTGCAAAAGCTCAATCTTCGATGCAATCTCCTTCGATAACACAGGAAAGCCGAACTCCTGAATGATTTTCGCCTTATTCCAGACCGTGCCGTCCGCCCGCTTCAACGGCTGAACCCGCTCAATTCCGAGCTGCTTATGTACTTCCTGTATGCTCCTGTCCTCCAGATGGGACACGCTGATGCCAGGTGCATAAATCCCGATACTCCGCAGGAACAGGAACAATGTAATGCTGTCCAGTCCTCCCACCGATACATGACAGTTCAGTCCTCTGGAACAGCACTCGTTATAAAATTCCCACGCCCGAATATAGGCATAATTCTTTTTGAACTCATAATCCATTTTCATCTTGACGTTGAAGTCCGCCATCTTCCGCTCCGCACCGATGGCTTCCATCCGCTCTAATACATTTTGCATTTTCCCTCACTCCTCACAACCGCATCTACGCCTTAAATTGCCCCATGCAGTTCCTGCATGGTTTCAAACTGCCTTCCGCACATCTCCGGCAGATTTGCCCTTACCAGAGCTTCTGCAAACGGCGGCGGCACCGCATTTCCGCAGCGTGCGACCTGCTTTGTTTTGCCGTAGGCTTTCCCTGTATAGTCATGGTCGATGATGTAATCGGGCGGAAAACCATTTGCCGCGTACAGTTCCCTCGGTGTCAGCATCCGCAGTCCGATATCACTGATGAAATACAGCGTTCCGTTGACATCCAGCAGCAGAATTTCATCCGCTGCGATTGCATACCCACAGTACGCATTCAGTAGTTCTCTGACCTCGTTCCAGTGCCGCAGGTTCATTTCCTGTCTGCTCATTTTCACTGTAACAACTCCAAAATGCCCTGCGGATGTTGTAACCGTATGCAAGGGCTCGTCCAGCTTCTATCCTGTGCCCGTTTTGTAAAATTTGGAAATAAAGGTTTCAACCAGACCATTGTGGTCTACAGCCGTAACCGTTCCAAGCGGCGTATTTGCATCACTTCCGTTCCCTGTATAACCGCCGCTGAAAAACTTCTCCATGTGAGCTATGCAAAGGCACTCCCTGTCCTTCGTGGTCGAGGTATGCAAGGGACTATTCACATCCAGCGGTCTGCCGTTCTGGAAGTATTCCGTCAGATATGCCACTGACAGTCCGTATCGGTTCGCCGCATCCAGCGTCATTATCGGTTCATCCACCCCCTGCCCTCTTACTCTTTCCGATTGCTCTGTGTGATACTGAATCAGAGAAGGCATCGCAAGGCATTGTTCAGCCTTAGATACTGCTATAGCAGTCATTGCAGGTGTTGCCAGACCATATCCATGCTTTCCTGTAATTGTCGGAATGGGTTCTTTCAGTTCCTGTCCCCTAAATTGTTCTCCTTTATGGTTCACCTGTACAATAAACGGACTAAGTTCCGGTTGACACAGGTACTGTTTCCCGCTGCTTACAACAGTACTTACAGGTTCTTTAATATCATGCACCCTCGGTGCCTGCCCTTTTCTTTCCCCGTAACCAATAGGAACAATAAAAGGCTCTTTATTCTGCAATACAAATTTCTCGATGCCTCTTGCAATGCGTTTCCGTGTATTTACCGCCAAAGGGCGCACAGCACGGATACCGTATTTTTCTTTGATTTCATCCGTTGTGTCAAAAATAGACGGGCATGGAATCGTCCAGTCGATAATCTCCGCCGCTCCTCTCCATGGCTTGCACTTTCCGTTTTTTACTTCTTCGCTGTCCTTCGGCGCATGGGTGCGTTCCGGCCAGATAATCGGCTTGCCGTCACATCTGGCAATCAGAAAGAATCTCTTTCGGATGGTCGGCGCACCATAGTCTGCCGCTACAAGCTCCCGATGGTCTATCTCATAGCCCAATGCCTGCAGCTGCTCCTTCCACTTGCGGAAGGTTTCGCCGCGCCTGCTTTTCACAGGCTTTCCTTTTCGCACCGGACCCCATGTCTGAAATTCTTCCACGTTCTCCAGAATGATAACTCTTGGCTTAACCGTCCCTGCCCATTTCAGTACAATCCATGCCAGACCGCGAATATTTCTGTCTACGGGCTTACTGCCCTTTGCCTTGGAAAAATGCTTGCAGTCCGGCGAAAACCACGCCAGCCCGACAGGTCTGCCCCTCGTGACCTCCCACGGGTCTACGTCCCATACGCTTTCGCAATAATGCCTCGTTTGCGGATGATTCGTCTGATGCATCAGAATCGCATCCGGGTCATGGTTGATGGCTGCATCCACCGCTCTGCCTGTGGCAAGCTCTATCCCTGTTGACGCACCGCCTCCGCCTGCGAAATTGTCTATTATCATTTCCTCAAAAAAATCTATCTGCCTCATGCCCTCACTCCTCAGAACGGCAAATCGTCATCCTCTACTGTCTCGTCAATGGGGTAGAATCCCTCCTGCTCCGCCAACCCCATTTGTTTCCCGGTCTGCGCCGCAGGCTTGCTCTGTGCCGGCTTGCTCTCTGCATCCCTCTTACTGCCCGTAAAATAGCAATTCTCTACAACAACCGTTGTTGTCCAATGCCTTTCGCCGTCCTTCTCCCAGCTTCTGACATTCAGCCGCCCTTCAACAGCGAACATGGCACCTTTTTTCATAAATTTTTCTGCAAACTCCGCCATGGCTCCCCATGCAATGCAGGAGATAAAATCTGTATCTGCCTGTCCATTCTTTTTGAACCGCCGATTGACTGCTAATGTATATGTGGCGTACTGTTTGGAATCCTCTGAACGTGTCCAATCCATTTTTGGGTCGCTTGTCAGCCGCCCCATTAGAATCACCTTGTTCATGCCTGCCTCCCCCTTCTCTTGTAATGGCTTACCGCTGCGCTCTTTCTTTTATCCGCTTCATGCAGTATGCTTGTCCTTCTGATTCTTTCCTGCCGCTCCGCTTGCCGCTTCCCGTTCCATGCCTTGTACCTCTCACACGTCCCATGGCAACCGACAGTCCTCTCTTGGCATCCGCAGCAGGGGCAGCCCTCTGTCCCGGCGCTGTATACGATTCCTTTCCTCATGCTCATACCTCCTACAGCAAATAAAATCCGCCCGTATCCTCAGGCATCTGCGGTTTTCCTTCTGGTTCATCCCCCAGATAATTCCGCCCAATAATTGCCATAAATTCCTCTCTGCTGTGTGCCTCCTCAAACCTCCGCTGGCAAGCCCGCTTCAAGCGCAGATCAGCCTCGTGTCCGTCCCTGCCATGCACGCCTTTTGTCCCTCTGTGCTTTTCCGCCGTCAGCCAAACCCAAAATCCATGCTTGTCCGAAATCCTCCGTAGGCCTGTCCCGAAAAATATATGGTGCTTCTCCAAGCCTCTTGTCTCTCCCGTCAGATAGCAACGCTTATCCTTCCCCGTCAAAATACTGCTCGTGTGGCTTCCCTTCGCCATAGTCCTCTCCTCCAATCCGTATTGCCTTCATGTATCTGGTAAAACCCGTCATTTCGCTGTAATAGCTGATCTCCTCAACCACACGGTAATGCTTCGGTGCCCGCAGCTTTCTGCTTTTCGCAACCTCCACCACAGTCTCCTTTGGCTTTTCAAGGTTGCGGCTCCCGTTCCATCTGCGTCCGTATTCCTTGTAATTCTCCTTCGTGATGTAAAACGCAAGCCCCGTGTAGTCGCCGCCCGGCTCCAGTCTGGAAATCATCACACGCCCCAGCCCCCAAAGCTCCGTCAACTCCTTCAAGGTCACATCCATGTCATTGATAATCA
>ERZ791574.466-NODE-466-length-31651-cov-4.561907_pt1 | contig 31651 bp, 21 predicted proteins | sample MGYA00433098_ERZ791574 | MGnify/ENA primary metagenome ERZ791574 (study PRJEB30046, sample SAMN00791933) | human gut metagenome | study: EMG produced TPA metagenomics assembly of the A metagenome-wide association study of gut microbiota in type 2... | reverse complement strand
TCGCCGTTCCAAACGAAGTTCGCCTGTGCTAAACTTCCTAGCAAGGAAAAGAATGCTGTGGACAGCCTACTTTCCTTCCTAAGACTCTGCCCAGTGCTGGTAACACTGGGCTTTGTCGTTTTTGAACCCCTTGCGGGGCCCCCTTCCGATGCCGAAGGCTCGTCATCGAACATTTCGTGATCTTTGTCAGATCGAGCCCTGTTGTCCCAGATCCGGTTTTGGCGTTTTTCGCCAAAATGCCCGTGTGAATCATTGAGGGGCGTTGAGAGAATAAGAAGAAATTCCTTTTTTCTCTCAAAATGGCGATCAAGAACAACGTCACGGAGTACGAAACTCCGTTACGCGAAAACTTCGAACTGACGGCGTCGGCGACCGCCCTGCTCGGTGCGCTGGGCTATGAAGCCTATGCGCAGTTCGGCGACTTTCCTGCCGGCCCAGTGCACTGGATTGCCGGTGGGTTCGCACTCTATGGACTCAATCGCGCTGTTCCCGCCGCCAGGCTTCTCAAACGTCATCTGAATCTGGCGGGTACGCCCATTCCCTGTCATACGTTCGAGGACTTGCGAAACATCTTTGCTCGGCCCGACCATCAGGGTGAGATGTGGCTCGGCAAGGGCTTCGCCTGGGGGCCGACGCATACGCAGCTTGCCGTCGATATCCTGAAGACGGACTGGCCGAAGCTCTCCAAGGACGCGCTCGGGCCCATCTACAAGTGGAGATTCATCAAGAAGAACCTCGGCCTGTGCCTCAAACATCCCTTCGAGGCGCATCGACGCTATGTGGAGCGCGAGAAGTCTCTGCAGTCGAAGGGACTTCCCTGGATTCACGGATTGGGAAACGGAGAGGAGGATATCTTCCAACCGCTGTCGCACTCCGAAGGCCATACGCTCATCATCGGCACAACGGGCTCCGGCAAGACGCGCTGCTTTGACCTTTTGATTTCTCAGGCCATTCTGCGCGGCGAGACCGTCATCATCATTGACCCGAAGGGCGACCATGATCTGCGTGACAAGGCTTTGCGTGCGTGCAAGGAACTTGGACGCGAACACGCGTTCGTGCATTTCCATCCTGCGCATCCCGAAGAGTCGGTCAAACTCAATTTGCTCGCCAACTGGACGCGACCGACCGAGATCGCCTCCCGAGTCTCGAACCTGATCCCGTCGCAAGGCCCGTCAGACCCCTTCAAGAACTTTGCCTGGGGTGCGCTCAACACCATCAGCCAAGGGCTCTGCATTGCGTACCAGAAGCCTTCCCTCATGAATCTGCGCCGCTATCTAGAAGGCAGCCCGGAGGAAATGATGGAGACGAGCTTCACGCAATACCTCCTCAAGATGCACGGCCAGAAAGATGGCCAGCGCATGATTGATGACGCGTTCGAGCAGATGAAGAAGGACACGCTCTCCAATCGAGTGAATGCGCTTGTGGAGCTTTACCAGGAATACGGTCCGAAGTCGCCGGAAATCGACGGCCTTATTTCACTGCGAGATCATGACCAGGAGCATTTCGGGAAGATGATCACGTCCGTGCTCCCCATTCTTCAAATGCTCACTTCGGGTGAATTGGGGAAGCTCCTCTCACCTCCGGAAGATCCGGATGAAGCGATGCTTGCGAACTTTAGAGACACGGGCGACTTCATCGAGAAGAACTGCGTGGTCTATCTGGGGCTCGACAGCTTGTCCGACGGCATGGTGGGCGCAGCCATTGGTTCTTTGATGCTAGCCGACCTGACCGCAGCGGGCGGCGCACGATACAACTTTGCCCATTCGCCCCGAGCCGTGAACATCTTCGTGGACGAAGCAGCCGAAGTCGTGAACGAATCCTTCATCCAGCTGCTCAACAAGGGTCGAGGCGCACGCTTCAAGCTCTTCGTGGCCACGCAGACGATTGCCGACTTTGCGGCTCGATTAGGGTCGAAGGACAAGTGCACGCAGGTGCTCGGCAACCTCAACAACACGATCTCGCTTCGCTGCATTGATCTGGAAACGCAGAAGTTCGTCGCCGAACGCTTTCCCAAGACCAAGGTGAAGTCCGTTGCGGTAGATCAGGGCTTGTCAACGGATGCCGACGAAGGCATACCCACGGGCGGGCGAATCGGGGAAAAGCTCACGGAAACGGAATCCCCCCTCTTCCCGCCTGAACTGCTCGGAATGCTTCCCGACTTGGAATTCATCGCCAACCTCTCGGGCGGCAAGGTGATCAAGGGGCGTTACCCGTTGATCGTCAAGGACATGTCGGAGTTCAAGCCCGGATAACGCAACAGTTTCGATAGGAGGATCCCCCTAGGCAAGAGAGGAAGCGAGCGTCTTTCTTTTCCTGCTCAGGGGCCTTTTTCGAAAGTTTTTGAGAAGTTGAAGTCAATTTTTAGCAGAGACCAACTTCCGAACAGATTCTTATGACTGATCAACGGATTCTTATGACTGATCCAATCCCGCTTTGCTGGGCTGAACCAAGCGAACTCGCTTGGCATCCGGCTTCCGAATCCGATCCCAAAGGTTTCCTGACGCTAAAAGGAGAGCTCGTCATCGAGCCCCCCTTCATCGTCCACCACTTCGGGGAGCTCCTTGTCCCGCCGATCATCGACGTCAGAACAGCGAATGCCGTCTTTCGCTTGGATCCAGTTTCAGAAGACAGATTCTTTCCTCCGTATCCCATCCTTAATCACTTTGAGACATGGCACAGAGCGCGTGACGAAAACAAAGCCGAGTCCCGAGATGAACTTGAACGTCGAATAGAAGTCGACCTCTTCAAGCTGGTTCAAGTCGTCGATTTTCTCATTCTGTGGTGTGATGACTACTATCTGCGCCATGGGCGAAATCTATCTATTGGTAAGGGAGAAGAGGATGTCCTGCAAGACATTTCTCTTTTCTGTTACCAACGGCTCGAAGAGGAGAAGGAAAAAATCCGAGACCTCATTCCGAACATTCGAAGGGCGCTCTTCAGGGACCATACGGCCTTCAGGTTCCTGAAAGATTCCATTCTGCTCACGCCGTTGATCTCTCATGCCCAATGGCTCGATGCGTCGCAGGAAAGACGGTTTCACCTTGCCGATGGTCAGAACTTCACGCCGCGCCCCATCCTGACAACCACGCTTTGCACCGACTGGTCCCCCGCACTCTTTGCCGCCGTCCATCCCGACGGTAGCCAGAGCGCTCTGTTTTCCCAAACAGAAAAAGAGCGTCAGCGATTGATGGCGGCAGGCCCTGATGAAGTTGAAGCTCCCGAGCGCCCGCTTCTGCGCAAAGGTCGAGAGATTCTTGATGCGCTACGTTTCCTGAATCGGATCGAGAAGTTGCGCCCAACCGCCCCCACCGTGACGCCTCAACAGGCTCTTGCAGCCGACTCACTCTGTCAATGGCTTTCGGATACGGTTGCCCGTTACCTGATCCTTGCGGAACAGCAACTCATCGTATCCGAGCTCTTGGATCCCAGCGCCATCCATTATCCGGGGCCCATTCCGGTGGACGAAATCCTGAAGGAGTATCCCCTTGGACTCCGGTAACACCATCATTTGCCTTTATTCCGGGCGTGCCAAGCATCTGGCCAAAGTCTTTGCTGAGTCCTATGCCCAAATTCCCCTTCCGATGAACGAGGGCGCTCATGAACTGTTGGTCAAGGCCCGCATGAACATCGAGCGCAAGATGAAACGGATAGCCGATCTGGTGGCCTCGCATCCAGAAATCTCTGTGAGCTTTGGAGGCAACGCCGTACGGATCGAGCGCACTGGCCTCGCACCGTTTTATGGCGAAAGTCTGACGGTCGTCGAAACCTTCGACAAGGCCATCGCCCTCATTTCATGTGCTTGGCTTCTTCGATTGATTACCACGACCGAGCGCTCCAAAGCGATTCGCTCGCTCGAAGGCATGACCCACCAAACCATTCGGCGAGCCCTGAAACGACTCGTCCAAAACCAATAAATCTCATGCTCGACAAACTCCGCAAGCTCGCCTTCGAACTCGAAGGCGCAATCCTCATTGTTCTGATCGGCATTCAATTCGTCGCCGTTCCCGCAACCTATGCCCTTTGCCTCGCAGCCGCCACCGACTGGACTTGGTACAACCTCATCCCGCGTGTCGTGGGCTATGCGTTCGCCTCTGTCGGTTGGGCCGTGTATTGGCCCCTGCTGAGCTTTCTGGAGGGTTAGGCCGAGCAGTTCCTTCTTCTTGCGCAGGTGGCATTTTTTGCCAAAACGTGCAACGAAATTGAACAGGCTGACTGTGAGAATTTGAAATCATGCGTTTCTAAATCCACTTCTTGAACCATGTCCATGGCGTCCGATATGAATCACTTTGCCTACGAGGCGGTCACTTCCTATGACAGCGCCTTGAACAATTTCTTCATTGCTGCGAATCGCCTGCATTTGTGTGCGGAACGCCTCTTTGAGGGTACGCCCTACAAGCCGGACAAGTGGCCTGAAATTTGGATGCACGAGGTTGCGCTTCTCCAACCCTTCATTTCCGAGGAGCAGTACGCCAACCTTGTCGTAGACGAAGTGGACACGCTCAAGGGGCATGGCCTGCCCGAGCGCTTTGAGGAGCGGCTTCATGCATTTGACCTCGCCTTCGAGGCCGAATGCTCCAGAATGCTTCAGGCAGTCGAAGATCTTCGCGCCTATATGCCGATCAACCGGCGTGCCCAGGTCTACAGGCCGCGTGACGTGAGCAAATACTTCGAGAAAAAGATCATCTGCCGTCCACGAAAGCCTCCCTTCCCAGAGTACGACTACGGGGTGGGGTTGCTTAAGGCGACTGATGATCCCAGGAAGGCCAACAAGAACGGTCGCGACACCAATCGCGTGCAATTCATGACGACGGAACTTGTCCTCATGATCTGCCTGCTGATGAATCTTCCCAGAGTCCAGGTGTTCCTGGCTCTCTTTCCCTACAAGTGGAAGAACAATCTCACGAACGAGTGGGAGAACCTGTGGTCGCTGGGCATCTCCTACTACTACACGCTCTACCGCTACACCACAATCGAGGCCATCTTTGACGACCTTCTGGTGTTGCTCGGCTGCTATGAGCTCTACATCACCTTGGGGCTCATCAAGCCCGACAGCGAAAAGCTGATCATCCTGCTCTTCTCGATGTCGAGAATTGCACTCTCACATCGTCGCTTTTGGGAGCACGTGAAAGCCTACACATGCGATGAGCGAGAAGAAGTCATGGTGCGCTTCGTGCTCAACCACATGCTGACGCCCAGGCTCAAAAGCGGCTCCCGCTTGCTCAACATCTTTCTGCGCGACTTGCAGGCAGTGGATACGGCCAAGTTTTCTGAGGTGGCAAAGCTCAATCCCATTCAATTCTCGGGGCCTTGCGGGTACCCGAAAGCCTGTTGAGGAAACATAAAAAATGAAAAAAGAAGCATTGGCTACTGCCATTAGTCGGCGGAGCCGGTTTTCGCTCACTGATGTGAACGATCTCCTGACCGTCGCATTCGACGAAATCGGGAATGCCCTTGGCAAGGGAGAACAGGTTCGGCTCGGCCATATTGGGATGCTGAAGCCTTCCCGGCGCGCCGCAGGCAAGGGACGCAACGTTCACACGGGCGAGATCATCGTCATTCCAGCCAAAAGAACGGTGACGTTCAAGCCCTTCAAGAAACTCAAGGAGACCCTTAACCGTGAATAACGAAGTCATGCAGCGTCTTGCGGACATCGCCAGGCAAAAGGCCGAGCTGTCCGAAGAGGAAGACAAAATCCGCCAGGAAGTGCTCGCTGAAGTGCGAGAGACGATCCGGCGGTTCAACTTTACCGAGGCCGAGCTTTTAGGCGGCGATTCCAAAAAGCGCATAAAGGGCGAAGCCGCCTTCAAGAGCCCTTACGACGAACAGACATGGACTGGTCGAGGCCGCAAGCCCGACTGGTACAAGAAGGCGCTCGATGAGGGTTACAGCGATGAAGACATGAGGATCACCGGCTGATGGCCTCATCCAAAAAGGGTTGGAGCTTCTTTACCTGGGTGCTCATCGCCAGCCTCGAAATTCTGGTGATCATGCTGTTTGTCTCGGCAGACTACATGCGAACGAACACCGAAGTGGAGACGCAGCGCGTGCAGGCGTCGCTTGGCACCGAAGCCGTCGTCGAAATTCAAAAGCGCGCAGACGGACTTTATCAAAGGGCCGTGATTGAGCCCGATCTCGAAGGCTGGTTGAGGCGACTCTACATTCCGACTGAAGAGGAACGTGCGCGCTCTGTTGGGCTTCAAAATCTTGGGGACGATCAGGGCGTATGGGAATGGGCGGAAGACCGCATTCAGGCGTTCCTCGACATGCTCTACTGGATTTTCAAGCGGCTCTCCCTCTTCTCCCTATGGGTACCCGTGTGGATTCCCGCGTTCTTCATCGCCATTCGTTTGGGGTGGCTCGAACGTGCCATCAAGAAGACCAACTTTGCCTACACCTCCCCTTTCCTGCTTGGGATGGCCAAGCGTTCGATGGGACTTTGCTTTTTCATTCTCATCACGACCTTTGTCATTCCCATGGCGCTCTACCCTGAAGTCGTGCCTGTGCTCTTCGGCACGGTTGTGCTCCTTCTGGGCTTTGGCGTCGGCAACATCCAAAAACGCATTTAATGAGTGAACCTTCTTCAACGACAGCGGATGCCGCGACCGGCATGAGTACCAATGCCTTTCTTGAGGCCAGGAGGCCGACTTTGGCGAGACGCCTGCTCTCCTTGCTGGTCTCGGTCTACGGCATCGTCTGGGCCGTCTTCTGCATGATCCCGATCATCGTTGCCATCTTTCTAATCCTTCAATGTGCTTCGCATCTTCATGATTGGGAAGGGCTGGTGCTCATTCTTGACGACATCTTGACGCCTGCAACTCGCTACGCAGGCTTGATCGTTCTTCATTCCATGAGCGGCGTTGTCTTCAAGCGCTCCGGCAGTCTCGCAGCATCTGTACTCGCGATGCTCGTGGAAATCACGTGTCAGGTCGTTTTCATAGCGTTCAACTGGCAGCTTTGGAACGAGATTTGTCTTGCTTTGCAAGCGTTTGTGATGTCTTTCCTCTAGAACGAATCGGCATCTGTTCCTCTCCAGCCTCTCTCGCTTCTTGCTTGAGGGGCTTTTTTGAACGCTCGAAAAAATTCGGCATGCCGAACTTTTTGTTTTCCGAAATCTGCCAAATCATGAGTTATCGGTAATGGGACGTTCATGAGAATGATTTCGCTCGTGTTGTCTTTTGACCAGGAGCTGTTTTTCGTTTTTAAGGAGCTCAACGTGCAGCCAGTTCGAATTCCGACGCGTGCTGACGATCCGCCTCATATGCTGCTGTGGTCTGCAGACGAGATCATGCCGATCATCGGCGGTCTCGGGATCGGCATTGTTCTTGATCAGGTGTTGATCTGCGTGGTGATCGGTGCGATTACGACCAATCTCTACAAGCGTTTCCGTGATCTGCATCCGGATGGCTTTCTGATGCATCTCGCCTACCACTACGGTTTCGGCTTCTCGCGTTCGGCTTCGATGATCAATCCATTCATCAAGAATTTGTTGCCATGAACATCAAGCAATACTTTGAAAGCTACCAAGGGCTGCAGGCAGAGAACCGTTGGAATCGCTTGGTTACGCTGGGATTGGTGGTCTTGTGCCTTGGTGAGACAACGATGCTGGCCATTCGCCCGACGGTCGTGACAATCCAGCCCTGGACGCTGACGCGCGATGCTCAGGTGACGGAATCCGATGCGTCTCAGAACTATATCGAAGCTTGGGGGCTGGCGCTTTCTGAACTTCTCGGCAACGTGACGCCCGCCAACGTCGACTTTATCGCAGATCGTCTGGGGCCCCTGCTCGACCCGAAGATTTATCACCAGGTGATTGATGCCGTGCATGCGAATGCGGAGGAGCTTCGCAATGACCGCGTGACGATGCGCTTTGAGCCTCGACGCGTGAATTTCGAAAAAAGCACGGGCAAGGTTTATGTCACAGGTCGAAGTTACGTGCGTCAGGGTACGAGCCTGGAGAGTGAAAAGTCTTCGGAACGCACCTATGAGTTCACGATCCGCATTGCGAACTATGCCCCGGTCATCACGCATATCGACACGTACAAGGGCACGGCTCAGACAGCTGATGTTGAACAGCGTGAAAAGGCGCGTGAACGTTCTGAAAAAGAACGCCAGAAGAAGAACTTCGAAAAGCACCGCAATGAGCGCGCGCCTGTAGCCGACCTTGTCGAAGAGAACGAATCGGGCGCGGTCATTCAATAAAACGCCGGTATCCAATCATGCATAAGAAAATCCAACGAACTTTGATCGCCGGGGCGCTTGCGACCATGCTCTCAAGTGTTGCCTTCACGGTGGCCGCTGCCGACGGTGCTGCGGATGAACAAGGGGCGCAAGCCCCGATTCCGCAGGTGCCGGTTCGTGCACTTCGTCCTAATGCGCCCGATGGCACCAGGAATGTCGACGCATTCAGCACCGCCAAACCTGTGGAAGTGGGCGGCGCAGCGAGTCTTCCGCCGGCCTATCAGCTCAACAATTCGAGTTTGATCGCCATGCGTCCGGGGCAGAACATCTTCGTGCCGATTGCGGTCAATCATCCGAACCGGTTCCTTACGCCCTTCAAGAATCCGCAGGTGGTCTCCACTACCCTTTCGGGCGGCAGCAAAAAGGGTGACTGCGGAGAGATTTGCATTCGCGGCAATGTGGTCTACATCTCGACCGACAAGACTTTCCCCGTGACGGCCTTCATTACCGAGAAGGGACGCGAGGACATTGCGCTTTCGATCACGATGCTGCCCAAGCAGGTGCCGCCACGTGAAGTGAAGCTCACCCTTCCTGAAGAAGTGATGAGCGAACTGCGCTTCGGCATGGGTTCGGGTTCAGCGAAGGAGGCCGAGATTTGGGAAACGTCTCAGCCCTACGTCGATACGATTCGCACGGCCTTTAGAGACATTGCAAAGGGAACGGTGCCTCAAGGGTATGTTCTTCGCAAGGTGAAGGGGAATGATCCGGTGCCCACCTGCAGCCATCCCGGCCTTGCCTTTGATTTCGTGAAGGGGCAGATTCTTGAGGGCTACAACCTCAACTTCTACGTGGGCGTGATGACGAATGTGGCGGACTCGCCGGTTGAGTTCCGCGAGCAGCGTTGCGGCGGCTGGAAAGTGGCTGCAGTGACGTCCTGGCCCTTAAAGGTCTTGAAGCCCGGCCAGAAGACGGAAGTGTATGTCGCGGTGAAGCGCGAGGACGAGGTGCCTGCTGAGTCCGTTCGCAAGCCGCTCATTGAACGTGAATACAACTGAGGCGAGAGGGGAACATGCAGAACTTTCGCTCATGGTATGTCCAGCTGCCTGCCAGAACACGACAGATCGTAGTCGTCGCACTGGCATTGGCCGTGTTGATCACCATCATTGCAGTCTTCCAAGGTGGAGAACCGCCCAAACGCGAGGTGTACAACAAGAAAAACGATCAAATCACGAACGTGCTTACCGATACGTCGAACCGCAACGTCGGCCTCGACAACATGGCCGGGCAAATCAGACGCCTCAATGAGCAGAATGAAAAGCTCTTGAAGGAAGTGGAGATTCTGCGCAATGCACAGCGTGCGGCTCGTGACGAGAACAAGAAGGAGCTCACCGAGAAAATCGAATCCCTGCAGTCGAAGATTCAAACGCTTCAGGATGAACAGCAGGCTATTGCCAACCGCCCTGTGACGGTTGTCGATGCTTCTCAATCTCCCGACATTGCACTCAAGAGCCGAAAGGAGAGAACCGGTCGCGAGGGGAAGGACGGCACGGCTGAGTCAAAGGACGGCGTGACGACCGTTCACCAGAATCCGTTCACCCAACAGCCTGTGACCGAAGCCAACTCACCCAAGAAGGGCTCACAGCGTCCGACCTCGATTCGCATTAATGTGGTGGGTGACGAAGAGGAGGCTGAAGGTGCTTCCCAGCAGGAGAAGGCTCCTGAAGATGCTGTGGCCTACATCCCGGCGGGCTCGATTTTGACGGGTACGATCATTACGGGCGCGGACTTCCCGACCTCGAAGGGGGCGATGGAAAACCCGACGCCGACGCTTATTCGTCTGCAGAAGGAGGCCATCCTCCCGAACCGCTATCGCTCCGATATTCGCGAATGCTTCCTTCTGGTGGGCGGGCGTGGTGAACTCGCGAGCGAACGTGCGAAGCTTCGCGGCGAAATGCTCTCCTGCGTGCGTCAGGACGGTGCTGTGATCGAGACCAAGCTCAACAGCTATGTTGCCGGCGAAGACGGCAAGGAAGGCATCAAGGGCCGTCTCGTGTCGAAACAGGGGCAGATGATTGCGCGTTCGCTCGTGGCCGGTTTTGCTTCGGGCATGAGTGAAGCCTTTGACTATGACCCCGTGCCTGTCATTGCGACGGACGCTTCGAACAACACGCAGTATCAGCAGAACTTCTCCAGCGATGCGATGAAGGGCGGCTTTGCCAAGGGTGCTTCGACGGCGCTAGAACGCGTTGCCGACTTCTACATGGATTTGGCAGAAGAAATGTTCCCGGTGGTGGAAATCAACGCGGGCCGACAGGTCGACGTGGTGGTGATTTCGGGCACCCGTCTGCGAATTACGGCTGACAGTGTGGACGGCAAGGTGCAACGGTGAGATTTGAGGTTTGATGATGACTAATTCAAGAACAAAGAAGCGACTCGGACTCGCCGTGCTCTGTGCGTTGACGGCTGTGATGACGTCGGGCTGCTCCTGGCTCAATACGGGCGAGGAAGAGTTTTCCTGCTCAGGCATGCCGGGCTCGATCTACTGCCATTCGGCGCGAGACGTGTATGCCGCGACGAATGACGGCACGGTGCCGACGCCGGTCGCCAAGGACGGTGCCTACAACGAGGATTGTGAAGACTGCGTCAAGGCGGAGGATGTCAATCCCGACCTTCGCAACGAGGATGCAGGCGCACAGAACACGGGCAGTTCGACTCCCAGAAAGTCGCTTGCGGTGACGGATGACGAGCTCATCAACAACTACGTCACCCCTGCCCTGCCCGACCGTCCCGTTCCGATTCGCACGCCTTCGCAGGTGATGCGCATTTGGGTGGCTCCCTACGTTGACACGAAGGGGGACCTGCAGTCGCCCGGCTTCATTTACACCGAAATTGAGCCGCGTCGCTGGATCATCCGCGACGGCAATGACGTTTCCAACAGTCGCGTGTTTGCTCCCTTGGAGGATGTGCGCGACTACTACCTATCCGGTCATTCAAATCAGTCGCAGGGTGCGTCTGAGCCGGGTTACAACTCACTTGAACGCTATAAGAAGGAGTCAAAGCGTGTTACTCAATAACTCTTCCCTCAAGAAAAACCTGATCTTCGGTGCTTTGTTGGCAGCTTCTGCAGCACTTGTCATCGCTGGTGACGGTGGCCAGGAATTTGAAGCGGTCTACGAAATGATTGAAGGCTGGGCGACCGGTACGCTCGGCAAGATCATTGCGCTTGCCGCCCTCATCGTCGGCATTGGCTTTGGCCTTGTGCGCCAGTCCGTGATCGCCGCCGTCATCGGCATTTCGATGGCGCTTGTGCTCAATTTCGGCCCGTCCGTGATCAGCAACATTCTCACCGCTACGGGTGAAGTGGACATGGCTGGCGTGGCCATGCTGGCCAACGGCCTTGGCATGTAAGGTCTTCGCATTCGGGCGTTGCAGGGGCGTATCGCTCGAAGCGTTTTGGTTGCCTTCTCGCTCTTCAACACGGCGAGAAGGCTCCATCTGAAAACAGCTTCGGAATTCTTTTCGTGCCGAGGGTTGTTTTCAAATGGGTCACGCCAAAAAAAGAGGAATTGTGAGATGAGTTGTTTGGCGGGAAAGCCCTTGTTTGCCTATCACTGGGACTCAGCCTTTTTCTGGCTTGAAGTGCCCACAGAGCTGTTCGAAAAGTTCGGCCCGGCTACTGATGATTTGAATGCGCAAAGCAAGATGTCCGAGGATCGGCACACGATGTATCTCGAATGGCAGACGGACGGGCACGCTTTTCTTGAAAACTATTTGGAAAAAGATCTCAGAGCAAGAAAGTTCTATGGCGGGCCCTCGGGCGTAATCTGTGACCCTCGCTCGGGGGCTTTCGCCAACATTTTTGAATGCATTACGAAGTGTGACGGCCCGGTGAGTTTCATTCGCTGTCTCCCGCCGCTCACGAATTGATGGGTTACAGACTTTAGGAGTTTTGAATGGCTTGTACCAACGGACGAGTGTTGACGGTTGTGGCTGGAGCGCTGGCCTCCTCGCTCGTCATGGCTGCCGGGACGCAGATTGAAGGGGCTTCGGGCGAAGCGGAAAAGGTCTTTCGAGAAAAGGCCGCAGCCGTGCCCCAGATCGAACGCATCATCGAAATGGATGCGGAAAAAATCCGTGCAATTCGCTCGGTGGACGGACGCACCATGTTCATGATCGACAACGGTCGCTTCGTCTTTGTGGGCGACATGTTCGACATGTGGCAGCGCAAGCGTCTGAAGTCGATGGATGACATCGCCGATGCCGTCCGGAAGATGGACTTGAAGGGTGCTGGGTTCGATCTTGAGAATGCGAACAAATTCTCCCTCGGCAAGGGGAAAAAGCAAGTGACGGTATTCGTCGATCCGCAGTGCGGGTGGTGTCACAAGCTCATCGACGAGGTCTCGTCCGATGCGGCTCTGCTCGAAGAATACGCCTTTGACTTTGTCGTGATTCCCGTGCTCGGCGCTCAGAGTGAAAAGCTGGCGCGGCGATTTTCGTGCACGTCTGAAAACGACATGCAAAAGCGTCTTGAAGCCTTCCAGAAGGGTGCAGAAGGCATTGAAGCCCTGCCCCTCCTTGAAAAGTGCGACGGCTCGAAGTACCAGCAAACGCGGACATCCGCCGAAATTCTCGGCATTCATTCCGCCCCGCTCGTTGTCGCTCACGACGGGCGCTTTGCTCGCGGCAAGCCCAAGTCGATGGCCGCATTCCTCAGCGGCACGTCCAGTGACGGCGGCAAGGATATGCCGATGGTCGCCCCCAAGAAGCTCAGTCCCGAAGAGGCTAAGGCCGCTGCGGCTTCGATGAAGGAAAAGTGGAAGGCCGAAGCAAAGGCCGCGGCTCAAGAAGCGGCTAATTAACTGAACTTAGAAAGGAGTAAACCGCGATTCCTCACCCGACTGAAGTCGGATGTTCCCTCGCGGCAACTTTATGGATGTCATCGGACTCAAGCGCTTCAGTGACGAAGCTTTGATTGACGAAGAATTGCGTGCGGAACGCCTTTTTCCCGCCTTTGCCGTCGATCCGGACAACAAGGTTTTTCTCTGCAACGATAAGACGCTGGGCTTTGTTTTTGAATGCCAGCCGCTCGCGGGCGGCGATGAGAAGATCAACGACAAGCTCGAACAGTTCCTGGCGCAGAATTATCCCGACGACATGACGATGCAGTTCATGCTCTTCCGGTCGCCGGACATCGAGTGGCAGCTCAATGTCATGTCGAATCTGCGCTCCGGCATGAACCACCCTCTTCTCACGCCGGTGATCGAAGACCGCATCGCCTTTCTTCGCGAGCATACCCAGAAGGACTTGATCAAGCGTTCACTTCGCGGGTCCGTTCATGACATGGGTCTCATCCAGGACTTGAAGCTCATCATTTCAGTCAAGATTCCCTACACGGGCGAGACCGGCGTCGAAGGGCCGACGGCGGGTGAGATGCAGATGATCCAGCAGTGGCAGCAGAAGATGCTGTCGCTCCTGCGCTCGATGTCGCTTGCGCCCCGACTCATGACGCCGCAGGATTATCTTCGACTCATGAACTCGCTCTGCAACTGGGCCCCCGACGCCTCCTGGAAGATGTCGGATCTACCCTATTGGGAAGAAGACAAGACGCTTGACTGCCAAATCCTCGATCCGACGACGAACGTCATATGCGCTCGTCCGGATCTCCTCCAATTGGGTGAATCCGGGTTCGTGAAGGTGCTCTCCGCAAAACGTCTCCCCGATGCGACTTATTTTGGGGAGGCCATTCAATACGCGGGCGACCTGTCCGGCCAAAACCAGGGCGTCAAGCAAAACTACGCCGTCGTCGTCAACGTCATCTTCCCCAATTCGGAAAAGATGAAGGGTGCTCTGGAAAAGAAGCGCCAGTGGGTGACGAACCAAGCCTACGGCCCCCTTCTGAAGTTCGTCCCGGTGTTGAACGACAAGAAGGCGAGCTTCGACACGATTTACGAATCCGTCAACAAGGGCGCAAAGCCCTTGAGGCTCACGTTCTCCGTTCTTGTATTCGGTAAGAGCGAGGAAGATGTGACAGCGGCGTCCATGGCCGTGCAGGCGTTCTGGGCGACGCAGCGCTTTGCCCTGATGGAAGACAAGTTTGTCATGCTTCCGCTCTTCAGGAATTGCCTGCCTTTGGGTACGGATCGCAGCGCGATTCGCGAGCTGCAGCGCTACAAGACGATGACCTCAAAGGAGGCCCCTGTGCTTCTCCCCATCTTTGGGGAATGGAAGGGAACGGGCACCTACCACATTGCCTTGATGAGCCGCAACGGCCAGATCATGTCCATGTCGCTTCATGACTCGTCGACCAACAAAAACGGCGTCATCGCGGCTGAGTCGGGTTCGGGAAAGTCGTTCCTCCTGAACGAAATCATTCTCTCCTACATGAGCGAAGGGGCCCGCGTCTGGGTGATTGACGCCGGCAAGTCCTACAAGAAGCTGTGCGAATCCCTTGAAGGCGACTTCGTCGAATTTGGCGAAGAATCTCGCATCTGCTTGAACCCCTTTGAGACCATCACCAATTGGGAGGAAGAGGAAGACGGCATCGTGTCGCTCGTAGGCGCAATGGCATCCGCCAATGCGAACCTGAGCGACCTTCAGATCGCAGAATTGAAGCGCATCATGAAGGTGCTTTGGGACGAGCGCGGGCAGAACATGACGGTCGACGACATTCGAGAAGCCTGCATTTCGTCCGAAGACCCACGCGTGATGGACATCGGCAAGCAGCTCTATGCCTTCTCCTCAACGGGTGCATACGGACGCTTTTTCAACGGGAAGAATACCGCCGACTTCCGCAACGACTTCACGGTGCTTGAACTCGACGAGCTCCAAGGTCGAAAGCATTTGCGCCAGGTCGTGCTCCTGCAGCTCATCTACCAGATTCAGCGAGAGATGTACTTGGGCGAACGAGACCGCAAGAAGCTCGTCATCATTGACGAAGCTTGGGACTTGTTGAAGGAGGGCGAAGTGTCCGTCTTTATGGAACACGCCTACCGCAAGTTCCGTAAGTACGGGGGCTCGGCCATCATCGCCACGCAGGCCGTGACCGACCTCTATGACAACAAGGTGGGTCGCGCCATTGCGGACAACTCGGCCAATATGTTCCTGCTCGGACAGAAGAAGGAATCCATCGAAATGGTGAAGGAAAAGAAGCTGCTGGTGTTGTCGCCCGCCGGCTTCAACATTCTCCGTTCTGTTTATACCGAGGCGGGCGTGTTCTCGGAAATCTTCCTCATTACGGAAAGAGGGCAGGGCGTCGGGCGACTGGTGGTGTCCGATTTCCAGGGCCTTCTATACTCGACTGCACCCGAAGACGTGCAGGCCATCAAGCTGTATCAGGATCAGGGCTTGTCCGTCTCCGACGCCATCAAGTCGGTGCTCAGAGACCGGAAACGGGCTTAAGCCAAAAGTCCGGAGCAGGGGACTTCCCTTCCTGCCGAGGGGCTTTGTTGAGACTTTTGCAAGGATGCAAGCCAAGGGGGATTCCGCAAGGGATCCCCTTTTTGTTCTCCCTTTGCAGGAGAAAAAGTTCGGCATGCCGAATTTTTGGAGCTACTTCGGTTCGGGGAAATTTGCCGATAAAACCCCTGTAGCTCAAAGCTCGAATTGAAGAATCACTGTCGGGGAACCGGGTCGGATGACACGAAAAAGCATCTCCAGACCGGGTTCATCTCGCTCGAATGAGTGTCATCAACTAGTCGATTCTTCAAAAATGAATAAAGTCTATAAAACAGTGTGGAACGCTGTTCGCGGCCAGTTGGTCGTCGTCAACGAAGCCACAACCTCTCATTCCCAGGCCGACGCAAGCTCCAAGACGGGCAGCGTCGTAACCAAATCCCAGCCGACGCCGCTTTTCGCAAGGGCTGCGATGACGATGGCCCTCGCGGGCATTTTGGCGAGTCCGCTCGCCATGGCCGCTCCTGCAGCATCTGCGATTACTGAGGATACGTCGGCCTGGACGGTGACGGATCCGGACGGCACGACCGTCATTAACGAAAATCTTGACACGACGGGTGCAAAGTTCGGTGCTGTCGACCTGTTCTCCGGCTGGGGTAATGCCGGTTCGGGCGAAGTCACCAACAAGGCGCAGATCGGGGCTGGTTTCACCGTTACGGGCGGCGTGTTCGGCTATGACAATGGTCAGGATGACTTCTGGGGTGACGGTGAAGCATCGAACTTCGGCGATCGCAATTCAGCCGGTCTGCTTCGCTACCACACGATGATCATCGACGGTACTCTCAAGGATGCCGCGACGTACCATGACGTTGCTTCCAACTTGGAAAAAGCGCAGGTCGGCACGATCAACTGGCTCAACCGCGTGGCCGTCGGTGCTACGGGCGTTGTGAATGTTCAGGAAGTTCGCGTTGCCGAAGCTCTTGTCAACCGGGGTGATGTGACGGTCAAGGATCTCTACGTCAAGGACGGCGCAAAGATTCAGAACGACGGCACGATCCATGTGACGGATGCCGTGCTCGGCACGAAGGCCGACATCTTCGACAAGAATACGATTGACATTTCCGCCATCGAAAAGACGGCTGGTGTGGCTACGTTTGCCAATGCGGGCACCGTTAACATCGATGGCACTCTGACTAACTACGCCACGATCACTGATACAGCTTCGGCTGGCAAGTGGACGGTTAAGGATTGGCAGAACAAGGCCGACGCGACGATTGGCAGCGTGGACATCTCCGACAAGCTGAATAACGCTGCGGGCAAAACGATCACGCTCACGAAGGACGTTGCATCCACGCTTGGCGCGGTCATCAATGCCGGCAACATCAAGACGACCGGCGACACTACGCTTAAGTCTCTGAATCAGACCGCCGCTGCTTCCAAGACGGACGCAGGCAAGCTCCTTAATGTCAACGGCACGATTGTGAATGCCGGTACGATCACGGCGGGTACGCTCGCAGCAACCGGCAAGACGACGAACAGCAAGTCGATCACTTCGGGCAAGGTTACGCTTGGTGCGGTTGACAACAAGACAGGTGCCGCAATCGAAACGACAGGTACGGAAGCCTCTACGATGGGTGCTGTCACGAACCTCGGCAACATGACGCTTGCGGGTGCCACGACGCTGGGTTCTCTCACGCAGAACGCGGCTTCGGGTGTGACGACGGCTTCAAAGGGCCTGACGATTACCGGAGCTCTCGTCAATGCGGGTACCGTGACGGCCAATGCGCTTGCAGCGAAGTCGACGGTCAACAACACCAACGACATCACTGTGACGGGCAATGTCGGCGTGACGGGCCTTACGACGAACTCGAAGACCATCACCGCAGGCAATTTCAATCTGGCGGCGGTCCAGAACAATGCGGGCGCTACCACGAAGTCCACGGATGCAGCTCAGAAGTCCACGTTCGGTGCGACGACCAACGCAGGTACGATTGACCTCGCCGGTGCTTCCGCTTTCGGCGCAGTGACCAATACGGGTACTCTGAAGCTCGCCAAGGATGCTACGCTTGCGTCTCTGAATCAGACGGCGGGCAATGTGACCGCAGGCAATGCTGCGGTGACGATTGCGGGACTTCTTGACAATGCCGCTGCGGTTACGGCGAAGTCTCTCTCGTTCAACAATGCCGCTTCAAAGAACGACGCAGGCGGTGTGATTACCGCGACAGCCGGTGTTACGACGGGCAGCGACTTCATGAATGCCGGTACGATCAATGCCGGTACGGCCTTCAACGTCCAGGCCGGCGTTTCGACCCTCAAGGGCACGGTGACGGCCAACGCTCTCAATGTGGCCGCCGGTGCAACGGTCAAGAACCTATCCGCTACGAACAAGTTCAAGACGCTCGATGCCAAGGTCGGTTCCGTCATTGAAAACAATGTTTCGATGGCGCTTGACGGCATTACCGCCGCCGACAAGGTGACGTACAACCAGACTGCCGGCAGCTTCACGACGGCTGACAAGTCCTTCTTCTCGAATTCCGTCCTGAACATCAAGGGCGGTACGCTTGATCGCACGGGCGACGGCTCCAGAGCTACGGGTGCCAACACGCTTGGCGTGGGCAACACTGTCAATATTTCGGGTGTCACCCCCGGCACGTTCTCTGACCAGCATCAGGTGGACTCCGACTGGAAGGCAGGCCAGACGCTTGTCACTGTTGGCCTTCTCGATTCGAAATCCACGGTCAACCTGAAGTCCGGCGGCATTCTGGAAGCTGGTTCCATTGCGCTTACGGATAAGAGTTTGCACATGGACGGCGGCGCTCTGACGGCCTCCCTGACGAACTTCTTCGAAGGCGTTTCCGAAAAGGTCTACAAGATCAACGATGGTACGGAAACCACGCTCAATACGTCCGTTCTGGGCGCTTCTGACGTTTCCACCGTCAAGGACGACTTCAAGAACAACCTCGACTTTACGACCAATGGCGGTACGCTCGTCGTGACCGACAAGGCCGTTTCGCTTCGCGCTATTGCTTCTGCTTCTTCGCAGCTCAAGGCGATGGCAGGCGCAGGTGCGGATAAGGTCAATGTCGTGTTTACGGGTACGGCTGCGGGCGCATCCGGTGCGCTCAACGGCTTCTACTACGACACCTACCGCGAACTGAAGAACGAACAGGTTGCGGTCTCGGGTTCTCACTTCATTGATCCTGGCGTCGTGTTCTCGAACATGGCCTTTGAAAACAAGGCCAACGAAGCTGGTACGTTCCGCGACAAGCTCGTCATCGGCGCGGCAACGGCGGCTGCCGACACCTATGTCCTTGACGACTCCATCGGCTTTGCCCGCGTGGCAGGTTCCGACGACGTGACGGTCAACGGCGGCAAGACGTTTGCTCTTGTAGGTGAAAAGACGGCAGGCACGAATCTTCTGAAGAGTGCCGACGGCACGATGCGCGTCACGGGCGAAGGCTCCAAGTTCGTCCTGGGTTCCAAGGGCGTCGCTGGCACGAAGGGTGTTCTCGGCACGCTGACGGCTTCCGCCAAGGGTGCAGTGGACGTCGTGATGGGCGAGTTCAATGTGAAGAACATGTCGCTCGCCGCCGCAACGGGCAAGACGGATGCCAATGCCATCCTGAACGTGACGAACCTGACGGACGACGCTTCCTCCACCTTCTTCAACAAGGGCAAGCTGACGGTAGCAGTGGCCGACGCTCTCAATGCGGCCTACACCAACGCAGGCACTTTCAACGTCAAGTCCGCTACTGCCATCAACAAGAAGTTCCTGAATACCGCTGGCAAAGCAATCTTCGAGCAGGCTCTCGCCGTCAATGACGCGATTTCCAATGCGAAGGATGCTCTGATTGAAGCGGGTGGCCTGACGGTCGCTGCGTCTCTCGACGGCACGTCCGACGACAAGATGGTGAGGACTGCGGGCAAGATCGTTTCGACCGCCGCCAATACGGTTGCCGGTTCGATGATCGTCGACAAGACGGGCGGCTTCGTGGCTCTCGACAGGACTGACATTACTTCTGGCCGAATCAACGTTTTGGGCGACAGCTCGTTCCACGAGATCAATGTGGGTTCCAATACCCAGCGCGGCGATCTCGGTGCTGGCAAGGATGCGCTCATTCGTGCGACCGATCTGAAGGTGTCCGGCCTTGGCGCTCTTCGCCTCAAGGAAGGCGCCACGATTGTTGCCGATAAGGTCAAGCTCAATGGCCGCGTCTACGGCAGCGGCGCCAACTGGACGGTTGGCCTCGTTGCTGCGGGCAAGTGGGATCAGGAAAATCAGGAACGCTTGAACAACCTCATGGGTGAATATGCGGGCAAAACGCAATCCGTGGCGCTCATGTCGCTCGCACCGATGCGTGCTCCGATGCGTGCGGGTGCGGAATCCGGCTACAAGCACAATGTGACGCTTGAATCCGTAACGGGGCCTGCTCCCGAAGACTTCGTGGTCGATGGTGCAGATGCCAAGTACATCATTCAAGTTGATCGTTCCAACACGGAAATCAGCGGTGGCGAACTCTCCATCGACGTAGATGGCAACAATGAATACAGCAGTCAGAGCGATACCGACTGGACGTACTTGATTGGCCGTACCGACGGTCAGAAGATTACCGGCAAACTGACGTTGATGGACTCTGCCTATCTGACCGAAGGGAAGAAAATCACGGTTGAATCGACTGGTAGTCTCGTGGTCGAGGATGCGACGATTACGGGGCTCGGCTACCACCCGGGCTTCCTCATTGTTCGCGGCGAACTTGACAACAAGGGCGTCATGAACAGCACCAATGGTTCCGGCGTGATTGTCGGCGGTGCAAACGGCCTTATTACGACTCAGGCCGGTGCTGAAGACAACGGCAAGACGCTTGGTCTTACTGGCAACGGCACTTACAAGGTCGCGGGCGGCGATGTCAACTATGGCAATCTGTTCATGCAGGCCGGTACGCTTGAAGTCGATTCGGGCTTCTTCGGCCTTGGACTCTCGAAGACCAACACCGCCTATGACGGCACGAAGAACGCCGTCTTTGCGACGAACAAGGCCGGTTTTGTCACCAACAACGGCAAGATCATTGTGGGCACTGTCGAAGCGGGTGAAACCGTAGGGGCAGGCTCCGTCTACTTCGGTGCTGATTCTGCGTTTGTTCTCGATACTCAGAACCTCGTCGACAAGACGATCTTCAAGGGCAACAACACCGGCAAGTTCGTCGTCAAGGATGGTTCCGAACTCGTCGTCAAGAAGGCTACGTGGGGCAAGCATTACTTCCTCGCTGACGGCTACGATCTTTCCAAGACGTCAGATACGGCTTGGAACGGCGCCTACCTCATCAACAAGACGAATGACGACATGACGATGACCGTGAGCAAGTCCGAAGGCAAGCTCATGCTCGCCGTTGGTGCCAATACGACTGGTGGTGAAACTGGTGGTGGTTCTACCGGCGGCACGACTGGCGGCGGTACTGGTGGTAGCGAAGGCGGGTCCACTGGTGGTTCGACTGGCGGCTCTACGGGCGGTTCCACTGGCGGTTCTACCGGTGGTTCCACTGGCGGTACCACGACGCCCGATACGACGATTCAGGCTCTGTCGAAGAACTTCAGCGTGCCTGCCGTCATCAACGGTCTCATCAATGACGACACGAACGTTGCTCTGCGCGATCCGAACTCCGGCAAGGCCGATGTCATGTTCATCGAACGTGTGCTCGACAAGGACTACGTGGGCAAGACTTCCACGGGTGCGCTTGACGTGACGAAGGCCACGCAGGTTTGGAACTCCGCCGTTCAGCTTTCCGCTGCATCCGGCATGAACGCTTACGCGCTCAATGAGGTCACCGATACGATGGGCGCAATGGAAGATCGTGCCGCCAACGGTGCTAAGGCCAAGGGCAATGCGCTCTGGGTCAAGGCCGCAGGCAAGTATGCCAAGGCCGACAAGCTCGAAAGCGATAGTTCGATGAAGGGCGGTTATGAGGCCAAGACTGGCGGATTCATCTTCGGCTCGGATCTGGTCAATACAAACAACCTTACGGTTGGGGCAGCCTTCAGCTACACGAAGGGCGATCTCAAGAGTCAGGGCAACTTCACGAAGACCGATACGGACGCCGAAATCTTCGGCGGCAACCTCTACGGGGCTTATCGTATCGGTGACGCCGCCTTGATCGCACATGCTGGCTACGCCTCTGCAAAGGGTGAAGCCAAGCAGAACTATCAGGACGTGAAGGGCAACGCCTACGCCATCAAGGGTGACGTTGACTCCGAATTCCTGATGCTCGGTCTGCGCGGCGAAATGTCCTTTGCACTCACCAAGGGCCTGATCGTCATGCCTCATGCCGGTCTGCGCTACGTGCATTCCAAGGCCAAGGGCTATGACATCACCATCAACGGCAAGGACGCCTGGAAGGTCGGTTCGGAAACCTCCGACATCGTTCAGGTTCCGGTCGGCGTTGCTCTGAAGGGTAGCCTCCGCGCCAAGAACTGGTGGGTCAGTCCCTATGCGGACGTCTCGCTCGTTCAGAGCTTTGGCGATACGGATTCGAAGGCTACCGTCCACGCTACGGGCTACAAGGCTTCCGACAGCTACTCGTATGACGTGACGGGCAAGACGGCGGGCGAACTCAAGCTCGGCATCAATGCCTCGAAGAAGCATCACAGCCTTGGCCTCTCGTACACGGGCGGCGTTGGCGACAAGGGTTCTCAGACCCACAGCGTGACTGCCAGCTACAGCTATAGCTTCTAAGCAATAGCTTCTGATTCCGTCTGGGGCGGAGGGCGTGTTCGCACGTTCTCCGCTTCGGGCGATAAGTTGCAAAAATTCAGGGAGAAGATATGAATCGGATCTACAAGCGCATTTGGAACGCAGCCCGAGGCTGCTGGGTCGTCGTCAGTGAGGCCGCTGGGATTGGTCAGACGAGAGGATGCGGGAAGAAGGCCGTTGCGGCGGCTGTGGTCTGCTTAATGGCGGGGATGAGCGGTGGCGCGTGGGCTACGGGAGGGGTTACACCAGAGCCTGTAGATACAGATTTACCAGATCCTGACAAGCCTGAAGACTTTTCGACAAAATGGTCAGGAGATTTTACACCAGAAATGAATAATATATATTTAACAGGTCCAAAACGAATAGAAGTTAAATACGAAAATGAGAAAACAAAGCTTTTTTCTGGGCCGCTACCATCAAGTTTAAAAGGAATGCATCTACAGGCACATCAGTCGCTTGTCAATTTAGGTAGCACTTATGGAATCGCAGGAAATTTCGAAAACAAGGGAAGGTATTACACAGGATCTCAAACTCTGTCGAATTCTGATCATGAACATGCGTCTGGTACAACTGAATTGCTGGACGCCAGCTACCCTGGAACATTTGATAATTATGGAACCGTTTTTTCGGGCGCTAATGGTTTCAAAGTGGGGTATGGCTGCTTCATAAATGAGGCTAGAGGCGTCATTAAGGCAATTGCATGGCCTAATAATGATGCGTATTCTTTCATTCTTACTGGAAAAGGAAGGCTAACAAACGCAGGCAGAATTACTACTTCGGAAGACGAGATATTGCCGAATACCCCTATCAAGAACGCTTCTGCATTCCTTCAGAGTGGAGGCGAACTCGATAATGTGAATGGAGGCGTGCTTGAAGCTATTGGCGGAACTACAAGCCAAGGCGGTCCTGCATATACCCTAACAGAGGGCGTTCTTACAAACGAAGCTGGCGGTTCCATCGTGGTTGTTGCAGGCGGAACCTCATTTTTAAACGGCTCAACTGGCAAATTCGACACCGACGCAGGCGTTGGATTTAAGTTTGAAGGCGGAACCATCAATAACAAAGGACAGATAGATATCAATCAGAGCGGAAATCCTATGAATCTAGCTTTCGTCCAAACCGGCGGGGAGTTGAGGAATTCTGGAATTTTAAATTCGAAAGGCGGCAATGAATACTTTGCTTATGGGTATTCACTGCTCGGCGGAACGCTGACGAACACCGCTGATGGCATTATCAATGCTGTCGGTAAAGTCGGAGAAGCAGACACTGTCGGCAGCGATAAACTGAAAGAATTTGCTGCGATTAATGTGTCAAGTATTTTTGATAATTATGGCACTGTAAATGCAATGGGGAAGGGGTACGGCTCAGGGATGCTAATTGATATTGGAGGTGTCTTAAATAACCACGGCAGATTGACGGTAGATGGAGGACAGGTCCCTTTCCAAGGCGCAGGTTTGTTTGTTGTCGGCAAGTTGAATAATTATGGAATCGCGTGCTCGTCTTCTGGAAATGGACGTGGCGTGATAGTTGACGGGGGTGAGGTAACAAATTATGGATCTATGACAACTATTGGGGATGCTACTGAACAATACGGTAACGGTGAGCGGTTGGGACTTTTGTTGCCAAATGCAGGTGCAGGCTTTACTATCTATGCGGGTAAATTCACAAACAAGTCTGGAAGTTCACTCACAACGACTGGTGGCGATACGCCCCTATCATATGGATTTCTCATTGAGGATTCGTCAATTTTTGTGAATGAAGACGGTGCAGAAGTCATCGCGATAGCCCGCGCGAGGGGTGTTGCTGGCTTTAACAACCAAGGTCAATTTATTAATGCCGGTAAATTGACTTTGCAGGCTACAAAAGCGTTGACAGCCTTTCAGGGGAACAATTTAAAACAGGCGGAATCTTCAGCTTCAATTTCCGGCAACCTGCTGTCGTTTGCCGACTACCAGGCGGTGGCAACGGATTATGTTGCCTCCATTGGCGCTTCGGACACTTCCGCCTTTTTGGAAGTGACTTCAGACGGGGGCATTAAACAGCTTGCATCGTTCCTTGGCTCTGGTATTTCTGGCGGTACGATCCATATCACGGACACCGACCTCTCGGCCTCTGCCCAGCAGACGATCAAGGATGCCATCTACGGTACGGGGGTCGGTTCGGGCGTAAACATCACCTTTGGTGGCACGGGCAACCAAGGCTTCGAAGGCAAGAAGAAGGTGATCGACATCGCTCATGCCAGGAACTTCCAGAAGACTGCCGCTAATGTCGGCGCAATTCTTTATCAGGACGACCTTGCGGACACCACAGCTATGAGGGTTGGCTCGGGTTCGAGCGACTTGGATTCCATCGGCTTCCGTTCAGTCAACTCCAAGGCTGTTTCGATTGCAGGCGGCAAGGCTTTAACCCTTCTTGGCGACGGCACGAAGCTCGCAGGCGACGCCACGGGTTCCGTGACGATTGCCGACGGTACTCTGAATCTTGGCTACCAGCATGAGCTTACGAAGTCTCAGAAGCAGGGCGGCGTCCTGGGCAATGTGTCTTTGGCCAAGACGGGCGTCATGTCCGTTGCGGCTGTTGATGGTCTTTATGAAATTGGCGAAAAGCTGACCTTGGCTGAGAATGCCAAGGTGAAGAATGCAGGCAAGCTCGTCATCAACACGCTTTCTCTAACCGGCAAGAATACGAGCATTCGCAACGACGGAACGATGACTGTCTCGGCTGTTGACGGTTCAAGCTCGAATCGAACGACCGTGCAGAACACAGGTGTTTTGTCTGTTGATTCGACAAAGAATCTCTCGATTCAGAACAAGGGTACGGTGGTTGCCAATGAGGTTTCCATCGGTGCTCTGGATCGCGTTGAGAATGGCGGTACGCTCGTGGCCGACAAGTTCAAGTCCAATGGCGTTCTGATAAATCGCGGAAACGGCCAGCTTGTGATCGGCATTGTGGCCAAGGTGTCCTATCTGACGAAGCATCTGGAAGTGGCCAAGGAGATGTATGACGCGGGCGAAACGTTGCCTGAGGCTGTGATTGAGGCGTTGAAGTCTGCGGGGATGATCCCGGCTGATGCTGCGGCCAATGTAGCGGCATTGATGATGCTGACGGATGACGACCGCGCCCTGCCTGATGAAGAGGTTGCGCTTGCGGCTGATGAAGGCGAGGGCGATGCACCGGCTGCGGAAGAATCTTCTGAAGCCTCAGAAACTTCTGAAACGTCATCTGCTTCCGAAACGAACGCACCGGTTCGAACGCTCGAAGACCTGATCCGCGAATCCCGCGAACGTGCAGCCCGTGAAGCGGCGCTCGTGCATCGCACGATCCCGACGACTGTTGGTGCTCTGACATCTGCCGCTCGCGGTGCGGCCTCTCAGACGATGGCTACCATCGAGTCTCAGGCCAATGCAACAGTTGCGGGCTTGTGGGCCGATGCGGGTTACGGCAAGACTGAATTTGATGCTTATCGCACAGATCGAAGCGGCTTGCTTTTCGGCGTTCAGGGTTCAACTGAAACCCTCACGCTTGGTGCTGTTCTGAGCGCGGGTACGGGCAATGTCAAGAGTGACAACCTTGCATCTCAGGACTGGAACGACGTTGGCGGTTCGGTTTACGGTGCATATCGCTTCGGTCCTGCGGCTCTCACGGCTTCGGCCTTGTATGAACGCCATGAGGGCAAGGCACAGGGGCAGAGGCGTCATGCGGACGTGCTGGGCGCATCTGCGAAGGTCTCTGTTGATGCCATGCTTGGTGGCATGACGGTGACGCCGTATGCAGGCTGGCGCGTTCTGGGCCTCGACCATGAAGATGCGGCAAACCGCGTCGTCGTGCATGAGCTTCCCGTCGGCATCAAGGCTGTCGGTAGCTTTGAGGCAGGTTCTTGGCGCATTTCCCCGTCTGCGGACGTTGCGTATGTTCCGACGTTTGGCGACAAGAAGATTCGCATTGATGGAACGAACACAAAGTCAGTCGTTGCGGGGGACAATGCCATGACTTACAGGGTCGGCATTTCTGCTGAGAAGAATCGGCTGTCCCTCGGCTTGTCGTATGTCGGCACGACAGGCGATTGCGGCCTTCGCGGTCATAGTGTCCGTGGAAACTTGCGCTTCGCCTTCTAACGCTTTCTGGACCGACTACCCCTCAAGACCCCGATGCCCTGTGTGTCGGGGTCATTCTCGATGCCGAGCCTTCGGCGTCGGAAGGGGGTCCCGCAAGAGGCGCAGCCTCCGCTCTGCAAAGGTTGCCTCAACCCAACCCAGAACCGCCCGGGCGTGTCAAAGCGTCCGGGCGGTTCTGCATTTGGAAGACGAGAAAAAAGCAATAGGCGCCGTCTATAAGTCAATAGATTGGTGGTTGTACTCACAGAAAAGCCCAACTCCTCGGGGAAAACCCAACAGCCAAAGTCGAAACGATTGTCTATCAGAGAGAGTCATGTAACGGATTGTGATGTAAAAGCGACGAAATTTGGATTTTTCCTCCTAATTACGCATCTTTTGCAAGGGGATTTACAAAAGTTACAAAGTAAAGTTGCGCAGCTGCACGTGGTGGAAACCCGAACTTGTCTTCGGATTTGATCTGGATCAAATCGCGGGGGGGGGCTGGGTAGTCTGGCAGGTGCGCTTTCTCGTCATTTCGGGAGAGGCAGGACCAATCAACCAATTTGGAGAATTTGTCATGAATCGCGTTTTCAAGACCAAGTGGAGCGTGGCTCATCAGGAGTACGTCGTCACCGACGAAAAGCACACCACCAAGACAAAGGCTGCTAAGAGTGCCGTGGCGCTGGCTGTAGCGGCGTTGATGCTCGGTGCCGGTGCGGCATCGGCAGCCTATATGGCCCCGAAGGGTGGAAGCCAGGATCCTGGCTTTGTTGCCAACAATTCGACTCAGGTCGATGCGGCCAAGGAGTCTTGGGAAACAGCCGAATACAACAAGAATTGGGGCCTCAAGGCGATGAAGGCCTCCTCCGCCTATGCGCTTGGCTACTACGGTCAGGGCGTCAAGGTTGGCATGATGGACTCCGGCTTCCTGACGACGCATCAGGAACTTTCCGGCGATCGTTGGCACACTGTTAAGTTCGAGGGCACCTATTCTCAGAGTGGCGAACGGTATCCCCAGTACGCATACGGCTCCAAACCCGAGGATCCTGTCAAATATAACAAGGGCGATAAATTCTCGGTTGATGGCGCCTACAACCCAGACTTCAACGACAACCACGGCACGGGTTGCGCTGGTGTCTATGCCGGTAACCGCGATGGTGTCGGCATGCACGGCGTAGCTTGGGGTTCCGAGTTTTATTCGGCCAACACCGGCGGCACGGACGACACCAACTACGGTCCCTTCCCTGATTACAACTTCTTCAAGGCCGGCTACGACGCTCTGGTCGCCTCTGGTGTCAAGATCATTAACAACAGCTTCGGTACCAATCTGAAGCAGGTTAACGAAAACGGCAACATCCTCGACTACTATCACAGCGGCCCCGAACTCACGACCGTCAACGACATCGAATACGAATACTTCCTCTTCAAGAAGCAGTACAACAATAACGACGCCGATCCTGAACTCAAGGGCAAGAGCTTCGTTGATGCGGCTTGGGATGCCGTGAAGGGCAAGGACGTCATTCAGGTCTTCACGAACGGTAACAACGACCGTGCCAACCCGTACCATCGCGCGCTCTATCCGTACTTCAACCCTGAAGCTGAAGCCCAGTGGATCGCCATTGCTGGTTTGGAACAAGTGAATTCGAGAACCGATCCAGACAACTACAAACTCAAAGAAAACTTCAATGAAGCGGGATACGCCAAATATTGGACTCTTTCCGGACCCGGCATGAACGGCAACACCGCCAACATCAAGGGCGATGATCAGTATGGCAGCTACAGCGGCACGTCCATGGCTGCTCCCTTCATCTCCGGTGCCTTCGGTGTTTTGGCCTCCCGTTATCAGGACATGAGCGCCGTTCAGGTCCGCGAAGTTCTGCTGACGACGGCCAACCACAAGAACACTGACGGTAGTGATATGAACGGTTGGGCCAATGCTGACGGCACGAAACCCGCCGAAGGTGAAGTTTCCGATCGCATGGGTTGGGGCGTGCCTGATCTTGAAAAGGGCATGTATGGTCTTGGCCAGTTCCTTGGTCACTTCGATTACAACCTAAAGAAGGGTCATACTGACGTTTGGTCGAACAACATCACACAGGTTGCTCTCGAACAGCGTGAGCGTGAAGATATCGCCTGGCTAAAGTCTGCACTGAAGAATGCCGATCAGTTCAAGTTTGATGGCTCCGAAAAGATTGACCTCTCCAAACTTGAGTTCAATATTTCTAACGATCCTGCCGACTATAAGCTCACAAATACCAGCACTGGCGAAGCCAATAAGGATGGCAAGGAACATAACTATGACCTCGCTGGTATCAAGGATAAGAACATCTCACTCGAAGATGCCCAGGCTTGGCGTCTTGAGTACTACCAAAAGCGTGCGAAGGCCATTGTTAACAAGATCAACGGTGGTTTATACGACGGTTCCCTCACCAAGTCGGGCGAAGGCACGCTCGTCATGACTGGCAACAACACCTATCGAGGCGGCACGACCGTTGAGGGTGGTACGCTTCTGGGCTTCGCTGAATCCTTCGGCGTGACGGGTGACAATGCTCAGGCTACGGCCAACGGCAAGGTTACTGTCAACGGCGGCACGTTCGGCCTTCTCGAAAAGTATGACGATCAGTTCACGAAGAAAGGCGAGCTGAAGCATGATGTCAATGCTGGTCACGCCGTTGATGTCGTTGTGAACGCCGGAGGCACGTTCCAGATCACGGCTGGTCAGGACGTGACGATGGGCAAGCTTGAGTTCAAGGAAGGTGCTGGCTTCACGGTCGGTTCCGAAGACGTTGACGTTCTCAAGGAAGCCTATGCCGGTAAGGCTCAGATGGGTACTGTGACGACGACTGGCGTGACTGGTGCCGATCTTGCCGTCGCCAACCCCGACTACGCCTTCTTCAAGACGGAACTCAAGGCCGAAGGCAACAAGCTGACGGGCACGCTCTCTCGCGACGAAACGAAGAGCTTCGCTACTTACGCTCAGAATGCCAACGGCCACGCCATCGCCAGTGCGCTTGAAGGCGCTGCGGGCGGTGCTCTCTTCGACGCCATGATCGGTGCGACGAAGGGTGACGTTGCCAAGACCTACAACTCTCTGGGCGACGACTTCATTCTCAACACGCGCAATGCGGGCATTGTCAACGGCATGACGCTCTCTCGTGCCATTAAGGATCAGGCTACGGGCATCGGTGAAGGCCGCAAGGTCGAAATGGCCGACGGCACGGCTCGCCTCTGGGCGACGGGTGTTGGCAGCTGGTCGACGCTTGACTACGGTCAGTCCGACATGGACAGCGACTTCTACGCCGGTCTCTTCGGTGCTGAAGTTGACGTTTGCGCTGCCACGAAGCTCGGTCTCTTCTTTGGTGCCGGTTCGACCGACAACAAGGCGGGCAGCAACAAGGTTGAAAGCGACGACATCCATTTCGGCGCCTATGGCGTGACGAACTTCAGTGACGTGGTCAACGCCACCTACGGCTTCGTCTATAGCCATCAGTCGGCTGATGCCACCCGCGCTCTGCAGGTTGGTTCCCAGCTTGGCATGAACGCCTTCTCGGGCGACACGGACATTACCCAGATCTTTGCTGAAGCCGCCTACACTGGTCTCAACACGGACGCCTACAGCATCGAGCCGTACTTCGGCTTGAGCTGGATCCATGCTGAATCCGACGGCTTCAACGAACAGGTCGGCGCGATGGCCTTCTCGACCACCACTGAAGATCAGGATGTCCAGGTGACGACCCTTGGCGTTCGCGGTGCCATTCCGTTCACCATGGGTGCAACCAAGGTTGCTCTGAAGGGTGACGTGGCTTGGAACCACTTCTTCGGCGACACGGAAGCCGAAGCTTCGATGACTCTCGCCGGCTCCGGCGTGGCTCGTCTGAAGGGTGGTGAACTCGGCGACATGGCCTCCGTCGGCCTCGGTGTTGAAGCTCAGGTCGGCAAGATGACGACCATGGGTCTTTCCTACACGGGTGCCTATGACGGCGACATCACGTCGCACGGCATCTCCGCCAATGTCCGGTTCAACTTCTAACCTGAAGTTGAGGACGTGACCCGATTAGTCATCGGGTCGCACGGTACCGACCGAACTCGCAGTCGGTCGGTACCTTTCTCAAGCGTCTTGCCATGAGGATGCTTGAGAAAGCAGTTGGTCCTGCTAGGTTGCTTGTTGCAACCACCTGCCCTGTTGGCTTCGCGTCGACAGGGCGTTTTCTTTGAGCGCCCAGCAGCGCACGTATGTCTATGCGGTGAAAGTCCGTTGTCCGCCCGAACAGGGGAAGGACGAGTGAATCGTGCAAGTCGAGGGAGGCAACGACCTTGATGAAGGAAGCCGATAACAAAACTCCAGCCTGACGAACAGGAATCGGATGTGAGGCGTGTATCTCGGGAGAGTCGGCAAAGGTCGATTAACCCAAAGCTGTTCCGGAAGAGATGCACGTAGATCCGGCAGGTGGGGAGGGAAGCACATGTGTGATACCTGGGGAGAGCCATCTCGACGCCGCGAGGCTACCGAGGTTCGGGAGGCCGAGGGATGTCGGCATGGAAGTCAGCCGAGGCCGTAGTAGGGCGAAATTTCTTGGCTACACTTCGTGGGGATGACGGGACAACCGCTAGTTCACCCGAAAAGCTTCAAGCGGCTGCAGGACAAGCCTCGCACCGTCTTCTACAGGGCGCGCGGCGGGTCACTTTTTCGAACGATTAGGGTGCTCAATGCGATTCTGCGTGGATGGCGGCAGTACTTCAAGTTGGACACTCGCAAGGGGGGGCGAAGCGCTCGACATACACATCCGACGCCATCTCCCAAAGTCGGTGTGGATTGCATGGAAGCGACCGAAGACACGTGAACGGGAACCTCGACGTCGCGGCTTGGATAAAGAGCGTGTGTGGAAGTCTGCCAACAACGGACGGGGTGCATGGTGGAACGCTGACGCACTTCACATGCGCGATGCATTTCCAAAGTCTTTCTTCAGACGACAGGGACTCTACAGCCTTCTCGAGATGCGCTGAGTCTCCTTCTATTTCTAACTCAGAAACCGCCGGATGCCGAACGGCACGTCCGAACGCTCAGCACTGATTGAGCATAGTGGTGTGGGAGGGAGTGCCTGTGAGGGCACTCTCTACCCGATTATTGAGTTGGCAACCGTCCAATGGCAGTCAACGCCAACGTTCGCTTTGACTTCCTCCCCGTCCTAATGATATGGACCACCCACCATGGGCCTAGGCAGTAGATCCTCACAGATCGATA